>WBZO01001669.1_pt1 | contig 22415 bp, 26 predicted proteins | sample 5204261 | NCBI WGS metagenome assembly WBZO01 (sample SAMN12412400, study PRJNA552823) | activated sludge metagenome | isolation source: activated sludge from anammox sidestream of wastewater treatment plant... | place: USA: North Carolina | collected 2017-09 | reverse complement strand
TTTCGCCAGCAGCACCATGGCCATACTGTCAGAGCCCCCTGAAACAGCTACAGCCACCTTCAGCTTTTGAAACGAATAATCGGGAGATTGCAGCAGCTGCTCTAGCGCCTGCCTGAATCCCTCAATCATTTGTCTATTACTTGCATCCAAGACGGCTGATTTCCTGGCGTGCCTTGTTCCGCAATGCTTCAGAATTTGAAGCAAATTTAGCATTCACCTGCTGCAGCACAACGCAAGCCTCTTCACCTCTGGACAATGCAGAGAGTGACATTGCAAGCTTCAGCAGATTATCTCCTGCTTTAGGTCCATCGGGAAGCTTTTGATAACCCTGACGAAAACTATCAGCAGCCTTTACGTAATCCCGCTGCACATAATACGCTTCACCCAGCCAGTACCATGCATTTCCAACCAGCGGATCATCACCAAATTTATCTGTAAATTCTTTAAAGCTTTTTTCTGCGCCCTCATAATTCGTCTGATTCAGAAGCTTGAACGCATGATTGTATAAATCACGTGCTGACATTGGGGCTCCCTCTTCCGGCAAGGCCAGGGAGCCTTCGGATTGACTGCGCTCCATTGCAGGTTCAGCAGGTTTGGGTTCTTCTACTGCTGCCGGCTCTTTCATTGCAGAGGCAGGCTCTACCGGAGGCAGACTACGATCAGCAATTTCCTGGAAACGATAGTCAATATCTTTCTGCATCGTATCCAAACGCTTATTGGTCTGCTCTATTTCATAAGTCACTTGCTCTAACTGACCGCGAAGCGAGCGCATTTCCTCATCGATACGGGCAATTTCCGCCCCCATCTGCCCGGCATTCCCGATAACACCTGATGCACTACCACCTATGACAGGCGCGACTTCTCCGCGAGCCACCTGGCGTTGCAGGAAATTAATGTCATTTTCCAGCTTATTCATGCGCTGATACAGCTGCTGGGTTTCAAAACGCTGGGCTTGCGCCGCTCCTGCATGGAATACTGCCAGCATCAATACTGAGACAATTAAGCTTTTTTTCATGGGTTCGGTTGCTCCCGGAAGTAAATTGCTGATCTGCTAATAACAGAACCCGCGAGAAAGCCAAGGCCTTCTCGCGGGTTCATTATCGCTTTAAGCGTTAGGCGTTACTACTGAGAGATAACGGTAACTGCGCGACGGTTTTGGCTCCATGCGCGTTCGTCATGACCCAGAACAGCCGGACGTTCTTTGCCGTAGCTGGTGGTGGAAACGCGACCAGCGTCAACACCGAGGCTTACGAGGTAGTTTTTCGCAGCATTAGCGCGGCGCTCGCCCAGAGCAAGGTTGTATTCGCGGGTACCGCGCTCATCGCAGTGACCTTCAACTACAACAGAAGCGTTGGGGTATTGTTTCAGCCAAGCAGCCTGACGGCCCAGGGTACCTTGAGCTTCAGAAGACAGAACGGAGCTGTCCAGAGCGAAGAATACGCGATCGCCAACGTTAGCTTCGAAATCACCTTGGGTGCCAGGAGCCATGGAAGCACCGTTTACGCCGTTAGCGCCGGAGCCATCACCATAGCCGTTACCGCCATTAGCGGAGCCATCTTCAGAGGCGGTTTCGCAAGCAGCGAGCAAGCACAGAGCAGCAGCTGCAGAGAGCCATTTATTCAGAGTCATAGGTTTAACCTTCCAAAATTAAATAAGTAATTAAGCTTACCCTTAACAGGTAACTATGTAGGGAGGACATAACAACTTCTGCATGAAGCGCAACGTTTACCCACAGGGAAAGCTACTCTGCGTTAGGTTTTTGCAACAGGCGTGTTATAACGGCAACAGAGGCGACCAGGCAGGATCGGATGCTTCCATGGGCGTGACCACTTGGCGGCGATTACTTCCTGTAATATCAACGCTGTATATCCGGTTACCTCCCCGATAATCCTGACGCGTATACATCAGCACGCGGCCGTTAGGCGACCAGGTAGGCCCTTCCACCAGGAAAGCCTGATCCAATACGCGTTCACCGGAACCATCTGGACGCATAACACCAATGAAGAACTGCCCACCTTTCATTTTTGTAAAGGCAATCCAGTCTCCGCGTGGCGACCATACAGGAGATGCATAACGTCCATCACCATAGCTGATGCGCTGGGGATTTCCTCCGCCTCCCGGCATGATATAAAGCTGCTGCGTGCCGCCACGATCGGACTCAAACACAATCTGCCTGCCATCTGGTGAATAAGAAGGCGAAGTATTGATTGAACCGCCGCTGGTAAGCTGACGCATCCGCCGCGAGCGCAAATCCATCTCATAAATATTAGTGACACCACCGCGCGCAATAGACATCAGCATGCGATTGCCGTCATTGGCGAAGCGCGGCGAGAACGACATTCCCTCAAACTGCCCCAGGGACTCTTCGCGTCCGGTCTGCAAATCACGCAGATAAACCTTCGGAATACGGCCGGAGAACGACATATAAAGAATATCTTGCGAATCCGGCGAGAAGCGGGGTGTCAGCACCAGGTAGGCGCCGTTAGTGAGGAACTTATGATTTTCGCCATCCTGGTCCATGATAGCGAGCCGTTTAATGCGGCGATTGGCAGGACCAGCCTCGGCAACATATACAACCCGACTGTCAAAATAGCCATCTTCGCCCGTTAAGCGCTTATAGATTTCATCTGCGAGCAAATGCGCAACCCTGCGCCAATTAGTGCGGAACGTGTTGAACTCCTTACCAGCCACTTGTTGCTCGCCAAAAACATCCCATAAGCGGAATGCAATACTAAAATTATCACCACCGCGTTGCTCAATAGTGCTGGTCACGAGTGCCTGAGCATTAATCTGGCGCCAGTCAGGAAAACGCGGCATCGCGTCACCTGAAGAAATTATCTGGATAAAAGCATTGCGATCCACGGGGCGAAAAAGGCCGGAGCGCTCAAGATCTGCCGCCACAACACGCATTATATCGCGCCCTAAATCCGCGGCTGCACGATTACCGCTGGTGGGATCGGTTACCGCAATCGGTAATGGGCTGGTTTGCCCCCGGTTAATATCAATTTTAAGCTGCGCCTGCGCACTGCTCGCAATAACACAAAGAAAAATAAAGGAAAAAAGGTGAAGAACGTAAGACTTCATCATGCAGATCTTATAGGTTGGTTAAGGTGGAATTTTACCTAGCAGGATTGCCGGGGCGCGGCAAGCGCTATGCGCTGCAGACGCTGCAGGACTTATCTTTGGGCAAATAGCTTTCTCTTACTTTGCCGCTTAGAGCACTATATCCAATCAATCGGCCTGAAAGACTTTCACCTATATTTAAGAGCTCTTTGATGATTTCAACCCCCTGCCAGCATGCCATTATACCGGCAACAGGCCCCAGAACTCCGGCTGCACTACAATTGGCATTGTCTGGCACCACTTCCCCAAGAAAACACTGATAACAAGGACCCGTCACATATGATTTGAAAGTAGAAATCTGCCCTTCGAATCCCTGCACTGATGCAGAAACCAATGTTTTTTGCGCCCGTTGGCTTGCAGCATTGATTGTCAGCCTGGTTTCAAAATTATCGCTGCCATCGGCTATAATATCATACTCCTTTATCAAAGTGGCCGCATTCTCGGCATTCAGCCGCAGGCTATGAATATCCAGCTTCACTTCGGGATTACGATCATACAGCGCATCCACCGCTGCCTCAGTTTTCAGACGCCCGATATCACCCGCTTCATAAAGAATTTGCCTTGGAAGATTAGATAGCGCGACCCGATCAGCGTCCACCAGGCCCAGCCTGCCAATACCTGCCGAAGCAAGATAAAGTGCCAGTGGCGCACCCAGACCACCGGCCCCAACAATTAACACACTAGATTGATTAAGTTTTTTTTGGCCGTCCGGCCCAATTTGCGGCAAAGATATTTGCCGTGCGTAACGCACTTCCCTGTCGTGGACGACCATAACTGGCGCCGTCAGGTAGCTTGTGCTGCCGCAGTCGTGGACTGCACAAGTGGCGCGGACCACATCTTCTCAAGATTATACATCTCGCGAATTTCCGGTCGGAAAAGGTGAACGATAATATCGCCGCAATCGACAAGCACCCAGTCACCGGCTTCCTTCCCTTCCACGGAAAGCGGCGCGGCGCCTTCTTCTTTCAGGCGCGTGGCAAGTTTATCAGCGAGGGTGGATACATGGCGCTGAGAGCGTCCGGTTGCAACAATCATATAATCGGCAAAGCTGCTTTTCCCAGCAAGATCTATCGTAACGATATTCTCGGCTTTGTCGTCATCCAGTGAAGCCTCAATAATCGACTTCAGCTGTTCCACGTCATGCGTGGCAGGAATTGGTGTAAGAATTTTCGCTATCTCCTTAGTTAATTATACCATCTTAAGTATGCCTCAAAAACGCGGCTTTTCCAAGCTTATTCCGCAATCGGGTCGAGGACTCAGGGTGAAGGGGTATATAGCAATAGCACCAGCTGGGTGTCTTTCTACGCAGGCGAGACGGAGATCTTCTGCTATCCGCAAAGGCAAGCGAAGCTTTGCTACCTAGGGCATCCTGAGTGGAAGGCGCACGATCAAAAACCGCTATGGGAACCAGGCTGAATATCTCCTGCCACCCCTTCCAGCGATCGAATTGTGCCAGGTTATCTGCCCCCATTAGCCATACAAACCTTTCTTTGGGGTAGGCTTTTTTTAGAAATTTCAATGTATCGACGGTGTAGTACAGCCCTTGTTGCGCCTCAATTTCCACAATTTTTATTTTTAAATCATTTTTTGCTACCTTTTGGGCTACTTTTACCCTCAGGTCATATTCAGCAATATCTTCTTTGTTTTTCAAAGGATTCTTAGGGCTCACCAGCCACCAGACCTGATCCAGCTTGAGCCTTGCCAACGCTTCCTTGCTTAAATGAATATGCCCTTCATGCGCCGGGTTAAATGAACCGCCTAGAAGGCCAATTTTCATTTACGTAAAGCTCCTGCGCTTTTTACCAGATATTTATAAGTTGTCAGCTGGGCAGCCCCTACGGGGCCTCTGGCATGCAGGCGGCCTGTGGCAATACCTATTTCGGCTCCCATCCCAAATTCCCCGCCATCGGCAAATTGGGTAGAGGTGTTATGCATGACAATGGCAGAATCGACTTCCTTTTGGAAGCGCTCGGCCGCTTTGACGCTCTCTGTGACAATACAGTCAGTGTGGTGCGATCCATAGCGGTTAATATGAGCGATAGCATCTTCCAACCCATTCACGGTCTTGATTGAAATGACTGGCGCAAGATATTCCGTTCCCCAGTCTTCTTCACTGGCGGGCGTTAATCTGGAATCCACCTCGCAAGCCTCTATATCACCATGAAATTCCTGGCAACCGGCCGCTAATAATGCATCAATCAATGAAGGCAACATCCTGATTATTTTACGGTCAATCACCAACGATTCCGTGGCTCCGCAAATGCCGGTGCGGCGCATTTTTGCATTTACCAGCAATTTCACTGCTTTTGTTTTATCTGCCTTTTCATGGATATAGGTATGACAGTTACCATCGAGATGCAGCAGGGTTGGCACCCGGCTTTCCTCCTGCACGCGCTGCGTAAGACTTTTTCCACCCCGGGGAATGATCACGTCAATCTGCCCGTATGCCTGCAGCATGGCGCTGACCCATTTCCGATCAGCATCGGGCATCAGCTGCACTGCACTAACCGGCAAATCAGTCTTCTGCAATCCTGCCTGCAGACATTTCAAAATGGCGTCAGAAGAGTGAAAACTCTCTGAACCACAGCGTAAAATAGCCGCATTGCCGGATTTTATGCAAAGTCCCGCCGCATCTGCAGTGACGTTAGGGCGGGATTCATAAATAATACCGATAACTCCCAGTGGCACACTCACTTTGGAGATATGCAGCCCGTTTGGCCGCTCCCATTCTTCCAGGATTTTATTTAAGGGATCGGGCAATTTTGCAATCTGCTCAAGACCGGCCGCCATAGCTTCCACGCGCTTTTCATCAAGCATAAGTCGATCAAGCATGGCCGCGCTGAGGCCCTTCCCTTTCGCAGCCTCAAGATCCCTCGCATTTGCATCAAGAATCTCCTTCTGCCCTGTGCGAATAGCTTCTGCCGACGCTTTTAATGCAGCATTGCGCTTGCTGTAAGTTAACTGGGCAAGCTTCTGATAGGCTTGCCGTGCAGCCGCTGTGATCTCCGACCACTGACTACTACTAGTCACTGCAACTATCCCTTACCTTTCGTTTTAGTCTTGCCAGGCTTGGCGTTCTTTTCCAGAAACTGGATAATTTCTGTAGCAATATCCTTACCCGTCGCTTTCTCAATCCCTTCAAGTCCGGGCGATGAATTCACCTCCAGCACCAGCGAACCGTGATTGGAGCGCATCAAATCCACACCCGCTACATTCAACCCCATAATCTTACTGGCACGCACAGCCATGCTGCGCTCCTCGGGCGTAATTTTTACTTCCTGCGCAGTCCCGCCCTGATGCAGATTAGCCCGGAACTCGCCCTCTTTCGCTGTGCGCAGCATGGAAGCAACAACCTTGTCTCCCACAACAAAGCAGCGCAAATCCGTTCCTTTGGCTTCTTTAATAAACTCCTGCACCAGAATATGAGCATTGAGCCCCTTAAAGGCTTTGATAACAGAAGAGGCCGCGCTTTCCGTTTCCGCAAGCACAACACCGATACCCTGCGTGCCCTCCAGCAATTTTACTACCAGTGGCGCGCCGCCCACCATGCGGATCAGATCATTCGTATCCTGCGGCGAATGCGCAAAGCCCGTAACGGGCAGCGGAATACCCTTACGCGAAAGCAGCTGCAATGAACGCAACTTATCCCGCGAGCGTGCAATTGCCATTGATTCATTCAGCGGGAAGACTCCCATCATTTCAAACTGGCGCAGAACTGCTGTGCCATAAAAAGTCACAGATGCGCCAATGCGCGGAATAATGGCATCAACATCTTTAATCACTTCACCGCCGCGGTAATGCACCGCCGGTTTATTAGACGTGATGTTCATGTAGCAATGCAGCGGATTGATAATGCGTATGCTGTGACCACGCGCTTTGGCAGCCTCTACAAGCCGCTGGTGCGAATACAGCTTAGGATTGCGAGCCATAATCAGAATTTTCATCGGCTTGGTAGCGATCATGGCAAAAGAGCCTCCGGATAATAGTGGAGGAGCGTCTTAGCATCAGGAGTGCCCAAGGTAAAGGAAAGAGCGGGGTTAACCAATAATTTTCCGCGTAAAGCCGTTCGCCCCAGCAACATACGGAAAAGCATTGATTCTCTATTACTCAATGTAATCTCAATTTCATAGTTCATATGGCCTATGCCCACAGACGTGCAGATAACGGGACGCAATTCCTTATGGCCGCCGGAATCAGTAACATGGCGCTTATCATGCACGGGCACCTCACTGCATATAACCTGCCGGTCATCTTTCTGCAGCGGATGAAGCCAGAAGCGTATCCAGGGCGCTCCCTCCTTAGTAAACTCCTCATATTGGTACACATGCAGACAGGAGGTTCGTGCGCCGGTATCAACCTTGGCCTTAATGAGAGGAACACCAAGCTGCGGCAATCCGACCCATTCACGCCACCCAATAATAATGTCTTTTTGCGTCATATGCGCACAAAGTGTATTCTTTTCGTGAATTCATGCAATCCGTATGATAGGTGAGCATCTTATGAATATGATTACGATTACCCGCCGCCTGGAATTTGATGCAGCGCATCGCGTGAAATTGCATGAAAGCAAATGCCGTAACTTACACGGCCATCGCTATGCGGTAGAAATTACCATGACCGCCCCTGAGCTGGACCCGCTGGGACGGGTGGTGGATTTTGCCATTATCAAGGAAAAACTGGGCCACTGGATTGATACACATTGGGATCACCAGACCATTCTGTGGGACAAGGATCGTCATCTCGGTGAAGCGATCAGCGAACAGACTGAACAGGATGTTTATTACCTGCCCTACAATCCCACTGTAGAGAATCTCGCAATTTATCTTTTCGATAAAATCTGCCCGGAGCTTTTCATGCCCCCACTGCAGACCGTCAGCGTCAGAATCTGGGAAACACCTAACTGTTCAGCCGAGGCACACCGTGAGCGATAAGCTCGCTGAAATTTGCGCCGCCAAGCGCGAACACGTTGCCACCAGGAAAAAGCAGGTAAGCGAGCAACAGCTTCTTGAGCTGGCAAAACAAACAACCATGCCACGCGGGTTTAGTCATGCGCTTAAAAACGCGCCAACAGGTCTCATTGCGGAAATAAAAAAGGCATCTCCCAGCCGCGGGCTCATACGGGAAGATTTTAATCCAGCCGAGCTGGCCAAGGCCTATGCTGCAGGAGGCGCAACCTGCCTTTCCGTACTGACCGACGAACCTTATTTTCAGGGCCAGGATCATTACCTGCAAGAGGCGCGCGCGGCCGTTGCTCTGCCGGTATTGCGCAAGGATTTCATTCTCGATCCCTATCAGGTGCTTGAATCCAGATCGCTGGGCGCTGATTGCATCCTGCTGATCATGGCAGCACTTGCACCGGCACTGGCTTCCGAACTTGAATCTGTCGCCCGCGAACTTGGCATGGATGTATTACTGGAAATCCATAATGAAGCCGAGTTAAATCAGGCACTTTCCCTTAAGAGTCCTCTTATCGGCATTAATAACCGTAATCTTAAAACGCTGGAAGTGAACCTTGATACAACTGTGGCGCTGGCCGGAAGCATTCCGGACGATAAAATCATCATTTGCGAAAGCGGTATTAAATCGCACTCAGATATTCAGCGAATGAAGCAAAACGGGGTGCATTGTTTTCTGGTGGGAGAATCACTGATGCTGCAGGCAGATGTCACCGCTGCAACAAAAAAACTTCTGGGGAATTAAATGAAATTATATACAGCATCACTCCTATTAATTCTTTTTGCTACCCCACTCGATGCAGCCCCGGTATGTGATGGCCTCAAGCGTATCAATTATACTCCCATTGAAGAACGGTATAAACGCGGCTTGCTGTTTAAAATCGGCAAATGCGGCAAACCTGCGAGTTATATTTTTGGCACGGTGCATTCCGATGATCCGCAGATTGAGAAAGCGACTGCAGCCGATGCTATTTCTGTTCTGAAACGCTCCCAGGCAGCCGGATTCGAGTATATCGTCCCCGAGAATGCCGGGGAAATCACCACGCGTTACATGTTTCTCGATTCCAAGCAATCAGTACGCCTGCCCGATCTGATCGGCAAAGAAAATTTCAAGCTTGTCGCGCGCGAGTTGCAGCGCCGCACCGGCCTGCCCCCCACGATGACACAGGGCTTCAAACCCTGGGCTGCAGCAGTCATGCTGCAATATCCTGAATCCGTTGCAGATAAGGTAATTCTGGACATGCGCCTGCAGCAGGTGGCCGAAGAGCACCATATCCCGCTATTCGGACTGGAAACAATGGAGGGGCAATTCAAACTGTTCGACAGCTTAACTGAGGACCTGCAGATAAAAATGCTGAAGGAGACACTGGAAGATATTGATCAAATCAATGCTGCTAATGATGAGCTGCTGATTGCCTATAAGCAGGGAAATTTGCGTAAAATCTCTAAACTTTCAGACAAAAGCATTGCCGATATCGAAGAGCCTGAATTGCGTAATTTTCTTGTAAAGTCACTCATGCGCGATCGCAACCAGCAGATGGTTAACCGCCTGCAAAAAGAACTGCGCGACGGCAAGCGATTTATTGCAGTCGGCGCACTCCACCTGTTGGGCAAAGGTGGAATTCTGGAGCTGATGGAAAAAAAGGGCTATCTGGTGGAATCTCTGCCTTTGGCGCACTGATATGACTCAATCCCCCAACTTTGATGAAAGAAAACTCCCAGTCTCAATGCTGGTGATACATTATACCGGTATGCGCACAGGCGCAGAAGCAATTGCCCGCCTTTGCGATCCTGAAGCCAAAGTCAGTGCGCATTATGTGGTGGAAGAAAATGGCCAGATTCTCTCACTTGTAGATGAAAAACAACGTGCCTGGCATGCAGGAAAAAGTTATTGGCGCGGCATTACAGATGTTAACAGCGCTTCTATCGGCATTGAAATTGTCAACCCTGGCCACGAATTCGGTTATCGCTCGTTTCCGCCCGCACAGATGATTGCCGTACGCGACCTCTGCTATGGCATTCTTTCCCGTTACCCTATTCCTGCGCAAAACGTCGTAGCGCATTCGGATATTGCGCCAGAAAGGAAAGAAGATCCCGGCGAGTTTTTCAATTGGGAGTGGCTGGCAAAAGAAGGAATTGGTCTTTGGCCTCCTTTTACTGGGCCAGGAAATAGGGGGGCGGATGATCTGTATGCATATGGCTATGATCCAACAGCATCACGGGAAAAAATCATTACCGCGTTTCAGCGGCATTTCCGCCCTACCCTGCTCACTGGTCAGTGGGACGATGAATGCGGCAGAATCCTTGCCGCTTTGTTAAAAATAATCTAAGCATTGCCGACCAGATGGCCAGACGGCCGCGGATGTCAATCCGAGGAAAGTCCGGGCTCCATGAAACAGGATGGCGGGTAACGCCCGCCGGGGGCAACCCCAGGGAAAGTGGCACAGAGAAAAAACTACCCTGCATGCAGGGAAAAGGTGAAAAGGTGCGGTAAGAGCGCACCGCGTTACCGGTAACGGTAATGGCAGGTCAAACCCCATCCGGAGCAAAACCAAATAGGGGCGGCAAATGGCGCGTTTCACGCCGTCGCCCGGGTCGGTTGCTAGAGGCGGCAGGCAACTGCCGCAGTAGATGAATGGTCGTCACCACGCAAGTGGATACAGAACCCGGCTTATCGGCCATCTGGTTTTTAATATAAGCAATAAATATAAATGGGTTAGAATCCCCTGCTGGACGCTTTAACAGCTTTCTGCCATAAACCTCCGCTATGATCAGAATCTGCACCTTTCTTCTGAGTCTGCTCTTCTGCCAGGCAGCAATTGCCGCACCGTTGCAGCTACTCAATGTATCTTACGATCCAACCCGCGAATTTTACGAAAAGTATAATAAGCTTTTCACAAAACACTGGGAGACGCAGGGCGGCGAAGAGATTGAAATCCAGCAATCGCATGGTGGTTCCGGCAAACAGGCCCGCGCCGTAATAGACGGGTTGCAGGCAGATGTTGTAACGCTAGCGCTGGCTTACGATATTGACGCTATCGCAACTCAGGCAAAGCTACTGCCAGTGAAATGGCAGGAGAAACTGCCTAATCACAGCTGCCCCTATACCTCCACTATCGTTTTCCTGGTGCGCAAGGACAATCCCAAACACATCAAGGATTGGGACGACCTCATCCGCAAAGACGTGAAAGTAATCACGCCTAATCCTAAAACTTCCGGGGGCGCGCGTTGGAACCATCTGGCAGCATATGGCTATGCTCTCAAAAAGAACGATGGGGATGAAGCCAAGGCCCGCCGCTTCCTCAAAAAACTATACGCAAATGTTCCCATGCTTGACACAGGCGCCCGGGGTTCAGCGATGACTTTTGTGCAGCGTGGCTTAGGCGATGTACTTATTACCTGGGAGAATGAAGCTTATCTCGCGCGGGATACGCTGGGACAAGGACGCTTTGAAATTGTCGCTCCCTCTCTCAGTATATTGGCGGAGCCCCCCGTTGCAGTCGTTGAAGAAAACGCAAAGAATCGCGGAACGCTTAAAGCCGCAGAGGAATACCTTAAATATCTTTACAGCCCCGAGGCACAGCAGTTGGCCGCCACCTATCACTACCGTCCTAGCGACCCGAAACTGGCGGAGGACTTCCCCGAAATCGAAATGATGAAAATAGAGGATTTCGGTGGTTGGGCCAAAGCGCAAAAAGAGCACTTCGATGACGGCGGCATCTTCGATCAAATTTACGGCAAGTAATGAAACTACCTTCACTTAAGCAAACCAGTGTCTTGCCTGGCTTTGGCGTAACGCTGGGTTTTACACTGCTATATCTGCTGCTGATAGTGCTAATCCCGCTCTCGGGCCTGTTTATCAAAACAGCTGAACTCAGTTGGCATCAGTTTGTTGAGGCTGTCACTTCATCGCGGGCTATGCATGCCTATTATATTACCTTTGGCTGCTCTCTGGCCGCAGCCATCATTAATCTCGTTTTCGGCATGATCATTGTGTGGGTACTGGTGCGATATCGCTTTCCCGGACGACAATTGATGGACGCGATGGTTGACCTGCCTTTTGCACTTCCTACGGCCGTAGCGGGCATCGCTCTTACCGCCCTTTATGCTCCGCAGGGTTGGATCGGCAGGTATTTTGACGCGATGGGAATTCAAATCGCTTTCACCCCTATCGGTATTATTATCGCGCTGGTTTTTATTGGCCTCCCATTCGTGGTGCGTACTGTGCAACCTGTATTGGAGGATATGGAAAAAGAAACCGAGGAAGCCGCTGCCAGCCTCGGCGCTTCGCGCTTGCAGACCTTTCGCTCCGTGATTCTTCCACATTTGACTCCTGCCCTGCTGACCGGCTTTGCTATGGCCTTTGCCCGTGCGCTGGGCGAATACGGCTCCGTCATATTCATTGCGGGAAATATTCCCCAAGTCTCAGAAATTGTCCCTCTGCTTATTATTATTAAGCTGGAGCAATATGATTATGCCGGTGCAACTGCCATCGCAGTCGTGATGCTGTTAGCTTCATTTATATTATTACTGATAATCAACCTTCTGCAGAAATGGGCACAAATGCGGAGCATGCCAGGATGAGGCACAAGGTTAACCCCTATATTGCTGAGCCCTGGTGGGCGCGTTGGATACTGATAAGCGTAGGCGTAGCCTTCCTGGCTGTTGTTATAGGCCTGCCGATTATCACTGTCTTTGTCGAAGCATTGCGGGAGGGATTTGTTGCCTATTGGAATGGTATCAACGAACCTTATGCTTTGTCGGCAATCCGACTCACGTTACTGGTGGCTGCCATTGCTGTACCCTGCAACTTGGTTTTCGGCATTGCCGCAAGCTGGGCTATTGCAAAATTTAACTTTATTGGCAAAAGGTTACTCATCACTTTTATCGATCTCCCGTTCTCAGTCTCTCCGGTTATCTCCGGCATCATTTATGTACTGCTGTTCGGTACGCATTCCCTTATCGGAAAATGGCTTCTGGCCAATCACATTCAAATGATCTTTGCTGTCCCTGGCTTGGTAATGGCAACGATTTTCGTTACCTTTCCTTTTGTCGCACGTGAGCTGATTCCGCTGATGGAAGAACAGGGCACGGAAGAAGAAGAAGCCGCGCTCTTGCTCGGCGCTTCGGGCTGGCAAACCTTTTTGCAGGTCACACTCCCCAATATTAAATGGGGCGTGCTTTATGGCGTATTACTCTGCAATGCCCGTGCGATGGGAGAATTCGGTGCCGTCTCGGTTGTATCCGGCCATATTAAAGGGCAAACCAATACCATCCCGCTACATGTGGAAATTCTATATAACGAATATAATTTTGTCGCGGCCTTCGCGGTAGCCTCGATCCTCACTTTGCTCGCGCTGATTACCCTTCTGCTCAAGCGCATTGTTGAGAAACATACTGCACACCAGTCCGCAAGCTATTAAAGAGAATTTTATGGGAATATCCGTTCAGCAAATCAACAAACGCTTCAATAATTTCTCCGCACTGACGGATGTTAACCTTGAAGTAAATTCGGGCGAATTAGTCGCCCTGCTAGGCCCTTCGGGTTCTGGCAAAACAACTCTGCTGCGTATCATTGCCGGGCTTGAATTCCCCGATTCCGGCATGGTGATGATGGATGGCAAGCCCACGCTGGATAAAGGCGTGCAACAGCGCAATGTAGGGTTTGTTTTTCAACATTATGCATTGTTTAAGCATATGACAGTGTTTGATAACGTTGCATTCGGCCTGCGCGTTCGACCTAAGGAAACGCGGCCAACAGACGAACAGATTCGCCGTAAAGTAATGGATCTGCTGCAGCTGGTGCATCTGGATAATTTCTTTGACCGTTTTCCGCATCAGCTATCAGGGGGCCAGCGTCAGCGCGTGGCACTGGCACGCGCCTTGGCAGTAGAGCCTAAAGTATTATTGCTGGACGAACCTTTTGGCGCATTGGATGCAAAAGTGCGTAAAGAGCTTCGCCGTTGGATGCGACGCCTGCATGATGAAATTCATATCACCAGCCTGTTTGTGACCCACGATCAGGAAGAAGCGATGGAGGTTTCTGACCGCGTCGTGGTAATGAGCAATGGCCGCATCGAGCAGGTTGGCACACCGGAGCAGGTTTACCATCAGCCGGCGAATGCCTTTGTTTATGACTTCCTTGGTAACTATAATGAGCTGGATGGCTGGAAATATGTCGATGGCAGCATTCACCTCGCCGAAGCAGAGGAACATGAAATCCCTGATGTAACGGGCCCCGCACCAAGGCAGAAAAGCTGGCTTGGGCGTTATCCTGAAATCGCATCGCTTGTGCAGAAAGTTGTGCCGGGCCTTAAAGCTACGGCAACAACAGTTTCAGGTGGCATTTCTGCCGATAAGAAACCCGTACGCCCTTCCGGGGCCAAGCCGGTAAAGCTCTATGCCCGCCCCCATGAAATGTATGTGCTGAAAGAACCTGACGATCAGCATGAATACATTCGTGGCACTGTTATTCACCTTAATCCTGCAGGTTCGCTGGTGAAGATGGAAGTGCAACGAACTAACGGCCAATTGCTGCAGGTTGAAATTTCGAAAGGGGTCTTAGATAGCATCGGCATTAATAAGGGCGATACGCTGTTTGTTCGCCCCAAGCAGACACGGGTGTTTGAATAAATGGATCATCTCGATAAGCTCGAAGCGCAATCAATTTACATCTTCCGCGAAGCCTTCAACCGCATCGGGAAGATTGCGATGCTCTGGAGCTTCGGCAAGGACAGTAACGTGATGGTGCATCTTGCGCGTAAAGCATTCTTTGGCAACCTCCCTTTCCCACTCATCCATTGCGATACCGAACTGGAAATGCAGGAAGTCTATGATTTTCGCCATAAATACAGTAAGGAATGGGGTGTAAACCTGCTGGCGCCAATCTGCCCGCCCATTGAGAAAACCGATGCGACGCTGCCGCATGCGGCGCGGGTTGCTGCACGCAAGACACTGGGGCTTGCTGAAGTTATCAGAGAACATAACTTTACCGGCATTATTACCGGCATTCGCCGGGATGAAGAAGGCACTCGCGCCAAGGAGCGTTATTTCTCACCCCGCGGAATACAGGGCGAATGGAACGTCAAAGACCAGCCGCCGGAATTCTGGGATCAATATAAAACCGATTTTCCACCCGGAACCCATATCCGCATTCATCCGTTGCTACATTGGACGGAGTATGATGTTTGGTGCTATATCCGCCGCGAAAATATCCCGGTAGTGCCACTTTATTTCGCTAAAGCCTACGGTATGTTCGAAGGCCGCGATTTTGGCGGCGCAATGATGCGGTTTCGTTCGCTGGGAGAACGCGGTATCACCTGGCCGCTGCCAAGTCAGGCGACCACGATCGATGAAATTATCGAGGAGCTGCGCACCACCAAGACTTCCGAGCGCTCCGGGCGACCTATGGGCGCCGATGAGGATGAAAGCAGCTTCGAGCGCCTGCGCGAAGCAGGGTATATGTAACCATGACTGAAGAAAAACTGGACCATATCCTCGACCGGCAGGAAAAAATGCAAAAAATGTTGGAATCGCAGCACCGCAATCTCTTGGTGCTATACCGCCGCACAACGGCACTGGCATTAATGCTGGAAGCCATTTCCAAGGATGAAAAGCTGAAAATGCCAAAAGTAATCCGCGCCGAGATTGATGCCAGTTTGCGGCCTGAAGAATTTGTCGCTCTTGCGGAGCAGGATCCGGAAGAATTCAAAAGCCGCTATGGTGCTATTGCTTTCGATGTATTAATGAATCAGGGCCTTGATGCTATTGGCCGTGTAGGCGACATCACCCCCCAACCGAACGAAAAAAACACATTGCAGTAAGATGACTTATACTTTCCGCACCCTTACACGAGAGGATTTTGCACTGATACGTCCAATATTCCGCGCGGCAATCGAAGCGGAGGAATATCTGGTACCAACCAAAAACGCTTCAGACACTATTTGCATGGATTATTGGTATGGCGACAAACCTGAAGGCGAAGTGTGGGTAATTGAAGAAGATGGTGTTATTCTCGGCAGCTACTATCAGCGCCCCAACCATTATGGGCTGGGTGGTCATATTGCTAATGGCGGTTACATTGTCTCACCGGATGCAAAAGGTAAAGGTATAGGTCGCGAACTTGGCATGCACTCTATTGCTCGCGCAAGAGAGCGCGGCTACCACGGCATACAGTTTAATTTTGTCGTCAGCACCAATACTGTAGCGGTGAATTTATGGAAAAACCTCGGATTCCAGATATTAGGTGTAATTCCCGGTGGCTATTATCGAAAAAGCCAGGAATATGTTGATGCATACATTATGTATCAGGACTTGCGATGATTGAGCGGCAGCAACTTAAAATCGTGATCGTCGGCCATGTAGATCATGGCAAAAGCACGTTGATTGGTCGCCTTTTCCACGACACCGGCAGCTTGGCGGAAGGAAAATTTGAGGCAATCAAAGCCAGCTGTGAAAAGCGCGGTATGCCTTTTGAGTGGTCCTTCCTGCTCGACGCGCTGCAGACCGAGCGCGATCAGGGTATCACCATCGATACTACGCAGATCTGGTTCAAGACCCAGAAGCGGGATTACGTTATTATTGATGCCCCGGGCCATAAGGAATTTCTGAAAAACATGATTTCTGGCGCGGCCAGCGCTGATGCAGCCATTATTTTAATTGATGCCAAAGAAGGTATTAAAGAGCAATCCAGGCGCCACGGCTATTTGCTACACCTGTTGGGCATCCGCCAGATCATGGTGGCAGTCAACAAGATGGACCTGGTGGATTATTCCAATGATCGTTTTGAAGAAATTAAAAATGAATACACCGCGTACCTTAAAAGCCTCGGCGTTCAGCCCAGTATATTTGTGCCGATCTCAGCGCGTGATGGTATAGGTATTGTCTCCGGAAAACCTGGTCAGCCCACAATTCTAGAATCGCTCGATAATTTCCAGCCCCTGCCATCTTTGCAAAATCTACCGCTCAGATTCCCCATCCAGGACGTATATAAATTCGATGATCGCCGTATACTTGCCGGGCGTATTGAAAGCGGCAGCCTGAAAGTGGGTGATAAAATTCTTTTCTCACCTTCCAATAAAACCTCGCATATTACCTCCATTGAAACATGGCCGTCACAGGATAAAAAACAAGCATCTGCCGGTGAATCGATCGGGATTACCTTAGCCGATCCTTTATTCATCGAACGGGGAGAATTAATCAGCCATGAAGCACAGCCTCCCCTAATTTCCAATACACTGAATGCGCGTATTGTGTGGCTGGGGTCCCACCCCTTACAGCAGGGAGTAACATATAAAATAAAACTCCAGAATGCTGAGTTCATGGCCGAGGTCAGTCATATCAAAGCCGCGCTGGATACAAATTCACTGATGCATGCAACTGCCGACCATATCGACCGCCATGGCATCGGAGAAGTAACATTCCGTCTGCGTGGCATGGCTGCATTGGATGATCACGCGATAAATCCCCGTACTGGCCGCTTTGTCATTATAGAAGGGTATGACGTTGTCGGGGGCGGCATCATTAATCTGGATGGAATTGATGATCAGCGCATAACACCGACGCAGGTAAAATCTAAAAACCTGACGCAGGTTGCCCAGCAGATTACCACTGAGCAACGCATCGCCAGAAACGGCCACTTACCTGGCATTTTATGGATGACTGGTCTTTCCGGTTCCGGCAAATCAACACTCAGTCAGGAACTGCAGAAGCATTTATTCTCCAAAGGGTACCAGGTTATTGTGCTGGATGGCGATAACGTGCGCCATGGTCTGTGCTCTGATCTGGGCTTCTCTCCAGAAGATCGAAGCGAAAATATACGCCGGGTAGGTGAAGTTGCAGCCTTATTCGCAAATGCAGGATTCATTGTAATCACCGCATTTATCTCCCCCTATATTGCCGATCGTCGCCGCGCCCGGGCGGCGGCATCGGAATATTTTCATACAATATATGTGCAGGCACCGCTTGAAACTTGCGAGAAGCGGGATGTTAAAGGCCTGTACAGCAAGGCACGCAAGGGAGAGATTAAGCACTTCACAGGTATCGATGACCCCTACGAACCCCCCAAAAATCCGGATCTGGTAATTGATACCAGTCAATGCTCAGTAGAAGCAGGGGTGGCATTGCTGGCAAAATATGTTGAAGAAAAACTGGTAAAGCCAATCAGATGAAACCTTACACTGCAGAAAAGGTGCTGGATACACACCACTGGACAGATTCACTGTTCTCATTCCGCCTGACACGTCCGGAGAGTTTTCGCTTCCGCTCCGGCGAATTTATTATGCTCGGCCTCCCGCAGGAAAATGGTAAACCCTTGTTACGCGCTTATTCCATCGCCAGCCCAGCCTGGGAAGAAGAGCTTGAGTTCTTTTCTATCAAAGTTCCCAATGGCCCCCTCACCTCCCGATTACAGAAAATCCAGCCAGGCGATGAAGTACTGCTGGGTCGCAAGCCTACCGGCACACTGGTGCTCGATGCACTGCTTCCTGGCAAGCGACTTTATTTGTTTTCAACCGGAACAGGCATTGCGCCTTTTGCCAGCCTTATACGCGATCCCGAAGTCTATGAAAAATTCGATCAGGTGATTCTTACCCATACCTGCCGCGCCACTGCCGAACTAAACTACGGCAAAAACATTCTGGATCAGGTGCGAAACCATGAATTCATGGGAGAGCTGTCTGCCGGAAAGCTGGTTTACTATGAAAGCGTCACCCGCGAGAATTACTTCCGTCAAGGCCGTATTACGACACTGATAGAAACAGGAAAAATCTTTGCTGAACTTGGAGTGCCCCCGCTCGATCCGCTCGTTGATCGCGTAATGATCTGCGGCTCAACGCAAATGACGTTAGACACCAAGAAATTATGCGAAAATGCTGGCTTGCGGGAAGGCGCAAACAGCGGTCCCGCAGAGTTCGTTGTTGAGCGGGCTTTTGTTGGCTAAAACAGCCATAACAGCAGCGTTACGATTATTACCTGAATAATCACCACTGCCCAGAACATCTGGCGAAAAGCACCCTTAATCGTTTTATGGCGGAAGAATTTGCTGCCTATAAAAGCCCCAACAGTCCCCCCTACGAATGCCATCGCATGCAGCGTTTTCTCAGGTACGCGCCAGCCTCCATAACGGGCCTGCCGCTTATCCCACCCATAAGCGGCAAAGGTAATCACATTAATGCTGGCCAGATGTGCAATCGCCAGAAAGTAGGGGTAATACTCATGCCATAATGGATATTTCAGCGAGGGAAATTTCCACCAGCTCAGCCCCAGCATGATGATAAGATGAACAGCATAAATCCAATGCCGCAGACCTGAAAGCAATAGCAGAGGCGGAAGTAAGAGGATGAGCACTGTAAAAATCATCCTCTTACTTTACCTCCCCTGCCTCAAACGTCAGTAAAAAATATGCACTGCCACAAAAGCAAAGAAAAAGCCCGTCGCATATACCAGTACTGATGCACCGTAAATGAACAGGCTTAGTCGGCGCATTCCGCTGCAGGCTTTCGCCTGCAGCGGATCGGCCGGGCAAGGCGCATTGCGAGCCCGCCACTGCATGTAACCGGCCACAAGCAACAGGAATCCTGCAATACCAAATGTCCAGAGTTTATACTTTGAAAGTATAACCAGCCATGGCGCAGCACTTACCAGTCCGGCAAGCGTGGCCCCTGCACCCAGGGTAACCAACAGCGCTGGCAATGCACAGCAAAGTAGCGTCCCGGCACTTGTAAAGAGGCTTACCATGGGCAAGGCCTGCTGTTTCCAGAAATGATGCATTAGCATTTTTTACGCTCTATCCGGACCAGTGAATAACCCGCATCAGTGATCAGCTTCTTCAGCTCCTCATCAGTAAGCGTCGAATCCGTCTTCGTCTGCAGATTAATCATGCCTTCATCAAGATTCACATTCACACTGGATATGTCCTGGCGCTCTTTCATTACTTTCTCGATAGCGCGGGCGCAGAAATCACAAACCAACCCGTTCACCTTGACATTAATTGCATTTTCACAGGCTTGCGCCGGAAATGCGAGCAACACAAACGCTAAAAGCGTAACACTAAATTTCCTCATTTTATTTCTCCTAGAATTGCAGAGTAAGATTAAATAATACGTCACCCCTGTTGCTTATGCCTGCCTCGCCCAGCGCAGTACCTTTAAAAAGCCGCACGAGGGGGGTCACAGTGACAGGGTGATCATTCTCGGGATTATGGTTCACCTGTAGCATCAGCCAGGTGTGTAAGTCCCCATAATCACCGATATAAGGAGCAATTCCTATGCGGGCAGACTGCATATAGAAGCTATCGATATCCCCTGCTTCTACCAGTTGGTTTTCATAGGAAGTAAAGTACCGGCGATCCTCCCAGTCCATGGAAAAACCGGCATAGCCCGCTGAACTGGTCTGCGAATGGCCATGCGCGACTCCCAAGGCACCTTTAAGGTAAGCATTTGCCTGAGACTTTGGCAGATTCCAGCGCTTAAGAAGATAATTCCCCTCTAAACCATGAAACTGCCAGCTCTTCTCCCGCCAGTACTCGGCTCGATACCCAAGTGAATAGGAAGCGGTAGGTGAATAATCCAGATGCAGATTGTGGCTATCTGCATCATTCATTTGCATCACCGTTATACCACCGGGATAGGAAATGGGCCTTGCCTCTACAGGCAAGGCAATTGCCGCGATTCCGGCGGCTAAGAATAAAATACGCATGTAAACTCCTTAAGTTGCGTGATTAGAAATCAGGCAACAGAAGCTCGGGGGGGCGAAGTGGGGATGCGTGGAGTAACGGGATGAAAGTATCGAGCGACAGAATCAATTGTCCGCTTAACTTTTGTTATTGGGTGAAGAGTTGGCTGTTCGGGTAATGTCGTCAGCAAACCGGACAAGCAGTGACATTTATCCCCGCAGCAGGGCATTTTAGGTGCTGAGGGCACTTGCTTCGTGACCTGGTGACAAGGCATTTCTGCTGTCTTTTCCTGCTTTTGCGGTTGACATGCAGCCCAAACCGGCCCTATCTGCGCGGCCAGCAGGCAGAAAACCATCAGAATTATAGCAAAGTAACGCATTTACTGTAATATAGCACTCATGCAGACACAATCCAAGCCCCCCTCCCCCAAAATCGGTTTCGTATCCCTGGGATGCCCCAAAGCCCTTGTCGATTCTGAACGGATACTCACTCAGCTTCGGGCAGAAGGTTATGAATTCTCGCAAGATTATGCAGGCGCCGATGCAGTCATTGTGAATACCTGTGGCTTTCTTGATTCTGCACGCGCTGAATCGCTCGAGGCTATTGGCGAAGCGTTGGCAGCAAATGGTAAGGTCATTGTCACAGGCTGCATGGGCGCCACCCCGGAGCTGATTGAAAAAGAATACCCTAATTTATTAGCTATTACCGGCCCTCAGCAATATGAAAGCGTTATGAACGCAGTGCACCGCGCTGTGCCACCTAAACATAATCCGCACCTGGATTTAGTGCCTGCCGGCGGCATCAAACTCACCCCCAAACATTATGCATACTTAAAAATCTCCGAAGGCTGCAACAATCGCTGCAGTTTCTGCATTATCCCATCATTGCGTGGCGATCTTGTCAGCCGTCCGATTGGCGATGTATTGAAAGAAGCAGAAAATCTTACCCTTTCCGGCGTGCAGGAATTACTGGTTATCTCGCAGGATACGAGCGCTTATGGTATCGACGTAAAATATGCGCCCAGCGACTGGAAAGGCAAAAGTTACCGAACCAAGTTTATCGACCTGGCAAAGGGATTAAGCGAGTTAGGCATTTGGATACGTATGCATTATGTCTATCCTTATCCGCATGTTGACGAAGTAATTCCCTTAATGGCAGAGGGAAAAATTCTTCCCTATCTCGATATTCCTTTCCAGCATGCATCACCGCAGGTGCTTAAAAACATGAAGCGTCCTGCTGCAGCAGAGAAAGTTACCGAGCGAATCAGGAAATGGCGGGAAATTTGCCCTGATCTGACATTGCGCTCCACTTTCATTGTAGGATTTCCTGGCGAGACTGAAGAGGATTTCCAGACCCTTCTCCAGTGGTTGGAAGAAGCCCAGATTGATCGTGCCGGTTGCTTCAAATATGAACCTGTTGAAGGAGCAACCGCAAATACTCTTGAGGGTGCAGTTCCTCTGGAAGTACAGGAGGAGCGCTGGCACCGCTTCATGCAAAAGCAGCAGGAAATCAGCGCAGCGCGCCTGCAACGAAAAGTTGGAACTCTGCAGCAGATCATTATTGATACCAATGAAGGTGGCGGCAATTATCTTGCCCGCAGCAAAGGCGACGCCCCTGAGATTGACGGTATCGTGAAACTGAAAAGCGCAGAGCCATTGCGCCCA
>WBZO01002129.1_pt1 | contig 22429 bp, 13 predicted proteins | sample 5204261 | NCBI WGS metagenome assembly WBZO01 (sample SAMN12412400, study PRJNA552823) | activated sludge metagenome | isolation source: activated sludge from anammox sidestream of wastewater treatment plant... | place: USA: North Carolina | collected 2017-09 | reverse complement strand
GAAGATCTCGCGGTACGGCCGCGGCTTGGGCAGGTCGGGCACCTTGGACGAATCGAACTTGAAGCTGATGCACTCGTGCGGCTTGCCGTCCCGCGCATTCTGGAAATAGTTGGTGCGCAGCGTGGCACCGATGACGCCCAGCCAGGCACGCAGGATGCGATCCTCGTCGAGACTGGCCACGTGCTCGAGCAGGACCTTGATCGCCGCCACCACCGCAGCAATCTGCTGCGTGCGCGGCTGCGTGCGTGCCGCCACCAAGCCATCGATGAAATCCGCCGGCAGCCTGGTCGTGACCGCCTCGGGGATCAGTGCACGCAACTCGGCAGCGAGCTGTCGCGCGGCCTCGTTCGCAACCTCCCCGCCCTGCTCGCGCGCCGGGTCGAAGCCGGCCTCGAACAGCTCGACCAGCAGGCCGGCAATCGCCGGATAGCGGTTGAGCGTTTCCTCCATGTAGCTCTGCGAGAACGTCACGCCCGTCTGCAGCAGATATTTGCAATAGCCGCGCAGCATGGCGACCTGCCGCCACGACAGGCGCGCACCGAGCACGAGCTTGTTGAACGCATCGTTCTCGGCGTTGCCGCGCCAGACCTGCTCGAAGGCCGCCTCGAAGGCCGGCGCGATCTGTGCGATGTCGAACGCACAGCGGGTCTGCGGCTGCACGACGATGTCCTGGATGCACAACTGCGCATCACCGACATCAAGCTTGTCGAGCTGCTCGGTGAGCACGGTGAGATTCATGTTCTCCAGCAGCGGAATCACCTCGGACAAGGCGATGTCGGCGCCGTGGCGGAAAATCTTGAAATGCAGCGTGTTCGCATCGCGGGAGGACGGCGCCAGGCTGAGCCGGATGTCGTCGCTCCCCTGCAGTTGTGCGGCCAGCGCGACATCGGCGGCAGCGCCGCGCGGCGTGGCGGCCTCGATGTATTCAGCCGGCAGGGCGGCGTAACGCGCGGCGAGCTTGCGGCCTTCGGCATCGCCCCGGGCCTCGATCAGCGCGTCACGAAGTTCGTCGTGCCAGTCGCGCACGATGTCCGCGACCCGGCGCTCGATGGCGGCCAGATCGTAATTGACGGACTCCCCGGGATTGGGGCGGATCACCAGATGCAGCAGTGCCAGTGGCGACTCGCCGATCTGGATCGTGGAATCGATCTGCTGGCCATGCAACGCCTCGCGCAGCGCAGCCGTGATGCGTTCGCGCACGGCCGTGGTCAGGCGCTCGCGCGGCAGATAGACCAGGCAGGAATAAAACCGCCCGTACTTGTCGCGGCGCACGAACAGCTTGGCACGCGGGCGCGAGCGCAGCGCCAGGACACCCGTGGCCAGGTCGTACAGGTCGCCTTCGTCGGCCTGCAGCAGTTCGTCGCGCGGCAGCAGTTCAAGCACATGGCGCAGCGCCTTGCCCGAATGCGCATCGCGGCGCAGTCCCGAGCGCTGCAGGATGCCTTCGACCTTGCGTCGCACCAGTGGCACGTCCTGCGGTCGTGCCATGTAGGCGTTGGTGGTGAACAGGCCAAGGAACCGCTGCTCGGCGATCGGCACTCCGGCCTCGTTGAAGCGCAGCACGCCGATGTAGTCCATGTAGCCTGGGCGATGCACGCTGGCGCGCGCATTGGTCTTGGTCAGGATGATCGCGTCCATCGAACCCGATTGCGGCAGGTTCTTTGCGACCAGGGTGCGCAGCGAGCGCGGCGTTTGCGCACGCTCCGCACCGCGCAGAATGCCCTGGCCCGATTTTTCCACCGCCTGCAGCACTTCGTCGTTGCCGACCCTGGCGACTTCGTATTCGCGGTAGCCCAGGAAGGTGAAGTTGTCATTGACCGCCCAGCGCAGGAATTCCTGCGCCTCGGCCACCCCATCGGCGGCGATCGGCAGCTTGCGCTGCGGCAGGTCGTCGGCGATGCGCAGCATCGTGTCGCGCATTGCCTGCCAGTCGCTGACGCTGGCGCGCACATCGGCCAGCACACTGGCAAGGTTGGCTTCGAGCGCACGCGCGGCAGCGGCATCGGCCACGCGGTCGACTTCCACATGCATGATCGACTCGGCCGCGCCGCCGTTCGTGACGTCGCCATCGGTCATGCCCTGCAGCTGCCCCGCTGCATCACGCCGGACGCCGATCACCGGATGGATGAGCGCATGCACGGCAAGACCGGCATCGGCGATCGCCATGCTGACCGAATCGACGAGAAACGGCATGTCGTCGGTGACCACGTCGATGAGCGTACGCGCACTGCCACCGCTGCCGACGTCCTGCACCCTGATTTTCGCCGTCTGCGCCGCGCGCTGGCCGATGAAGGCATGCATTTGTGCGATCAGCGCCGCCCACGCCCCCGGCTCGCGCGTCTGCAGGTCCTCGATCGACACGCGCTGCAGAAAGGCGCGCGCGAACTTCGCCGCATCGGGCTGACGATCTCCACCGACCAGGGAGGAAAGCTGCGCGAGAATCGAGTCGAGTTGCGCGCTGCGCGATGCGTCGATGTCTGTCATGGAGGCGTCCGAATGTGAGGTGGAAACTGAAAATCAGCTAGGATACGCCGCACCTGTTGGCATATCCATAGAACTCCCTGCATGCAGCAGATCGCCTTACCGCTGCATTCATGTTGCAGCTGCTGCATGAGCAGCACATGCACACGGCAGAAGGCATATCGACGGACGTGACAATATCTACACTCACAGGTATAGTTATGGACTCCGTACCGACTTCCCGCACAGTCGATCAGGCCACTGATCGTGCGACAGTATCTCTACGCCAAGACATTCCAGGACGCCCATGAAACAGCCGCATCGCCTGCCGACTGCACTTTCCATCGCCATGGTTCTCGCTCTCGCCGGCTGCGGCAAAGGCAAGCAGGAGCAGCACGCCATGCCTCCGCCCGAAGTGGGCGTGATCGTCGCCAAGGCTGAAGCCGTGCCGCTGACCCAGAATCTGGTCGGCCGCCTTTCCGCCCTGCGCAGCGCCGACGTGCGCGCACGCGTGGCCGGCATCCTGCAAAAGCGCGTGTACACCGAAGGCAGCGACGTCAAGGAAGGCGACGTGCTGTTCGAGATCGACCCGGCACCGCTGCGTGCGGCGCTCAATGCGCAGCAGGCCAATCTGGCCGCTGCACAGGCGGCTTATCAAAACGATCATGTCGCCGCCGAGCGTGCGCGCTCGGTTGCCGCCAAGGGGCTGCTGTCGAAGGCCGACGTCGATGCCGCCAACGCCAAGGAACGTACTTCTGCAGCCACCGTCAAGCAGGCGCAGGCCGGGGTTGAAGCGGCGCGCATCAGCCTGGGATATGCCAACGTCACCGCACCGATCTCCGGACGCTCGGGCAAGCAGCAGGTGACAGAAGGGGCGCTGGTTGGACAAAACGAAGCCACCTTGCTGACCACGATCGATCAAATCGATTCGCTCTACGTCAATTTCAGCCAGGCGGTGGGCATCCTCGACGCCGTGCATCGTGCCGCCGCCAACGGCGAGGTGGCATTGGCCGAAAAGAATACCGCCAAGATCACCTTGACCCTGCCCAACGGAACTCCGTACGCGCAGACCGGTACCCTCGACTTCTCCGACACCGCCGTCGATCGCGCGACGGGCGCAGTCACGCTGCGCGGCATCGTGCCCAATCCGGATCACCAGCTGCTGCCCGGCATGTTCGTCAACGTCAAGCTGGAACTGGGCGAGCTCAAGCATGCCTGGCTGATTCCGCAGCCCGCCGTGGAGCGCGATGCCGAAGGTGCCTTCGTCATGGTCGTGGGCAGCGATGGCAAGGTGGTGCAAAAGCACATCGACACCGACCGCATCGACGGTACTCACTGGGTGGTCACCGGCGGCATTGCCGACGGCGATCAGATCGTGGTCAGCGGCCTGCAGAAACTCCGCCCCGGTGCACAAGCCAAGGCCACGCCGTGGCAGGCCAGCCCGGCTCCCGCCGCCGCCCCCGCTCCGGCGGCGCACTGAGTTCGCCCGGCTCAGCCGCGCAGGAATCCACACATGGCCAATTTCTTCATCGACCGCCCCGTATTCGCGTGGGTCATTGCCATTCTGATCACGTTGGGCGGCGCACTGTCGCTGACCAACCTGGGCGTTGAATCCTACCCTTCGATCGCACCACCGCAGGTCGTGGTGGCGGCGTCCTATCAGGGTGCCGACGCGGACACCGTCGAAAAATCCGTCACCCAGGTCATCGAGCAGCAGCTGACCGGCATCGACAACCTGAGCTATTTCAGCTCCAGCTCGGGTTCGGATGGCTCATCGACCATTACGCTGACTTTTGCACCAGGCACCGATCCCGACATCGCCCAGGTGCAGACCCAGAACAAGGTGACACTGGCCACGCCGCGCCTGCCCAACGAAGTCAATCAGCAGGGCATCGTCGTCGCCAAGCAGAGCCCCGACTTCCTGATGGTCGGCATGATCAAGTCGGACGATGGGCGCTATGACTCGTACGCGCTCAACAACATGCTCGCGTCGAGCGTGGTGCCGCAGATCCAGCGTGTTCCGGGCGTCGGCAACGTGCGCCAGTTCGGTTCGGAATATTCGATGCGCATCTGGCTCGATGCCGACAAGCTGCACGGCTACAACCTTTCCGCCGCACAGGCGCTGGCGGCCGTGCGTTCGCAGAACGTGCAGGTTGCCGCCGGCTCGCTGGGCGCGGAGCCCGCCGTGCCAGGCAACGGCTTTTCGGCAACGGTCACGGCTGAAAGCCGGTTCAGTACCCAGGCCGAATTCGAGAACATCATCCTGCGTGCTGACAACGACGGCACCACGGTGCGTCTCAAGGATGTCGCGCGCATCGAACTCGGGCCGGTTTCCTATGGCGTCGGCGTCACCTACAACGGGCAGCAGGTGGCCGGCTTTGCCGTGCAGCTGCAAACCGGTGCCAACGCACTCAGCGTTGCGCAGGCGGTCAAGGACCGCATGGACGAGTTGCAGACGAGCTTTCCGCAGGGCGTGACCTGGTTTGCCCCCTACGACACCACGCCGTTCATCCAGTTCTCGATCCACGAGGTGGTGAAAACCCTGTGCGAAGCCATCGTGCTGGTCTTCTTCGTCATGCTGCTGTTCCTGCAGAACCTGCGCATGACGATCATCGCCCTGCTGGTCGTTCCGGTGGCGCTGATGGGTGGCTTTCTTGGCTTGTGGATGGCCGGCTTCACCATCAACCAGCTCACCTTGTTCGGCATGGTGCTGGTGATCGGCATCGTCGTCGACGATGCGATCGTCGTCATCGAAAACGTCGAGCGCCTGATGGACGAGGAAGGCCTGTCACCCAAGGACGCCACTCGCAAGGCCATGGGACAAATTTCGGGCGCGGTCGTCGCCATCGCCATCGTGCTGATGGCGGTGTTCATCCCCAGCGCACTGCAATCGGGATCGGTCGGCGTCATCTACCGCCAGTTCTGCATCACCATCGCCTTGTCGACAGCGTTCTCGGCGTTCCTGGCCCTTGCCTACACGCCAGCACTGTGCGCGACGATGCTCAAGCCGCTGCACGGCACGCAGAAGAATGCGATCTTCCGCGGCTTCAACCGCATCTTCGACCGCGTGCAGAAGACCTACACCGGCCATGTGCTCAGCGCGATCCGTCACATGCCGCGCTGGATGGCAGCATTCCTGATCGCCACGGCGCTGTGTGGGTTCCTGTTCGTCAAGCTCCCGTCGAGCTTCGTGCCCGACGAGGACCAGGGCTTCGCCTTCGGCATCGTGCAGCTACCGACCGGCGCCAGCATCGACCGCACCAAGCAGGTCATGGAACAGATCAGCACGCTCGTGCGCAAGAACGATGCCGTCGAAGGCGTGATCGCCGTATCGGGCTTCAGCTTCATCGGCAACGGTGAAAACACCGGCATGGCCTTCATCCAGCTCAAACCATGGGACAAGCGCAGCAAGACCGCGCCACAGATCATCCAGGAACTCAACGGCGCATTGTTCATGGGCGTCCGTGATGCGCAGGCCTTCGTCGTCAATCTGCCGACGATCCGCGGCCTCGGCCAGTTCGGTGGATTTGACATGTATCTGCAGGATCGCAGCGGCGCCGGCCATGCCGCGCTAGTCAAGGCGCAGAACCTGCTGCTCGGCAAGGCGGCGCAGATGTCGAATGTGCTCAATGGCGTGCGCCCCAACAGCCTGCCCGAGACCACCCAGCTGGCGATGAAGGTCGATCGCGTGCAGGCGCAGTCGATGGGGCTGTCGCTGTCGGACGTTTATACCGCGATCCAGCTCATGCTCGCTCCGGTGTACGCGAACGACTTCTTCCATCAGGGCCGCATCCAGCGCGTGATGATGCAGGCCGATGCACCGTTCCGCATGAACCCGGATGCGCTGGCTCACTTCTTCGTCCCCAGCTCCACCCAAACCGTCAGCGTCTCCGGCAGCAACGGCACCAGCCAGCTGCCAGCGATGGTTCCGCTGTCGAACGTGGTCAGCACCGAGTGGAGAACCGCGCCGCCCACCCTGACGCGCTACAACGGTTACTCGGCCATCGAAATCGTCGGCAATCCCGCTCCGGGAGCAAGTTCCGGCGATGCGATGAAGGCCATGCAGGACATCATCAAGAACGATCTGCCGCAGGGTTTCGGCTACGACTGGACAGGCCAGTCCCTGCAGGAAATCATCTCCGGCAATCAGGCACCGATCCTGTACACACTGTCGCTGCTGATCGTGTTCCTGTGCCTGGCGGCGCTGTACGAAAGCTGGTCGATCCCGTTTTCGGTGCTGCTGGTGGTGCCACTGGGCGTGCTTGGCGCGCTGCTGGCGACCATGGCCCGCGGCCTGACCAATGACGTCTACTTCAAGATCGGCATCATCACCATCATCGGCCTGGCCGCGAAGAATGCGATCCTCATCATCGAATTCGCCGTCGCCGAACAACGTGCAGGCCGCCCGCTCGGCGTGGCCGTGGTCGATGCGGCGCGCCTGCGACTGCGGCCGATCCTGATGACTTCGTTCGCATTCATCCTCGGCTGTCTGCCACTCGTGGTATCCACCGGCGCCGGCGCCAATTCGCGTCATGCCATCGGCACCGGCGTGGTTGGCGGCATGCTGTTTGCGACCCTGCTCGGCCTGCTGTTCATTCCGGTGTTCTACGTCGCCGTGCGTCGCCTGCTCGGCGACAAGCTCGAATCGGATGTGGAAACCCATCGGCAGATCGAAACCATCCATCATGGCAGCCATGGCTGATGCCGATGTATCGACATTCGACTGACAGGCGACGCCCGGCTCATGCCGGGCGTCGCGTCTGCGCCTTCCTGATTGCCGGGATGCTGGCGCCCCCCGCGCTGGCCGATGACTACGCCGCCGCGCCGTGGCAGCTGTACCGCGACGCCAATCCCTTCGTCGCCGCCAGTGGCCTGCCGTTTGCCCCGCCAGCGTTTGCCGCCGATGGGCGCTGGCATGTCGAAGCGACACTGGCGGCCAGCAATACCGAGATCGCCTTCGATCACGGCAGCGAACGCCTGCTCTACGACATGGAAGTTCACGAAGCGCGCATTGCCGTTGCGCGCAGCTTCGGCACGCGCTGGATGGTGCGCGCTACCTTGGCCGGAACGCGTTTCGAGCAGGGATTTCTCGATGGCTTCATCGAGGATTTTCATCGCCTGTTCGGTTTCAGCCAAGGCGATCGTGATGACCTTGGCCGACATGGTTCGCGCATCCAGTACACCGATGGACAAGGGGAATCCGTTGCCCTCACCCATGCACGCAGTGGCGTTGCGCCACTGCTGATCGACGTTGTCTGGCGCGCCAACGCTCCCAGTCACGAGTGGCTGCTCGGCACCACGCTGAAGCTGCCCATCTCACACGCCACCGTGCTGCTCGACGACCGATCGATCGATGTCAGCGCGTGGGCGGGATTGCAATCGACCCGCGCCACGCGATGGCGCTGGGGGCTGCGCGCCGGTGCGATGCGGCGCGGTGATGGTGATCTGCTGCCACAGCGCAGCGAACGCATCGTCCCCTTTGCCGATGCCACGCTCGGCTGGCAGTTGACGCCCCGCTGGCAGGTGGCCGCGCAGTACCAATGGCATGGCGCCGCCTATCGGTCGAGCATCCCGATGCTTTCCGCCGCCGGCTCGCTTGCCTTGTCGACGGCATGGCAGCTCCCGTCCGGCTGGACCTGGCGCGCCGGCCTCGTCGAGGATGTCCCGGCGCGCCACTCACAGGACGTAACGTTCTTCGTCGGCCTGGCGCGCTGAATGCCGTCATGCGCGACGCTTGCGCCCACTCAAGGCGGCTATCCTGCGCTGGATGATCCAGACTCCGCAGCCACAAGGCTACAATCACCCCGCTTTCCCAATCATGGCACCGCGATGAGCGCCAACGAACAAGCCCTGCTCGACAAAATCTGGTTCTACCGCTTCAAGTTGCCCAGTGGGCGCATTACCCGCACCTACGATGACGGCGCGCTCGATTCGATCCATGACACGCGACTAGCGATGATGCGCAGCGTGCTGCAGGCGCGTTTTGGTGATTCGCTGCGCGGCCGCAATGCCATCGACATCGCCTGCCATCAGGGCTGGTTCGCAACCAAGCTGACCGAAGCCGGCGCCGACGACGTGCTGGCCGTGGATGCACGCAGCGAACATGTCGCCGACACCACCCTGGTGCGTGACACGCTTGGCCTGGGCAATCTGCGCGTCATGCAGTGCGACGTGCATCAACTCGACCAGGCTGCCCTGGGCAGCTTTGACGTCGTGCTCATGCTGGGCCTGATCTACCACCTTGAAAATCCGATTGGCGCCCTGCGACAGGCACGCGCGCTGACGCGCCAGGTCTGCCTGGTCGAAACGCAGATCGTGCCCGGCATGAGCGGCATGGTCGACTACGGCAGCTACCGCTTCGTGCGGCCGCTCAAGGGCTCGTTCGGCATCATCGACGAAACCGAGGAAACGCATGGCCCGGAGACCAGCACGACCGGTATTTGCCTGGTTCCCAGCCTGGAAGCCCTGTTCTGGATCATGCGCAAAGTCGGATTTTCGCGCGTCGAACTGGTACCACCCCCAGCCGACGCCTACGAGCAACTCCTGCATGGCAAGCGCGTGATGGTGGCGGGCTACATCGACTGAGCACAGAGCCATGGTGGCGGCGCCTCGCGCTTCCGCGTGGCGCCGCGGCACGGCCCGTTCTCTGCCCCCCTGCACTCAACCATGATCCACCCACGCATTGGCGCAGGATCCCGGCAAGTGGAACACGTCACGGCGGAAAGTGCGCCCAGAGAACTGCCACACGGCTTGGCCTGCGAGACAGGCCTGTTGGCAGGCATGATCGATCCACATTCGCGTCGATTCTCGACGCCGCTCGCATCGTGCTGCGAAGAGTCCACCGGGGAAAGTGCGCATCCGGCCTCGCCGCCCACGAATCAACGGTGCGAGTCGTTGATTCGTGGGCGATCCATCCCTGGATAGCGACAGCAAGCTCCTCCGTAGCTTCAACTGTCGTCGAGTCTGGTTTCCGGTCGTGCGCGGTGCGCATGCATCAACCGGAGTCATTCATCTACCGCATCATGTCCGCGCGTACCGCGTTCACGGAAATTCACAAGCCATCCTTGGCCGCCATGGATCCGTTTTCGACGGCTTCCAAGATCGCCAGCAGTGCGATGTCTACTGCGTGGAAGCACGACGCATCCGGTGCGAGAACTCGAAGCGCATGGCGTATTCCGTTTGCTTCAGGGGGTCACGAATCTGCATTCGCAACATGGCCAACCTTATCCAAGCCAACGCCGTGGCACATCCTCAAATTTATGGAGTTCCGCCGCATTTATTATTCCCATTGGTTATATGAGAGACTGCCCCGCAGATGCGATTTACTGATTAGGATCTAAATCCATGGACGTCTCATTGCGTGACGCAGGGAGAAAATACCGCACGCGGCATTGCCGTTTTCATTGACTGCCGTGGCTGCGATTTTGTGCCGACCACATCAACACATGCTGACGTTCCGCTCACCCAAATTGGACGTTCTTCTCCGCAGCGGATCGCGCACCCAGCGGCCTGTTCATGCGGGCGGCATGCATGTCGCCCCAGGAGGATCCCCTTGCGAATTCTGCTGCTCGAAGATGACAACGATGCCCGCCTGCTCGTGCATGAGGCGCTGGTTGCCTGCAGGACACGGATGACCCGTCTGCGCGAAACCACGTCGGTGGTCGATTGCTGCCGCCTGCTCGATGAAGAACCCTACGACCTGTTCCTTGCCGACCTGCACCTGCCGGACGGCTCGGGTATCGATGCAATCCGGCACGCCTGCGCGCTGGAGACACGTCCAACCGTGCTGGTCATCTCGTCGATCACCGACGAGGACACCGTCACCGAGGCGATTCTCGCCGGCGCCAGCGGCTATGTCTGCAAGCACGACAACCCGGCCGAAATCGCGCGCTCCATCGACGTCACCGAAGCGGGAGGCTCATGCATCAGCCCGACGATCGCCCTGCGCCTGATGGAAATCATGCGCCGTCAAGGCAGCATGGCGTCCGAGCCGCTGCGCACACCGCTCACCGACAGTGAACGCACCGTCCTGCAGATGGCTGCACAAGGGCACAACTATCGCAAAATCGCCCAGATCATCGGCGTTCAGCCATCGACGGTCTACACCCATGTGCGCCACATCTACGAAAAGCTGCAGGTTTCCAACCTTGCGCAGGCCTTGTTCGAAGCACGGCGCCAGCGCCTGGTCTGAGTCGCGGCATGTCTGGCACCAAGCCCCACAACATACCCGCCGCGCCATTGCGTGCGGCGGGTTGGCTGGCCTTGCTCTGCGCCATTGCAGTCACCATTCTGGCCCTGCGCTACCAGGAATCGCCCAGCGCAGATTGCGTGGCCTTGCCTGAGCAGCTCCGGGCGTCCGAGCCTCCTCTCGCCACCGCAGCGCCTGCCGTCGCACGCTACGTTTTCCGCTTCGACAGCCCGACCGATTCTGGGCGTGCACTGGCCCTTACCGTGGGGCGCGCCCTGCCGTTCTATCGATTGCTCCTCAATGGTGCCGATCTGACACCCGACGTGGATCTGAACCGGCGTGATTTCCGCGACATAGCCCCGCACCTGCACATCCTGCCTGTAGAACTGCTGCGCGATGTCGACAATGTCGTGCAGCTGCAAGTACCACAGGACGCCACGCTGGGGCCGTCCGCCGTCGAACACGTCTGCGTCGGTCCGCGAGCCAAGTTGGAATCCGCCTTCCGGGTCAATTGGTGGCGCATGGTCGGCATCCCTCGCGCCTGCCTGATGCTGTTCGTCGCGCTGGCCTTGCTGGCTACCGCCCTGTGGTTCATTGGTGGGCTTTCCACTTCCTATCCGTGGTACATCGCCTGCCTGCTGCCGATGATCGTGCGCAGCCTTTATCTGTCCACCGCAGTGCGTCCTGGCGGCCCACGGCTGTGGATTTGGATTGACGATCTGAGCCTGCTGCTGCTGCCAATCGCCCTGTACCGCTTCATGCACTCGTTGTGGCGATTCCATGCACCGCACCTGCGTGCTTTCGTGCAGCTCAGCGTCTGCGCCAGCGGGCTGTGCCTGGCAATCCGCGCACTATTTCCTTCTGCTCGCAGCGATGCGTTGCTGAGCGGAGGATTCGTGCTGATCATCATCTGCAGCAGCATGGCGGTTGCCGCAACAGTCATGCATCGCGCGCAATCCATGCATCGCATCGAACGCCGCGTCCTGATCGGCATATGCTCCTTCGCCTTTTTCGTGGCGCTGCTCGAAGCACTCAACTTTTCAGAGCACTTCGCACAACGCTGGATGTGGACCAGCCCTCCGGCAACCCTGGTTTTGGCCATGGGGCTGGGCTATCTGCTGATCCGCCGCATGGCCATCGGCGATTATGTCCTGACAGCCGCCGCCGACACGCTGGCGGGCGATCTCGATCAGGCGCTGGCCGCACCATCGATGCGCCCGCAGCACCTTTGGAAGCAGGTTGCCGATGGCGTGAGCCTGCGTGAACGCAAGCGCCTGATCCGCGATATCCACGATGGCTTTGGCTCGCGCCTGGTCGGTGTTCTTGCCCGTGCGCGCCGCGAACTGGAGGATCCATCGCTGCAACAGCAAATACAGCGCGCACTCGTCGACATGCGCCTGATGCTCGACGCCCTCGACGACTCGTCACGCTCCCTGGACAGCGCCATTGCGCGGTTCCGCCACCGCATCGAACAGGCCCATCCGGATGCGGCGCAACGCTGCGAGTGGCGCACCGATCTGCTCGACGATGTCGTCATCGGCGACCGCAACCGACTGATCGCGGTATTCCGCAGCCTTGAAGAACTGCTCAGCGACCGCTTCGAGCATGACGAAACCGATGAACTTCTCATCGAAGTGCAGACCTCGCGCCGCAAGGCACGCTTCGTCATCACGGGCGGAAGCGGGGAATGGCGCGCCCCGACCATCGATCGCGTGCATCGCATGATCCGCGCCGCCGGAGGGGCCTTCGCGCTGCATGGCGGCGTCGGCACGCATCCGGCCCGCGCCGCCTTCAGCGTGCCGCTGTTTTGATCATCATGAAACTGTCCCATTTGCTGCGCCAATGGTCGACTGGAGCGGTTCTGCTGATGACGATGGCGGCGCTCGTCGTGCTCTATCGCAACAGCGTCCCTCCCACTTCGCTGTGTGCACAGACCATCACCCGGATCAATTCGGGGACCACGGCCCTGCCGCTACGCATCGTTCCCGAAGCCGAGGCGCGCATCCTGACCTATCAATACCAATTCCGCGCAGCGCCATCGGCGCCCCCCAGGCGATCTACATCAGCCATGCCGCGCCGTTCTACGATCTGAACGTCAACGGACGCGACCTGACTCCGGAAGTCGACTTCCAGCGCCGCGACCAGCGCAGCCGCGGCCCGCAGCTGCACGCACTGGCTGCCGACGTTCTGGTCGACGGTGAAAACACGCTCGTACTGCGTCTGCCTTCAGTGTCCGATCTTGGCAACACACTCATCGGACAGGTCTGCATCGGCGACCGTCATCTTCTGCTTGGCCCATGGCTCGCCAACTGGTGGCGCCAGATCGGCATTCCGGCGACCTGCCTTGCACTGCTGGTGATCCTGGGGCTGATCGCCATGACGCTCGCCCTGTTGCAGAAGAACATGGCCATGTGGCGCTGGTACATCGTCTGCATCGGCACGGCGGCTTGTCGACTGCTGTATGTGCTGAGCACGGTCATGCCGATCAACGACGCCGCGTGGCGTGCTGTCTCGGATTTGAGCGTGCTGCTGTTCCTGATTGCGATGTATCGCTTGCTGAGCCATTTCTGGGCGGTGCAGATCCATCGCTGGAGCAATCTGCTGCTACTTGGCCTGGTCGCCGTGCGCACGGCAATGATGCTGGCCGGAATCACTACCGTGCCGGTGCTGGAATTTTCCTTCTGGCTGGGCGTGACCTTGCTGGCCGCCGGCCTGATCATCGAGCTGAGCATACGGGCGCGCCATGCCCCGCTCATCGAACGCGCCAGCGTGCGTTGGACACTCGGCTTTGCGATTGCCTGTGGCATGCTGGAAACGCTCAGCAAATTCCTGTTCCCGATGCGCAGCGTCATCGGCATCTTTCCGCTGGCCATCACCCTGCTCATCATCACCATTGGCTTTCTTCTGGCCCGCCGCGCCAGTACTGGCACGCGACTGCTGTCCCAGGCCACGCGGGTGCTCGGCAAGCGCATCGACGCCACATTGCTGACCGGCCCTGCCCAGAGCACGCGGGTGTGGAACATGCTATCCGGCGAGCTCGCCCACGACGAGCGGCAGTACATGCTCGACGTCATCAATGAAGGGTTTGGTGCGCGCATGCTGACGGTGCTGGACCGCATCCAGCGCGAGTATCCGCAATCGCAATTGCGTATCGACATTCAGCGCGCACTGCTCGATCTGCGCCTGATGATCGATGCCATCGATGAGTCCTGCCAATCGCTCGGAAGTGCACTAACCACGCTGCAGCGGCGCATGGAAGCCCCGCTGGCAGCGGCCGGCATCTGCAGCCAATGGCGCATGGCAGGCCGGGAGGACCTGCAGATCATCAGCCGACGCAAGCTGGCCGAGCTGTTCCGCTGCATCGAGGAACTGCTGAGCAACGTCATCCAGCATGCCCGCGCGCAGCAGGTTGCCGTTGATGTCCGGGTGGACGAGACATCCATCGTCCTGCTGGTTACCGATGACGGGCGCGGGCTGTCCGATTTTTCACAGCCCGGACGCGGCTTGCGCAATCTGCAACTGCGCATGGAGCAGCTGAATGGCACGTTCCGCATTGCCGCGCGTGAAGACCACGCGGGAACACGTGCCGAACTGCAACTCCCGCATCTATGAAAAATCGGCATTAGAAATGCCGACCAATGATTCGTTTTCGTGCCACCCGTCTCACTTCACCGACATTCCCGTCGCCTACCATCGGGCACCCCAACCCCAGGAATCGCATCGATGCCCCTGCCCCTGCGCACCACCCTGGCACTCTCCACCCTGCTGGCCAGCGCCCCGTCCCTGCATGCCGCAATCGTCATCGACCTCTCGTGGGTCGACCAGGGTTCGGCGCAATTCCAGCGCTTCAAGAATTTCGTCGACAACGCCGTGGCCGGCAATCCGGGCTACGGCTTTTCCGCCATCGATGCCGCCTACATGTACAAGCTCACCGGACAGACGCAGTACGCGACCCTGGCCGTGCAAACGGTCGAAGCCCAGGTGGCCGCCGCGGAAGCCGTGATCAGCTCGGGAGATCGCCCTGAAATCTCCGGCGACAGTTATCTCGAAGTCGGCCCGATGATCGAGGAGCTGGCGCTCACCTACGACTGGTGCGCGAATCAGGTGTCATCCGCGCAGCGCACACGCTGGAGCCAGTACGCCGAACAGGCGGTGTGGAACGTCTGGCACCACGAACAGGCGCAATGGGGCAATCAATCCTTCCCCTGGTCCGGCTGGGGTGTCGATGATCCGGCCAACAACTACCACTACAGTTTTCTGCGCGCGACGATGTACTGGGGCCTGGCCTCGAACAATCCCACCTGGCTCAACCTGCTGCAGAACGAAAAATGGCCGGAGCAGCTGGCCTATACCGCCACCATTCCAGGCGGAGGCAGCGAGGAAGGCACGGCCTATGGCCTGTCTCATCGTACCTTGTTCCAGCTCTATCGCGTCTGGCACGATTCGCGCGGCACGGACATTGCCAATCAGAACGCGCACGTCAACGACAGCATCGCCTGGTGGATCCACGCCACTGTACCGACGCGCGATCGTGTCGCCGCCATCGGTGACCAGGCCCGTGTATCCGAGCCGGTGATCTACGATTATCACCGCCACCTCATGCTCGAGGCTCGCGCGCTCTCCAACGACGCCACCGCCCGTGCGAATGCCGCCTGGTGGCTGCACAACATCTCCGATCAGGACATGGAAAGTGGCTTCAACTATCGCCACAACCTGATGTCAGCCGGCCCTGCGGGAACGCCCCCCGTATCCCTGGTCTACCACGCCAGCGGTACCGGCCAGCTGTTTGCACGCACCGGATGGGACACGGGAGCGATGTGGCTGAACTTCACCGCCGGCCCGTACATGCAAAGTCATGCGCACCAGGATCAAGGCTCGTTCACGCTGTTCGAAGGCGACTGGCTGGCGGTGACCGAGAACATCTGGACGCACAGCGGCATCCAGCAGGGCACCGATACCCACAACGTGCTGCGCTTCGAAAACGGCGGCCAGATCGTTGCCCAACATCCCGGGACCGTTTCGACGATGAGCGTGACGCCCGGCAGCGGCGGCAATGTGCACGCCGTGGCCGATCTCACGCCGGCCTATGCTGGCGACAGTGCGATCGGATCGTGGCAGCGCACCATCGACTTCGCCAACCGCAAGCTCATCGTCAGCGATGCATTCACGCTTGGCAGCGGCACCACGGCCACGTTTCAGGTCAACACGCCGGTGCAGCCGATCATCAGCGGCCTCAGCGCCACGGCCGGGGCGCTGAAGATCCGCGTCCTGTCGCCCGCCAACGCCACCCTCAGCGCAGTCGACTGGACCACGCGCAGCAGCAACGACGAAACCTTCCACAGCGGTTGGCGTCTGGATGTTTCGGGTGGCAGCAGCGCCTATGTCGTCGAACTCAGTACCAGCGACGTGATCTTCGCCGACGGCTTCAACTGAACGCCCGGCATGCCGCCGGGATTGCGCATTGGTCGCGCGCAATCCCGGTGTCGGCGCTCAGCGCACGCCGGTTTCGTTGCGCGCGATCACCAGCCGCTGAATTTCGCTGGTGCCTTCGTAGATCTCGGTGATCTTGGCGTCACGGAAATAGCGTTCCAGCGGCAGCTCCTTGGAATATCCCATGCCGCCGTGGATCTGCACCGCCTGATGCGCCACGAACATCGCCGTTTCGGAGGCGAACAGCTTGGCCACCGACGCCTCGGTGCTGAACCGGCCATTGTTGCGCTCGGCTTCCATCTTGGCGAACGCGGCGCGCAGCACCAGCAAGGTGGCGGCATCGAGCCGGCACTTCATGTCGGCGATCTTGGCCTGGATCATCTGGAACGAGCCGATCGGATTGCCGAACGCCTTGCGCTCGCGCACCCAGGCCAGACTCGCTTCGTAGGCCGCGCGGGCCAGGCCGACGGCCTGCGAGGCGATGCCGATGCGCCCCGCATCGAGCACTCCCATGGCGATCGAAAATCCCTTGCCCTCCGGGCCGAGCAAGTCGGCAGCCGGACACACGTAGTCGCTGAACTCGATTTCGCAGGTGGCCGAAGCGCGGATGCCGAGCTTGGGTTCGCTCTTGCCGGCATGGAATCCCGGCCGCGTGGTATCGATGATGAAGGCCGACACGCCCTTGGCGCCAATTCCCGGCGTGGTGATCGCAAACAGCACGATGTAGCGCGCGACCGGCCCGGAGGTGATCCAGCTCTTCTTGCCATTGATGACCCAATCCCCGTTGGCATTGCGGGTGGCACGCGTATGCATCGCCGAGGCGTCCGAGCCCGACTGCGGCTCGGTCAGGGCATAGGCACCAATGGCTTCGCCGGTGGCAATCGCACGCACGTATTTCTGCTTCTGCTCTTCACTGCCGTACTTGAGGATGCCGTTGCAATACAGCGAATTGTTGACCGACATGATGGTCGAATGCGCGCAATCGGCGGCGGCGATTTCGATCATCGCCAGCGCATAGGCGATCGTGTCCATGCCGGCGCCGCCGTATTCGTGCGGCACCTCGATGCCCATCAGGCCGAGCTGTCCCATTTCGCGGATGTTGTCGAGCGGGAATTCACCCTTGGCATCGAGTTCGGCTGCGGACGGCGCGATGCGCTTCTGGGCGAAATCGCGTGCGATGGCTTGGATCGAAAGCTGGTCTTCGGTGGGACGAAAGTCCATGAGGCGCTCCTCGGCAGAGGTCAAGAACGAAATGGCGGCAGGGCGGCGGATCGCGCAACGTCGGGCGACCGCTGCCGCAGGCGGAAATGACGCACCCGCACAGGTGCGCAAGCGGGCGATTTTAGCGGTTCTGCCGCCTCAGCGCGCGAGCGTGGCGAAATCGCAGGGCTTTCCGCGCAGGCGCTGGTCAAGCAGCCACGGCAACAGGGCCGGCTCGGCATAGGCCTGCGCCCAGATCACATGATCACCCTCGGCGTATTCGCTGTAGCGTGGCATCCCCCCCATGGCACGCAATGCGCGCACGACTGCGCGTGAACCGAGCATCGCGCCGTGATAACCGGCTTCGACATCGGTATCGTTGTCCTTGGCACCATGAAACACCCATTGCGGCACGTCGCGCATGGGCCCCAGCCCCGCCAGTTCGGTCATGCCCGACATCGGCACTCCCGCGGCAAAGCAGGTCGGATAAGTTTTGAGCGCGTCCCAGACCCCGGTCGCGCCATCGGAAATTCCGGTCAGGTAGATGCGCCGTGGATCGACCGGCCAGCGCTTGATCGCGTCGGCCACCACGGCGGCGACGCGGCGCGGCGGCCAATAGGCTCCTGTCGTCTGCGGCACGACGTACAGCAGGGGGATGCCGCTGCGGCGTGCAGCGTCGACCAGTTCGTAAGAACCATTGCCGCGTCCGGCCAGCTGCGATTGGTTGTCGGTGCCATCCTGCCAGTCGCCATGCAGAAACACGATCAATGGCAATTTCTCCGCATCCCGACGCCCCGTGGTCTGGATTGCGCGATAGGGCACGTGCTGCGCATCGGGCGTCCAGTATCTGGCAAGTTCGGCATCCGTCAGGAGTTGCGCGCAGGCGCCCGACACGCCGGCGCAACACAGCAAACCGCATCCGAGGTATCCGACAAAGCCCGCCATCCAGCGCCGCAATTCAGTGGGAAATGCCCATCGCATCCAGTGTCTGCCCTATGCAATCAGATAGTTGAAATTGCGCGAACTGCCTTCGGCATTGATCAGGCCGGACGCGACCAATGCCACCAGTTCGCCATTTTCATCGAACACCGGGCCGCCCGAATTTCCCGGATTGGCCGCGGCGGCGGTGGTGCATTGTCCGTGGTCTGCGTGATCGTCATCAGGATGCTGTCGCGTACCTGACTCCCGCCACACTGGCCATCGATTGCGCATAGGTACGCCGCAGACGCCGGCAAATCAATCGGCGTGCGCCAGCATGCTCGACGCCACGTACCAGTCCACCTATAATCTTTCCATCTCGATGAAAGGATAAATGCTTGGATCTGGCTGCCACCTCGGCCCTGCTGCGCCTGCTGTCCGACCCCACGCGCGTGCGCCTGCTGGCCCTGCTCGAACGCGAGGAATTGACGGTTGCCGAGCTTTCGGCCGTGCTGCGCCTGGCACAGCCGCGCGTGTCCACGCATCTGGCCAAGCTCAAGGAGGCCGACCTGGTGCGTGACCGTCGCGCCGGCGTGTCTTCGTACTACCGCCGCAATGGCGAGCTCGACGCCAGGGAATCGGCTCTGCTGCACGCGCTGCGCGAGAACGTGGACGATGCCATCCTGCGCGACGACGAGCGTCGCCTGCCCGCCCTGCTCGCCCAGCGGGCGCGCAGCGAAGGCTGGGCCGACAGCGTCGCCGGCGACATGGAGCGTCACTATTCCCCCGGCCGCACCTGGGAGGCATTGGCACGCGGCATGACCCAGCTGGTCGACGTCGGCGACGTACTCGACATCGCATCCGGCGACGGCGTGCTGGCCGAACTGCTGGCTCCCAGCGCCCGCTCCATCCTCTGCGTCGATGCCGGCGAGCGCGTGGTGGCGGCAGCCCGGCAGCGACTGAAAGCGTTTCCGAACGTCGATGTCCAGGTTGGCGACATGCATGCACTCGACTTGCCCAGCAACCGCTTCGACCTGGTACTGCTGATGCATGCCCTGACCTACAGCGAACGCCCCGCTGCCGCAGTGGCCGAGGCCGCACGTGTACTGCGCCGTGGCGGGCGCCTGCTGGCCGCCACGCTGGGCCGCCACGCCCATCGTGCCGTGGTCGAGCCCTTCGAGCATCGCAATCTGGGGTTTTCAACCGCCGACCTGCGCGGCTTTGCCCACAAGGCCGGGCTCGAAGTCGCCGCCTGCCAGCGCCTCACGCGCGAACGCCGCGCTCCGCATTTCGAAGTTCTCAGCCTGCTTGCGAGAAAGCCATGACTCTGCCCTACCTCAACCCGGCGCGCGTCGACGCGCTGCTGACTGCGCTCGAACGCCGCATTCTCGTCATCGATGGAGCGATGGGCACGATGGTGCAAGGCTACAAACTCGACGAGGCCGACTATCGCGGCACGCGCTTTGCCGATCACGGCCACGACCTCAAGGGCAACAACGACCTGCTCACGCTCACTCGACCCGACGTGATCGGCGCGATTCACGACGCATATCTCGATGCCGGCGCCGACCTGATCGAGACCAACACCTTCAACGCCACCACCATCAGCCAGTCCGACTATCGCCTGGAACCGCTGGTGCGCGAACTCAACGAGCAAGGAGCGCGCCTGGCGCGCGCGCGCTGCGATGCCGCCGAGGTGCGGACACCCGACCGCCCACGCTTCGTGATCGGCGTGCTCGGCCCGACCAGCCGTACCGCCTCGATCAGCCCGAACGTCAACGACCCGGGCTTTCGCAACACCAGCTTTGACGAATTGCGCATCGCCTACCGCGAGGCAGCCTCCGGGTTGATCGACGGTGGTGCCGACATCCTGATGGTCGAAACAATCTTCGACACGCTCAATGCAAAGGCCGCGCTGTTTGCGATCGAGGAGGAATTCGATGCCCGCGGCGCCCGCCTGCCGATCATGATTTCGGGCACCATCACCGACCGTTCCGGCCGCACGCTGTCCGGGCAGACCGCTGACGCGTTCTACATTTCAGTGGCGCACGCGCGCCCGCTCGCCGTCGGCTTCAACTGCGCGCTGGGTGCCCGGGAACTGCGCGAATACGTCGACGTGCTCGCCCGCATCGCCGACTGCCACGTCAGCGCGCATCCCAATGCCGGCCTGCCCAATGCATTCGCCGAGTACGACGAAACGCCCGCCGAAATGGCCGCCCTGATCGGTGAATTCGCTCGCGCAGGCCTGGTCAATTTCGTTGGCGGCTGCTGCGGCACGACACCGGCGCACATCCAGGCCATCGCCGCCGCCGTGGCCGGTGTCGCACCGCGCAGGTGGCCTGTCGCAGAAGAAAAAGCCGCCTGAGCATCGCCCGGACGCACGCGATGCCGCCGCGCCCCACCCATGACCCCGCGTCGCGCTCCGCTCGCAGCGGAGCCGCGATCGAGAAGACGACATGAGCACACACATCCGCCCCACCCGCCTCAGCGGTCTCGAACCCCTGCTGATCACGCCCGACCTGCTGTTCGTCAACGTCGGCGAACGCACCAACGTCACCGGCTCGGCTCAGTTCAAGAAACTGATCAAGGAAGAACGCTACGAGGAAGCCGTCGAGGTCGCGCGGCAACAGGTGGCCAACGGCGCGCAGATCCTCGACGTCAACATGGACGAAGGTCTGCTCGACGCTGAGGCGGCGATGGTCAAGTTTCTCAACCTCATCGCCTCCGAACCAGACATCGCACGCATCCCGGTGATGGTCGACTCCTCCAAATGGAGCGTGATCGAGGCCGGGCTGAAATGCCTGCAGGGCAAGGGCGTGGTCAATTCGATCTCGCTCAAGGAAGGCGAAGCGCCGTTCCTGGAGCAGGCGCGCAAGATCCTGCGCTACGGCGCCGCGACCGTGGTGATGGCGTTCGACGAGCAGGGACAGGCCGACAGCGTGGCGCGCCGTCTGGAAATCTGCGAACGCTCCTACCGCTTGCTCACCGAGAAAGTCGGATTCCCCCCCGAAGACATCATCTTCGACTCCAACATCTTTCCGATTGCCACCGGCATCGAGGAGCATGCCGACAACGCGGTCAACTTCATCGAAGCCGCGCGTGAGCTGCGCCGCAGGTTTCCGCATTCGCACGTCTCCGGCGGCGTCTCCAACGTCTCGTTCTCGTTCCGCGGCAACAATGTCGTACGCGAGGCGATCCATTGCGTGTTCCTGTACCACGCCATCAAGGCCGGCATGAACATGGGCATCGTCAACGCCGGCGCCCTGTCGATCTACGACGATCTCGACCCGGAATTGCGCGAGCGCGTCGAGGACGTGGTGCTCAACCGCCGCCCCGACGCCACCGAACGCCTGATGGAAATTGCCGAAAAGCACAAGAAAGGCGCGCGCAGCAAAGAAAACGACGCCGACGCCCTGGCATGGCGGTCCCTGCCCGTTGCCAAGCGACTCGAACACGCCCTGGTGCACGGCATCGATCAATTCGTCACTGAAGACACCGAAGAAGTGCGCAAGACCGTCACCCGAACGCTCGATGTGATCGAAGGTCCGCTGATGGACGGCATGAACGTCGTCGGCGACCTGTTCGGCGCCGGCAAGATGTTCCTGCCGCAAGTGGTGAAGTCGGCGCGGGTAATGAAAAAGGCCGTCGCCTACCTGCTGCCGTTCATGGAAGAGGAGAAGCGGAAGAACGGCGATGTCGGAAAATCCAATGGCAAGATCGTGATGGCCACGGTCAAGGGTGATGTGCACGACATTGGCAAGAACATCGTCGGCGTCGTGCTCGCCTGCAACAACTTCGACGTCGTCGATCTCGGCGTGATGGTGCCGGCGCAGAAGATCCTCGACACCGCGATCGCCGAGAACGCCGACATGATCGGCGTCTCCGGCCTGATCACCCCTTCGCTCGAGGAAATGACCCACGTTGCCAAGGAAATGGCGCGGCAGAACTTCAAGATTCCGCTACTGATCGGCGGCGCCACGACCTCGCGCGCGCATACCGCGCTCAAGATCGAGCCGCATTACGAAACCGCCTGCGTCTGGGTCAAGGACGCCTCGCGTGCGGTCGGGGTTGCGCAGTCGCTGGTCAGCAAGGATCTGGTCGATGGTTTTCTGGCCAAGGTGCGCGCCGAATATGCTGACGTCCGCGAGCGCCACCGCAACCGTACCCCCGGCAAGCGTCTGGTCTCGCTCGAAGCCGCGCGCGCCAATGGCTCGCGCCTGGACTGGAGCAACT
>WBZO01002696.1_pt1 | contig 22434 bp, 18 predicted proteins | sample 5204261 | NCBI WGS metagenome assembly WBZO01 (sample SAMN12412400, study PRJNA552823) | activated sludge metagenome | isolation source: activated sludge from anammox sidestream of wastewater treatment plant... | place: USA: North Carolina | collected 2017-09 | reverse complement strand
GGTCCCCAGCCCCACCCGGACGCCGCTTCCTCCGACGCCGACGGCCAGCCCGACCCCCTATGTGGGCGTCTTCATGGGCGACGGCTCAGCGCCGCTGGTGCTGCCCACCTGGCCGGTCGCCGTGGTGGAAATCACGCTTCAGCCGCCGACTCCGCTCGGCGGCGTTGAGGCCCCGCTGCTGCCCACGCCCACCATTGCCGGCGTGCAGCCGGTCGCCAACCCCGGCGTCTCGGTCGCCCTGCTCTCGGCGGGCGCCTGCACCGATGTCGGCGCCGCCTTCGCCCCGGACTACAACGGCGGCGGTCTGGGCGGGCAGCTCGGGTGCGCCGTCGGCCCGGAGCAGTCGGTGGCGATGGCTTTTCAGCCATTCGAGCGGGGGATGATGATCTGGCTCTCCACCGGCGATATCTTCGCCCTGGCCGGAGGGATGGTGAATAACACGCCCAGCACATTCTGGCGCGTCCCTGACCAGTGGCGGGAGGGGATGGCGCCGGGCGATGCCAGCATGACTGTGCCACCCGGGGTGCGCCAGCCTATCCGGGGCTTCGGGCTGGCCTGGCGCATCCACGACGATATCCGCAGCGCCCTCGGCTGGGCGATGGCTGACGAGGAAGGCTATACCGGGATCTTCCAGCGTTTTGAGCGCGGGCTGATGCTCACCGCGCCGGACGGCAGCGCCTACGTGTTTATCGCCGCTGATCCGGCTCTTGAGCGGGGGCAGTATATCGGCCCGCTGTGATGATCCGGTGGATAATCCCCTGTCCCCGGCGCCTGGCTTCTTGCCAGTTGCCCCCGGGGGCGGGCCGGGATACAATTCTCCCCAAAACAGGGCATGCGAAGTACTAACCGGGAGGGACAAGAGTGGGGCACTGGCCAGATAAGTATGTGATCGGCCTCACGGGGAACTTGGCCATGGGCAAGAGCCTGGTGCGGCGAATGCTGGAACACCTGGGCGCGTATACCATTGACGCCGGCGGCCTGGCGTATCAGGCGATGGCTCCCGGGGCGCCTGCCTACAAACCCGTGATTCAGACGTTTGGAACCTGGGTGCTGGACGCCGAGAATCGGGTGGATAGAGCCAGGCTCGCTGCCGTGGCATTTTCGCATCCTGAGGCGCTGACCCGCCAGCAGGCGCTGACCCAGCCGATCGTCAGCCGCGCTATCGACACCCTGATCGGGCGCGCCCGGCATAATGTCGTCGTGCTGGAGGCGGTTGACCTGCTGGAAGGCGAGTTCGCTGACAAGGTCGATGCCGTGTGGGTCGTCAACTGCTCAGCAGAAAATCAGGTCGCCCGCCTGGTCAAGAGCGGCCTGTCTGAGTGGGAAGCGCGCAAGCGCATCAACCTGCAGAACCCCCAGCAGGCCAAGCTGGACCGGGCCACGGTCGTGATCCAGAACGACGGATCGCCCGAACATGCCTGGGTCGTTGTCCAGGAGGCGTGGCATAAACTCGGCGAGCAGATCGGTCGCGCTAAAGAAGCGGAGGCCGAGGCCAAGACCATCGCCGTGGAGCAGCCCGCCGCCAGCGGCCTGATGGAAGTCAAGGAAATCCGGATACTGCGCGGCGCGCCTAAAAATGCCGAAGAAATCGCCGGCCTGATCACTGAACTCAGCGGCAAGCCGGTCAGCCGGATGGATGTGATGTATGCCTTCGGGCAGAAGAGCTACCTCATCGCCCAGGCCGATGGCCGCAATGTCGGCCTGGTCGGCTTCCAGGTGGAAAACCTGATCACGCGGGTGGATGAATTCCTCCTTAAGCGGGAAGCGATGCTGCCCGCCGTGATCGCCGGCCTGGTGGAGGAGGTGGAGGCGTCATCCAAGGAGCTTCAGAGCGAGATCGGCTTCTTCTTCCTCGCGCCCGACCTGCCGGAGGCGGCGCTGGAGGTGTTTGCCGGTCTGGGCTATATGGGGCAGACGCTCGAGTTGATCAAGGTCCCCGCCTGGCGGGAGGCCGCCCGCGAGAGCCAGCCCGCCGGGACCGTAATTTATGCCAAGAAGCTGCGCGAAGATCGCGTGCTCAAGCCGCTGTAAGCCGGAGGAATTATGGTTGACCGTTTGAAGCAGCTCCCCGGAGCGGCCTGGGTGGAGGCGCATCCGCGCCTGGCCGCCTGGATTGTGCTGGCGCTGGGCATGGTGATCCTGCTGGCGATTGAGGCGCGGGATGTCGGCCTGCTGCCCGGCCAGTGGATCGCCCTGACTGTGGCGACCGTCCTTGTCGCCGGGTTGTGTATCTGGATTATCACCTGGGGCGACGACGATCTGAACGGAGAAGAGCCGACCTCCTCCTGATGATCGCGTCAGTCCCCCCGACAATGTGTGCCCACAGGGAGCGCCGCTGACGCGCTCCTTGTTTGTTGAGGATCAGCCGTTAGGCGTCGCCGGCCGGCCTGACCCCCGGCTGCTTTCCCCCGGTGCGTTATGACTATTGTCTCTGTCGCTGTCAACGTGCTCAGCCCGATCTTCATCACCGTGGCGCTGGGAGCGCTGTTATCCCGCCGCTTCCAGCTGGAGACGCGCACCCTCTCCACCGTGACCATCTACCTGTTCTCGCCCTTTCTGGTGCTGGGCGGCCTGGCCGAAGCCCAGATCGAAGGGGGGGAGATCGCCCTGATCATGGGGTTGGCCCTGTTGATGACGGCGATCATGGCCGCGCTCAGCCTGGGCACGGCGCGCCTGTTGCACTTTGACCGCCGGCTGGAGAGCGCCTTCATCCTGACCGCCGTGCTGATCAACGCCGGTAACTACGGCCTGCCGCTGAACGAATTTGCCTACGGGCAGGCCGGCCTGCAGCGGGCGATCATCTTCTTCGCCACGACTTCTCTGGTCAGCAACACGCTGGGCGTCTTCCTGGCTTCGCGGGGTAACCATTCCAGCCGTCAGGCCCTCACCAACGTGTTCAAGGTCCCGCTCCTGTACGGCCTGATCGCCGGCCTGTTCCTCAATATCACCGGCGTACAGATGCCGCTGCCGGTCGCGCGGACGGTGGATTTGCTGGGCCAGGCGGCGGTGCCGTGTATGCTGGTCGTGCTGGGCTTCCGGCTGAGCGAATCTTCCTTCCGCATCGCCCGCCCCCGGGCGGTGCTGCTGGCGGCGGGGATGCGGCTGATCGCCGGTCCGTTGATTATGCTGGTGCTGGCGACGCTGGCCGGCGTCACGGGCGTGACCCGCCAGGTTGTGCTCACCCAGGCGGCCATGCCGACCGCCATCATCGCCGCCGCGCTGGCTATCCAGTTCGACGCCGACGCTGAATTTGTGACCTCAGTGGTGGTGGTAGCCACGCTGGCCAGCGCGCTCACGCTGGCCGTGCTGCTGACGCTGCTCGGAGTGCGGTAGCGGGCGCGCGGGGGGCCTCAGCCCGGCAGCCGGGCGCGGCGAGCCTGTCGGATGCGCTGCCGGGTCTGCCAGACGATGCGACTGAAGTGGGCGATGTGCCTGAGCGGATGGATGTGGCTTCTTTCACCGGCGTAAAGCGTGCTGATCGGGACTCCTTCCAGCGCGTAGCCGCGTTCCACACAGACGGCGATCATCTCCACCTCGAACTCAAAACCCTGCTCAGCGCTGCCGAGCAGGGCTTCCATCAGCCGCCGCGAGATCAGGCGATAGCCGGACTGGTTATCCGGTATCGGCTGCCCGACGGCCCACGAAAAGGCCCGCCGGCCCGCCGTGTTGGCGATCCGGCGCGTGAAGGGCATCTGGCTGAAGTCGCGCACGCCGATGATCAGGTCGGCCCGGCGGGCGGCGTACGCTTCCAGAAAGCGCGGGATCTCCGCCGGGTCGTGCTGGCCGTCGGCGTCCAGCGTAAGCGCGGCGGCGCGGCCTTCTTCCAGCGCCCGGCGGAAACCCGCTCGCAGCGCCGCCCCTTTGCCCTGATTCGGGATTTGCCGCAGAACCGCCGCGCCGGTGGCTTCGGCGCACCCGGCGGTGGCATCGCGCGAGCCGTCATCCACGACCAGGACGGGCAGGTAGGGGAGCGCCCGGCGGACCACGTCGGCAATGTGATCCTGTTCATTGTAGGCCGGAATCAGGGCAATAATTTCGGGTTCAGGGATGCTGCCGGGTGCGCTCATGCCCAGTCCTCGTACGTCTCTTCGATCTCTTTACGCAGGCGCAGGAAGCTGTTGTACCGCTCGCGGGTGATCTCGCCGCGCCTGACCGCCTGACGGACGGCGCAGCCCGGCTCATGCGTATGGGTGCAGTCGGGGAACTTGCAGCCGGCCACATGCGGCGCGATTTCGATGAAGTAGGCTTCCAGCTCGTCCGGCTCCACATCCCAGATGCCGATGGAGCGGATGCCGGGCGTATCGGCGACATAGCCGCCGCCTTCCAGGGGGAACAGCTCGCTGTGCACAGTGGTGTGGCGGCCCTTGCTGGTCGCCTCGCTGACGGCCAGGACGCGCAGCCCCAGCCCGGGCTGGATGGCGTTGAGCAGGCTGGTCTTGCCGACCCCCGACGGCCCGGTGAAGACGGAGATATGCCCGGTGAGCATCGCCCGCAGGGCGTCCACGCCGTCGCCGGTCCGCGTGCTGGTGTACAGGACGGGGTAGCCGATGCGCTCGTAGGGGGCGAAGATGCGCTCAGCTTCGGCCCGGTCCAGCAGGTCGATCTTGTTGCAGACGATGCGAATGGCGGGGATATGGCCTTTTTCCGCGGCCACAATCAGGCGGTCCAGCGCGCGCGGGTTGGGGTCGGGCCGGGTGGCGGCGAAGACGAACACGGCCTGGTCGCTGTTGGCGATGATCACCTGCTCGCTGCCCTGCACGGCCACGGCGCGCCCGCCGGTCGTATCGGCGCGGGAAAGCACCTGCCGGCGCGGGTGCACCTTCCGGATCGTGCCGCTTCCGTCCGCCAGCAGCGTGAGGGTCACCCGGTCGCCGATGGTGCACAGGTCAGTGCGGTCTTCGTCGTCCTTGCGCGCGCGGCGGGACGCCTCCTCTTTGAGCCGCCCGCGAAGCTGGCAGATCACGGGGCCTTCGGCTGTCTCGACGGTGAAAAAGCCGCTCTGCTGTTTGATGACCAGCCCTTCCAGTGAAGTCACACTTTATCGCCCTCCGTATAGTTTTAGCCCGACAGCAGTATCCTGCCTATCTTAGCACAGGAAGCGGACCGCGCGGAATTCACACATTTTTTAGATATCCGGTTGAGCCTGTATTGACCTATCATGTCTGCTGCCATTAGAATTAAGGTAACATTATGCCTTGTTTGTTCACAGCCGCGAGGCTGCGAAGAACAGCCCTCGTCCTGGAGCGATCCCATGAATTTTCTGATGCTGACCCAGGGGGACCCGATCGGGCTTGATCTGCTCAAGAAGATGGTCGAAGCCCGGTACGGCATGCACCCGCCAGCCATTGAGTCGGCGCGCGTATCTTATGAAGGGACCTCAGAGGCTAACCTGGGGCCAATTCCGTTCAAGGCGCATGTGAACGCGGTGGCGACCTACCACTTCCCCTTTCTGATGAAGTGGGACTTCAAGCTGCGCATGCTGCGCTTCATGCGATCCAGCTACGCGACCAGCTTTGACGGCGAAGCGGTGTATGAGCGACAGGGGGGCAAGGTCACGCGCAGCACCGAAGCGTCGCAGGTGGCGTCGGCCCGCCACCGCGCCTGGGCGGAGACGGTGGCCTTCATCAGCCCGCTGATCGCCGATCACAACGTCCGCGTGGAGGGCATCGACAGCCGCTCCTTCCGTATTCTGGCGCCCGGCTTCCCGGAGACTGTCGCCATCGCCCGGCTGGGCGAAGGCAACCGACTGGATGCGGTGGAGGTAAATCGCACCGATCCCAATGACGGGAAGATCAAGGTGCAGCGCCTTGTGCTGTGTGGCGAGCTTAAAAGAGTAGGCGATCTGATCCTGCCGGAGCGTCTGGAGCGTTACTGGGCGGACCACCTGTTTATGACGCTCAGGCCGGTTGCGGTTGAGCTGAACCCGACCTTCAGCGCCGGGGAATTCGCCCTGGCCGGCGAGAATCTGCTCGCCGTGCTGGATGAGGACGAAGATGAGGACCACGCCGGCAGGTCGCCGGACGACGAGACGCCTGACGAGGCTTCCGGCGGCGACGTCTCAGACGATGATACGCTGGACCTCAGCCCCGGCGTATAACGCCCCCGTTCGATGATCCGGCACAGGGCACGGGCGCTCCGTTGGGAATCGGGGGCGCCCGTGTTATGATCTGGGCCGCTGCGCCTGTTGTCCTGAACGAACTGGCATGAACGCACGAACTGCCTTTCTGTGTGCGGGGCTGCTGGCCCTGCTGGCTGCCTGTGGAACCGCGCCGGGAGAGACCCCCACTCCCACGCTCACCGTCACGCCGCCGCCATCCCCCACGCCCTTCATCGTCACCCTGCCGCCGCCGGAGGCGCTGGACGCGCTCGCCTTCACCCCTGTCGATTACGCCCAGGGTCCCGCGGACGCCCCGGTTACGATCATCCACTACGGCGATTTTCAGTGCCAGCCGTGCGCGGGGGTGGCCCGCAGCCTGAGCATCCTGCTGGAGCGCTACCCGGACACTATCCGCGTGCTGTGGCGGCACTTCCCCGATCTGGTGGCGCACGACAAGGCCGCGCTGGCCCTGATGGGGGCGGAGGCGGCGGGCGAACAGGGGCATTTCTGGGAGATGCACGACCTGCTCTTCGCCGAGCAGGAGGCGTGGAGCGACCTCTCACCGGCGGCTTTCCGCGTCACTCTGATCTCCTACGCCAGCATGCTGGGGCTGGACCTGACGGCTTTTCAGGCCTTTCTGGACCGCGACCCGGGGCCGCTGATCGAGCAGTACCGCATGGAGGCGCTGGCGCTGGGCCTGGCCGGCATCCCGACGCTGCTGATCAACGGCCTGCCCTACAGCGGGCGCTACGACCTCTACGGGCTGGATGAGGCCGTCCGCTTCTTCGCCCTGGCCGGGCGCCAGTTTGATGATCAGCCGGCGCTGGGCATTGACCTGCACAGGACCTACCGGGCCATCCTGCACACCGAGCGCGGCGATATCAACATTGACCTGTTCGCCGACCGCGCGCCGGTGGCTGTCAACAACTTCGTCTTTCTGGCCCGGCAGGGCTGGTACGATGACAACACGTTCCATCGCGTGCTGCCCGGGCTGTTCGCCCAGACCGGCGATCCCAGTGGGACCGGGCTGGGCGGGCCGGGGTACAGCATCGCTGATGAGCTGGATAACGGCCTGCTCTTCGACCGCGAAGGCATGGTGGCGATGGCGTCCACGCGCGGCGTCCCCAACAGCGGCGGGAGCCAGTTCTTCATCACCTACGGCCCGCTGACGCCGGAGCAGGAGTGGAACGGCCAGTTCACGATCTTCGGCATCGTGACCGAAGGCATGGACGTGCTGCGCCAGCTCACCCCCCGCGACCCGCTGGACTCGCTCAATTATCCCGACCCGGCGCCGGGCGATCGGCTGCTGAGCGTCGAGATTATCGAGGAGGACGCGCCGTGATCGACACCGGGCTGGATGAGGCCGCGCCCTGCGGGCCCACGGCAGCCACTCCCTTCCGGACGTTTTTCCGTTGAAGGGGGCGTTATGAGCAGGCGAGTCAGATGCTGGGCTACTCTGGCCCTGGCGATTGTGGCCGGGGCGCTCGCCGCTGTCGGCTGGCGCGGCAGCACGATCCTGCTGCGCCGCCGGGCGCCCGACCCGCCCGATCCGCCTTCTCACTACGGCCTGCGCTACGAGGAAGTTGCCTTCCCCGGCCGGGACGGCGTCCTTCTGCACGGCTGGTGGATTCCGTCAGCACCGCCGGGCGGCCCGGCGCTCGTCTTCGTGCACGGGCATAACGGCAGCATGGACGGCGACACGGCGCAGGCGGCCTGGCTGGTCCGCGAGGGCTTCAGCGTGCTGCTGTTCAACCTGCGGGCGCACGGGACCAGCGGCGGGTCACAGGTCACCTTCGGGGCGCGGGAATGGGGGGATGTGCTCGGCGCGCTGGACTGGCTGGAGGCGGCGCGCGGCGTCCGGCGGGCCGGGCTGGTCGGCTTCAGCATGGGCGCGGGCGTGGCGCTCATGGCGGCGGCAGGGGACTCCCGTGTGGCTGCCGTGGTCGCCGACGGCACGATCAGCCGCGTGATCGACGCCATGATCGGGCTGGGGCGGCAGAAAGGCCTCCCGCCGGCGCTGGTGACGGCTCCCGCATGGGCGATCCTGCTGGCGGCCTCCCTGCGGGCGCGGGCATGGCTCCCGGCGGCGGACCCCATCCGCCGGGCGGGCCGGGTGCGCTGCCCGGTCCTGTTCGTGCACGGCGCGGAGGACCCCTTCAACACGGACGCCGGGGCGGGGCAACTGGCGGCGCTGGCCCCGCGCGGGCAACTCTGGCGGGTGGAGGGCGCGGCTCACCGCGACGCCTACGCCCGCTTCCCGGAGGCGTACTACGCCCGCATAACTACGTTTTTGCGGGGGGCGCTGGAGGGGGAGGAGTGAGCAGAAATCGGCGCCAGCGACCGCGTTAGCCGCCAGGAATATCCGCACTTCAACGCCGTCTGCTTCTTTAATAAAACTATCGCCAGCGGGAGATGTTGCAGCTTTTTTCGCTCCCCGGGAAACATCGTTGATAATGGCGAGAATCTTCACCTCTCATCAGCGATTTTTTCGGCTTTGATGACCACGAACACACCTGCGCCATGACCATCGAGGAGCCGGGTGACGCCGGGTGTTTCCCCGGGAATGCCCAGAATAGTCTGGCAGAACTGCATTCTCTCAAAACCGGCGTGGTGCAGATGCCCGGTGATCTCATCAACTGCGCGGAAGTGCGCTTCGCGGTAAAACCTGTCAGCTTCCTTACGTGACTCATACATCCGCCCCAGGGGGCTGTGCCTGTCAATATGCCCGATGATGATATGGCCGTGAGGCCGTATCACCCGGCCCGCCTCCCGGAGCAGCGCCCGTAAGTCCTCAACGAAGCAGTCTACGGTGATGAGCACCGCGTAATCAAAAGCAGCGCCCGGGAACGGGAGCTGTTCCCCACGGGCAACGCATACCCGGATACCCCTGTGTGCGGCCCGACGTACCATATTCATGGCAGGATCAGCCCCGAATTGGATGCCCAGGGGGGCAGCGAAGCGTCCCGTGCCAACGCCGATCTCCAGGCCGCGCCCCACTGCCGGAGTCAGCCGCTCGAGCGCCGCAATTTCGGCCCGATAAACAGACTCGTTCCGGTCAAACCACCGATCATATTCCTCAGAATACTGGTCAAAGATGCGTATGCCAGACATCGCCAATCATCATTCCTGCACTACCGGGGCGATTGCCCCGATTAAGGTCGGGAGAGACAGCCGCGCCTCTGGTGTGAGGCGCGGTAAATATCGTCGAGACGCCCGGCCAGTGATGGCAGGTGTGGCCAGCCGAAGTATCTCCCATTTGCATGGCGAGAGCCGGGCGGGATCTCCCCCGGCAGCTCCCGTAAAGCGCTCGTCACCGCCCGCGTCGGATGCCGGCTGTCAGCCAATTACTCCACCGTGAAAGCGCCATTCCGGTAGAACAGCTCGCCGTCAACGTGGATTTCGCTGTCCTGGCGCATATCGCAGATCATGTCCCAGTGCACGGCGCTGCGGTTCTTGCTGCCCGTCTCCGGGTAGCCGGCTCCGATCGCCATGTGGATCGTGCCGCCGATCTTTTCGTCAAAGAGGATGTTGCCGGTGAATCGCTGAATCCCGAAGTTCGTGCCGATGGCGAACTCCCCCAGGTAGCGCGACCGGGAATCGGCGTCCAGCTGGGTGAAGAGCAGGTCTTCGTTCTCCCTGGCGCTGGCTTCCACCACCCGACCGTCCTGAAACCGCAGCTCGATGCCCGAGACGGCCCGTCCGCTGACGATGGAGGGGTAGGAAAAGCGCACCCAGCCGTTGACCGACTCTTCCACCGGCCCGGTGAAAATCTCGCCGTCGGGCATATTGCGGTCGCCGCAGCAGTTGACGAAGGACCGGCCCTCCACGGAAAGCGTCAGGTCGATATTGGGGCCTTTGCAGACGATGCGCTTCTTGCCGGCCAGCCAGTCCACTTTGCTCTGCTGCATGGTGCGCAGCCGCTGCCACTCCCCGATCGGGTCTTCCCTGTCGCAGAAGGTCGCGCTGTAGACAAAGTCTTCGTACTCCTCCAGGCTCATATTGGCTTCCTGGGCGCTGGCCTCGCCGGGGTACCACGCCCCGACCCATTTCATCTTCCCTTCGGCGGCGCGAGCCAGGCGGGTGTCGAGCCACCTGCGGCGGGCGGACTGCACCTGTTGCATCCGGGCGGCGGGGATGCCGGTCATGGAGCGGGTGTTGGCCGTGCTGCCGACGCGGATGTAGACATCGGCCTGGTCGTAGTACAGAGTCTGTGACGGGTCCAGCCAGGCGATCTGGGCGTCGTTCGCCTCCCGCAGGAAGGTGCGGGCCATCGCTTCGTCGCTGATCTGCAGGGCCGGGTTGCCGCCGGTCCTGACTACGGCGGCGAACACCTCGCGCAGGGCGGGCAGGGCGGTGACATCGCCCAGGATGCCCACCCATTCGCCGGGCTGTACTGCTGTGGAATAGTTGACCAGCACGTCGGCCAGCCGCTGAAGACGGATATCGGTCATAAGGGCTTCTCCTTGGTGAGTGAAAATATGACAGGTACTGCCCGGGGCAAAAAAGGTCGTCAGGGCGCTACAGCAGGCCCAGCGCCCGGAAATCCTGATCGAGCTGCGGGATCAGCGGGCGGCTGAACACATCGGCCAGCGCCACCCACTCGTACCGCTGATTCTCTTCCTGTAAATGTATCGTGGACCCGGCTTCCAGTGTACACAGGAACGGCCATGCTCGCACGATAAACGGCCCGATATCGACCGTGAACGGCGCGCCCGCCCGCACGATGCGCCCGACCGCGCCCAGCTCCTCGACGATCTCGCGCCCGACGGCCCCGGCGGGCGTCTCTCCGGCATCCACGAAGCCGGTCACCACGCCCCAGCAGCCGGGGAAGGTGGGCGCCGTCGCTCCGCGCTGGACGAGCAGCACCCGCCCGGCCTCGTCCTGAATGACGGCGGCGGCGACGTCGCGGATCGGCTTTGGCACACTGGAGTCGGACACAGCTCCCCTCACACCAGAGATGAAAGACTATTGGAACGCAAAGATGCAGGGGGTGCAAAGAAAAGCGGGCAGTGGGGAGCGGGGAACAGGCAATCGGGAAAAGCGGCTAACTGTCATGAACGCTACGGTCGCCGGGGAAGACATAAACGCTCTTCCTGACGACCGCGGCGGTTCCCGTTCTGGATCCCTCCGGTGCGGTAGAATTGCGCCTGTCTATCTGGACGGCAAAGTCCGGCGGCTGCCGGAGCAGCGGAGAGCGATGCCGATGCATGAGTCCTTCCGGCGGTGGGCGCTGGCGGCGCTGGGGCCGGGGAATGCGCTCCGGCGGGCTGAGCGGCTGCCCGGCTCGTCTTCCACCACGCTGTACCGTCTCCAGGTTGAGCAGGGCGGCATGCCGCGCGATTTCGTGTTGCGCCTGTACGATAACGCGCCGTGGCTGGCCGACGAACCCGATCTCCCGCTGCACGAGGCCGCCGCGCTGCGGCTGGCCGGGGCAGCGGGCCTGCCCGCCCCGGAGCTGGTGGCTTTTGAAGCGGATGGGGGCGCCTGCGGGCTGCCCGTGCTGCTGATGACGGCGCTGCCGGGCCGCGTCGATATTATGCCCGGCGACACGACCGGCTGGCTGGAGGAGCTGGCGCGCATGGCCGCCCGCATCCACGCCGTCGATCCGGGCGGCTTCGCCTGGTCGTATTATCCCTATGCCGATCCGGCTTTGCTGGCGGTCCCCGGCTGGGCGCGCCGACCGGAGCTGTGGGCGCGGGCGATTGCCGCCGCGCGGGCCGGGCGGCCGGAGTCACCGCCGCGCTTCATCCACCGCGACTACCACCCGGCCAATGTGCTGTGGCAGGATGGGGCGATCAGCGCCGTGGTGGACTGGCCCAACGCCTGCCGGGGGCCGGTGGAAGTCGATCTGGCCCACTGTCGGGTGAACCTGAACGCGCTGTTCGGGCCGGACGCTGCCGACGCCTTTCTGGCGGCCTACCAGCGGCTTGCCGGCGGGCCTGCCTACGACCCGGTCTGGGACGCGCTGGAAGTGCTGGATATGTTCCTGTGGAGCGCCGATCCGCCGCCGCCTTATGTCTACAGCGGCTGGGTCGATCACGGCGTGCGCGGCCTGACCGACGCCCTGATGCTGGAGCGGACGGAGGCGCTGCTGGAGCGCGCGCTGGACCAGTCAATCGCCGGGCGCGCCGGATAACCTCTACTCAGCGGCGGGAGAGTCCGGCGCTGCCGGGCGGATGGGGGAGGTGGATTCCGCTTCGGCTTCCTCCGGCGCGGCGGGGGGCTTGAGCAAAGCCGGATGGCCGAGATAAGTGCCTTCGGCGTAAATCTGGCGGGCGCCGCTGTCCACGTAACCGACCGCCCCGGCCAGCCGCAGCGAGTCCTCGTTCTCCGGCTCCACCAGGTACAGGGGTTGCCGCCCGCTCCGGACGACGTATTCGGTGCAGGCAGTGACGACGGCCTGCCCCCAGCCGCGTTTGCGGACCGGCGGGTCCACCTGGACATACACCTCGGCGAAGCCGGGCGACTGCCAGTTCAGGCCAGCTACCGCCCGGTGCTCGCCGTTGTTGATCTCGTAGCGCGGCAGGCCATCCGGCGATAGCAGCTCCCGCACCAGCACGTTGATTGTCGGGCGGAAGTACCGGCTGTCCAGGTAGTAAATGTGCAGCAGGCGCTGGCTGTGCACCTCCACGCTGCCGCCCAGGTAGGAAAACTGGCGGGCATTCACAAAGAACAGGTAAGGCCGCCCGACAATCAGAAGCTGTGCCAGCAGGTCGGCGGCGACCTCCGCCGTGTTGCAGCGCAGCGTGACCAGCGGGCGGAACAGGTCCTGCCCGGTCTGGAAACGCCCGGCGAACCCCTGGGGCCGCCCGGAAGTGCGCAGGCTGACGGCGATCTGCGACCGGTTGGGGTCATAGTACAGCGCGTAGTACGCCGTGGGGGCGTCCACGATGCTGTTGTCTTCGATCAGGCGCTGGATGAGCTGGCGTTGTTCGTGGAGGGTCATGGCGATCAGGGCGTAAAAGCCGCACAGTCTTCGGCGATGACTCACGGGTAAGAGGGATGCGACCTGCGTCCTGGAACAGGCTGTGGACAGGGGCAGACAAGGGGCTTAAGCCCCCTGTCGTATCCGTTCTACCCGCAGATTTCAGTATACCAGCAATCGGGCGGGCGGGGTAGCCAGCGCGGCGGCCCGCGCCAGCGCCAGGCGGGCCGCTTCCGGGTCGGCCACGATCAGCAGATGCGCCTCACACTGGCAATCGGAAGCGCCGAATCCGCGCGCCGGGATAGCTGTCCCCGCCAGATCGCGCAGCGCCGCCGCCCACCGGCATTCCAGTCGCTCCCCGGTCACCGCCGCCCAGACGGCGACGACCGGCGCGGCCCCGGTCAGCGCGTCAATATGCCAGTGCGGGCGCTTCTCCTGCCGCAGGTGGCGCCCCACCCGCGCCCGCAGGCCGCCCGGCCCCAGCGCGCTGCCCACGTAGACAGCCCATCCCGTATCCAGCGTCACCGACCCCAGCCGGCCCGGCTGTATCCGGAGCGGGGCCGCCACCCGGATCAGCAGGGCGTAAGTCCCCGGCTCCGCCGGGAGGGAAGCGATAGAAAGAGGGGTGGACATTTCCCTGCCAGTAACCTGAAGCGTTATACTCAGTGGAGATGAGTGTACCGGGAACGCCCGGGGACGCCATCCCTGCCTGGCCCGCAACTAGCCGAAAGAGTCTGCCATGAGCGCCTCTTATGCCGTTGATGACTTCACCGCTGACCTGGCCCCTCGCCTGCGGGGGGAGGTGCGCACCGATCGCTACAGCCGCGTGCTTTACAGCACCGATGCCAGCCTTTACCAGATCATGCCGCTGGCGGTTGTGATGGCCGCCAGCACCGACGACGTGATCGCCACTATGGAGGCCGCCGCCCGTTACCGGCTGCCGGTCCTGCCGCGCGGCAGCGGCACCAGCCTGGCCGGTCAGGCCGTCAATGAGGCCGTGGTCATCGATCTGTCGCGTCTGGACCGTATCCTGGAGGTCAACGCGCCGGAGCGGTGGGTGCGCGTGGAGCCGGGCCTCGTCCTCTCCCGTCTGAACAGGGCCCTCGCCCGGCACAGGCTGAAGTTCGGCCCCGATCCGGCCACCGAAGATCGCGCAACACTCGGTGGCATCACCGGCAATAACTCCACCGGGTCGCACAGCATCCTGTACGGCCTGGCGCTTGACCACGTGATCGGGATGGAGATCGTCCTGGCCGACGGCACGACGGCGGCGTTCGGGCCGGTCGAGGCAGAAGCGATCGCCGGCAAGGCCGCCCGGAACACGCTGGAAGGCGCGATCTACCGCGCGATCCCGGCGATCATAGCCGAGTACGGCGAGGATATCCGCGCCCATTTACCGCAGACGTGGCGGCGCTGCAGCGGTTACGCGCTGGACCATTTCCTGCCGGAGGGGGCGGGGAATGTCGCCCCACTGCCCCCGGAGCGCTGGGAAGATCGACGCTTCAACCTGGCCCGGCTGATGGTCGGCGCGGAGGGCACGCTCGGCACAGCGATCGGGATCACGCTCAACCTGGTCTCCACGCCGACCCGCAAGGCGCTGGCTGTCGTGCACTTCGACGATCTCAACGCGGCGCTGGAGTCCGTCCCGGCGCTGCTGGAAGTCGGGCCAAGCGCGATTGAGCTGCTCGACCGGACACAGATGAACCTGATCCGCGAGTCGACGGCGTGGCGGCCGCGCCTGTCGTTCGTCCGCGGCGATCCGGCCGGCGTGCTGCTCACCGAGTTCTACGGTGAGAGCGAGGCAGAGCTGGCCGCTAAAATGGACCGGCTGGAGGCGCAGATCAGGGCCTGCGCCATCCCGGCGGGCGAGGTGATCCGGCTGATGGATGCCGCCTCCCAGGCCGGGGTGTGGGCGGTGCGCAAGGCCGGGCTGGGCCTGCTGATGAGTATGCGCGGAGATACCAAGCCGATCCCCTTCATCGAAGACGCGGCGGTGCCAGTGGCGCATCTGGCCGCCTACGTGCGCGATATGCAGGCGATCTGCCAGGAGGCCGGGGTTCCCATGGCTGTTTACGCCCATGCCAGCGCCGGCTGCCTGCACCTGCGCCCGATCCTCAACCTCAAAGGCGCTGACGGCCCGGCCATCATGACGCGCATCGCCCGGGCCAGCGCCGAGCGCGTCCTGCACTACAGCGGCACGATCAGCAGCGAGCACGGCGACGGCCGCACTCGCTCCTGGCTGAGCCACCATCTGTACGGCGACCGGGTGGTGGAGGCGTTCCGACAGGTCAAGCGGGCTTTTGACCCGGAGAACCGCCTGAACCCCGGCATCATTGTTGACGCCGGGCCGATGACAGAGCACCTGCGCTACCCGCCCGGCTACCAGACCCTGCCCCTCTATGAAGTGCTGGACTGGTCAGCCGATTACGGCTTCGCCGCGGCGGTCGAGATGTGCAATGGCGCGGGTGTCTGCCGCAAGACCGAGGCGCAGACGATGTGCCCCAGCTTCATGGTCACCCGCGAGGAGGAGCACAGCACGCGCGGGCGGGCCAACCTGCTTCGCGCCGCGCTGTCCGGCCTGCTCCCGCGCGAGGAGCTGTTCAGCCCGCGCATGGCCGGGGCGATGGAGCTGTGCATCTCCTGCAAGGCGTGCAAGAGCGAATGCCCCTCGGCGGTGGATATGGCCCGCATCAAGCTGGAGTGGCAGGCTCACTACTACCGCCATCACGCGCCCGACCTGCGCACCCGCCTGTTCGCCCACATGCCGCGCTTCAGCGCGATCGGCAGCCGGCTGTCCGGGCTGGCTAACTTCGCTCTGAGCGCCTGGCCGGTCCGCGTCGGGCTGGACGCCGTCCTCAACATTGACCGCCGGCGCAGGCTGCCGACCTTCCAGCCGGCTTTCACCCCGCCGCGCCCCGCCGTGGCCACCGGGCGCAAGGTCGTCCTGTACGTGGATACCTGGGCCAACTACCATGAGACTTCGATCGCCCGCGCCGCGTTCGACGTGCTGACCGCCGGCGGGTACGAGGTGATCATCCCGCCCTATGCCTGCTGCGGGCGGACGTACCTCTCCAAAGGCTTCGTCAATCAGGCCCGCCGCGCGGCGGACCGCGTGATGGACGTTCTGGCGCCTTACGGCCGGGCGGGCGTGCCGATTGTCGGCCTGGAGCCGAGCTGCATCCTGACCGTGCGCGACGAGCACCAGCACCTGAGCCAGCATCCCGACCGGGCCGCCGTGGCCGCCAACACCTTCACCTTCGAGGAATTCGCCGCCCGGCACACCGACGAGTGGGCCGATCTGTTCGAGCCGGATGCCGCTCCGGCGCTGCTGCACGGCCACTGTCACCAGAAATCGCTCGTCGGCACGAAGCCGGCCCACGCCGCGCTCAGCCTGGCGCACGGGCAGATCAGCGAGGTCGACTCCGGCTGCTGCGGGATGGCCGGCGCCTTTGGCTACGAAGCGGAGCACTACGATATCTCCCGGGATATGGCCTACCGCCGGCTGGTCCCGGCTGTTCTGGAAGCGGGGCCGGAGACGCAGGTGATCGCGGCGGGGATGAGCTGCCGCCACCAGATTCAGGATTTCACCGGCCGGCACGCCCTGCACCCGGCGGAGGCGCTGGCCCGCCGGTTGAAGGCCCGGCTGTAGCGGGGGAGAAGCTCATTACACGCCGGAACGGAGGGCGCTCAACAGGCGCCGATACCCCGGCGATGAGTGAACGCGCCCGGCTCCGGCCAGGCGCAGGGGCTTGCGCGGCGGTGTCATCACCGCCGCCAGCATGTCCCGCCTGAATTCCGCGCTATGGCTTTTGCGCTCGTTTTTTCGCCCCGTGTCCCCGGCTCACCGGACCCCAGGCCGGGGGCAGGTCACCTGTTCCCTGCGGGCCGCGGCCTGCTTTTCCCCGCCCCTCGCTGCCGTTAGAAATATGCAAGAGTTCCGCCGTCACCCGCCGTCTGCCTGTATAATAGCGCGGTGGTGATCGCTTTTCCCCGATGCAAATTCAGAGGAGGCCCCTCATGGCGGAGACATTTGAGTTCAAGGCTGAGATTCAGCAACTGCTTCATATCCTGATTCACTCCCTGTACACTGAGCAGGAGATCTTCCTGCGGGAGCTGATCTCCAACGCTTCGGACGCGCTGCACCGGCTTCAGTTCGAGATGCTGACCATGCACGACGCCTTCGACCCGGACGCGGAGCTGGCGATCTGGATCACAGCCGATCCGGGGGCGGGCACGCTGACCGTCCGCGACAGCGGCGTTGGCATGACCCGCGACGAACTGGTGACCAACCTGGGCACGATCGCCCAGTCCGGCGCGACAGCGTTCCTGAAAGCCCTCCAGGAGCAGGGTGACACGGCGACGAACATCATCGGCCAGTTCGGCGTCGGCTTCTACAGCGTCTTCATGGTCGCCGAGCGCGTCCAGGTGACCTCCCGCTCCTTCCGGCCGGAGGCGGCCGCGGCCCGCTGGACCTGTGACGGCTCCCCTCACTTCACGGTGGAGGAGGCGGAGATGGACCGGCGCGGCACCGAGATCGTGATCACGCTCAAGGAGGAGGCCCGCGAATTCGCCAACGAATGGCGTCTGCGCCAGATTGTCCACCGTCACAGCGACTTCATCGCCTTCCCGATTTATGTCGGCCAGCCGGCAGAGGATGAGGCGCCCCAGCCCGCCAATCAGCAGGTGGCCCTCTGGCGCAAAGCGCCGCGCGAAGTGGACGAGGAGGCTTACCGGAACTTCTACCGGCAGATCACGCTGGACGCGGGCGACCCGCTGCTGCATGTGCATGTGAGCAGCGAAGCCCCGATCGACCTGCACGCCATCCTCTACGTGCCGGGCCGCCGCGACCGCGGCCCGCTGGCCCCGCGCGAATACGGCCTGCGCCTGTACAGCCGCAAGGTCCTGATCCAGGAGCGGGCGCCCGACCTGCTGCCGGAGTATCTGCGCTTTGTGGAGGGCGTGGTCGATTCGGAGGACCTGCCGCTGAATGTCTCCCGCGAGACGGTGCAGGCCAGCGCGCCGGTGCGCAAGATACGGAACAACCTGGTCCGCCGCCTGCTGCGCGAGATGGAGACGCTGGCCACCGAACAGCCAGACGCCTACCGCACCTTCTGGGAGCAGTTCGGCGGCTTCCTCAAGGAGGGCATGGCCATCGCCCCGGACGATCACGAGGCGCTGATCGGCCTGCTGCGCTTCCGGTCTTCGCAGACCGGGCCGGAGGGGTGGACCTCCCTGGCCGGGTATGTCGAGCGGATGAAGGAGGGGCAGGACAAAGTTTACTACCTGTTCGGCGAGGACCTGACCTCAATCGCCCACAGCCCGCACCTGGACCCGTTCAAGGCGTCGGGGACGGAAGTGCTGTACCTGACCGAGCCGATCGATTCGTTCATGATGATGTCGCTGCGCCAGTTCGACGGCCACGATGTGCAGAATATCGCCGACGCGGCGGTGGACGCGCCGGAAGTGGACACCGCCGCCGGCGAGGCGCTGCCCGATGACCTGTTCAACCCGCTGCTCAAGCGCTTCAACGAGGTGCTGGGCGAGCAGGTCGTGGCCGTGCGGGAGGCGCGGCGGCTGACGGAGAGTCCGGCGCGGCTGGTGCCGCCGGACGGCGCCCCCGGCGCGGATAACCTGGAGCGCGTCCGCAAGCTGGTGGAGGAGGACTTCCAGCTCAGCAAGCGGGTGATGGAGATCAACCGCCGCCATCCCCTGATCCGCAGCCTGGCGCTGACCCTGCAGGCCGACCCGATGGACCTGCTCCTGCCGGACATGATCACCCAGCTTTACGAAAACGCGCTGCTGGTGGAGGGCATCCACCCCAACCCGGCGGAGATGGTCAGCCGCATCCAGGCGATCATGGCCGCGGCGGCCCGCCCGCACCCCCGGGATAAGGGAGAGGAGGCGCCCCATTCCGCGGCGCCCGAATGAGAGAGATGGCTCATTGCGCCGCGCTCTGAGGTAGGCTATTGTGGTAGAAATTAGCGGAAGCGGATGAGGATGGCATGGCTCGTTTAGTTATTCTGGGTTCAGCAGCTATCGTGCCCGACATGGAGCACGACAATACGCACATGGTGTTTCAGGGGGATGAATGCGCCGTCCTGATTGATTGTGGCTCCAACCCGATCGCGCGGATGCGCAGCGTGGGGATCGACTACAACGATCTGACTGACATGATCCTGACCCACTTTCACCCGGATCATGTCTCCGGCGTGCCCATCCTGCTCAACAACATGTGGCTGCTGGGCCGGCGGCGCGCCCTGCGCGTCTACGGGCTGCACCAGTGCCTCAACCGCGTGGAAGATACCATGCTGGCCCACGCCTGGGACGAGTGGCCCGATTTCTTCCCGGTGGCCTTCCACAAGCTGCTGGAGCGCGACAACCAGCTCCTGATCGAGAACAGCGACTTTCGTATCACATCCTGGCCGGTCAAGCACTACGTGCCAACGATCGGCCTGCGGGTGGAGAACAAGCGGACCGGCTTCGTGACGGCCTATAGCTGCGACACGGCGCCCACCCCCAGCCTGATCGATCTGGGCCGCGACGCCGACCTGTTCATCCACGAGGTCGCCGGCGGGGACGGCATCGGCCACTCCAGCGCCCGCCAGGCGGGCGAGATCGCGGCGGCGGCGGGGGCCAGGAAGCTGCTCCTGATCCACTACGAGGTCTTCGACCGCAACGGGCCGGTGGACCCCACGCCGCTGATCCCGGAGGCGCAGGCAGTCTTCCCCGGGCCGGTGCAGATGGCCCACGACTTCGACACATTTGAGGTGTGAGTCTCCCCCCTCAGTCCTTCCCCCAAAATGAGAGAAGGAAGTGAAGGCTCCCCCTCTCCAACAAGTGGAGAGGGGGCCGGGGGGTGAGGCCAGGGGTGAGGCCGGGCCGTTTGCCGGGAGCGGCCTTCTGCCCCATAATGATCGGCAGCACGGACAGCCCATCCCATCTGGAAACAGCGCATGGACCAGAAAACCGTCTTCATTTCCTACCGGCGTTCCACGAGCAAGCATCTGGCCCGATCCATCTACCTGGACCTGAAGCAGCATGGCTGGGATGTGTTCCTGGATGTGACCACCATCGACAGCGGGGACTTCGACCGCATCATCCTCAACCAGATCGGCGCGCGCGCTCACTTCATCTTGCTGGTCTCGCCCGGCGCGCTGGAGCGCTGCGCCCAGCCCGGGGACTGGCTGCGGCGGGAGGTCGAGGAAGCCGTCCGGCTGGAGCGCAACATCGTCCCGATTATCGAAGAGGGCGCGGACTTCGCGCGCGAGGCGGGCTATCTGCCGACCAGACTGCGGAAGATCGTAGAAAAGAAGAACGGGCTGCCGCTGCCGCATTATTTCTTCGACGCAGCGATGGAGATGCTGCGGACGCGCTTCCTGAAGGCGCCGGAGTACGTGCGCATCCATACAACTCCGCCGGAGGAGCAGGCTGAAGTGCAGCGGCGCCTGAGGGCGATGGAGACGGGCGCGCCCGCTTCGGCGCGCGGCGTGCAGGCTCTGCTGCCCGCGCCGTTTAGCTGGGTGGATATCCCGGCGGGGAAGGTGAAGCTGAAGGTCGGTGGCTACCTGAAAGCGGACACGACTTTCGACGTGCCGGCGTTCAGCATCGCCAGGTACCCGGTCACCAACGCCCAGTTTGCGAAGTTTGTGGAGGCAGGCGGCTACCGTGAGCGCCAGTGGTGGACGGAGGCCGGATGGGAAGCGCGGGAGAAAGGCTGGACCGCGCCGCGCTACTGGACGGATAGCAAGTGGAACGGGGCGGACCAGCCGGTGGTGGGCGTGTCGTGGTATGAGGCGGTCGCCTTCTGCAAGTGGCTCAGCGCGACGACTGGCGAGCGTATCATGCTCCCAACCGAAGGGCAGTGGCAGCGGGCGGCGCAGGGGGATGACAGGCGAGCCTACCCCTGGGGGAATGAATGGGATTGCAAACGTTGCAATAATTCAGTGGAGCCATGTAAGAGCGAAGTCACGACGCCGGTGACACGATACGAGGGGGAGCAAAAGGGCGACAGCTTCTTCGGCGTGACCGATATGGCCGGGAATGTGTGGGAGTGGTGCCTGACGACCTACAAGACGGGGAGTGAATCGCTGGAGGGGGAGGATGCGCGCGTTCTGCACGGCGGGTCGTGGTACCTCAACGGTGTCGGCAGGTTCCGCTGCGATTACCGGTACAGGCTCTTCCCTCAGGGCAGGAACGATGACGGGGGGTTTCGCATTTCCCGCTCTTAGTTCTGGCTTCTGTGATTCTGGCGGGCTGCGCCCCCCCATCCTCAGTCCTTCCCCCAAAATGGGGGAAGGAAGCGAAAGCTCCCCCTCTCCAACAAGTGGAGAGGGGGCCGGGGGGTGAGGCCGGGGGTGAGGCGGGGCCGTTTGCCGGAGGCGGCCTTCTGCCCCATAATTGTCAGCAGTATCGATTCACATCCCACAAACGAACCGCATGAAGATATTCATCAGCTATGCCCACGTTGATCTGCCGCGCATCCAGAAACTGGCCGAATTCTTGCGCATGGCCGGTCACGATGTCTGGTATGACCAGCGGCTGGTCGGCGGCCAGCCCTGGCGCGACCAATTGCGCGCCCAGATCAAGACCAGCGATCGCTTCATCTACGCTCTGACGCCAGAATCGGTCGCCTCCGCCTGGTGCCGCTGGGAGTTCGCTCAGGCTGTGCACATGGGCAAGCCGATCGTGCCCGCGCTGCTGGAAGCGTGCCAGCCCGACAATGTATGCCAGGCGCTGGGCGATCTTCAGTACATCGACTTCACGGCGGGCGATACGATGGAAGTCGGGGTGCGGCTGGCGACAGCTATCTTCGCTGCCGGGCCAATCTCGCCGGAGAGCGTGCCGCTGCTGCCGGCGCCCGACGATCGCCCGCCGGAGCGCGAGGTCAGCCACACGACCGGCGCGGATGTGCCGCTGGTGCGGCGGCTGTATGATGAAGCCTACCAGCATTACCGGGACAGGCGGTACGACGACGCGCGCGAGCTGGTGGAAGACCTCCTGCATATCGCGCCGGGAGACGAGCAGGCGCTGAAGTTGCTGGCGCTGATAGAGCGGCGGATGGCTAAGCGTCCCGAGACACCGCCGCCAGAAACGCCCCCCCCTCCACAACCAGAGGCTGACTCACCCCCGACAGCAATAACTGAGCCGCCCACTCACACATCCTCCAAAAAGCCGACACTGCGCGGCGTGCAGGCTCTGCTGCCCGCGCCGTTTGCGTGGGTTGATATTCCGGCGGGGAAGGTGACGCTGAAGGCCGGTGGCTACCTGAAAGCGGACACGACTTTCGATGTGCCTGCGTTCAGCATCGCCAGGTACCCGGTCACCAACGCCCAGTTTGCGAAGTTTGTGGAGGCGGGCGGCTACCGTGAGCGCCAGTGGTGGACGGAGGCCGGATGGGAAGCGCGAGAGCAGG
>WBZO01002695.1_pt1 | contig 22435 bp, 24 predicted proteins | sample 5204261 | NCBI WGS metagenome assembly WBZO01 (sample SAMN12412400, study PRJNA552823) | activated sludge metagenome | isolation source: activated sludge from anammox sidestream of wastewater treatment plant... | place: USA: North Carolina | collected 2017-09 | reverse complement strand
CCCCGCCCGGATGAACTGCGTCGGGCTCACCTGGACCTCGCGGACCCCCTGGTCGCCGGCATAGACGATGCCGCTCGCGCTCTGCACGAACGGCTGCGAGTCGACACTGTGTCCGGCAAACAGGTACCGGCCTGTGGCGTCGCGCCGATTCGCGATGGCCTGCAGTTCCGCGATCCGTTCGCCGATTTCGGTGACGATCGCGGCGCGCGACGCATCGTCGAGCGCACCGCCGTTCGCCTGCAGCGTGAGGTCGCGCACGCGCTGCAGGACCTGGCCGGCATCGGCCAGTGCCTGCTCCTCGATGGACAGGCGTGTGCCCACGGCGTTGGCGTTGCGTTCGTACTGCGCATGGGAGGCAATCTGGTTCTCGAGCGCGAGGATCCGGCCGGCTGCCACCGGATCGTCGGCAGGCGTGAGCACGCGTCGCTGCGTCGACACCTGCAGCTGCGTCCTGGCGATCGCGGACTGCTGGCGCAGCATCTGGTTGGTGAGCGCAAGGTGCGCACCGAGGGTCGAAGTGCGCATCGCTATCTCCTCGTGGCGTCCAGCAGGCTGTCGAACATTGCCTGCGCGACCGATATCAGCTGCGCAGCGGCCTGGTAGGCCTGCTGCAGCATGATCAGGTTGGCGGCCTCCTCGTCGAGGTTCACGCCCGATACCGAGTCCCGGGCCGCGACATCCTGGTCGTGCACGATCTGGAAAGCGTCGCGATTGGACTGCGCCTGCGCAGTCTGCGTGCCGATTCCGGCGACGAGTTGCGTCGCCGCCTCGCCGATCGAGGTGGTGCCGCCGCTCATCGACGCCGACTCGAGCGCGGCGATCATCGCGAGCAGGTTCGCGTTGTCGCCGCTGCCGCCCGAATTGTCCGAGATCGTGAACCGGTCGCCTGTCGCCGGTGCACCGTCGATCGTCGCGCTCCAGCCGTTAACGGCGATCGGGCTGCCGGGCGCGTAGCTGAATGAACCCGCACCGTTCACCGAATAGGTGGTAGCCGATGTGAACTCTATCGTGACCGTGGCGCGCAACCCTGGGTCGGTGGCATCCACGACGGTCGGCGCGGAGATGCGCCCGGAGCCCGTATTGCCCGCGGCTACCGCGCTGCGCACCGGCGATGCGGCGGCGATGTCCGCAGGCGTGCCGACCAGAACCCGCAGGCCACCAATCAGGTCGCGCGTGGGCTCGATGCGAAAGCGATCGCCCGCGGTGGGCGTGTTCGCAACGACGATGGACAAGCCGTCAGCAGCGAACGGATCCGCGCTCGTGCCCGACCCCGACAGGGACACGGTCGCCCCGCTCGACGCGTCGCGCAACTGCCAGGCTCCGTTGAACTCGAGCAGGTAATCGTGACCGGTCAGCGCGCTCGCATCGGCGAGGCTCGCCGACACCACGGCATTGCCGCCATTGCCCGCCGCCGCCAGCACCGTCGGACTGCCGAGCGCGAAGAAGTCACCGCCCAGCTGCCCGTTCAGCGTGAGACCCTGCGTGTGCTGGCCGTTGACCAGGGAAACCACGCCGGCCGCGATCCTGCCGAGGGCATCGCGCGCGGGATCGAGCACCTGAGCGCGATACTCGAGCAGTCCGCCGAGACTGCCTGCGCCGACCTGCGACGACACATCGACCGACGCACCGTTCGCCCGTACGGCGATCGTGAGCTTCGTCGGATCGAACGGATCCGGGGCGGTCGTCAGCCGGGTCGCCGTGCTGCCGATGACGAGCGGCTGCCCGGTGCCGAGATAGACGTTCGCAGCACCGTTGTCCTCGGGAACGACGGAGACATCGACGAGCGTGGCCAGTTGGTCGATGAGCCGGTCGCGCTGATCGAGCAGGTCGTTCGGCGGCTGCCCGGTGCGGCCCAGCGCATCGACGATCTGCGTATTGAGCCGGGCGAGGCTGTCCGCGAGCGTCGAGACTTCCGCCGCGCCGGCCGTGATGCGCGTATTCAGCTCGGCCGCAAACGTGCGCATGCGGTTGTCGTAGCCGGTGAGCTGGTCGGCGAAGATCTTCGCCTTCGACAGCAGCACCTGCCGTGACGTCATCGATGCCGGGTCGCTCGCCACTTCCTGGAAGGCATTGATGAGAGTGGCGAACGCAGCCGAAATTCCGCTCGACGAATCGCCGAGCACATTGTCGAGCCGCCCCGCTTCCGTCGCGATCGTGTCGTACCGCGCGAAGCTCGAGGCGCTCGAGCGGACCTGCGTCGCGAGGAACGAATCGTAGACCCGGGCGACGGTCGCGACATCCACGCCAGCACCGATCCAGCCGCTGCCGTAAGCCTGCGCGGGCCTCGTGACGAGTTCGACGCGCTGGCGGCTGTAGCCCGCCGTCGCGGCGTTCGCGATGTTCTGACTCGTCGTATCGAGCCCGCGCTGGAATGCGAGCAGGCCCGAGACGGCCGTGGACATGACGTCTGCCATGGCGGATCAGGTCTCCAGGTAGCCGGTTATCGGCACGTAGGGCGCGGACTTGAGCACGCTCGCCACCCGCTCGAGCTTGGCCGCGTAATCCGGATCGGTGGCATAGCCGCCCGCCTGCAGCGCGCGCGCAAACGCCCCCGCGTCTGTTCCGGCGCCCCGGGCTGCTGCATAGCGCGGGTTGTCCCGGATGAGCGCGACATAGTCCCGGAAGCTTTCGGCCGGCGAGCCGTAGGCGCGAAAGGCCTCGGTGCGCGTCGCCGCAACGCCTCCCGCGAATTCCGTCGTGCGCGCCGTCGCCCGTTCCCCGCGCCACGCCGTGGCCTTGATGCCGAACAGATTGTGGCTCGACCGACCGCCCTCGCCCTGCGGCACATGCTGACCCCACCCGGTCTCGAGGGCCGCGTGCGCAACCAGCGTGCGCGGATCGACGCCGAGTTCGGTGCCGGCAGCCTCGGCGTGGGGCCAAAGGTCCTGCACGAACCGGCGGCGCGTCGCCTCCGTTGCAGCAGCGGCCGTGGCGCCTGCGATGTCCGCGGCCTGCGGTGCCGCGGCAGGTGCGACGCCGGCGCGCTGCAGCTGCGCGACCAGCATGTCGGCGAGGCCGAGGCCGGGTCCCTTCGACAGCTCGATCGCGAGCTCGTCGTCATGGAGATCGCGATAGAACCCTGCCTCCTGTCCCGCCAGCGGATCGCCGAAGGAACTGTCGCGCATCGACTTCAGCAGCATGCGCGTGAAGAGGCTTTCGAACTGCCGCGCGGTCTCGCGCAGCGCATCCGGTGTGCCGGCCCGGTCGGCGCGCTTCAGCGCCGCGAGCGACTGCGTATCGCCGAACGATGCACCTCCGGCCGCCCCGACCGCCATCAGATCACGATCAGCTCGGCGCGCAGCGCGCCGGCCGCCTTCAGGGCTTCGAGAATCGCGACGAGGTCGCCGGGTGCAGCGCCGACCTGGTTCACGGCCCGCACGATCTCGTCGAGATTGACACCTGCGCCGAACACGAACATGCGAGCCTCGGGCTGCGAGACGTCGACCTCGCTGCGCTGGACGCCGACGGTCTCGCCGCGCCCGAACGGATTCGGCTGGCTCACGTCGACGCGCTCCGTGATCGTGACCGAGAGCGACCCGTGCGCAACGGCTGCCGGCCGAACCTGCACGCGATTGCCGATCACGACGGTACCGGTCCGGGAGTTGACGATCACGCGGGCCGGCGCGTCACCGGGCTGAATGTCGATCTCCTCCAGGGCCGCGAGGTACGGCGTGCGCTGCGCCGGGTTCTGCGGCGCAGCGACTCGCACCGTCACCGCGTCCATTGCTTGCGCGGTGCCCTCGCCCAGCAAGTCATTGATGCCGCCGGCGAGGCGGGAGGCAGTGGAAAAATCCGGCGTATGCAGATTCAGCAGCACGAACGGCTCGGCGCCGTAGCTGTTTCCGACCTCGCGCTCGACGGTGGCGCCGTTCGGGATGCGCCCGCCGCTCGGCACGTTGACCGCGATGCGCGAGCCGTCCTTGCCGGACACGCCGAATCCGCTGACGAGCATGGCGCCCTGCGCCATCGCGTATACCTGCCCGTCGACGCCGCGCAGCGGTGTCATGATCAGCGTGCCACCACGCAGACTCTGCGCATTGCCGATCGAGGCGACCGTGACGTCGATCGTCTGCCCCGCTTTCGAGAACGGCGGCAACTCGGCCGTGACGGTCACGGCGGCGACGTTCTTCAGCTGCGGATTGACGTTGTCCGGGATCGTGACGCCGAACTTCGCGAGCATCGTGCGAATGCTCTGGATCGTGAACGGTGCCTGGCTCGTCTGGTCGCCGGTACCGTCGAGGCCGACGACGAGGCCGTAGCCGACGAGTTGGTTCGCGCGCACACCCGCGACCGAGGCGAGGTCCTTGACGCGTTCGGCACGAGCCTCGGCGCCGACGACGCAGGCGATGAGCAACCAGAGAATGATTCTGCGCATGGTCAGAAGGGCATCAGCGGCGAGTTGAAAAAGCGGGCCAGCAGCCCGGGCTTGTTGGCCGATGCAAGCGCGCCGCGCCCCCCGTAGCCGATACGCGCATTCGCGACTTTCCAGGAGGGAATCGAGTTGTCGGGCTGGATGTCGATCGGCCGGATCACGCCTTCGACGCGCACGTACTCGCTGCCCTGGTTCAGCGTGAGCCACTTCTGGCCGCGGATCACGAGGTTGCCGTTGCCGAGCCTCCGCACGACCGTCGCACTGATCTCGCCGGACAGGCGATTGCTCTGCGCGCTCGAGCCGGCACCGTCGAACTTCGTCTCGTGGTCGACGCCCATCTGCAGCACTTCGGTGCCGTTCACCGTGACCGGTCGGCCGGCGATCGTCGGGCCGGGCAGTTCCGCGGAGGTCGATTTCTTGGTGCTGGTCGTCGCGCTCTTGCTCGCCTGCGTCTGCTCGGCGAGACGGATCACGACGAGATCGCCGACGTTCCTCGCGACTGCATTCTCGAACAGCGCGACGTCGCGGCCGCTCTGGTAAATCGCCCCGTTCGTGGCGGGCGCGACGGCGTACTCGTCCTGCGGCCATGCATCGAAGCCGCCGTCGTCGGGCGCGCTCGCGCATGCCGAAACGAGCCAGGCGAACGCCGGCAAGAACCACTTCCAGTTGCCTCTCATGACATTCACAGCTGGTTCGTGATGTACGCGAGCATCTGGTCGGTGGTCGAGATCGCCTTGGAGTTCATCTCGTAGGCGCGTTGCGTCTCGATCATCGCGACGAGCTCTTCCACGACATTCACGTTCGAGGCCTCGAGTGATCCCTGCACGAGCGCACCGAGACCGTTCAGTCCGGGCGTGCCGGCCTGGGGCGGGCCGCTCGCGACCGACTCGACGGCGAGGTTTTCGCCGCGCGGCTGCAGACCCGCGGGGTTCACGAAATCGACCAGCTGCAGCGTACCGACCTGCACCGGGGCCGTCTGTCCGGCGGTCAGGGCCGACACGACGCCATCTGCGCCGATCGTGATCGACTGGTAGCCGTCCGGTATCGTGATGCCGGGCTGCAAGCGATAGCCGCTCGACGTGACGAGCTCGCCCTGGGCGTTCATCTGGAAGGCGCCGTCGCGCGTGTAGCCGACGGTGCCGTCGGGCAGCTCGACCTGGAAGAAACCACGGCCGCTCACCGCGACATCGAGTGAATTGCCCGTCGTCGCGAGGTTGCCCTGCGTGTAGAGCTTCTCGGTTGCGACGATCCGCACACCGGTTCCGAGCGACAGGCCCGACGGCGCTTCGGTGTTCTGCGACGTGGCGCCACCGACCTGCCGCACGTTCTGGTACATCAGGTCCTCGAAGACCGCGCGGCCCTTCTTGAAGCCGTTCGTCGAGACGTTGGCGAGGTTGTTCGACGTGACCGTCATGCGCGTCTGCTGCGCCTCGAGTCCGGTCTTTGCTGCCCACAATGCCGAATTCATCGGGAATTCTCCTTACAGGCGCAGGAGGCGGGCCGCGGTCGACCCGTCCTCCTCCGCGGTGCGAATGGCCTTCACCTGCAACTCGAAGCGTCGCGCGAGTTCGATCATCTCGACCATCGCGCCCGCCGCATCGACGTTGCTCGACTCGAGCACGCCCGATGCGAGCCGCACCGAGGCGTCGGCCGGCGCCGCAACGTTGTCCCTGGTGCGAAACAGCCCGTCGTCGCCGCGCTCGAGCGTCTCGATGGGCGGCTTGACCAGCTTGATGCGACCGACCACGGCCGTGGTTTCCGGGCCCTGGCCGAGCGGCACGACCGACAGCGACCCGTCGGCGCCCACCAGCACGGAACCGTGGGGCGGGACCGAAATGGGCCCACCGTCACCGAGGACGGTGTCGCCCGCGCCGTTGCGCAGAAGCCCATCGGTGTCGATGCGCAGGTCGCCGGCGCGCGTATAGGCCTCGCTGCCGTCGGCCGCCTGCACCGCGATCCAGCCTTCTCCCTGTACGGCCACGTCGAGATCGCGACCGGTCGCCTGCAGCGCGCCTGCCGTCGTGTCCCAGCCGATCGTCGCATTCGTGGCATAGCTGCGCGACGCGTAACCGCTGCCTTCGACGGCACGCGTCTGGAACGCGGCGAGGTCGGCGCGAAAACCCACCGTGCTCGCATTGGCGAGGTTGTGGCTGTTCACGGCCTGGGCGCGCAATGTTTCCTTGGCGCCCGTCATCGCGACGTAGAGATACTTGTCCATCAGCGGATGTTGATGATCGTCTGGGTGATCTGGTCGGCAGTCGAGATCATCTGGGCGTTCGCCTGAAAGTTGCGCTGCGCGACGATCATGTTGACGAGCTGCTGCGTGATCTCGACATTCGACGCCTCGAGTGCCCCGGACTGGATCGAGCCGAAGCCCGAACTGCCGGCCGTGCCGCGTTGCGCACTGCCCGAAGTGAATGTCTCGCCCCACTGGGTGTCGCCGAGCTTCTGCAGGCCCTGCACGTTCGCGAAATTGGTGATGGCCACCTGGCCGAGCGCGATCGAGCGACCGTTGGTGTACCGGGCACTCACGACACCGGTCGCGTCGACATCGATGCCGCTCAGGGCGCCGGTCGTGAAGCCGTCCTGCGAGAACTGCACGCCGAAGTTGCTGCCGTACTGCGTGGCTCCGCGCAGGTCGAGCGTCAGCGCCATTGGCGCGGCACCCGTGGTCGGCGCATGCGGCGGAAATGCGATGGTGCCCGCCGCCGGCGTGACGAGCGCGCCGCTGCTGTTGAACGTCAGCGACTGCGGTGTGCCGACCGCCGCGCCGTCGGTGTACGCCTGCACGGTCCACTCGTTCGCGACCGCACCCTTGACGAAATAGAAGCTCGTCGTGTGCGCGGCGCCGAGCGAGTCGTATACCGTCATCGACGTCTGGCGATTGAAGCTCGTCGCATCGGCCGGGTCGAACGCATTGGCCGGTGCCACGGCATCGGCCGGCAGGTTGAGCGCCATCGTGACCGTGGAGGTCGCCTGTGGCGCGCTCTCGTTTGTCACGAGGCGCAGGTCCGTCAGGCCACCCGTGTTGAAGCCGCCGTTGGCGAGCGGCGGAAACACCTGCAGCCGTGCACCGGTCGAACTGACGACATAGCCCTGGTTGTCGGCCCTGAACGCACCGGCGCGCGAGTACGCGAGGGCGCCTCCATCGCTCAGCGTGAAGAAGCCGTCGCCCGACAGCGCGAGGTCGAGATTGCTGTCGGTGAAATCGATATTGCCCTGCGAGAACTGCTGGGCGACCGAGGCCACTTTCACGCCGTTGCCGGTCGCGGTGTTCGATACGCCGAACGGCGTGACGGCAAAGAGGTCGGCAAACTCGGTGCGCGAACTCTTGAAGCCGGTCGTCGAGCCGTTCGCGATGTTGTTCGCGGTGACTGCGAGGTCGCTGGAGGCGGCATTCAGGCCGCTGAGTGCGATCGTGAAAGGCATGGTGTCGGAACTCCCTGCGGATGATTGGTGGTCAGAACACCCGGCGCACGTCGGCGAGCGTCACGGGACCGGCGCCGGCGGTGTTCAGGGTGAGCGCATACGTGCCCGAATCGATGCTGACGCTCGCGACGAGGTCGGCGATCAGCGTGTCCGCGGCCTGGTTGACCCCCGCCACCGTGGCTGTCGCATCGATCGAGTAGACTCCGGGCGGTGCCGTCGTGCCGTCGCTGGCGGTACCGTCCCAGCTGAAGAGCGTGGTGCCGTCGGTCGGTGCCACCTGCAGCGTGCGCACGAGCTCGCCGCCGGCATTGCGGACATTGACCGTAACCGAGGTCGCACCGGTCGGCGTCGCGACGCCGCCGACAATCGAGCCGTCGGCCGCCAATGTTGCGCGACTGCCCTCGAGCAGCACGTAGCGACCGACGAGCGACGCACCGTCGAGCATGGCCGAACTCTTGATGCCGGCCGTGAGCGAGGCGAGCGAGGCGTTCATTTCCTGCACGCCCGACACCTGGCTGAACTGCGCGAGCTGGCTGACGAACTGCGTCGAGTCGAGCGGCTTCAGCGGATCCTGGTTCTTCAGCTGCGTCGTCAGCAGCATCAGGAAATCCTGCTGGTCGAGCGACGCGTCGCCCTTGCCCGCCGCGCCGGCCTGCACGGTGTCGAAGCCGAGGCCCGCGTACGGATTCGTGCTGCGGTCCGCCTGTATCGTGCTCACGACTGGCCGAGCCTCAGGGTCGCCATCAGCAGGGACTTCGCCGTATCCATGACTTCGACGTTGTTCTGGTAACTGCGTGACGCGGAAATCATGTCGACCATCTCCTCGACGACATTGACATTGGGCGCGTACACATAGCCTTCCGCGTTCGCGAGCGGATTGCCGGGCTCGTAGCGGGCGGTCGGCGCGGCGTCGCTCTCGACGATGCCGCGCACGCGCACGGCACCGCCGTTGCCGTCCGCGGCACGCGCTCCCGTGGTTGCCTGTCGCACCGCCTCGAAGACGGGGTGACGCGCCCGGTAGACCGACGCGGCGTCTCCGCCGACACTGTCGGCGTTCGCGAGATTGCTCGCGACCGTGTTGAGCCGCACGGACTGGGCTGCCATGCCCGAGCCGGCGATGTCGAAGATCCTGAATGACGACATGGTGGTGCTCCTGGGGCGCTACTGTCCTGTGATCGCGGTCATCAGGCTGCGAAAGCGCGCATTGAGGAACGTGAGCGTCGCCTGGTAGCGGACCGCGTTCTCGGCGAATGCCGCCTGTTCGAGCTGCGGTTCGACCGTGTTGCCGTCGAGCGAGGGCGCGAGCGGCGTGCGATAGCGCAGCGCCACAGCCGCATCGCCAGCAGCACTGTCGGTCGACAGATGGCCGCCCGATGTCCGCGCCAGTGGCAGCGCGGCGCGCGGATCGCCGGCGGCAGCGAGTGCCGCACGAAAATCGATGTCGCGTGCCTTGAATCCGGGTGTGTCCGCGTTTGCGAGATTGTTCGCAATCAGTTCGGTGCGCTTTGCGCCGAGCGCGAGCACTTGCGGATGCACACCGAGATAGGCGTCAAGATCGAATCGCATGTCGGTTCCACCGTCAGAAATCTGACTGCCTGCATGCGGAGCAAACGCTGTGCCACCACGCGCCCGGGGCGCGACTCCCGGCGCTACGGGTGCCGCCCCGCCTCCGGGGCGTGACGTACATCACGCAGCTGCGGCAAATCCTTGCCGCCGTGCCGGCAGGTCGTGAGCTGCCCACGCGGTGGCACGCGACCTGCACGTTTGCCGGCATGTTCCGACGAGGTGTACCCGCACTCTTCCTGCTCGCGCTGACGGCGGCATGCCGTCTGGCACAGGCGCAGTTGCAGGCCGTCGAGGACCCCGCGCGCATCGCGGCGGCAGCCGAGCACTTCGTCCTGCGGGAGCTGCCGGCAACGTCGCGCGCCTCGGCACGCGTGCGCGCCGCGGCGCTCGACGCGCGACTGCGGCTCGCCCGCTGCAACGGCCCGCTCGAAGCGGCCTGGTCGCCGGGAGCCGTACCGAGTGCCCGTACGACTGTCCGGGTGAGCTGCACCGGGAGTGCGGCCTGGCGAATCAACGTACCCGTCACGCTGAGGAGCCGCGTCGAAGCCCTGGTGCTCGTCGCGCCGGCAGCCCGCGGTGCCTCCCTCGGCGACGGTGACGTCGCCGTGAAAACCGTCCTGGTCGATGGCCTCGCGCACCTCTATATACGGTCGCTCGATGAAGTCGCGGGACGCCACCTGGCGCGCGCCGCACCGGCCGCAGTGCCTTTGCAGGCGACCTGGTTCGCCGCCGACAACATCATCAGGCGCGGCCAGGCGGTGACGCTGGTCGCCGCGGTCGATGGCGTGCGGATTCGCGCGGCGGGGCGTGCATTGAGCGACGGTGCCGCGCACGAGCGCGTCCGCGTGCAGAATCTCTCGTCGCTCAAGGTCGTCGAGGGCATCGTCGAAAACGACACCGAAGTGCGGGTCACGCCACGTTGACCTGCGCCCAGGGTCCCGGATCTAAAGTATTCCACGGTCGCGCCGATACAGCGGCTGACACGGACGGGAGAGTGCGCCGATGGCAAACAAAATCAATGGATTAGATTCCAATCCTGCAAGGACTTCTGAGACTACGGCCATCTCGCGCACGCGCTCGTCGACGGCGGGCGACGCCGGGTCCCGCGCGCCGGCCGATCCGGCCTCCGGCGTACGGATCACCGAAAGCGCGCGCCAGCTCGCGGCACTCGAGGCTGCAGTCAAGCGGCTGCCGCAGGTCGACGAGGCGCGCGTCGAGAAGATTCGCAAGGCCATCGAGGACGGCAGCTACACGATCGATGCAGAGGCGACGGCGACGAAGCTCCTCGTGTTCGAGCACGACCTCGACAGCCTCACCCGGACCACGAGGTAACCGCGCCGCATGGACCCTGCCGTGACGCGCGAAGCGCTCGAACGACTCATCGACGAACAGGCGGCGTGCCTCGCGCGCCTCGAGGAGATGCTCGAGCGTGAGCATCGCTGCCTCGTCGCTCGCGACATCGAATCGCTCGCCGCCGCCGGACGCGAACGCCAGCAATGTGTCGGCGTGCTGTTGCGTCTCGACGCCGAGCGCTCGTCGCTTTGCCGGATGCTCGGCCACGCGCCCGATGCTGCAGGCATGCAGAAGCTGCTCGAATGGTGCGACCCGTCGAGCGAGCTCGGGCCGCGCTGGGCCACCTGCACGGAACACACCCGCCGTTGCCGCAAGTTGAACGATCGCAACGGCGCGCTCGCGACCGCGCAGCTGCGCAATGTCTCGGGCCGCCTCGACGCCCTCACCGCCGGCGCAGGACACCGCAAGGACACCTACGCGCCCCAAGGTGCTGCACGTACAACGCCGAAGGGCCGCCTGCTCGCCGCGACCGTCTGACCGTCCGGACAACGGGTGTATGCTGCGGACTCGGGTCACGAGGAGCAGCCATGAAGAACAGCGAATGGCGGATGGCGAACGACGCTCGGCCAGAGACGGGTGGCCGCCGACCGGTTGTCGCGGGCATGCTCGCGGGCGCGGTCGTGAGTCTCGCGCTGGTGAGCTGCGGCGGTGCGCCGTCTGGTGCATCGAACGAGACGGCAGCGGCCGCGCCCGCAGCCTCTCCCGCGTCGACGGAATCGAGCGCTTCCGCGAAACTGCCCGCCGAGGTCGAGGGCGCACTCGCGGCACGCGTGGAGGAGTGCACCGGAGCCGGTGGCGTGCCCCACACCAACAAGGCGGTCGAGCGCGCCGACCTCAATGGCGACGGCTACGAGGACTACGTGCTGTTCGCCGGATGGATCGACTGCGAGAACGCCGCGAGCGTCTACGGCGATCGCGCAAAGCCGATCACGATTCTCGTCGGCGACGGCAAGGGCGGTGCCCGCGTGGCCCTCGAGAACTACGTGTATGACGCGCGCATCGAATCCACGGGCGCCGGCGCGAAAGCCTGGCTCACCGTCTCGGGCGAGAACTGCGGGCGCCCGCCGGCGCCGGATTTCGCGAGCGAGGCGTTCTGCGAGCGTCCCATCGCATGGAATGCACAGGACGGGCGATTCGACTTTGCGCCGGTGTCGGCCGTCAGGATGATCGGCTAGCGAGATCCGCGGGCGTGTTGATGTCGCCGCCCGGCCGCTCCGCTGCCTCGACGACCTGGATCGTGAGTCCGTGTTCGAGCGCCCGCAGCTGCTCGAGCTTCTCGAGCTGCTCGAGCCGGGTCGGCGCGAGCGATGCGACGCGCAGCAGTGCGCCGACCCGATAGGCATAGAGGCCGATGTGGCGCTGCGCGCAGCGCCACGCCGCTTCGCCCGGCTCGGCGCCATGCGCCGCGTCCCGGTCCCACGGAATCGGGGCGCGGCTGAAATACAGCGCCCGCCCGGCCCCCGCGACGACGACTTTCACGACATTCGGATCGAGGTACTCGTCGCGCGACACGAGCGGCGTGGCGGCAGTGGCGATCGCCGCCTCCGGATGCGACTCGAGCGCCGCAGCCACCTGGTCGATGATCGCCGCAGGCATCCGCGGTTCGTCGCCCTGCAGGTTCACGACGATGTCGTCGGCGTGAAACCCGTGCCGGCGTGCAACCTCGGCGATGCGGTCGGTGCCGGAGGCATGGTCAGGTGCGGTCATGCAGACTTCGGCGCCTGCGGCGCGCGCGGCGTCGGCAATGCGCGCATCGTCCGTCGCGACGATCACGCTCGCGGCGCGCGAGGCGCGCGCGCGCTCGTAGACGCGCACGATCATCGGCACGCCGTCGATCAAGGCCAGCGGCTTGCCCGGAAAGCGCGACGAACCCCAGCGCGCGGGTATGACGACACGGAACATCGCGGTGTCAGCGCTCGAGCAGCGCGTCGTCGGCTGCCAGCGGCCTCGCCTCCTCGACCAGCATGATCGGCACGCCGTCGCGTATCGGGAACGCGAGCCGATCGATGCGGCAGACGAGCACGGCCGCGGCGCGATGATGGACGACGGGCCCCTTGCAGAGCGGGCAGGCGATGATGTCGAGCAGTCGGGTATCCAAGGGCGTCCCTCAGCGGCCGCGGGCGGCCGCGGCGATTTTCGCTCCGACGAGCGCGAGCAGCGCGCGCGCATCCTCGTCGCCGAACGTCGCCGTGACCGGCACGTAGCCGAGGCGCGACGACGCGAACGGCGCACATTTTACGGCATCCTTCTCGGTCATGAGGATCGGCAGGTCGTCGTCGAATGCGAGGTCGGCCGCCGTGAATGCGTGGTGATCCGGAAACGCGTGCGGAATCACCTCGAGGCCGGCGGCGCGCAGCGTGCGAAAGAAGCGCTCCGGGTGACCGATGCCCGCGACCGCGTGCACGCGCTGCCCCGCGAGGCTCGCGAGCGGCAATGCCGCATCCGCCGGCCCCGCGAGCGGCAGCACGCTCGTCGCCGCGAGCCGCATCTGGAAAACGGGTCGCCCGGCGAGGCTGCGCTCGCCCGACCCGTCGAGCAGGATCACGGCATCGACCGTGCGCAGCCGCGCCGACCCTTCGCGCAGCGGACCGGCCGGCAGCATGAGTCCGTTGCCGAAGCCGCGCGCCCCGTCGATCAGCACGAGTTCGCAGTCGCGCGCCAGCGCGAGGTGCTGCAGCCCGTCGTCGGCGATGATCACATCGACATTCTGCGTGGCGAGGAGACGCGCGGCGACCACCCGCTCGCGACCCACCGCCACGGGCCGCCCCGTGCGGCGGTGGATCAGGAGCGGCTCGTCACCGACATCCGCGGCGGGCGAGCCCGCCTCGACCAGCCGCGGCGCATCGCTGCCGCGCCCGTAGCCCCGCGACACGACCCCGGGCCGGATGCCGCTCGCGACGAGTTGCGAGACGAGCCAGATCGCGAACGGCGTCTTGCCCGTGCCACCGACTGTCAGGTTGCCGACGACGATGACCGGCACCGGCAGCCGGGTCGACCGCCGGAGACCGAGCGCGTAGGCCGCGCGACGCGCCGCGACAGCGAGCGCGAACAGCCACGACAGCGGCCGCAGCAGCGCCGCCCCGGAGGCGCGCTCGTACCAGACCGCATTGAGCCAGCGCTCCACGGTGCGCCGCCCGCTCAGGCGTTGAACTGCATGCGATGCAGCTGCGCGTAGGCGCCGCCGCGCGCCAGCAGGTCGGCGTGCGTGCCGTGCTCGACGATGGCGCCCTCGTCCATCACGATGATGTCGTCGGCCTGCTCGACCGTCGAGAGCCGGTGTGCGATCACGAGCGTCGTGCGGCCCTTCTGCAGTCGCGTGAGCGCAGCCTGGATGTGACGCTCGGATTCGCTGTCGAGCGCCGACGTCGCCTCGTCGAGCACCAGCACCGGCGCATCCTTCAGGATCGCGCGCGCGATCGAGATGCGCTGCCGCTGCCCCCCGGAGAGCAGCGCACCGCGATCGCCGACGTGCGTGTCGAGACCCTGCGGCAGCTCGCGCGCGAAATCCATCACGTAGGCGGCCTCCGCGGCCGCCTCGATCGCCTCCGCGCCTGCGTCCGGCCGGCCGAACGCCACATTGGCGCGGATCGTGTCGTCGAACAGCACGATGTCCTGGCTCACGACCGCGACCTGGTCGCGGAGATTCGCGAGCCGGTACTCGCGCAGGTCCGCGCCGTCGAGGCGCACCACGCCCTGCTGCGGGTCGTAGAAGCGCGGCAGCAGCGCCACCAGCGTCGACTTGCCGCTGCCCGAGCGGCCGACGATCGCGAGCGTGCGTCCGGCCGTGACCGTGAGGTCGATGCCCCGCAGGACCTGCCCCTTGTCCGCGCGGTACGCGAAGCTCACGCCGCGATACTCGATGTCGCCGCGCGCGCGGCCCACGGTGCGGGCGCCGCCCTCGTCCTCGTTGCCGCTGTCGAGCACCGCGAACACGCTCGCGCCCGCCGCGATGCCCTGCTGCAGCGGCCCGAACACATTGACGAGCCGGCGCAGCGGCGCGGTGACGAGCAGCAACGCGGTCAGGAACGACATGAACTCGTCGACGCGCATCGCGCGCGTCTGCACCTGGCTGATCGCGAAATAGAGCACGCCCGCGAGCCCGATCGACGCGATGAACTGCACGACGGGATTGCTCATCGCGCGGGCATTCACGAGCCGCATGTTGCTGTGGCGGTTCAGCTCGTTGGCCCGCTCGAAGGCCTCCTCCTGCCGGCGCTGCGCGTTGAATACGCGCACCACGCGCTGCGCGTCGAGCGTTTCCTTGGCGACGCGCGTGACGTCCGCCATCGAGTTCTGGATGCGGGTGCTGTAGCGGCGGAACGAGCTGTTGATGCGCCGGATCAGCCACGAGATGAGCGGCGCGAGCACGAGGGCGAACGCGGCGAGCTGCCAGTTGAGCCAGAAGAGGTAGCCGAGCAGCACGACGATCGTGAGCGTGTCGCGTATCAGCACCGTGACCGCGTTGGTCGTCGCTTCCGCGACCTGCTCGATGTTGTAGGTGAGCCGCGACAGCATCTCGGCCGTGGAGGTCGCATCGAACCAGGCCACCGGCAGTCGCAGGTACTTCGCGAAGAGCTCACCGCGCAGCGCCTTGATGATGCGCCGGCCGACCGACGCCGGGAAGTAGTTGGACACGTAGTCGCCGATGCCGCGCAGGAAAAACAGCACGACCGCGCCGAGCGGCACGATCCAGATCACGCGCGGATCGTGCTCGACGAAGGCGCCGCCGAGAAAGATCTTGACGAGGTACGCGAGCAGCGCATCGGTCGAGGCAAAGAGCGCCATGCCGACGACGCCGACGAGGAACGTGCCGATGTAGGGCCTCGCGTACCCGAGCAGCCGCCGATAGACCTGCCCCGGGTTCGTCACGACGGGCGGGACGACCGGGACGCTCACGACCCGGCGGATTCCGCGTCGTTGACGGTGGCGATGTTGATCTCGGAAAAGCCGAGCTTGCCGAGCACATCCATCGCCGTCACGACCGATTGATGGGTGGCCCGGCCGTCGGCGCGCAGCGTGACGGGCCGGTTGCGCTCATCGCCCGCGACCTTCAGCACTGCCGCGCGCAGTGTGTCCGCGCTCGCGTTGACGAGGTCGCGTTCGTTGACCCGATAGCCGCCGCCCTGGGTCACGGTCACGACGAGCGTTTCCTTTGCCGGGCGCTGTACCGGCACGTCGCGCGCCTCGGGCAGCCGGACACGCAGGCGCCCTTCCTGCACGAAGGTCGAGGACAGCATGAAGAACACGATGAGCAGCAGCACGACGTCGATCAGCGACGTCAGGTTGAGCTCCGGCTCGTCGGTGCGGCGTGGTCGCAGGTTCATGCGGTGCCCGGCTGGTGACGGCCGGCCGCAGCATCGACTTCGTCGGCGAGCCGCAGCGCATCCTTCTCCATCTGGATCACGATGCGATCGACCTTGCCGCGCAGCAGCCGGAAGCCGATCAGCGACGGAATCGCGACCGTGAGGCCGGCTGCCGTCGTGATCAGCGCCTCGGCGATGCCTCCCGAGAGCATGCGCGGATCTCCCATGCCGCCCGCCTGGATGGCATTGAACGCCTTGATGATGCCGGTCACGGTGCCGAGGAGCCCGAGCAGCGGGCTCACGCCCGCGATCATGTTCAGCGAATTGAGGAAACGCTCGAGCTCGTGCACGACGTGGCGCCCGGTGTCCTGCAGCCGCTCCATCATGATCTCGCGGGGCCGGTGACGGTTGGCGAGCCCCGCCGCCAGCACGCGACCGAGCGGCGAGTTCTGCTCGAGCGCGGCGATCACCTTGTCGTTGATCTGGTTACCTTCGATCAGCGCGCCGACCTTCTTCGTCAGGTCGGGTGGTATCACGCGCTTGTCCTGCAGGGTCCAGAAACGCTCGAGGATGATCGCGGCGGCGCCGATGGAACACAGGATGATCGGCCACATCAACGGCCCGCCCGCGCGCACGATTTCCCACATCCGTCCGATCCTCGGCCTTGGAGTCCGTGCGCATCATACCGGAGCGCGCCAGGGCCAGGGGTAGCCCTCGCGCTGCGCCCGCCGGACCACGACGCCGGACGTCGCGTCGACGACGAAGCGGATCGCGCCGTCGCGCGCCGTGTCGTAGCGCGCGGAGCGACCGAACGCGAACCGGTGCGCACCGATCGACAGCGTCATGTCGCAATTCGCCGCCACGTCGATCGTCGCCGGGCCGCTCGCCCAGCGGCTGCGTTCGGCGCAGGGCCGCGCACTGGCCGGACCGCCCGGCCACGCGCGCGGCACGAGGATTTCCCCGACCTCGAGCGCGGCCGCCAGTTCGGCGGCGCCGGCGGCGTGATCGGCACGCAGGTGAGGCATCAGGAGGCGATCGACCCGCCGGATGCCCCGGGCCCGCAGCCACGGCACGACGATACGTGCCATGCGGCGCCCGCCGGTGCCGAAGGTATCACCGGTTCCGTGGACGACGAGCTCCCGCGCCGTGCGCACCACCGCCGCTTCGCCCTGCCCGGCATCGAACACGACGATCTCGACCTGTGTCGCCGCGAGCGGCACCGCGCCAAAGGCGAGCGGGACGACGCCCGCGAGCGCCGTGGCGCGCAGCGCCGGTGGCCACGGCAGGATCGCGACACCCACGGCTGGCACGACGACGAACCACGCCCACGGCGGCACGACGAGCGACACGAGTGCATGGGGCCACACTGCGGCGGATTCGAGCGCCGGCCAGAGCTGCGCGTGGAGCCAGGCGCCCGCGGCAAAGGCGGCATCGGCGAGCGCAGGCGCGATGCCGAGCGCCGCGGTGGCGGCGAGGGTGAGCGGCACGAGCAGCAGCGTGAACACCGGAATCGCGAGCGCATTGACGACGAAGCCCGCCAGTGACAGGCCACCGAACGCGGCCAGCGTGACCGGCACGAGCGCGATCGACACCGCGAGCTGCACGCGCGCGGCCTCGCGCACGCGGCCGGCACGGCCGATGCGCGCGCCCGCAGCGAGAATGATTGCACCGACGGCGCCGAACGACAGCCAGAAGCCGCTCGACAGTGCGGCGAACGGATCGAGCACGATCACGACCACGAGCGCGACGCCGAACGCGTGCAGCGGGCCGCTCGCGCGTGCCGCCTGGCGCGCGAGCAACCACGCGGCGAGCATCACGAGCGTGCGCTGGGTCGGCACGGAGAACCCGGCGAGGAGCGCATACCCGAAGGCCGCGGCGACGCCGAGAGCGGCCGCGAAGGACTCGCGCGGTACCCGTTCGCGCAGTCGCGAGACGTGCTGCCACAGTCGTCGTGCTGCCGCGATGGCGAGCGCCGCAAACAGTGTGACGTGCAGGCCCGAGATCGCAACCAGGTGAGTCGTGCCGGTGGCATTGAACACGCGCCACTGCTCGTTCGACATCGCGCCCGTCACGCCGACCGCGAGCGCGGCCAGCAGCGCCGCGGCGTCTCGATCAGGGACCGTGGCCGCGATGTGGTTCGCGATTTGCGCACGCAGGCGGTCGACCGGTGCGAAACCCTGGGCGACACGCCGGTTCAGACGGCTGCGCGCGAGCACGGTACCGAGCGCTTCGATGCCTTCCCGGAACCACACGCGTTCCATGTCGGGGCCCGCGGGGTTCGCCGCGGCGCGCGGCGCGCGCAATCGCAGCGCGAGTTGCCACACCTCGCCGACCCGCGGCGCCGTGTGCGGCTGCACCCAGCGCAGGCGCGCCGTGAGTGTCGCGCCGCCAGCACGCGGGTCGAGCGCGAGCGCCGCATCGAAGGTGGTACCGGATTCGCCGGCGACCGGGATCGTCAGCACGCGGGCCGTGGCGAGCACGCGCTCGCCGTCGCGGGCGGGGGGCCAGCGGCCGTCGATCGCGGCAGACACATGCAGGGCGGTATACGCGCCACCGGCGAGCAGCGCGACAGCGAAGGCCGCTGCGCGCGGCAAGGCGCAGCGTGCGGCCAGTGCGGCCGCCGCGGCCGTACCGGCGAGCGCAAGCGCCGCGCAGGGCCCGTACGGCGGCGGCAACGCGAGGGCTCCGAGCGATCCGGCGAGGAAAGCCAGCGCGGCGATCAGTGTCATGGGTCACGCTCGCCCGCACGCCGGTGGGCGCTGCGGCATGGCCCTGCTAGAGTGGCGCGGCCCCATGCCTCGTCATCTCATCCGCAAGTGGACGCCGTCGCCCGAACAGATCCGCAGCCACTGGTATCTGCGGCCGTTCGGCACCCGCATCGCGGACCCCGCGCTCTGGTCGGTCACCCGCCGGGGTGTCACGGCAGCCTTCGGCGCGGGCCTCGCCATCTGCTTCGTTCCGCTGCCGGTGCACCTCGTGCTCGCAGCCATCGTGGCGGTCGTCGCGCGCATCAACGCGCCGGTGCTGGTCGCGACGGTTCTGCTCGTCAACCCGCTGACCTTCGTGCCGGTCTACTACTCCGCGTATCGGGTGGGTGCCGCGCTCCTCGGCCACGTTCCGCAGCCGTTTCGCTTCGAGCTGTCCTGGGCCTGGCTGCAATACGGCCTCGGTCCGCTCTGGAAGCCGTTCCTCGTCGGTTGCCTCGTCTGCTCGGTCGTGGCCGGCGTGCTCGGCTGGGCGCTGCTCGAGTGGTTCTGGCGTCATCACGTGCGCAAGAGATATCGCACGCGCGCGACGAGCGCGACGCGTTAATCGGCGCTGATCGCCCCGAAACTCAGGCGGGCACCAGCTGCCCGTCCACGAGCCGCAGCACGCGGTCCATCCGCTCCGCGAGGCGCGGATCGTGCGTCACGACGACGAGACTCGTGCCGCGCTCGCGGTTCAGTTCGAGCATCAGCTGGAACACCTGCTCGGCGTTGGCGCCGTCGAGATTGCCCGTCGGCTCGTCGGCGAGCACGAGGCGGGGCGTGGTCACGAGCGCGCGCGCGACCGCCGCCCGCTGGCGCTCGCCGCCCGAGAGCTGGTGCGGCCGATGCGCGAGGCGCGCGCCGAGACCGACCCGCTCGAGCAGCGCCCTCGCCCGCTCGCGCGCCACCGCGACTTTCTCGCGGCGCACGAGCAGCGGCATCGCCACGTTCTCGAGCGCGGAGAACTCCGGCAGCAGGTGGTGGAACTGGTAGACGAATCCGATCGCGCGATTGCGCAGTACGCCGCGCTCGCGTTCGGTCACGGCATGGATGTCGCGGCCGTCGACCCGCACGCCGCCGGCGGTCGGCTGGTCGAGCCCGCCGATCACCTGCAGCAAGGTCGTCTTGCCCGAGCCCGATGCCCCGATGATCGCGAGGCGCTCGCCCGCCCGCACCGCGAGTTCGACGCCGCGCAATACCTCGAGCTCGACCGGTCCCTGCCGGAACTTGCGCCAGAGCGCGCGCGCCTCGAGCACGATGTCGTTCGTTGCGTCAGTCATGTCTCAATGCCTCCGCGGGCGCCGTGCGCGCCGCGCGCCATGCCGGATACAGCGTCGCGAGCGCGCACAGCACGAACGCGACACCACACACCTGCGCGACATCCCGCCATTCGACGAAGGCCGGCAGGTCGCTCATGTAATAGACCCGTGCGTCGAGGAACTGCGTACCGAGCGCGCGCTCGAGCATCCGCACCAGCGACTCGAGGTGGCGCGCGACCAGGATCCCGAGCCCGGCGCCGAGCGCCGTGCCGGCGAGGCCGATCAGCACGCCCTGGATCGCGAACGAGCCGAGCACATTGCGCGGGCCGGCGCCGAGCGTGCGCAGGATCGCGATGTCGGTCTGCTTGTCCTTGACGATCATCACGAGCGTCGCGACGATGTTGAACGCCGCGACGGCGACGATCATCAGCAGGATCACGAACATCAGCGACTTCGTGATCTCGATCGAGCGGAAGAAGTTCGCGTGGTTGCGTGTCCAGTCGCTGACGTAGAAGCCCCCGCCGAGCGCGAGCGCGACCTCGCGCACGATGCGCGGCGCGGCATAGGGGTCGTCGAACTCGAGGCGCAGCCCGGTGACGCGCTCGCCGGTGCGGTAGAGGCGCGCGGCATCGGCGAGGTCGACGAGCGCGAGGCCGCGGTCGAATTCGTACATGCCCGAACTGAAGATGCCGCTCACCGTGAAGCGGCGCATGCGCGGCACGACGCCGGTCGGTGTCGCCGTGCCCTCGGGCGCAATCAGCACGACGCTCTCGCCGACCTGCGCGCCGAGTTCGCGCGCGAGCGCATCCCCGAGCACGATGTGCCAGCTGCCCGGCGTCAGCGACGCGAGCTTCCCCTCCACCATGCGATCCGCGAGGCTGTCGGCCGTGCGCTCCTCCGCCGGCTCGATGCCGCGGACCTGCGCGCCGGTGATCGTCTCGCCGTGCGCCAGCATCGACTGGGCCTCGATGTAGGGCACCGCCGCGCGCACGCCGGCAGTCGCGAGTGCCACCTGGCGCGCGCCCCGCCAGTCGTCGAGCGTGCCCTCGAGACCCATCAGCGTCGCATGCGCGGTAACCGCGAGGATGCGGGTACGCAGCTCGCGTTCGAAACCGTTCATCACCGACAGCACGACGATCAGCACCGCGACACCGAGCATCAGGCCGACCACCGAAATGAACGCCACGATCGAAATGAAGCCGCGCCGGTGCGTCGAGGACAGGTAGCGCGTGCCGATCCACCATTCGTAGAAGCGCGTCATCGGCTACTCGTAACGCAGCGCTTCGGCAGGCGCGACGTGCGCGGCCCGCAGGGCGGGGTACACGGTCGCGAGCGCGGTCAGGAGGAACGCCGCGCCGCCGATCCAGGCCACGTGGCGCCACTCGAGCACCGACGGAATGCTCGTGATGTAGTACACGCTCGAATCCATGATCTCGAAGCCGAAGGTGCGCTCGAGGAACGCGACGATCGGCGTCACGTTGCGGGCCATCGCGACGCCGAGCACGACACCCGCGAGCACGCCGCACCAGCCGATCACGAGTCCCTGGGTCGCGAACACGCCCATGACACGCCGTGGCGCCGCACCGAGCGTGCGCAGGATCGCGATGTCGGTGCGCTTGTCGGTGACCACCATCACGAGCATCGCGACGATGTTGAAGGCCGCGACCGCGACGATCAGCAGCAGGATCAGGGACATCATCGTCTTCTCGATGCGGATGGCACGGAAGTAGTTGGCGTGGTCCTGCGTCCAGTCACGCACCACCGTGCCGACGGGCAGTGCCGCACGCAGCGCCGCGGCACGGGCCGGCGCCGCCAGCGCGTCATCGAAACGCACGTGCACCGAGCCCTTGCGGCTGCCCGCCGGGAGCACCGCACGCACGTCGGCGAGCGAGGCGAGCATCAGCACGCCGTCGTGGTCCTGCAGGCCCACCTCGAACGTGCCCGCTACACGGAATTGCCGCAGACGCGGCGCGGGGGCGCCGCCCGGGCCGATCGAGGGCACGAGCAGTGTCACCGTGTCGCCGGTAGCGACGCCGAGACGCTGGGCGACGACCGAGCCGAGGATCACGCGATTGCTGGCCGGCGTGAGCGCCGCGAGAGAGCCGCTCGTCACGGCACGCGCGAGGTCGGTCACGGTGCCCTCGATGCCCGGATCGATGCCGCGCAAGACGACGGGCAGCATTTCGGGCGTGTGCAGCGCGAGGGCCTGCACCTCGATGTAGGGTGCGGCCCCGACGACACCCGGCACCTTCTGCGCCCGGGCGGCCAGCTCGAACAGGTTCTCGCTGCTGCCGGGCGCCGGTTCGATCCGTGCATGCGAGGACAGCGACAGCAGGCGATCGCGGAGTTCGCCCTCGAAGCCGTTCATGACGGACAGGATCACGATCAGCGCCGCCACGCCGATGC
>WBZO01002694.1_pt1 | contig 22437 bp, 19 predicted proteins | sample 5204261 | NCBI WGS metagenome assembly WBZO01 (sample SAMN12412400, study PRJNA552823) | activated sludge metagenome | isolation source: activated sludge from anammox sidestream of wastewater treatment plant... | place: USA: North Carolina | collected 2017-09 | reverse complement strand
CTCGGGCTGCTCGTGCTCTGGGCGCTCTCGGCGCTGTGGCTCAAGAAGCTGGACGGCCCGATGGATGGCGCCATCTACGGTGGGGTGGTGGGGCTGGGCTTCACCTTGACCGAGGACGTGCTCTACGTGTCGAACGCCGGCGCCGCCAACGGCGGCGTGGGCTTCGTCGCCCTGTTCGTCCTGCGGACGGTGATGGCGGGCCTCGGGCACGCCAGCTTCACGGCCATGACGGGGCTCGGCATCGGCATCGCGGTCGACACGCGCAGCGGCTTCATGAAGGTCTTCGCCCCGTTCAGCGGCTGGTGCGCCGCGGTGGCGCTGCACTTCCTCCACAACCTGCTCGCCTCCTTCTTGCTCGCGGATGGAACGGGTCTCATCCTCAAGCTCGTCCTGTTCTGGACCTTCGATCTGCTCTTCTTCGTCCTGCTGTTCATCCTGGCCCTGCGGGACCGAGCCATCGTCCTGCGCGGGCTCATCGGTGAGGTGGGCCGGCTGCTCCACCCGAAGGAGCTGCAGCGCACGACCTCGCTCTGGATGCTCGTCCCGCTGGCCAACGAGCTTGCCCTGTTTTCGAGCACGAAGGGCTATTTCAAGGCGCGCGACAAGCAGCTCAAGCTGGTGCAGCTCGCCTTCCTGAAGCGCCGCCGGGAGCGGGGAGAGCAGGGTAGAGACATCGACGGGGAAGAGCGAGGCCTCCGGCAGCGCGTGGAGCAGCACAACGCCGCCGAGGTGTTCATCGGGGCGCGCTGAGGGTGGCGCGCGCCGCTGGTGAGCGGCGCGGCACACCCCGCTGAGCGCGGCTCACTTGAACAAGCTCTTGGCGATGACCATCCGCTGAACCTGGCTGGTGCCCTCGTAGATCTGCAGCAGCTTGGCGTCGCGCATCAGCTTCTCCACGGGGTAGTCCTTGACGTAGCCGTTACCGCCGAAGACCTGGACCGCGTCGATGGCGGTCTGGATGGCGCGATCGGCGCCCATCAGCTTGGCGTAGCTGGAGACGATGGGATCACGGACCCCGGCGTCGAGGTTCCAAGCGGCCTTGAGGTAGAGCAGCCGGGTGGCCTCGGCGCTGACGGCCATGTCCGCCAGCATGGCCTGGACCATCTGGTGCTCGGCGATGGGCACCCCGAAGGTCTTGCGCTCCTTGGCGTACGCGACGCTCTCGTCGAGGCAGCGGGTCATGAGCCCGGCGGCCATGGCCCCGATGTCCGGGCGCGTCTGGTTGAAGGTCTCCATCGCCAGCTTGAAGCCCTGACCCTCGGCGGCGAGCAGGTTCTCGGCGGGCACGACCACGTCCTCCAGGTGGACGGCCGCGGTGTCGCTGGCGCGCTGGCCGAGCTTGTCCTCGTGCTTGCCGACGCGCAGCCCCGGGGTGTCGCGATCCACGATGAACGCCGCGATGCCCTTGTGGCGCTTGGTGTGGTCGCTGGTCGCGAAGATGACGAAGAAGCTGGCGAAGCTGGCGTTGGTGATCCAGCATTTTTCGCCGTTCAAGACGTAGTCCGAGCCCTTCTTCTCGAAGCGTGTCTTGAGCCCGGCGACGTCGCTCCCGGCCGAGGGCTCGGTCGTGGCGTAGCTGCAGAGGATGGGCTCCGCCGTGAGCCAGCCCAGGTACTTCTTCTTCTGCTGCTCCGTGCCACCCAGCTTGATGGGCGTCAGCGCCAGGGTGTTGGCGAGCATGCTCGTCTGGATGCCGGTGCAGCCATAGGCGAGCTGCTCGGTGACGAGCGCGTTCTCGAGCTCGCCCATGCCAGCGCCGCCGTACTCCGTGGGGACGGTCATGTTGACCAGACCGAGCTCGTGCGCCGCCCGGAAGACCTCCATCGGGAACTGCCCCTTGTGGTCACACTCGGGCGCAATGGGGATGATGCGCTCCTTCGCGAAGCGGCGCGCCGCCTCCACCAAGGCCTTCTGTTCGTCAGTGAGGGAGAAATCCAGCATGGGTCATTCCTTGGAGCGTTTTCTGAGGTTCTCGAGCTCGGCGCGGACGGCACGCGCACCGAGCACGTAACCGACGACGACACCCAACAGCAGCACACCGGGGATGAAGATGACATGCTCCACCGTGGGCATGGCTCAGGGCTCCGCACGCTCTCCGTCGAGCTTCTGGAGGGACCGCTCGAGCTCCGTGATGCGCTGGCTCAGCTGGTGCTGACGCCGCCAGCCGAGCGCGACGAAGGCGAGCAGCAGCGCCCACATCAGGACGTAGGCGCTCACGACCAGCACCTCCGCGCTGGTGGTCTCGGCCCCGCCCGTGACGGGGACGAACTCGGTGGACCGCTCCGCGACGGTGGGCTGGGGCGTGTGGGTGGGCGGAGCTTGCATCTCAGACTCCTCCGGTGAGGCCCGCGGCGGCAGCGCGCTCCTCGAGGGCGCGCACCTTGCCGCGGAGCACGAGGGTGCGTGCCTGGGACCACAAGAGCAAGGTGGCGAGCAGCGTCATGGCGAGGAAGCCCACCCCGAGGGCAAGCTTCATGTCCGGGTGCGCGAGCCCGCCGCCCCCCTGGCTGATGACGGCGGGGTGGTTGCCGCCCCACTTTCTTACGCTGTAGTGGATGATGGGCAGGTTGACCGTGCCGAGCACCCCGATGGCCGCGGCGAACCGCCGCTCCGCGTCACCGTCGCCGCCGAAGGCGCGCAGCACGACGATGGCGACGTAGATGAGGACGCTGAGCAGGGAGGTGGTGAGGCGCGGATCCCACGTCCAGTAGACGCCCCAGGCCTTCTTGGCCCAGAGCGGGCCGCTCACGAGCACCATGAACCCGAAGACGACGGCGCACTCGGCCCCGGCTTGGGCGATGGCGTTGCGCCGCTCCGTGGCGCTCGAGAGGTAGGCCGCGCTGCCCACGCAGCAGAGCAGCGCGGAGAGGTACATGGCGTAGGCCGAGGGGACGTGAAAATAGAAGATCTTCTGCGCGAGCCCGCCCGCCGCGGCCTGAGCCTGGGGCGTATGGAAGGCGATGAACCACAGCAAGAAGGCGAACACGGCGAAGGTCAGCGGCACGAGTGCCCAGAAGGCATGGCTGGATCGCTGGCGCGGCACGCACGGGATCTAGCGAGGCGGGTGCTGCGTTTCAATGCCCGCACGGCGGTGAGGTCGCGGAGGACCCGCGCGCACGTCTAGCTCGAGTCGTGCCTCGACGGCGTCCGCCAGCGCTCGAGCAGCGCCTCACCTTGGTGGCGGCTCAGCCCCATGCGGCGCTGCAGCACGTGCAGCGCGCGACTTCGCTGCCCGGAGCGGAGCAGGGCGTGGGCGAGCGAGCTGGTGATTTCGGGCTCCTCCGGGGCCGCGGCGTGCGCGGCCAGGAGGTGCGCGAGCGCCTCGCGTGGACGCCCGAGGCCAGCGTCCAGCAAGTGGCCGAGGTTGTGGGCGTGCGCCGCGCAGCCGGGGGCGAGCGTGCGCGCGCGACCGAGGGCTCGGCGAGCGGCGCGGTGATGCCCGAGCAGCAGGTAGGCAACGCCCAGGGTGCCCCAGGCGGCGTCGGTCTCCTCCTGCCGGAGCGCGCTGCGCGCCAGCGTGGCGGCGCGCCAAGGGGACTGTCTCACCAGCAGCCTGGCGAGGTGGAGCGCGGCGAAGCCATGGGCGTGGGAGTCGGGCGGCGCGATCTTCAGCAGCTTCTCGAGCATGGGCGCGAGATCGCGAGGGCCGAAGCCGTTGTCCATGCCCCAGCGGGTGTCCGCGAGCAGGCGCTCGGGATCGCTCGGGTCACGTCGCCTCACCGCACCCCCGCCGAGGCCCTCAGCCGTCGTCCCCGCGTGGGCGCGCCACCGAGGCGGCCGCGACCCTGCCGGCGATGGTGGCGCCGTCGAGCGCCGCGATGGCGCGCTCCAGCGAGCCGGTGGCGACCCCGATGAAAGAGTGGCGGAGCTTCACGTTGATGAAGCGCGTGTCCGGGATGGAGTGCAGCTTGGCCAAGAAGTCTTGCTCGCGCGCCCCGTCCCGGCGACCCACGTTCACGAAGACCTCCGCGACGTCCGGATCCAGGGCTGGCTTGGGTGGCGCCGCGCCCGCGGGCGCGTCCTCGATGGTGAAGCGCGGGAGATCGTGCTCCTCCGGGGGCGTGGCGCGTGTGGCGGCCCGCGGGGAACGAGCGGGGCTCGGGCGCTCCTCGGCGCTCGGGCGGCGCGCGCCGCGCCGGGGAGCGGGCTCGCCGGAGGGCGAGGCCGGAGGGGCGGGTGATACGGCGGGTGATGCGGCGGGTGATGCGGCGGCGAGCGCCGCCGGCGTCGGGGCGGGGGCGACGGGGGCGGCGAGGGCGACCTCCGCCGGCGCCGACGCGGGGCGCGGGGCCTGGGCGCGCCGCTGCTGCGCCGCTTGCTCGGCCGTCTCGGGGTGCTCTCCGAGGTGCTCGCCGAGCAGGCCCGCCACGATGGTGACCGCCGCGTCATGCGTGAGCAGCCGCCGGGCGAGCGCGAGCTCGTTACGGTGCGGGGGACGCTTGGTGAACAGCTCCGCCAGCATCCCGAGGACGTCCGCCTCCGCGCGTGTCTTGAGCTCTTGCGCGCTCGGCAGCTGCTTCTCCAGCGGGCGGATCTTGTAGGTGAGCCGCAGCAGGTAGAGGGCGCCGATGTCCGACGGGTCGAGCAGCGTGATGGCCGTCCCGGTGCGCCCAGCGCGCCCGGTCCGCCCGGTGCGGTGCACGTAGTTCTCCGCGGACTCCGGCAGGCCGTAGTTGATGACGTGCGTCAAGTGCGAGATGTCGATGCCCCGCGCCGCGACGTCCGTGGCGACCAGGAACCTCAGCGCCCCCTTGCGGGTGGCCGCCATCACCTTCTCGCGGTCGCTCTGCGCGAGATCCGCGTTCAACCAGTCCGCTTGGTAGCCACGGCTCTGGAGGGCGGCGGCCACCTTGCGGGTGTCGTCGCGGGTGTTGCAAAACACGATGGCGCTCTCGGGGTTCTCGACCTCGATGATCTGGGCGAGGTTCCCGAGCTTGTCCCCGCTGCTGTGGTAGACGTAGTGCTGGATGGCCAGCGCTCCCACGTGGTCGCCGGAGAGCGTGATGAATTCGGGCGTGCGCATGCGGCGCTCGGCCATGCGCTGGATGTCCGGGGGCAGCGTGGCGCTGAACAGCAGCGTCTGCCGCTCCTCCGGCAGGAAGCTCAAGATGTCGGTGATCTGCGGCAGAAAGCCCATCGAGAGCATCTCGTCCGACTCGTCCAGGACCAGCACGCGCAGCTTGGAGGGGTCGAGGGTGCGCCGCCGCAGGTGATCGAGGACGCGCCCTGGCGTCCCAGCGACGATCTGCGGGCCTCGCGCCAGGGCCTCGACCTGCGCCGGCATGGGCGCCCCGCCGTACACGGCGACCGTGCGGATTCCTTTGTATTTTCCGAGCGCTTCGAGCTCCCGGTGGATCTGCAGGGCAAGCTCGCGGGTGGGACAGAGCACCAGGGCCTGCGGTTCGTTGACCTTACGGACGAGCTTGTCGATGAGCGGGAGGCCGAAGCTCGCCGTCTTGCCGGTCCCGGTGCGGGCTTGCACCACGAGATCACGACCAGCGCAGGCCGGCTCATAGACCGCTTGCTGGACGGGGGTGGGCTGGGTGAAGCCCAGCTCGTCCACCGCGCGCCGCACGTCGGCGCCGAGCGGGAGGACGTCGAAGGTCGGGGCCTCGAGCGCTTGCGGCTCGGAATCAGTGTGGTTGGCCAAAGCGGGGGCAGCTTAGCGGGGGAGCGGCGCGCTTTCCACCGCGCGCGCGCCTGGAGGCGCCTCGGCCTCGCGCCGCCGGAGCTGAAGTCGCAGCTCGGCGAGCTCCCGCGCCTCGTAGCGGACGGCTTGTTCTTCGGCGTAACGGAGCCGGTCGAGCTGCGTCAGGCGGCGCTGGCCGGCGGGATCCGTGGCGCACGCCTGCCCCACGCCGCCCCGGCTCGACCAGCTCGGCGCCAGCGCCGCGCGGAAGCGCTGGAGTGCCTGGGACTCCCCAGCGCCGCTGACCTCGGCCACGGCGCGCCGCGCCCCGTCCAAGCCCAGCTCGAGCTCCGCGAGCCCCGCCGCGCAGCCGGCCACTGGCCTCACCTCGGGGGCGAAGACCTGGCGGAGCACCTGGACCGAGCAGACGACGCTGAACCCCGCGACCACGAGCACGTAGACCACGAGCCCGGCGCGCCGGCCCCGGCGGGCCACGACGTCACGTTCGGAGAGGGGGGTGGCGGGCACGCCTCGGCTCTCTAGCACGAGGTCGAGGGGGGTGCCGCGGTGACCCCGCCAGCGCGAGGGGGTTTCAACTTTTTTTGAAATCATCGACAGTCCGCGCGTGACGCTTCCCTTGAGCCAAGCCCTTGGTGCTCTACAGCTCGGCGCCGAGGCCCGCGCCGTCGACCCGCGCTTCACCGAGCGCCTCGACGCCATCCGCGAGCTCGTGGGAGACGAGCTCGCGTGGGTCGAGCAGGAGCTGCGCCGCGTGACCGCCGAGGGTCTGGCACCGGCGACGGCCGCCGCCACGCACCTGATGGGGCTCGGCGGCAAGCGGGTCCGCCCCCTGGCGTTGCTGCTCAGCGCGGCCTGCATCGGCCCCGCGCCGGCGAGCGCGCGCGAGCTCGCGGTCGTCGCAGAGCTGATCCACGCCGCCACGCTGCTCCACGACGACGTCGTCGACGAGGGGATGGAGCGCCGCGGCGCGGTCACGGCACGGCGCCTGTGGGGCAACGGGGTCAGCGTGCTCGCGGGAGATCTGCTGCTCACGCACGCGCTCGAGCGCTGCGCCACGGCGGCGCCGGCGCAGCTGCCCAGCCTCATCACCACGCTGAGGAGGCTCGTGGACGGTGAGATCCTCCAGCTCCGCGGCCGGGCCGAGCTCGACGTCTCCGAGCGGACCTATGACGCCATCCTGCGCGGCAAGACGGCCTCGCTCTTCGCGTGGTGCTCCAAGGTGGGGGGAGAGCTGGCGGGCGCCACCGCCCTGGAGCGCGAGGCGCTCGAGCGCTTCGGCGGGGAGCTGGGGATGGCGTTTCAGCTGGTGGACGACGCCCTCGACTACGATGGGGAGGACACGGGCAAGACGCTCTTGGCCGATCTCGGCGAGGGGAAACTCACCTTGCCGTTGGTGTTGACGGTCGAGCGGCAGCCAGCGCTCCGGCGGGCACTCGAGCGGGTCCACGCCGGCGAGCGCGCCCCTGAGCTGCTTGCGCAGATCGCCCGCGCGGTGCGCGCGGAGGGCGCGTGTGACGAGGTACGGCGCCGAGCGCGGCAGCGCAGCCGCGCGGCCACCGAGGCCCTCGGGGCGCTGCCGGCGTCACCGGCGCGTCGCCTGCTCGAGGCGGTCGCCGAGCAGCTGACGACGCGGGTTCGCTGAGGGGGGCATGAGCGCCGCGAAGGACTCGCCGGCAGGAGGCCAGCTCTGGGAGAGCGAGCGGCTCGTCGCGGAGCTGCTCGGGAGGCTCATCGGGTTTTGGGGCTTCAAGCGCACCATGGGGAGGATCTGGGCCCTGCTCTACCTGTCACCGGAGCCGATGTCGGCGGCCCAGCTGCAGCAGCTCCTCGAGCTCTCGGCGGGCTCGGTGAGCATGACGCTCAAGGAGCTGGGGCAGTGGGGGGTGGTGCGGAAGATCGCCGCGCCTGGAGAGCGTCGCGACTACTACACCGCCGAGGTGCAGCTCTGGCAGATGATCTCACGGGTGTTCGCGAGACGGGAGGGGGGTGAGATCCACGCGGCCATCCAGGGCTGCGAGCGCGCGCTCGTAGCCCTGGAGGCGCACCTGCGCTCCGCGGACGCGGAGGAGCGGCGGCGCGCGGAGCTGCAGCGCGAGCGCATCGGCGCGCTGCTGGCGCTCGCCCGGCTGGGCCACCAATTGCTCCAGTCTCTGGTGACGACGGCCAAGGTGGACGCCCAGCCCCTCGTCCGCGTCAAGCTGGAGCGCTGAGCTCGGCTAGTTGAGCGAGCGGCGGTCCCGCCCCGGGGCGGGCGGGGGCTCCTCCAGGAAGGCGGCGGTCAGCTCACGCTCGATGGCGGACTGGAGCTCCACCTCCACCTGATCCAGGCTGGCGGCCAGGCGCTCGACGTTGCGCTGGTAGACGAAGAGGCGCGCCGACGGGGCCGTGCCCTCGGGGCTCACGGCGTCGAGCATCAGCGCCGCGCGGGGGTCGACCCCGTCGACGACCACCTCGACGCCCGGGGCGTCCGACACGAAGATCTCCTGCTCACGGAGGAAGACGCGCAGCGTGGGCGGGAGGCGCGCGAGGACGGCCATGAGGGTCGCGGTGAAGGTCTCTTTGGAGACGGACCACGGCGGGGGAGAAAATCCGAAATCCAGCTCCCTCGAGCGCAGGAACGCGGCGGTGGCTCCCGGCGTGTCGCCCTGCTCGTCCCGCACGAGGCCCAGGTAGTAGAGCGCCTCCGGGTTGTCCGAGCCCCGCCGCGCCGCCTCCTCGATGAGGGGCGCCGCGCGCTCGAGCTCGCCGACCTCGTAGAAAGCGCGACCGACCAGGAAGGCGTGGGCGGGGTTGTCGAAGGGGCCACGCGGAAACCGGCTGCAGAGCGCCTTGGCCTCGGCGGGCTCGTTCATCCCGAGCAGAGCGTCGAACTTCAGCAGCAGCGCGTCGACCACCTCGTCGTCCGTCTCGGCGAGGCTCAGCGCGCCGTCACACATGGCGATGGCCTCTTCGAACTCACCGAGCGGGTGGATGTAGACCTCCGCCGCGTTGAGCATGGCCTCGAGGTAGGTGTCGTCCAGCGCGATGGCCTGCCGGTAGCTCTCGATGGCGTCCTCGAATTCTCCTTGGAGCGCCGACACGTACCCCAGCAGGTTGTGCGCCTCCGGCGACTGGGCGTCGAGCTCGAGCGCGCGGCGCGCCGACAGCTCCGCGCCGCGCGGATCTCCGCGCTGGACCAGCTCCCACCCACGATCCAAATGCGCCGAGAACTGGTCCATGAGCCGCGTCTACTGACCTCGGCGGCGCGACGAGTCAAGCCCGGGCGCGCGTCACTCGTGGACGACGACGAGGCTGCCCGGGCGCGCGGCGCTGCTCCAGGCCCCGTGCCAGCCGGGCGGCAGCGGCGGCTCGGTGCCGAAAAAGACCCGCTTGGCGTCGAGGGGCGCCATGTTGACGCAGCCGTGGCTCATTTGGACGCCGAAATTGTGGTGCCAGAACGCGGTGTGGAGGGCGTAGGAGTTGTAGTAGTAGAGCACGTACGGCACGTCCTCGATGCTGTACGGGAGATCCCCTGCCGCGCTGCCGTCGCCGTCCATGGTGGTGGTGAGGTGCTTCTCACGGATCCGCCAGGTGCCGAGCGGCGTGCGGTGGTCCTTGGCCTTGACGCTGCTCTCCTTGCCGGTCGACACCAAGGTGGCGAACACGGGCCGCTCGCCCTCGAAGAGCACCAGGGTCTGCGTCTTGACGTTCACGTCGACCCAGCGCTCATTGGCTTTGAGCTCCGCCGGGGGCGGCCCAGGGCGGGTGACGCGCACGTGGATGGCCTTGACCCAGCCGCCCTTCGCGAGCTCCAGGTAGCGCGTACCGCCGAGCTCTTGCTCGCGCCCGGTGAGCTGCAAGGCGGTGAAGGTGTCGACCGAGGGGCCGTTCTTCGCGGTCTTGTCGCCCTCGGCGATGAGGTAGGTGGGCGCCGTCTTTCGCCCGCCGTAGGGCCAGGCGACGGGCAGCCGGAACCCGCCCTCGCTCAGCTCGACCCCTTGGAACTTGAAGCCAGCCGTCTGCCAGAAGCGATCGGCCGGCGCTACGAGCCCCTTGGTGGTCTTGTACCAAGTGCGGCCATTCCAGGAGAAGGTCTTGTCGACCGCGACGTAGAAGCCTGCCACGAGGCGGCTGGCCATGATGTCGTCGGAGTCCGCGCGGAGGTCGTCCAGCTTGACCTTGTGCAGGTGGTCTTTCCCCTCGCGTTGCCACCAAGGGGGCTCCGGGGGGCCGGCGTCCGGGGTGAGCCCCGGGGCCGCCGCGCTCGCCGGCGGGCTGGGCGCTCCCGCCTCCGGGCCGACCGCAGGCAAGGACTCGGGCGTCGCGCCGGCCTCGGAGCGACGGTCCGCGCTGGGGACGGCGCTCTCGTTGTCCTCGTCCTCCTCCTCCTCCTTGGTGGGGCTCTTCTTCTTCTTGCCGGTGTCGAGGTACGGCTCGTAGCTCAGCATCTGCTCCCGTGAGGGGACGGACTTGTAGAGCGGGGTGCCATTCTTCGCGTTGCGCGCGTAGACGTAGGGCAAGACCTCGTCGAGCGCCGGGGCGCGGAGCGCAAACTTCACCTGAGGGTGCTCGAGGTCCAGGCTGGCCTGGTTGGCGCAGACGTAGCCTCCGTCCCGGAGCTCGTACCAGCCCTGGCTACAGCTCGTGCGGGACACGACCTCGTTCTTGACCGGCAAGCGCCCACCGCTGCGCGCGTAGCCGAGCTTCTTGTCTTTGTCGAAGCGAGGCTCGGAGTAGATGGCGAGGGCCACGCCGGTGACGGCCAGCGTCGGGCCGTCCCAGGGGGGAGGTGGGGGTGCGGCGCTCGGAGGCTCCGCGCTCGCTGTCGCGCTGGCGCTCTGCTGGGGCGCCGGGCCCGAGGGGCGGGCCAGCAGCTCTCCCGGGACGGTGGGGGTGGCGGTGATCGCCGCGCTGGGTCGCGCCGCTCCCGAGCGCTGCTGCGGAGGCTCACGCTGGGGTGAGCAGCCGAGCGTCGCTCCAAGCAGGAGGCTGGCCAGGAGTGAGGGGGCACCGATACCGTTCACGACGCTCTTGTCTATTCGCGCTTGGGGCTTCAGGACCACTTCCAGGCGCAGGGTGCCCAGCGGTCCGGCCGCCATGGAGGGAGGCGACAGCCTAGCGTCTATCAAGCGGCGTGCCAGAATGGTGGAGGGCCGTCGCGGGAGCTTCGCCCGGTGGCGCTTCGGGCGCTATGGTCTTGAGCGTGGCGTTTCGGACCCAGTGGCGTGGAGCGAGAGACACGCCTCGCTGGTGGTGGGCGCTGCTCGGAGTGTCCGCGCTGCTGCACGTCGGGCTGACCCCGCTGGCCGCCCTGCCCAGCGTCCTGGCCTGGCTCGCGCAGCTAGAGCTGGCGCGCCAAGTACCGCCGCCGGAGGAGCCCCTGGACGCGCTCCCGGTGGAGCTCATCGAGGACACGCCGACGGCCGCAGCGGCGCCCGCGCCGCCCGAGGCGCCCGCGCCGCCCGAGCCCACACCGGTAGTCCCCGAGCCGGGGCCGCCCTTTGAGCCTCCGGAGTTCGACGCGCCCACGGCCCCGGCGCGCTCGCCGAAGCAGGAGTTGGACGCTGGGCGCTCCGGCGCCACGCTGGAGGACGCGGCGCTCGCCGACGCCGGTGTCGACGCCGAGCCGGAGCTCACGGATGCGGCGGTGGAGGCGAGCGCTGGCGGGTCGGCCGTAGACGCCGCGCCTCCGCCGCCCGCTGACGCCGGCGCCCCCATCGCGTCGCAGCGACCGCCTGGCGCCGCGCTGGGGCTCGCCGACCCCGTGGCGCTCAGCGGCGCCGCGGGGAAGCTCACCGACTCCAACGCCAACGTGCGCCTGCTCATCGTGACGGAGCGGCTGCGCGCGCACCCGCTCGGCGCGCGCATCGGTGCGCTGCTCGTGAACGCACCGCAGTGGCATGATTTCTTGGGCCCGGGAGGGCTCGACCCCGTGCGCGACGTGGACCGGATCCTCATCGCCGGGCCCATGCTGCGCAGCTCCGCCAACGTCGTCGTGGTGCTCAAGTACCGGGCCACTGACGCGTCGGTGAAGGCGGCGGTGAGCGCGCTGGTCGAGCGAGATCCTGCCAACGCCCGCTGGCTGACCGAGGCGAAGATCCCCGCGGCGCGGGTCTTCGCTGACCGCGCCGAGCGCGTCGTCGCGCTGCCGGCACCGAAGTTACTCGTCATCGCGCCGCCACAGCTCGAGCGGCAGGTGCTCGGCCTGGATCCGCGCACCCGCTTCCCCGCGGCCGGCGGCGCGCAGGTGCTCAGCGCCTACGTGCGGACGCCGTGGCGGGTCTTCATGGGCTTGCCCTTCAAGGTGCCGGAGAGCATCGCGTGGGTGAAGCTCTCGATCGAGGTGGAGGAGGGGGGCGCGGTGGCGCTGCTGGAGGCAGAAGACGCCAGCGCCGAGCAAGCCGCCGCGCACGCTCCGGAGCTCGAGGCGGCGCTGCTGGCGGTCGCGCGGATCCAGCGCTTGAGCTCGTGGTTGGGAGGCCGAGAGACGCGGCTGCTCGAGCGCGTGAGCTTTCAGGCGGAGGGGACGAAGATCCACGGGCGCGTCCAGGCGACCGACGAGCAGCTCAAGTACCTGGTGAACCTCATCGCGAGCGCCGCGGCGCAGCTCGAGCGTGAGCGCAGCGCGCGCGCCGCGGCTTCCAGCGCGGGCCCGCACCCCGAGCCCCCGCCGACGAGCACGGCGGCTCCCAGCGCCTCGAGCGCCCCCTCGGCGCCCAGCAGCTCGGCCGCGCCGAGGGAGCTCCCGCCGGCCTCGAGCGTGCGCTGAGCAGCGCGGCTAGCGCAGCTGAGCGAGCACCGCTTGGAGCAGCGCGTCGGCGGCGCTGGGATCCACGCCGCTGAGGCTGAAGCTCTGCCCGCGGCGGCGCCCCCGGACGACGAGCCAGGCACGAGCTTGGACCGCGTCCGTCAGGCGGGTCAGCCCGTAGTCCAGCGCGACGCCGAGCGCGATGAACAAGAGCCCCATCGCGATGAGGGAGGCGGAGCTCCCCGGGACGCGCACGCCGTCCACCACGAGGCTGACGCCGAGGTAGCTGCCCAGCGCCAAGGCGAAGAGCCCGGCGTAGAGCCCGAGCCGCGAGAAGCGCAGCTCCCGCGTCACGCGCTGGAGCTCGCTCAGGGCGATGAGCGAGCGGTGCTCACGGAGGGTGCGGCCCAAGAGGCGCGTGCTGCCGGTGAGCTGGAGGCCAGCCGGGCCGAGCGCCAGCTCCGCGGGCCGGGCGTACCCGAGCGCGACGCGCCCCACGACGCGTACGAGCCCCTCCACGAAGAGGTAGCCCGTGGCGGCGAGCACCAAGGTGGCGATGGGTCCGCGCGGGGCGCGTCGGAGCTCACCGTGGAGGCGCTCGCTCACCGCTGCGGCGCCCGCCACGCCGGCGAGCAGGGGCTCCGGGCTGGCGCGGAGCCGCTCGAGCGCCTGGCGCGCGGCGGCGCTCGACGAGAGCTTCAAGGCCGCCGCGGCGACCAGCGCCTCCCCAGCGCCCAGCCCAAAGCGCTGCGGTTCGAGGGCAAGGAGCCCGAGCTGCTCGAAGAGCGGGCCGGCCTGGCTGCCGAACGCGGCGTCGAGGTAGGGCAGGGGGCGGAGCCAGGCGTGGGTGACGAGCCACGCGAGCTGCGCCGCGAGCTCCGCGTCCACGGGAGCCGTCGCGAGCGCCAGCGCGGTGGCGGCGCCGAGCTCTGCCCGTGCCTCCGGGGAGCTGGCGGCAGCGCTCAGCACGTCAGCCAAGCCGCCGGAGGGCAGCGTGAGGTGGGGACTGCGCGCCAAGAGCGCCGTGAGCCGCTCCCCGTCGCGGTGGGCGTAGGCCTCGGCGCAGGCCGCGCGCAGCGCTTGGCTCAGCTCGAGGGCCTGGGGGAGCGCCTGGAGCGCGGTGAGTCGGTCTGTGGGGGTCATCATCGCCAAACGCCCGGCGAGCAGGCTCTTATCCGAAGGTCTTCCTGGCCGCCACTCCTTGACCATCCTTGGGCACGGACGCCCCGGCGCCAGAGCCCTCCGGATGCCGGCCTGGCCCGGACACCAGCCCGGTCGGCTCCAGGCGCCCGGCGAGCCGTCAGGACAGAGGGTGCAGGCTGTTCAGGATGGGGCCCGGCTGCTCCACGCTGGTGTCGCCGAGGGGACGGTTGCTCCCGTCCACCCGCACCACGGTGGGCCGGTGGCGCCGCGCCTCCTCGGGCGTCATGTCGGCGTAGGTGGCGATGATGACCAGATCTCCCGGCTGGTTGAGGTGCGCCGCCGCCCCGTTGATGCAGATGGCGCCCGAGCCGCGGGGGCCCTCGAGCGCGTAGGTGACGAGGCGCGTGCCCCGCGTGACGTTCCAGATGTGGACGGCCTCGTACGGCAGGATCTCCGCGCGCTCGAGCAGGTCCTGGTCGATGGTCACGCTGCCTTCGTACTGGAGGTCTGCGTGGGTGACGGTGGCTCGGTGGATCTTGGACTTGAAGACGTTGAGCTTCATGCTGGCTCCGCGGTGCTCGCCCGTGGCGGCTCGCACCTCGCGAGTCCGCCCAGCCGACGCGGGCAGTCTAATTGTCCCGCTGGCCTCGGACAAGGAGGGGCCCGCGAAGTACTTGGCCCAGACCGCGTGCAGCCGCTAGCGAGGGAGCAGGTCGCGTCCGAGGCGGCCCAGGGAGCCCTGCATGTCATCTCAGTCTTCGAAAGCCGAAATGCTCGACAACCTCCGCGCCATGCTCCGCGACGTCTTTCGTCTCCGGACGGAGGGTGTCGCGTACGCTCGGCTGGCGCGAGCCCACGGCTACGTGGACGGCTACATGCGCGTCCTGATCGACACGGGAGTGGCCGACCGCCGTGAGCTGCTCGCCATCGTGGCGGAGGAGCGCCTCGGCGTGGACGGGCCCGCGACCGCTCCGCTCCCCGCGGACATCGCCGCCGCCTGAGGCCCGAGCGCGCCGCCGCCGAGGCACGGCAGGCACCGCCGGCGCGCCTTGGGCGAGCGCCGGCGGACGCTGCGCTCAAGGGGTCAAGAAGAGGACGTCGCCCTCGGTCCTGGGCTTCGCCACGCGGCGCCAGGTCATGACCTGGACCTTTCCGCCCACGTCCAAGATCTTGCTGAAGGCGCCGCTGAAGCCCCCCGCGGGCGTCTCGAGCGTGCGCACCGACCAGGCCCCGGGGCTACCGCTGGCGTACTGCAAGAGCCCGTTGGTGGCGTCCTGATAGGCGATGCGCACCTCCGACCCAGCCAAGTAGATGCTGGTGTCGTCCCCCACGACCGCTTGGCTGTCCGCGCGCACGCCGTCGTCGACGACGCTGATCTGCGCCGGCAGGGCGCCGGCGCGAAGCACGGCGTACTTCAGGGACTCGTCGATGCCGCTCACGTAGGCGACGTGCCAGTCTCCCGCGCTGTCCACCGCGAGGCTGGCGCCGAGGCCCACGTCACCCGTATCCACGGGCTTGGCCGGGTTGGAGTCGTCCTGGCCGTCGATGGTGAAGGGCTGGCCCCAGGTGGAGCCGGAACTGCTCACCCCGCGCAGGTTGCCGTGGACGCGATCATAGTAGACGAGGGCGAGGCCCCCGGCCGTCTTGGCCAGGGAGAGGTAGAGCACGGAGTCCGGGTAGGCCTCGACGGGGCTGGCGACCGCGACCTCCTGGCAGCTCGAGGCGCCGCCCTGATCCACGCACTTCTCTCCGGAGCCGCACTTGTCGCAGTCCTTCGAGGTGGGGGTGCAGACGCCGGTCTCGACGACGCAAGCGGCGCTGCTCTCACAGAGCGAAGCGCGGCAGGGGTGGCCCGTCTCGACCGCCGCGTCCGCGAAGCTCCAGTCAGAGCTGCCGCTGGGCGCCGCGCTGCTGGCCGTGGCGATCCGGACGATGCTCTTGGCCTTGCCGTCGGTGTCGGCTTCGATCGCGACGAAGGCGATGACCGGCTTGCCGTCGACCAACAGGAGCTTGGCGTAGCGTCCCAGGTCCTTGCGGGCCGCTTGCTGGACGCTGTGGGTAGACCAGGTGGCGCCCGAGTCGGTGCTGCGCGCGTAGCGGAGCGCGGCGTTCGTGGCGTCCCAGTAGGCGACGTGGAGGCCTCCGGAGGCGTCGACCTGCAGGCTGGTCCAGAGCCCGACGTCCGCGCCAGGCTCCGTGTAGCCCCCGCGGAAGCCGTTGAGGTCATACAGGGTAGGGTCGGGCGCCTCGCCGTCGTCCGGTAGCCCGTCCACGGTCTTCCAGGCCACCTTGCCGTCGGTCAGCTTGCCCACGACGAGGTCTCCCCAGAGGTACTCGTTGCTGCCGTAGGTCTCCGACGTGCCGTACCCGAAATCATTGTACGCGGCGACCCACACGCTCCCGTCGGGCGCGACGGCCGCGGAGGCGTAGGCGCCGACGAGGCCGGGCTCGAGCAGCTCGCAGTCCCCGGTGTCGAGGTTCGGGCAGGCGTCGTGGTTCGTGGCGCCGCCGGAGCCGCCCGTGCCGGGTGAGCTCGTCTCGCCCTCGTCGCTGCAGCTACAGCCGCCGCTCAGCGTGGCGATCAGCGTCATCCCGAGGAAGCCGCCGAGCACCTTGGCACGGTGCGCGAGCCGCCGGTGGCTCGAGGTCCGAGCCGTGGCCGGCGCAGGCTCCTCGTCACTGGAGGGCTCCGCCTCCGAGGAGGCCGCGCCGGCGCCGGCTTGGCGACGCTGCTGACGACGGCGCAGGCCGACGGCAGCGCCCAGGGCGACGAGCGCTGCCAGGCCAGCGGCACCCGAGCCGCTGCTCGAGCTGCTCCCCGGGACGGTGCAGGAGCAGCCGCTGTCCTCGGCCAGGCTGGCGTCCACGCGGCCGCGGATGAGCGCCTGCGTCGCCGTGGCGACGTTGCCTTCCTCGTCCACGGCCTCCACGCGGAGCAGAGAGGCCGTGGGCTCCAGCGTCACCTCCGTGAGCTCGCTGGCGGCCACCCACTGCCCGAAGGGAGCGTCGTCGAAGCCGACGCGCACCTTCACCTGCTCGTCACTGCTGACGACGTCCCACACGCTGATGGCGAGCTTGCCCTCGGCGGCCTCGCGTCCCAGCTCGATCTCCGGGCCGGAGCGGTCGATGAGCACCTCGAGCCGGGCTGGCGTGCGGTCCACGCTCTCAGGGTTGCCCACCTCACGCGAGCGCACCTCGACCACGTGCTTGGCCTGGAGCGACAGCGTCGGCTCACTGACGACCACCTCGCGCGCTGGGCTCCAGACGTGCCAGAAGCCGCCGTCGAGGCGCCAGCTGTACTCGATGGCGCGCGCGCCGGTGTCCTGCGGGCTGCTGAAGCGCAGGTGGAGCTTGGGGCGGTTGTCCGCGGTGAGGGTGTCCACCGAGAGCCCCTCCGCGAGCACGGTCTTGCTGACCAGGCTCACGTCGGTCTCCGTCTCCGGAAAGAGCATCCGGGGCGACCCGGGCGGCAACACGCCTAGCTGCGCGAAGATGCCGAGGAAGGCGTGCCCGTCCTTCTCCAGGCGCCTGAGCCCGGCGCTCCCTTGCCCCTCCACCGTGGGCGGGATGATGAGCCGCAGGCCGAGATCCGCGAGCTGCTCGGAGACGTCGATGGGATCGATGGCGCCCCCTAGGGCCGAGCCGATCTGCCCGGCGACGATGTCACCCAGCGCCTTGGCGGCCACGTCGGGATTTTCCCGAATGAGGTCCGCGTTGGTGAGCTTCGGGTTGAGCACCGCGAGCTTGTCGATGACCGGGGCGAGGGCGCCGCTGCTGGTGACGTCCAGGTTCACGGGGACGGTGACGTCGAAGCTGGCCGTGAAGGCGCGGATGAAGCGGTCGCTGGAGAAGACGTAGAAGTCGATGAAGAACTTGTCGAGCTGCAGCTTGAGCAGCGGATCGGTCTCGATGCTGGTGCCGTTGCCGACGGTGATGGCGGGCGGGAGCTGCGGACGGATGACCAACGCCAGCGGCTGGCCCTTCTTCTGTCGCCCGAGGTCCCCGAAGGACTTGATGAGCAGGCTGATGGTGTTGGAGTTCAGCATGGAGCCGAACAGCTCGCTGCCCACGCCGAGGCAGAGGGCGCCGCTGTTGTAGACGCTGCCCAGCAGGAAGTTCAGGTACTGCTCGTTGACCGAGATGCCGAGGTGGTTGGTGTCTGCCTCCGGCGTGGCTGGATCGTCCGGCCAGTTGGAGACGGTGTTGGCCCGCATCTCGTCCGGCATGGGGATGCCGCCGGGCCGCTGGAGGTTGGCCAGCGGGACGCAGCGGGCGAGGGGGGTGGGCTGGACGCCGCCGAGCATGCCGATGGTGGCGCCGCCGCCGACGGGATCCAGATCACCCCAGCTCTGGCCGGGGGTGTTGTCCCGCGCGCCCTCACCGCCGAGGGCCGCGATGAAGTTGAAGCCGCCCTTGGTGCCGGGGGAGATGCTGGCGAGCGCCGAGGAGAGATCCAGGTTGCCGTCGATGCCGAGCGCGGTCCCCACGCACTCCGCGTTGGAGTTGGGGCAGATGCCTTGCGGGTTGGCGTCCTGACAGAAGCGACAGACGTGGTCCGCGTCCGGGTGGGAGCCGGGGGGGCAGAGGACGCCGGCCGCGGGATCTTCACTGGTGCAGAGCTGCTCTGCGACCGTGTCCTTCAGGGTGCCGGTGAGCGGCCCCATGATTTGCCCCGCGAGCACGTCTTTGAGCATGTTGATGATGCCGTCGTCCAGCCCGCTGCCGCAGGCCTTCAGCGCGGCCTTGAGCCCGCTCTCCGAGATCTCCACCTTGTTGATTTGGAGCTTGGTGTAGCCGCGCCGCGCGCCGTGGGTGGGGTCCTTGTCCACCGTGAGGGCCACCTCCAGGGTGACGGGGATGTCCGCATAGTCCCGCGTGCTGCAGTCCGCGCCCTTCACGAGCGCCAGCTCCGAGTTGAGCCAGCCGAGCAGGCCGCTACCCTTGAGCGGCAGCTTGCGTAGGCGCACGGCGAGCGTGCTGTCGCTCCGCGTGCGCAGCAGGTTGGGGCCCGCCGTCTCGAGCTGGATGTTGGCCTGCCCCAGGTCCGCCTCCACCACGCACTCCGGCGGGTTGGCGTTCGGCTTCGGGCCCGCCGGGCAGATGTTGATCTTCCCGACGGTGACGTTCTGACTGCTGCTAGGGATGTCGAAGGTGATGACGCCGGCGTTGGCGTTGCCGCTGTCTCCGATGAGCTTGCCGGCGAGCGGCGCGATGTTGTCGCTGATGAACTTCAGCCCGCCCTGGGTGAGCCGCACGGCGGTGGCGTTCTCCACGCGCTCTTCCTGCGGGAACCCTGCGGGGAGCGGCGTGACACCACAGCCCTCACAGCTAGAGCAGCTCCCCGCGCAGCCACCGGCGGCGAGCAGGAGCGTGGTGAGCCAAACATGCTTAAGCCATCGAGACATGGGCGAATTTCTCCGTAGGGGGGGCAGCTCGAGCCAGGCAGAGCGACGCCCGAGAGTATAGCGTAGAGCGCTGCGAGTTCGAGCAGGGAAAGCGTGGAAATGCGCCGCCTACATCCGCGCACCTCGTCACGTGGCTCCCGCAGCAGCGGGCGACGAGCTGCGCGGACGGGGTTGGGCGGTGACGCGCCGTGCGGCTCAGTTGCAGCTTGGGGCGATCTTGATGGCAGCGGCCGACAGCTCCGTCTTCAGCAAGAAGGCGTCCTTGCACGTTGCCGTCGCGGGGCCCTGCGTGGTGCTGCAGTAGTCGCCGTCGGGGAGCACCCGCTCCGCCGCGGGCTTGGGGGTGCAGACGTCGTTCTCGTCGCAGTTGAGGTTCTCTTTGGCCGTGGAGCAGTCCCCGCAGGTGATGGTGTTGCCGCCGTCATCCGTCCCACAAGGGTGCCCCTTCTTCCCCTTCCAGCGCGCGGTGTCGCCGCTGAGCACCACGCAGAGCGTCTGCGCCAGGCTCACGATGTCCACCGTCTCCGCCTCGGCCACGGTGATGTAGCCCTCCAGGCTGCCGCCGGACTGCCACGCGAAGCCGCCCTCGGCGGGGGCGCAGTTGTTGGAGGTGGAGAGCTGCGAGGCGTCGAAGCTCCCGATGCAGTTCTTGTCCGCGCTCAGCGTGGCCTTGATGGTGACCTGGTGGAGGGGGAGCAAGACGTAGTCGTCCCGGGTGTTCGACAGGAAGATCGGGAGCACCACCTTGTCGAACTTGGCCACGAGCCGATCCCCCTCCACGGTGTAGGGGCTGGTGACGGGGGCGACGTCGATCCCCGAGGCGTCGTCGTGGAAGGTGCCGAAGCAGGTGCCGTCGAGCTTGGGGTCTCCCGAGAGCGCTTGCGGCAGGCTGCCTCCCACCTTCAAGGTCCGGGCGGTTTCGTCCACCTCCAGCAAGACGCCGAATTGCCCGGTGCCACGCTGCGCGCAGCGCGGCTGCGAGAAGTCGATCTTCTTCGTGATGATGGCGTCCTGCATGAACGGCTGAGCGAGCACCGCGGGTGAGGTGACGGCCAGCTTGGTGACGCGGAGCTGGGCGGTGGCGGCGCCCGCGTTGTCCGCGCGCGCGAGGCACGCCGCGCCGGGGCCGCTGGAGTCCGTGGCGTAGCACTCGGCCGCGCTCGGCTGGCAGGAGCCCGCTCCGCCGCCGCTGCCGGCGGCGCCTCCGCCTCCGCCCCCGCCGTCGTCGCTGCCGCAGGCCATCGCGGTGAGGGCGGCCGTGGAGAGGGCGAGGAGCGAGAGCGCGAGGCGGCGGGTGGACGTCATGGTGGTTCTACGGGCAGTCTTACCCGAGCCGACCAGGCGCGACAATGCTCGGCTCAGAGCTGGATGAGCTCGCGCAGCTCCGCGAGGCGGGCCTCCGCCTGCGCGCGAGTGACCTGCTCCAGGCGCCGCGTGCCGACGTCCTCCACGCAGAACGAGGCCACCGCGCCGGCGAGCAAGAGCCCACGCCGCAGGTTGATGGGGTTGAGCCCGTGGCTGGCGACGTAGCCGAGCAGCGCTCCGGCGAAGGTGTCGCCGGCGCCCGTGGGGTCCACCTCGCTCTCCAGGGGGTAGGCGGGGGCGTAGAAGAGCCCGGCCTCATCGAAGAGCATGGCGCCGTGCTCCCCGCGCTTGACGATGAGGTGCCGTGGTCCCATGGCGCGCACGGCCGCCGCGGCGCGGCGCAGGTTGTGGCAGCCGGCGAGCTGCCGCACCTCCTCGTCGTTGACCACCAGGGTGTCCACCTTCGCCAGCACCTCGCGCAGCAGCGCGTTCTCCCCGGCGATCCAGAAGTTCATGGTGTCGGCCACGACGAAGCGCGGCGCCTTGACCTGCGACAGCACCTCGAGCTGCAGCGCAGGGTGGATGTTGCCGAGCAGCACCAGCTCGCTGTCCGCGTAGCTGCTGGGGAGGCGCGGCTTGAAATCCGCGAAGACGTTGAGGTGAGTGCCGAGCGTCTCGCGGCTGGCGAGGTTCTCCGCGTAGCGCCCGTGCCAGCTGAAGGTCTTGCCCGGGGCGCGGACGAGCCCGCTGAGGTCCGCGCCGCGCTCGGCCAGCCGATCCAAGGGAGCTTGGGGGAAGTCCTCCCCGACGATGGCGACGAGGCGCGCCGGCGCGAAGATGGTCGTGGAGAGCGCGGCGAAGGTCGCGGCCCCGCCGACGACGCCGCGAAAGGCGCCGCTCGGCAGCTCGAGGTCGTCGAGGGCGATGGAGCCGACGATGAGGACGGGGGAGACGGGGGTGGCGTTCATGGCGCGAGCTTACTTTCTCAGGGGTGGCAGGCGCTGCTCGTCGAGCAGCCAGGCGAGGCGAGCCCGCACGTCGGGCCCGATGGCCTCCGGCGCGGTGATGAGGGCGTCGTTCAGGGCGCTCCGCGCCGGGCTGGCGCTCAGCTCCGGGAGCTGGCAGGCGAGCTCGGCCACGAGCCTCAGGCTGAGCTGGGCGCTCTGGCGCAAGAGGGTGAGGATCTGATCCACGCTCACGGCCTGGGCGCTGGTGTGCCAGCAGTCGTAGTCCGTGACGAAGGCGAGCGTGGCGTAGGGGAGCTCGGCTTCGCGCGCGAGCTTGGCCTCGGGCATGGCGGACATGCCGATGACGCTGGCGCCCCAGGTGCGGTAGAGCTGGCTCTCCGCGCGGCTGGAGAACTGCGGTCCCTCGATGCACACGTAGGTGCCGCCGCGGTGGACGGTGGCGCCGGCGCGCTCCGCGGCGTCCGCGGCCGCCACGGCGAGCAGCGGGCAGACGGGCTCCGCCATGCCGACGTGGGCCACGAGCCCGTCTTCGAAGAAGGTGCTGGGGCGGCGCCTGGTGAGATCCAGGTATTGGTCCACCACGACGACGTGGCCGGGCCGGAGCTCCTCCCGGAGCGAGCCCACCGCGGAGATGCTGACGAGCGCGGTGACGCCGGCACGCTTCAGCGCGCAGACGTTGGCGCGGTAGTTCAGCTCATGGGGGGCGAGGCGGTGCCCCTCCCCGTGGCGCGGCAAGAACACGAGCGAGGTGTCGTCCAGCCGACCGAAGCTGAGCGGCCCGCTGGGCGCGCCGTACGGGGTGTCCACCACCTCGGTGCGGCGGTCTTGCAGCCCCGGGAGGGCGTAGACACCGCTGCCGCCGATGACGCCGAGCACTTCAGCCACGCTCGCCGCGTACCATGACGAGCGCGCGAGCAGCAAGCGCGCCCGGCAGTCCCTGATCCGGCGGCTGCGCCGGCAGATCAGGGGACAAGTGACCGAATGTGCTGAGGAACCGGTGCAGTATGAGCTTCACCCTGGAGGTGAAGCTCCCGCTCCCGCTCCCGCTCCCGCTCCCGGACGCAGCGCGCCGGACCCCGATCCGCGCACGCACGCCAACACCGCTCGCTTGCTGTGCGTTCCGGAAATTCTGCGGCTGGGATTCCGGAAATTCTGCGGCTTCCGGGGTCATCGTGATCCCCTCCGGCGAGCTCGTCGGCGGGGAGGTGCTTGGTACGAACCGAGGGGCCGTCGAGACGT
>WBZO01002690.1_pt1 | contig 22455 bp, 28 predicted proteins | sample 5204261 | NCBI WGS metagenome assembly WBZO01 (sample SAMN12412400, study PRJNA552823) | activated sludge metagenome | isolation source: activated sludge from anammox sidestream of wastewater treatment plant... | place: USA: North Carolina | collected 2017-09 | reverse complement strand
AAACCGGGGCAGGCTCAGGACGACGCGTTGCTCCAACGGTACGAGGCTGCTCGGGTGAATGCGCCCCGGCCCCGGAGCACCCTCGTAACGCTTCCAGGTGAGGTGCTCGTCGAAGCGGATGGAACGGACGCGGACTCGCCCATCGCACGGTTGGAGTTCGCGGGCGATGTCATCCCTCTTCGGACAGCGCTCGAAGCTGGCGTCGATCCCACTGCATACCAGCACTTCTGGGTTCAGTGCGGAACCATGAGTGGTGGATCGCGAAACCAGTTGGAACTGCCCAGAGGTGCGCACCGCTTTTTCGGGCACCAGATGGCGCACGAGCAGGCACACGAGGTGCCCGCCGAACTCACCATTCTCGCCAACGGACGTCGCTTCGATGATCGCAAACTTGCCTGGCACGGGAACGCGCTAGAGAACCAAATGGAGCGGCTGAATCTACCCACTCGCTCGCAAGGTGGGTACGACTACAGCTCGGGAACTCGCGTAGTCCTCTTCGTACGCGATGCCGAGGGCTATCGCCTCGAGGTGGCGGATGAGGGCTCCGATCTCGCGCTTGCCTGGCGCAACGCATCCGCCGCATCCGACCGACTGTTCCGTGTGGGGCGGACGGAGCGTGAGTGTGGCTTCTTCTAGCTCGATGCGTGAAGTCGCGCGGACTTACCCCATCACCACCTGGTAGTCGACGATCACGGTCCCCCCGATCGCGTCGCACACCACCGTGTCACCCGGGCTGACGGTGGCGGCGAGCCCGTCCCTCGCCGGGTAATACTGGCCATCGGCAGTCGCTTGGTCGAGGCGGCGGATCTGCACCAGCCCGCCTGACGTCCCCACCACCACCGCCAGGAAGCGCCGCTCCCCGGCCACCTGCCGCGCGTCATGCTGCGCGAGAAGGCGGGCGTTCTCGTCCATCACGCGGGCTCCGTGATCTCGACCGCCTCGGCGCGCGAGATGCGGTGCTCCATCGTCGTCGCACCTGAGACCATCCCGCGCGACCACGAGCGCGCCACCCAGTGCGTCTCCTCCTCGACGCCATCGAGGCTGAGCCGGTAGTGCTCGTGCGCCCCGCGCCTCGGGTCCGCGAACGTCGCCAGCCGAGCCGTCCGGTATCCCGCCGCCGCGTACTGCAGCCGGGCCATCGCGACCTCAGCCGCCGTCGCTGCATCGAGCACCGCCTTCGTCGAGGGCCGCGAGTCGTGGCGGAGCTTCAGTTGGCGCACTGGCTGGTGGACGGTCGAGACCGGCGATGCAGGGTCGGCGTTCTCGCGGACGACTGAGCCAAAGTCCGTGTGGCGCGGGTCGTCCACCAGAACGATGCACTGGTTGGGAATCGTGCCTACCTCGTCGCGCCTCCGGTACGGCGTCTGGCCGTCCACGAGCCGCGGCTCGGCGTCGTCGCGGTAGGTCACGGCCGGGGCCTCCAGCGCCGGGTCGAGCACCGCTCTCGTCGTGAATCGCCCCTGCACGTCCGGCCACGGCGGCCAGTGGTTGATGCCGTCGTAGAGGTCAGCGAGCACGTCGTACCAGGTCGTCTCCGGATAGGGCGCCCACGTGTGCACCAGCGGCGTCACCGCGCCCACGTCCGGCAGCGCATGCGCCAACCTGAGGGCATCGAGCACGGCTCTCGCCGCGACCGAGTAGTTCGTGCCGGCCGCGACGGTGTACGGGGCTGATGGCCCCGACTCCACGAGCAGCGAGCCGAGGTCGGAGCCGTCGCACTTGACGACCGGTGACCCATCCTCACCGAAGGCCGTTTCGCCTACGTCCAGCCGGTAGAGCCCCAGCGGGAAGTCCCGCCACGCCCCGAGGATGAAGCGCTGCTCGATCACGGCCACGACGTCCACGTCCGGGTTGAAGTCGGACGGCAGGTCCTGCAGACGGAAGCTGATGCCCCGGATGTCGCGCAGTACGGCGCGCTGGTTGTCGAGGGTGAGACGCGGCGTGCTGTCGTCGTAGACCGCCGCCGAGATGTCGTCCCGGAACTGGTTCAGGACCGTTCGCCGCTCCCAGCGGAAGCGCACCGCCACCGGCCCGTCGAGCCCGGCGAGCGCACGCTCCACCTGTCCGGCGCTCGGCGTCGCCACTCAGACCTCCTCGTCGAAGTGGACTTCGCGGAACCCGAGCCGCACGCGGTCGAGGCCGGAGGCGTGCTGCTCCTCCAGCCCGTCCAACTGCACGAAGTAACGCTCGCCCGAGCGGTAGCCCAGCCGCAGGCAAAGCAACGCACCCGCCTCAAACTGCCGAGCCTGCAGCCCGCGCAGGAACGCCCACAGCGTGGGGTCGCCGAGGGACTCGGGAGCGGGCGTGATCCGCAGGTCGCGACCGCGCCCCGCGCCGACGAATGCCGACGGCAGCGACCGCCCGCGCGCACGCCGGTACGTAACCTCGTGGTCGCTCGTCACGCCCGCCTCGCGCACGAGCAGCGGCGAGGCGCGGTCGGGAGTGGCGACCTCGTGCAGCCAGGCGCCCCGGAAGGCGACGGACGCCGTCACCAGCTCGTCCTGCGGTTCGCTCTCCAGCACGTCCCCCGAGACGTTGGCCGTCCAGGTCACCGTATAGGCATGCTCTACCCGCGGGACGGCGAGGTGGTCGAGATAGGAGGTCACCCCGAGGTCCTCGACGACCGCGATGCGGAGGCCGTCGCGGTAGACGTTGTACTGGACGAAGGTCTCGCCCTCGGTCGGCTCCACCGGTAGCCAGGAGACGCGCAGCTGCGGCAATACGCGGTCGGTGATGGCTGCAGCGTGGAGGGCGGCCGCCTGCGCCGGCGTGATCGCGTACGGCACCACGGCGAAGTGCCCCATCACCTCGTCCGGGAGCGCCGGGTCGCCGTTCGTGTTCTGCCCGAGGCGCAGCGCCCCGTCGCCCGTGTCGAGCACCCCGATCGTCGCGCTCGCACCGACGCCGTCCACGTAGAGCGTGAGCGTCGTCCCGCCGTCGTAGGCCAGGCAGACCGTGTGCGGCGCCCCGTCCGCGATGTCGAGGCCGGGGATCGGAATCGCGACGTCGTTGCCCCATGACCAGAAGCGGAGACGGTCGTTCCCTTCCGACGTACGGATCAGGTTGAACGACTTCGAGCCCACCCCGTTCTCGCCGTAGCCAAACAGCGCCCCTGTCCCGAGCGGCTGATAGCCGGTGCGGTAGCGGAGGATCAGCGTGCGCGGTGAGTTGCCGACCGGGAGCCCATCGATGTCCGCGAGGGCCACGTTTCCGGTCGAGGACTGAGCGAACCGAAACGCCGTCCCCGCGACGTTGTCGAGGCCGGGAACACCCATGGTGACGCCCGCGCCGACCGTGCCGTGCCGAGCCGCCCCAGAGAGGTCGTACGCCAGCGTGCCGCCGCGCTCGGTGCAGTGCCAGTACAGCACCGGCCCGAGCGCGAGGATCGCCTGCCGTAGCCCGATGACCATCACCAGCCCCCGACCGTGTCCACGGCCAGCCCGAGCACCGGAGCGGGCGGCGTCCAGGCAGTCGTCACGTGTCGCGTGGCGGAGCGTCCGTAGAGGTTGTCGGCGTCATGGAGCGTGACCCGCAGGTAGTAGGTGCGGTTGTTGCGGAGGTAGCCGGAGGAGATCTCGTGCTGCTCGACGGCGCTCCCGACCGTGCCCGAGTCATAGACCAGCGGCGAGAACAGGGGCGATTCGCTCACCTCGAGCCGGTAGTCGTTCTGGACGCCGCTCGTCCCGCCGATGAACGACCACTCGACGAGCTGGAGCGGCGCACCCAGCGCCTCGTCCTCCTCGGGCGCGTCGATCGTGACGTCGAGCGCCTCCACGAACTTGATGAACAGCACTGTCCGGAACGGCGGCTGGGTGTCCGCGTTCGCGTCCACCATCTGCACGCCCGATCCCGTCGTCGAGCCGCTCGTGGACGAGGTGCTGCCGTGCGTGTGCGTCTCGGTGTTGGTCGGCGAGTACGCGCCGTACTGCGCGCCGTTCGTGCCTGCGAAGTTCTGGTACGAGGACGGTGCGCCGGTGACGCCGGAGTGCGCATGCGCTCCCGAGTGAGTGTGGCCGGACGGGTCGGTGTGGTCGTGGCCAAGCGCACCACCGGTATCGCCGATCTCCGAGAGCGCATCTGCCCCCTTCACGAAGCGGTCGCGCAGGTCGAGCGTCCCGCCGGTCCCGTCGCAGACCTTCCAGCCGGGCGGGACGCTGGCGAGGTTGCCGAGGAATGCGGCGGTGATCCCCACGGGGAGGTCCGGTACGCCGGAGTCGTTCTCGACGACCGCGAGCTTCGTCCAGGGCGGCTCGTGCTCGGTCGAGCCGGTGTTCGCGCTGGTGGCGTTGCCGATCGTCCCGCCCGAGAAGGTGAGCGAGTGGCTGTGGTTCGTCGCCGCCCAGCGCGACCCGAACGCAGAGGTCATCGCCGAGGCGTTCCCGGTCGAGGCGGTGTGCGTGTGTCCGCTGCCGTGCGTGTGCGCCACGCCGGTATGCGCATGGCTCGCTGCGCCACCTGTGTCGCCGCCGTCGCCCGCCGCGGGTGCGCCCTTGAGGAAGCGCTCCTGCGCAGATGCGGGCTGCACCCAGCCGGACGGCAACGGGTCGGCGTCCCACCACGCCCACATCCCGTCCGGGATGCCCTCGGGCGTCCCGTTGCTGGCCACGAAGACCGTGGTCACGTACGGCGGGTCGTTGCTGGCCGTGGCCCAAGTTGCCGCCGTCGCGTCAGAGGTCCCGGCGCTCGTGCTGCTGTCGCCGACGGTATGGGTGTGGAAGGTCTGCGAGACGGAGTAGCCGCCCTCGTCGTCGTACCACTGGCCCTGACCTGTGCCGGTCGAGGGGTTGCCCGAGTGACCGTGGCTCGGGATCGAGTGAGTGTGCGCCGGCGAGGTGTGGGTGTGCGTCGCCGCACCGCCGGTGACGTCGGGCTCCTGGCCCGCGGGCGCGCCCTTCAGGTAGCGCCCGTCCAACGACGCGACGCGGCTCCAGCCGGAGGGGATCGAGCCCGCCGTCCCCGGCCAGGGGAGGATGACGCCGGACGGCACCGACATCTCAGCGCTCCCTCGTGGCGTGTACGAGCGCCGTACGCCCGGAGTCCATGACCGCCTCGCCCAGCCGCCGGTCGACGACGGCGCGGGTGACGTCAGGGAGCACCTGCACGCGTTCGCGTGGGCCCTCGTCGGGGAGCGCCATCAGTTCGAGGCGGGTCACCTCGGCTGCGGTGAGCGCGACCGTCTGCGCCGCCGTCGCGCCGCGCGGCAGACGCACGACGTGCCCCGCGAGATAGAGGACATCCTGCTCACGCCGGCCACCGCCGCGTTCGTAGAGGTCGAGGGTCGCCTCGTCGTACCAGCGCGTGCGGCGCAGAGAGCGGGTGCGGGCATAGAGCTGCGGCATGGTCAGCCGCACGCCTCGCGGAGGTCACGGTCGAGACGGCAGGTCTCCGCGACGCGCTGGACGCGGTAGTAGCGGCGTCCAGGCAGGATGCGCTTCGCCTCGGCGAGCGCGTCACCCTCGGAGTCACCCTCCACCTCGACGATCGCGACGTCGTACATCAGCCCCTGGCCGTCGTTCGCGCGAGGGTCGTGCTCCATGCACGCCTGCACCGTCCAGTGGAGGTGCATCGAGCCGGTGGGCGGGCCCTCGGCGGGAATCTCGTCGTGCGCGGTCAGCGTCGGTGCCGGGTTGAAGACGGCGACGTTGGCGGGGACGCGCTGCGGCTGCTGCCACGGTGCGACCGGTCGGTGGCTGGTCATCGATGCCTCCTATACCCGCGCGCCCGCGAGCCGGGCCCCGCGCGTCTGCTGGTACTGCTGCTCCTCGCGCACCTCGACGCGGACGAGGTCGGTGAGTTCGCGGTCGCCGAGGTAGACGTGGACGTCGCCGAAGAACCCTGCGGGAGCGGGCGTCGCCGCGGCGGTGGCGATCGGGGCGGGCGCAGCCCCCGGCGCGGCAAGTCGCGGGATTTCCGTGGTGATGCCGTCCAGGAGCCGCGCGACGCGCGGATAGCCATTGGAGATCCCCGTACCCAGCCCCGCCATGAGCTGCTCGCCGATCCCGGCGAAGACGGTCGAGGGCGAACGGATGCCGAGCGCGTCCTTCACGAACCCGGGGATGCGGTCGGTGATGCTGGACTTGATCGTCTCGACCAGCGCCCCGGCCATCGATTGAATGCCGTCGATCAGCCCCTGCATGAGGTCCTGGCCGAGGTCGGCGAAGAGCCCGAGGAGTCCCCGGATCAGGGCGAGGCCGTTCACGATTGAGGTACGCACGCCTTCGAGCGCCGTACGGACGACGTCCTGCAGCGCGTTCCACGCCCCCGAGAAGTCGCCGCCGATGAGCTTGATGACGGCGTCGAGCACGCCCGTCACGACCCCGAACACCGTCTCGACGACGTTCTGGACGTTCTCCAGCACCGGGCGGATCACACGCTCGATCTCGGGCCAGCGCTCGCGCACCTCACCCACAAGCCAGACCACGAGGCGCTGGATGTTCTCGATGGCGGGCTTGATGCTCTCCTCGTAGTAGCGGCGGAACTTCGCGAACTGCTCGCCCGCGAACTCGGCGAAGCGCTGCAGCAGCGGCATGACCTGCGCCTGGATCGCGGGCACGACGACGCCCGACAGGAATGCGGCGAAGATCTGCAGCACCGGGAGCACGTGTGCCTGGAAGGCGGGCATGAGCCGCGTGGAGGTCACCTCGGCGAGCGACCCCACCGCGTTGAAGACGCCGGACAGCAGCGGCTCCAGCCCGACCAGCGCCTGGTTCTTGAGGACCGTGAGTTGCTCGCGCCAGTCGTCCGTGTCGGCGGCCGCCTGGTTGATCGTCTCGGAACCGCCCGCGATCGCCGCGAGGTAGTCGTCCACGGCGAAGCGGCCTTCGAGGATCGCCGCCGCCATGTCCGGCCCGGCGCGCGCCCCGAACACCTCCATCGCGAGCGCCGTGGACTCAGCCCCCGGCCCCATCTCCTGGATCTGAGCGATCGTCTGATCGAGTCCCTCACGCATCGGGACGTTGTCGCGGGCGAAGTTCCCCATCGCGATTCGGAGTGAGCCGAGCACGAGTTCGCCGTTGACGCCCTCCTTCTCCCACTTGGAGAGGAGCGCGATCGACTCGTCGAGCCCGAAGCCCATCTGCCGCAGCGGCGCCCCGAACTGGACGACCTTCTGCGCGAGCTGGTTGATGCCGATGCCCGACGTCTGCGAGGCACGGAAGACGGCGTCCATCACCCCGGCCTGATCCTCAGAAGCGACGCTCCAGTCCCCGAATACGCGCGTGAGGTCGGCGATGTTCGCGCCGAGGTCGGTGCCCGTGATGCGCGAGAGGTTGATGAACTGCGTCGCCATCTCCTGCAGCGGCTCACCGGTGAGGCCGAGGCGCGTGTTGAGGTCGGCGATGGCGGTGGAGGCGGTCGCTGCGTCGGTGGGGACGCTCTTGAACACGCCCTTGAAGTCGGCCTGTAGCCCCTGAAGTGCTGCTCCGGTCGCGCCGGTGCCGAGCCGGATCGTGTCGAAGGCGGCGTCGAACGACTCGCCGAGCTTGAGCGCGGTGAATCCGCCCGCGATCGCCGCGCCGATACCGGTGCCAATCAGCGCGAACTTGGCGGCGTTGGACTTGAAGAAGCCCTCGGTCTCGCCCGCGAACTTCGAGGCGTCCGGGCGGATCGTGACGAAGGCGTCGCCGATGGCGCTCACCGGGTCACCTCACCACCGACGGCGGCAGCGATGCGGGCACGACGAGTGCGGCCGCTGCCGGCCAGTTCCTCGTCCAGGGAGGCACGCTGCTGTTCGGTCATGTGCTCCGTCACCAGCAGGTAGGCCACGTTCAGGAGGCGGGAGGCGTCCCAGCCGTCGATGACGCTTCGGCCGCCCTGGCCGTGCCCCGCGAGAGCGAGACGACCCTCGACTCGCCACCACTGGACGTCGGCCCAGCAGGCGAGGGCGAGGGCCGCCCGGTAGGGCGGGCGGTGTACGACTGCATCAGCCCTCCCACGGCCGTCTCCAGTTCCTCGAAGGTCACGTCGGGATGCGCCTCCATGAACGCCTCGAACCGCTCCCGCTCGTCGTCTGAGAGGACCGCGAGCAGGAAGTCGTGGAGGCCGGCGACCTGCTGCATCGCGTCGCCCGAGTTCTGGCTCTTGGCGAGCTTCATCAGCGCCCAGGCGGGGAGCGTCTCCCGCGCCGTGAACGACTCGTCGCGGACGGTCAGGGCGTGGGTCACGGCGTGAAGTCCTCGTCGTGCATGAACTTGAAGGTGGCCGCGCCCGCGGGCTTGGTGCAGCGGAAGCTCATCGGGAGCGTCGCCTTGTCGGGGGCGCGGCGCCGCGCGATGTCGACGGTGCCGACCTGCGTGCAGCGCCGGAACACCCAGCGCTCGAGGCCGTCGACCGACTCCCAGCCGAGCATCACCGGGGTCGGGATCTCGCTCGAAGCCGGTGGCTCGAAGGTGACCACGCCGGTCGCGGTCGTCACGTCGCCGCCGTTGAAGGCGCGCTGCATGTTGGCGGCGGTGACCTCGGCGAGCGCGAAGTTCACCGTCGCAGTACGCGCGGTCTGGACGATCTCGACCGGGTCGAGTTCTTCCGCGACCTGCACGTCCTCGAAGGTGCTCTCGAAGACGAAGTTCGAACCCTCGTCGGTGTAGCCGAGGGGCGTCCACGCGGCGTCCCATGCCGTGGCGAGGTCGGGCGGTTCGGTGCTGCCAAGCGGCGCGATGTAGAGCCAGCCGGGGCCGACTCTCACTGCCAGCGGATCGCCTGTGGGCATCGGTGACTCCTGTTCCTAGACCCCGGTCGCCGTGAAGGTGGCCTCCACGACGTGACGCGGGGTGTCGCTCTCCTGGTCGGGCTGCCAGCGGACGCCCTCGACGCGGGCGCCGTGGAGCACGGTCTGCTGGTGGATGAAGCGGTCGAGGCCGTCGAGCGCCGTGGCGAGGTCGGCGGCGAGCTGCGCGGACCCCGCCTTGCTGTCGGCCCAGCAGTCGAACTGGACGAGGCAGCGGTCGTCAGGTCCGGCGATGCGGGAGAGGACGACCTGCGGCAGTGCGGCGTCGTTCGAGAAGCCGAAGAACGCGTGCCCGTCCAGGGACGGCAGTGCTTCTCGCACCCATGCGCGGACAGCGCCCTCGACGTCCACCCATGTGCGCGGCTCGGCGACCATCAGCGGCCTCCCAGCGCGCGGCGGACGGGAGCCTGCGGCGGGGCGTGGCGTGAGCCAAACTCGATCGCGACTGCACCGGGGCCGCGCATCCCGGCCTGCGCGTAGGGTCCGCGAGGACCCACGCCGGAGCCGGCGAAGACCTCGAGCCCCGTAGGCGGGCTGATCCGTCTCGCAACGCGGACGGCGTGCTCCTGGAGTTCCGCCGCGACTGACTCCGGCTGCTCGGCCAGCAGCTGCTCAGCGGCGTCGTCGTGGAGGCGCAGTCTCATCGCGCCACCCCGCTCACCTGACGGAGGCCCGCCTGCACCTGGTCGAGGCCGAAGCCCTCCCGGTTGCGGGCCCAGCTGACTTCGTAGAGGTCGCCAGTGCGGTCGTCCTGCACCCGGTCGGTGTGGCGGAGGTCGGTCGGGTCACACGTGAGACGGAACTCGACCACCTCCTGCGATCCGCCCGCGGTCCGCTCCCGCCCCGAGGGGCTGGCGATGTGGGCACGGATGCCTGAGGCGACGACCTCGGTCGCGGGCGGCGGGTCGTACGGGTCACGCGAGGCGTCGGCGGGGACGCGCAGCACGGAGACGGTCGTGGTGTGGAGCGGCACCGGCATCGCTCAGGCCTCCACCGTGACGAGCGCACCGGCGAGGGAGCGCGCGAACTGGAGCGTCTTCTTGCCGACCTGCGCCGTGCCGTCGCGCCCGACGCGCACCTTCGTCCGTGTCGCGCCGTGTGGCTCCACGTGCGCGTCGAGCGACGCGGTGGCGTCGTTCATCGGGTTGTCCGCGGCCGCGCCGGACTCTTGCGACCGAAGCGCGGAAGGCGACAGAAGTCCGTCCGGGGCTGGGGTTTGGTCGCTTTGGTCGCTTACCGCGCCGCTCGTGTTGGGCATCAGTACGTCTCCCAGGGGAACGGGCCGATCGGGATCGGGTCGCCGCCGCCCGAGACGGCGACGGGGTAGGTGTCCGCGGGCATCGACCAGGGGCTGATCAGCTCGATGGCACCGGCTGCGCTGGTGCCAGCGGCACGACGAATCGAGCGCCGTTCGTCACGGGTGAGGTAGACGGCGGCCTGGGCATCGCCGCGGTCGTAGGAGACGGAGGCGTCGCCGAGGCTCGCCTGGCCGAGGCCGTCCGGGTTGCGGTAGGCGCGGTAGGCGACGGCGAGAGCGACCGACTCCACCACTGGCGGCACGTCCAGGAGCTGCCCCTGCTCGTCCACCCAGTCCACTCCGGCCTCCGAGCGGATGAGCGCGGAGGCGTCGTCGAGGACGGCGGTGCCGCGGTCGAGCTCCGCCCCGGCGAGGGTGACGCCGAGACGGAGCGCGAGCGCGTCGGTGGTGGCGAGCGCGGGGAGCATCGCTACGCCGCCGGGGTGAACGCGATCTTGACCGCGCGCTGGTTGGTGGGGACGGCCGGGTCCGGGCCAGCGCCGTCGATGTCGACCTCGGGCCCGTCGTTGACGGAGGCGGCACCCGCAAAGGACGAGACGACCGAGCGGTCGCGGAGGTAGTTCGGGTCGTAGTCCCGAATCCAGCGCAGCGCGAAGCCGTCGAAGGTGAGCGCCCGACCCATCGTCGCGCCCTCAGGCACCTCCGGCGCGACGTTCGCGAAGGCGAAGGCGGAGCGGTGCGCCGCTACAGCGAAGTCCGGCGAGAGTCCCTGGACGTTCCCGATGATCGTGAAGCCAGCCGCGCGGCCAATCACCGCCTCGCGGAGCGCGTCCGAGGAGCCGGACTCGTTCACCTTGCGGAAGGCGTCCTCCTTGAGGACCGCCGCCTCCACCGTGGAGCCGAGCGCCACAAACCGCCCCTCGGCGGGGACGTGGGCGTCGTTGAGGATCTTGCGGGCGTCGACGAGGGCCTTGTAGAAGGCGGCGCCGGCACCGTCTGCGTCCTCCGTGTAGTCGACGACCTTGGCGGGGTCGTAGGGCGCGCCCTCGATCGCGGCGGCGACGAGCGACTCCAGCTCCTCGGCGACGGCGAGTACCTGCGGGTTCAGGACCTGCATGCCGAAGTCGGCGATGTCGAGCGTGAGCTCTTCGTCGGTGACGGCGACCGCCGAGTACGGGTGGGAGTCGAGCACGACCGGGACGGAGGTCTCGGTCACGTCGTCCAGGACGACCGGGTTGGTGCGCGTGCGCCACTCGTATTCGCGGGCGGTGAGCCGGCTCGGGACGCGGACGTTCACGGTGTCGTTCTTGGCCCCCCGGAAGTCCTCGATCCCGAGGCGGGTGACGAGGCGGGGCAGGATCAGCTCCCGGCGCAGCAGGCCGAGCGCGGTGCGCGAGATGGTCTCGGGCTTGAGGAAGGTGTTTGCCACGGTGGGCCTCCACGGGCGCAGTTACAGCGGGTGACCGCTGCGACCTCCGTGTCGGCTGTCGCGGGACGGGTGGCTCAGCCGTGGCGGCGGAGCGGTGAGTGTGTTCGTCATGGATCGTGAATGGAAACGGCCGCCACTTGTAGGCGTAATTGTCAGCGCGGTGTCGCCTCGTCACGGGCGCTATCGTCACCCAACGATCAGCGATACGGAGAGGCCCATGGTGCAAGAAGAGTTCACGCTAGCGGCCGCGCAGATCGGCTCCTGCTTCTTCGATCCCGCTGCCACCCTCGACAAGGTCGTGCGGTGTATCGATGAGGCGGGACAAGCAGGCGCCGACATCGTCGCGTTCCCGGAATCCTTCCTTCCGGGCTACCCATTCTGGGCGACCGCCGCCTACAGCACGGAGCAAAGCGCCGCGCGTCGTCGCTATCTGGCGCAGGCCATCCGGATTCCGGGGCTGGAGACCGAGGTGCTCTGCGCGGCAGCAGCGAGGGCTAGCGTCGACGTCGTGATCGGCGTCGTGGAACTGGAGCCGACGACCAAGGGGAGCGTGTACGCCTCGCTCCTATTCATCAGCCGGGAAGGCACGATCCTGGGACGCCACCGCAAGTTGAGGCCGACCGACGCGGAACGACGAGTCTGGGCAGACGGCGACGCCTCGGGGCTCCGCACATACGAACGACCCTACGGCGCACTCTCGGGTCTCAACTGTTGGGAGCATCAGATGCTCCTGCCCGCGTATGCGCTCGCAGCACAAGGCACGGAAGTCCACGTGGCGGCGTGGCCAGACACCACAGGATCGCAGTCGGAACTCCTCAGCCGCGCCTTCGCGTTCCAGACCGGTGCCTACGTCATCGCGGTGGGAGGGGTGAGCAGCCCGTCGAGCTTGCCCGACGAGTGGCGCAGCCTGCCGGAGCCAGATCTGAACGGAGAGAGCGTCATCATCAGCCCGCAGGGGGAGGTGATTGCTCGCGCAACCCAGGGGGCGGAAGAACTGCTCCTCGCTCAGGCATCCAGGGAAGCAGTCCGACGACGTAAGGCGCTCGGCGACATTGGCGGCCACTACTCGCGCCCGGACATCTTCGACCTGACGGTGAACCGCCATATGCGGAGCGCGGTCACGTGGAAGGACCAGCATCAGGACCGGTGATGCTGGTCTCTCAAAACGCGGAGCGAGGGACCGCTTCCGCGAGCTTCTCGGGGTCGGTCTCGTCGGGCGTCGCCTCCGGCCTGGCTCCGGGGCGCAGCCGCTCGCGCGGCCGGGACGGGAGATCCGTGTCGGACTCCGGCTGGGCCGGCGCGAAGGTGGCAAGGAGTGCGTCGGCGTCGGCCTCGAGCTCCTCCTCTGAGTCGCCCACGAGCCGCTTCGCCTGGGCCTCGTTCAGCCCCTTGCGGAGCGCCACCCGGAGGCGGGCGGCCTCACGCTCAGCGCCGTGGGCACGCTCCTCGGCGGTCTGGCGCGCCTCGGTGAGGCGTTCCTGCTCGCTCTTGCCGGACTCCTCGATCTCCGCGAGGCGTCGGGCGGCATCGGCGTTCTCCTTCGCCGCCTTCTCGTGCTTGCGGGCGAGCGCCTTCCACTTCGTGGCCTCGGCCTGCCAGTCCCGGTCGGGCTGGTCGGACTCAGCTTCGTCGGTGGACGGGGTCAGTTCGTCGTCTGCCATGAGGAGATCGTGGCACAGCGGCAGGGGCGGGGGTAAGGGGAGTTGTCAGGCGATGAGAGGAAAGTCGAAGGGGACATACGTATGCACGTATGCGATTTGAACCTGCGGCATCCCGCTTGGAAGGAGCCTCAGCGAATCGGGCTGCTCGGAGGTCAGAGATCTGGTTCGAGACTCCCGCGAGCCAGGATGTTAGCCCAGTTCAAGAGCTGTACAATTGCTATGATCTTGAAATAGTACATACCGCACTTGGATCAGTGCATTCCCTAACATATCGAATTGCTATGGCGGCAGCGAGGAGTCTGCATGATTCGCACCTGTTAAATTTCGGAAACGTAATACTCCACAGCCATAGGAAACGCGCCCATGAATATCAGACACTGGATTGGACTCGCAGTCGGAGGCCTGCTATTGCTTGCTCTCGTGACCGCCGCACCACCGGTCGGCTTTGCTGCCGAACCCGATCCGACGCCGCCTCCATCCGCACCTGGCACCCCTGGGGATCCACCGCGCACGTCACCGGGCATCCGTGCCGAGATCGACTTGCCCGCTCACTATCGGGGTCAGTGGGTTCGGGTCGACTTCGAAGCTTGGGACCAGACCATCGGCGATCCGCGCACATCGGATCAGCCTCTTGTCGGTACTTCCTGGCTCTTGACCGACGCGTCCGGGGACACCGTTGAGTACTTCGGGCAGTTTTACCGCAATGGTTCGCTCGAGCAGGTTGTCCACGAAACGGCTCGAAGCGCCGAACTCTGGCTGAGTGAGCCCCTCGCCGCGACATCCGAAGCTCCTGTGTGCTACGTCGCGACTACGCCCTCGGAAACGCTCGTTCGATCACGCGTACTTCCGTTCGCGACCACTCAGTCTCTCAAGGACATCGGCTACCGCACCGTGGACGAAACGCCGGCCCCGATTCCGTCCGCCGTAGCCGAGGCACTAGCTTCGCCCGAGGTGGGTTCGTTGCTCACCATCGACGAAGAAGGAGCGCTGGAAGTTCTTGGCATCGGCGTCGATGGGCTCATTCGTGTCGAGTACGCCCAGACGACCGTCAAGGGACGTTTGGTGAGTTCGAGGTACGTGTTGGTCGATTCGATCACTCTCGAAGATCCCACAATTGTGGTGCCGAGTGACTGTCAGAACGGAGGGGGATCATGACGCATATGCCACCGGCAGCGAAGAAGAGCCTCATCTTGCTCTCTTCTGCGACACTCCTGCTCGCCGCGATGTTCGCCATGTCGGCGCCTGCGACAGACGAGGCGGAAGCCGCCTGGACCGCCTGGCACTGCCCTTGGCACGTCCAAAACTACCCCGTCACCGGCGGGACTCTTCACGGTCGCGGGTGCGACAGTCTGTGGGACGGCGCCGCCCTAGACTGGCGAGTATGGGCGGACACTTACGCCCCTGCGGGTAGTTACTCGATCTACACGTACGTCGCTGGGCTCGACACTTGCGGAGGGATCAACGGGAGCTATTCCCTCCGGATGCAAACCGACCACTACGACTACAGCACGGGGTACGGCACGTCTGGTGTCGCGGAGGGGAGTTATGCCGACTGTGGCGAGTGGGGTGAACATCACTACCGCGTGGTTACTAGCCACGGCGTGAAAGCGACGTCAGGCTCCAGCCAACAGGGAACCGCCGGGTCCCATACTGATTAGTAACCTGCGTTTTAGTAACCTGCGTTCGGAGGTGGGCGGCTCCCGGTCCGCCCACTTCCGATAGAGTGCTTGGCCCAAACTTGAAGTTCCCGCGCGTCCTCGCCTTTGTGTGGATACCATTGCTCATTGCATGCTCTGGGGCCGGCCAAGTCGATCTCGGCCCCCTTCCCGACGAGTCGGCCGGTGTGACGACTATCGAAGACGCTGCACCGGAGCACGACACATCAATGTGGGGACTCCCTGCAGGCATCACGCGCACCGAGCCTCTACCGATCATTCTTCACGTGGTGACCGACCTCCAAGGTGACACGACTGTCCTTCTCGGTCGCGATCCACGGTCTGGTTGCGCTCTGTACTGGTATCCCGACTACGAATGGGAGGGCCGCGTCGGCTGGTTCCGTGACCAGTGCGCGGGGTCACTCTACAGCCGCGATGGAACGAAGGTATGGGGACCCTCAGCCCGGAACATGGATCGCCTCAAGTCCAGCATCCGCGATGGTCATCTGGTCGTTGATCTGGATCGCCTCGTACGGGGGGAAAGTGCAACGGCGAGCGGTTCCCCAGGGACTCCTCGGGCCACCTCCACGTCGCCGTCGCGCTAGCCCGTAGTCGCGGTCATCATCCCGAGTTGAGCCGCACGAACTGCTGGCTTGCCAATTCAAGCGCCTGCCCGTGATGGGATCGCGAACACCAACCGCCCCCATAAATGGGCTGCCCCACTCGAGTCCGCTGCCCTAGAAGAACGCTGGCTCCAACGAGCACCCGCAGTGATCGTGCGCTTGGAACGCCCCGCTTGTCCCCGTGTACACCCCACCACGCGAGGCCAGCATCGAGCAGAACTCGCACGGCTGCACCGACGTCACCCGCGCCCACCCCCGGGCACGCCGTTCGCGGCGTACCGACGCGAGCAGCGTCGCGCGTCCACCGTCGAGCACATGGCGCGTGACGGCCCCCGAGACACGCACGAGAGCCACCCGCTCCGGGTCCGCACGCTTCAGCATCCGTAGCCGCTCGGTGGTGACGTAGCCGGTCACCTGCAGCGATGTGCGTGCGCGTGCCACGGCTTCCGCGTCGAACGGAGCGAGCACCGGCTCAGCGGCCCCACCGACGCGTTCGGCCCGCCGAAACGCCTCGAAATACCCAGCGGCCAGCGACGCCGAGACAGCACGCCGCTCCCCGATCACCGCCAGCAACGCCGACTCGACCGGTGGCCATGATCGCGCTGCGTCGTCCAGGTCGAACGCCGGCCAGATCGCCAGCACCTGCCGCAGGGCTAGTGCCCGGAGCGCCAGCTGCGCGGTCCGGTGCCGCTCGGTCAGCCGTGACCCGGCGAGCGTCGTCGCCATCTACGCAGCATCCCCCTGGCGCGAGAGGAGCGCCTCGAGGCTGGCGATCGGGTCGCCCTCGGCGACAGTCATCTTCCAGCGCTCCACGTCCTGCTGCGTGACCCCCGGGATCTTCTCCCACAGCTCCTGCACCGGGACTCCGAGCATCGCCGCCATCTTGCCGAGGGCATCGACGGTGGCCGAGAGCGCGCGGGACTCCGTGTCGCGCCAGCGCACCTGCGCGCCGGAGCCTTGCTCGACGCCCTGGATACGCCCCGCGAGGGCAAGCACCTGCTCCCACGACTCTCCGAACGACATCTCGCGTTCGGTGATCTTCCGACGCTGCGACGCTTCCGCCGCTACCAGCGCCTCCGCGGAGAGGTTCACCATCTGGCCGAGCAGTTCGTGGGCAGGCGTCTGCGAAATCGTCGCCGCATGCCGGAGGGAGGCCTCGCGCGAGTCCAGATAACCCTTGAGGTCGGTCTGCGCGAACTCGCCGACGGCGATCTCGTCCTTCGAGTCCTCGAACGTCCACAGCCGTGCCGCCGAGGCCTTGAGCTGCTGCGCCTCGCTCTCCGCCGTCCAGCCGAGGATGTAGCGCTGCCGGAAGGCGCCGTAGTGCTGGGCGACCAGTAGTTCGAAGGTGGTGAGGTCGATCTGGTCCTGGATCGGCATGAGCGGCTCGATCTCGCCGCGCACCTCGTCGTCCAGCTCCATCGTGTTCTGGAAGCGGACGACCGGGCACACGCCGAGGTCATGCGAGCGCGTCTCCAGCCACAGCACCTCGCCGTCCGGCTTCTCGCTGCCCGAGAGGTAGTAGACCGCCTCGTCGTCGTAGAGCCGGTACAGCCACTCCTTTCCCGAGGGCTCCGCGCGCAGCGCGAACATCGGCCAGAGGTCGTCCTCGCCGTAGAGCGTCGTCATCCGCCGGGGCGAGTAGCCGCGGAGTACCGGTGCGGTGTCGCCGGGCAGCACCGTCACGTAGGCGACGCCGTAGGCGAGCGCGCCCCGGTGCACCCCGGTCTGGCGCGCGTCCATCTGGTTCGCCTGCCAGACGCTCCAGGAGGGCGCGTCGTCCGGCTCGCGCTCGGCGCGGTAGCCATCGACGTAGAGCGACTGCGCCACTGCCGAGATCACGAGGTCGAGCACGTTCACGCGCGACATCTCTGCCAGCCGCCGGACCTCGTTCGGGACGCCGGCCGGGATGATGGGAAGCGGCTGCTTCCCCCGCAGGTAGGCGTGGATGCGGGCGAGGTGGTCGGCCTCGGCGGCACGCCACGCGAGCATGCTCCGGGTCTGTTCGATGGCGGATGCGGCGTTGAGCATGGTCGGCTCCTAGACGAAGACCGCGCGCCCGGTCTTCTGGCGGCGCTTCTTGCGGTCGGGGAGGGCGAGGTAGTCCTGGCGGCAGAGGCGGGCGAGCACCGCGGCGGCGGCGGCGTCGATCTTGCGGGGCGAGAGCCGCGACTCCTTGCCGATTGTGATCCCCCAGGCGTTGGGACGGCGGCGCGCGTTGTAGACGTGGCGGGCGAAGCGGGTGTCGCCATCGTGGGTGAGCGCACCCTCGACCACGGCGTCGTGGAAGGCCTCGACCGCGCGGGTGATCGGCCGGGAGCCGCCGACGCCCTCGGGGTCGTCCTCGGTGCGCCGCCCGGACATGTCCCACTCGATCGGGTGTTTCTGCGAGGCGTAAGCAAGCAGCCGGTCGCCGTAGCTCTCCGCCCACTGGTCGATGTACGACTGCCACGGGTGGCGGTCGGCGTAGAAGCCGACGACGTCCCAGCGCCCGAAGGCATGCTCGACCGCGCCGTTGATCGCCGCGCGAGGCGCTTCCCCGTCGTAGTCCTCGGGGTCCCACACGCCGAGCGTGAAGAGGTGCCCCGTCTCTACCTCGCACCCGATCAGTGCCGTGTGGTCGCCTGACTTCGCGCCGTCGAACCCGAGCGTGACCAGCGCGCCATCGGGAACGACGTGGTCTGGACGGGCGCAGGCGTCCCACTCGTGCGGGGCGAGCCAGGCGTCGACGGCGGCGGTCGCCTGGTTCAGGAAGTAGCGACGCGAGTTGGTCTCGTCGTTCCGGGTGTCCCAGATCTCCGAGACGATCCGGTCCAGGTCGATGTAGGACGCGGCATCGCCGTATGCCTCCTGGAGGGCTGACCGCAGCGACTGCTCGTCGCGGAGGTCGACGTCGGGCGGGGCTTCGCGGTGGTCGAAGAGCATCCGCGCCCGCCGCACCTTCCCCTCGCGGATGCGCTGGGCGAAGGCGTGCGACTCCTCGGCGACGGAGTTGCGGCCCGGCTCGTACATCGTGGACGACTCGAACGACCACGGCTCCGCGTCGGCGCGCTTCGCCATGTTGCGGCGCACGGTGGCGTACATCCGCTTCAGTTCAGGGAGCAGGTAGAGGTGCGTCTCGTCGAAGTTCGTCCACGTCTCCTTGCCGCCGTCCTTCGAGGCGGAGGAAGCGGTGCTGGGACGGATCTCACCGCCGCCGGGGAGATAGATGCGGGTCAGGCCGACGTCGTCTCGGCGGTCGAATGCCTCCCGTAGCGGGCCCTCGGTCAGGTTGTAGTAGATGGCGTCGTAGACGTTCCCGGTCTGACCCTCCTCCGTCGCCATGCAGCGCAGGAACGGGTACGTGATCGCCCGGCCCAGCGGCTCGCCGGGCTGATAGCGGTAGCGGAAGTCCATCCACTCGAACGTCTCGCCGCCCTCGGCCCAGCCCCCGAAGCGGCACGGCCCGAACGCCTCGAACAGGGCAATCCGGGCCGCCTGGCCGGACTTGTCCGCGCCCTTGGGACGGCTGAAGAACACCGAGTCGTAGAGACGCCTCCCCTCGCGGTCGAGGGCGTAGGAGTCGGCCAGCAGCATCGTGAGTTCGTCCGACAGGGGGATGCCGTCAGGATGCGCGACCGAGAGCGGACGCCCCTGGATGTCGCCGGGCCCGTGGACGCAGAAATGCTCCATCCAGGCCGCAGCGAGCCAGCCGAGCGAACGGTCCCGTTCATGGCCCGGGGCGGTGACCCGTTCAACCGGCACCGGTGAGCCTCCGTCTGCGCTCGGCAGCGAAGTCGGTGACGCGCTCGTCCTCGGGCTCGTCGGAGACGGTAGGCGCAGGCTCGTGGGTGATGCCGGCGCGGAGGCGGGCGACCGGCGTGAGGCCGAGTTGCCGCCCGAGTTCGATCAGCGTCTGCTCCGCGTCCTTGCGCATCAGCCATGCCGGGCTGCGGACGAGGTTCCCCTTCTGGCCGCGCACGATCTTGCCGCCCTGCTGGAGCAGCCGGTCGAGCTCGACCCAGTCCGCCCACGCTGTGCAGTAGCGGACGAGGAGCGCGCGGTCGACGGTGCTGAGGATGCCGGAGCGTTCCAGTTCGGGGACGACGCGATTCCACTCCGCAGCAGCCTCGCCGCTCAGCGACCGGGGCTTCGAGGGGTGCGCGACCGTGACCCTCCCGGCGCTGCGGCGCGGGTTGCGGCGGACGGCCTTCGGGTTCGGGAGCGGGCCGCGCTCACCCATCGCGCTGGCTCCGAGGCGCGACGTGTGGCGGCAGGGCGCGGGTGCCCGACGTGACGACAGCAGCCCCCGCGAGGGGGCCGCTGCGGGCGACGTGGGCGCCGACAGTCGCTAGGGCTGCTCGTCGCGCAGCGCCGTGAGCCGCTCCTCCAGCACGTCGCGGACGAAGCGCCCAAGCCAGCCTCGCGACGCGCCCTCGAAGTCGGCGAGGCAGTAGGCCTCGATGCGTGGGTCGTGGAGCGAGCGCAGCAAGGTCGCGCACTCGTCCATCAGCTCCAGCACCTGTTCGAGAGTCTCCATTGCCTCGGTGCGCCCAGGAGCCATCGCCTACCGTCCCTCGGGGCGGCAGAGCCGTCCGGCATTCGCCGTGTGGTGCTCCAGCTGCTTCATGCTCATGAAGTGCTTGCCGCAGGCCTCGCAGCGCGGACGCTCCGGCTTGGCGGGCTCGACCTTCGTCTTCGTGGCCTTCGCGGGCTTCGAGGCGGTCTTGGCCGCGCCATCCTTGAGGCTCCAGAACCGCCAGCCGTTGCAGGCAACCCCGGCCATCACCGCGCTCCCGGCGGACGAGGGCGACTTGAACTCGCGCCCATCCGCCAGCCGGAACCGGTGCTTGCCGTCCTCGCCGGCCACCACCTCGCAGCGGTGCTCCGTGCCCTTGTACTTCGCGACCAGCACCGTGCCTGCCGCCAGCTTGTCTCGCAGTCCTCCATCGATCGGCATCGTGAATGCTCCTTTTGTGCCGTCCCTGGTGGACTGCATCACTCACTCTGGACGCGCACGAAGTCAACGAGGCGGCAGGGTGAGTCGATCCCGGGAGCACCTCAGTCCTCCCGCTGTGCGGTAAGGCCGGTGAACGCCTCCCAGCGCTCGATCGCGACCTGCACGAACCGCGGCTCTAGTTCCATCGCGAAGCAGCGACGGCCCTGCTGTTCGGCGGCGATCATCTGTGAGCCCGATCCCGAGAACGGCTCGGCGCAGATCCCGCCCGGCGTCGTGTGGTACTGGATCGGCCGCGCGAAGACTTCGACCGGCTTCTGGGTCGGGTGGATGCCGTCCTGCTCACCCTGCTGGTTGATCTCCCAGACGGTGCTCGCGTTGGCGGGCGGCTTCTGCGACGGACGGTGGCCCTCCGGCCAGCCGTAGAAGCAGGGCTCGTGCTGCCACATGTAGTCCGAGCGCGTCAGCACTGGGCGGGCCTTGACCCAGATCACCGTCTGGTGGACGAGCAGTCCGTTCTTGCGCCAGGCGTCCTCGACGAGCGCCTGTCGCCGAGTCGCGTGCCACTGGTAGACGGGGACGTCCTCCACGCAGTGAGCGAGCCAGACGCGGAGGAAGTCGGCGAAGAAGCCCGAGGCGGCGTCCGGGTCGCGGTAGTCGTCCCAGTGCTTGTCCTTCGTCTTGCGCCCGCCGTTCGCCCAGGATTGCGGGTGGTTCCCGCCCTGGTAGTCCACGAGGTAGGGCGGGTCGGTGGCGAGCAGCGAGGCGCGTTCGCCGGCCATGAGCCGGGCCACATCCTCTACGTTGGTGGAGTCGCCGCACATCAGCCGGTGCTGGCCGAGCACGTAGACCTCGCCCCGCTGGACGTAGGACTGCTCCGGGACCTCGGGCACGGCGTCCGGGTCGGTGTTGCCGGCGTTCCGCTTGCCTGGGGAAACCTTCTCGAACATCGCGAGCAGCGCGTCGTCGTCCACGCTGATCTCGGCGAGCAGTTCCCGCATGGCGTCGTGGTCGGTGGTGGCCATCGCCGACAGCGGGTCGAGCGAGGCGAGGATCAGCCGCTCCTCGGCCTCGTCGAGGTCGACGTAGACGACGGGGATGCTCGGCTCCTGCTTTGAGATCGCAAGCGCGATGCGGGCGTGGCCGTCCACGACGTGCCCGGTGCGCTGGTTGACGATGATGTCTTGCACCCACCCGACCTGGTCGAGGACGGCGGCGAGCGCTTCCTGCTGCGCCTTGGGGTGGACGCGCCAGTTGCGAGGGTTGGCGAGGAGCTGGTCGGGAGCCTCCTCGCCATGCCCGATGATGCGGTTACGCCAGCCGATGGACGGCTCGTGCCTCGCGGTGCTCATGCAGCGATCGTCTCGCGGGGATGCTTCGGCCGGTAAGGCTTCCTGTCAGACCGAAAGAAGCCGGCGCAACGTCGTGTCGCCGTCCACGGCGCTCACTCACGGAAACTGGAGGTTACTCGGAGTGGGATCGGCGACCTCCGCTAGGTCACAGGTCACCCTTGGATTGGGGCGGGAGTTCGAGTGCCGAGTGTCCGAGGCACCGGTGCTGAACCCAGGTGAGACCCGCCAGCAACGTGCCGGCAAGGATCGAAGTGCCGCCCACGAGTACCAAGATGGGCGGCAGCCCGAAGAGGACCTCGGCCAGGATTCCGAGGGGCATGAGCATCCCCGCCAGTACCAGCCCGCCGATGCTTGAGCGCCGTCCGGTTGACCCCGGCATGTGGGGGAGCAGGAGCCCGAACGTGACATTCACGAGCGCGAACAGCGCGCCATGCACGTGTGCTAGACGCGTTTCGAAGTGCGTCCCCTCGCCGTAGCTGGCTGCCCATTCCTCTGCGTCTGGCGCAAAGTCACGCAGGTAGACGAGCACGAACCCCATCACCATGAAGCCAGCAAGGAAGATCAGGCCGGCACCGACGTTGTGGGCACCAGAGGACAGGGGTGGGCGACTACGCATGGGACGATCTCCGCTCTGCAGGCTGTAGGTGGGCTATTCGACGCCGGACGAGTGCTCACGTCCGGTCCGGGCACGCGAGCCGACCAGGGCAGCGGCGACTAGCCAGCCGAGGATCACGCGCTTCGGTCGTGCGGCTATAAACCGCCCCCAGCGCTCCAGGGCGTCCTGATGTTCGTCCATGGGTGACCTCCATGTTTGCC
>WBZO01002689.1_pt1 | contig 22458 bp, 23 predicted proteins | sample 5204261 | NCBI WGS metagenome assembly WBZO01 (sample SAMN12412400, study PRJNA552823) | activated sludge metagenome | isolation source: activated sludge from anammox sidestream of wastewater treatment plant... | place: USA: North Carolina | collected 2017-09 | reverse complement strand
CGCCGAGTTGTCCGCGTGCGGCACGCTCCCGTGCCCCGGCCGCCCCACCGCGGTGAGCTTCAGCCAGCAGATGTCCTTCTCGTTCGTCGCGATGCTGAAGAGCTTCGTCTCTTCGCGCCCAAACCGTGTGGTGCCGCCCCCGCCCTCGCTCAGCTCGAACTCCACGTCCACCACGTCCGGCCGGTGCTCGCACAGCCACACCATCCCCCAGTCGCTACCCGCTTCCTCGTCGGGGACGGCGCAGAACACGACATCCCGTTTCAGCGGCACTCCCTGGCGCTTCAGCAGCAGGAACGCGATCAGCTGCATCACGCCACAACCCTTCATATCCACCGCGCCGCGCCCGTAGATGCGCCCATCCGTCACCAGGCCTTCGAACGCCGGCATCGTCCAGTACTGCGCCTCCACCGGCACCACATCCGTGTGGTTGCAGAGCATGATCGGCCGCTTCGATCCATCACCGCCAAGCCGCGCCACCAGCACCTCGCGGTCCGGTGCCGTCTCGATGTACTCCACGGCGATGCCCTCGCTCTCGCAGAGCGCCCCGAGGAAGCGCGCCGCCGGCTTCTCGTTCCCCGGCGGGTTCGACGTGTCGATTTGCAGGTAGCGCACGAAGATATCGAGCGCTTCGCGGTGGATGGCCGGCCAATCGATCATGCTGCGAGCTCCCCGGTGGCGAATTTGCGAGGGCCGAATCGTAGGCTCCCCGCACGCTCAGCGCCAAACACTCCCGCTCCAAACGGACATAAAGAAAACCACGGCACCTGTTTTCGGCGTATACTGAATGCAAGCCGAGTTCCCGTCGCACGGGAAGCGGGGGACCCAACTGTAGGGGTGTATCGCGCAAGAGCGCGTAGGCAACTCCCAATGCCGAACCCGTCAGCTAACCTCGTAGGCTTTTGGGAGAGACCGTAGCTTCACCGCCCAGGTCTCTCAGACGCAATCGCCAGGCCGCCCGCACCGGTGGCCTGGATGACGTTGTGGGGTAGCCGGGTGGCTGGCACGTCTTCTCGTACCTTCGGTCTCGAACGGGGCATCTATTACTGCGCGAAGTTCCTCGCGCAAACCTCCCAGAACCTCTGGCTGGCTTCGCTCTTCCTCATCGCCGGCACGGGCAGCAGTCCCGCCCTCGGCCTCAGCAGCCTCTTCCTCGCGACCCTCCTGCCCTCCATCCTCCTCGGCCTCCCCGGTGGCGCAATCGCCGACCGCCTCGGCCCGGCCCGCGGCTTCGCGACCGGCGCGGTCCTCCGCTTCCTCCCCATCGCCGGCGCCCTCTTCTTCCTCGATGGCGGCACCAGCGCCTGGATCTTCGCCTTCGCCTACTCCACCGGTTCCCAGGTCTTCACTCCCGCCGAAATGGCCCTCGTGAAGCCGCTCCAGCATGCCCGGGCCGGCAGCGTCCATTCCTGGCTCGTCGCCCTCCAGTACGGCGGCCAGGGCATGGGGATGCTCGTGTTTGCCCCGGCCCTCTACTTCCTCGGCGGGCCGCGCCTCATGCTCGCCGGCGCCGCAGCCGGCTTCCTCGTCCTCACCGCCATCACCGCCCTGCTCGCCTGGCGGCTCGCCCCGGTTGCGGTAAAGGCTCCGGCGTCTGTCGCTAGCGCCATGCGCTTCGGCGACACCGTCCGCTTCTTCCGCAGCGAGTACCGCGCCCGGTACGCGCTCGTGGCCCTCGGCCTCAAGATGGTCGTCGCCAAGGGCATCGTCGTCGCCCTCCCCTTCTACCTCGAACGCGACCTCGGGCTCGGCCTGGGCGGGCTCGCCTACCTGATGGTCCCCGGCGTCATCGGCGTGCTTGCTGGCCTCCTCTGGTGCGGCCGCTCCCTCACGCTCGACCGTGCCAACGATGTGATGCGCCTTGCCATCCTCGGCCTCGTCGTCTCCGTTGCGGCGCTCGCGGCCCTCGACTATGGCATCACCGCTGTCGCCCAGCTGAGCCATGTGCCGCCGGTCATCCGGCTCGAAGCCGAGATGAACACCACCTTCGCCGTCGCCATCCCGGTCGCGTTCCTGCTCGGCCTCTGCCTGAGCGGCCTGCTCATCGCGGCCCGCGTCGCCCTCACCGAGACCGCCCCGATCGGTCAGCAAGCCCGCGTCTTCGCCGTCCAGCTCACCCTCACCGAGTCGTTCATCGCCCTCCCGTTGCTCCTCATGGGCGTCGGCACCACCTTCGCCGGAGCCCGTCTGACACTGGGCGTCCTCGCGATGGTCATGGTCGCCGCCTTCGCCCTCGTCGAAGTCGATCGCTGGCGTTCCACCAGCGCCCGCTCCCTCCGGCGCCTCGCCCTCCCCGGGACCGCCTCCGCCTGAACTCTGCCCTAGGCGTTCCGGCGCGCCGCCTCGACGAACGCGCCGAACAGGCGGTCCGCGCTCTCACCAATGCCCGGCTGGCCGGCCATGTCTTCCGGGTGCCATTGCACCCCCACCACGAACCGGCTCCCCGGCACTTCGACTGCCTCGATGACTCCGTCGGACGCCCGTGCCGTCACCACCAGCCCGTCCCCGGGCCGGTCGATAGCCTGGTGGTGGCGCGAGTTCACCTCTATCCGCGTACCGCCCACGATCCCGGCCAGGCGGCTCTCCGCCCCAACCTCCACTGCGTGTGCCGGGCCGTGTCGCGGTTGCTGCACCGAATGCGCGAGCGCCCCCTCCACCATCGACGGGATGTCCTGCACCAGCGAGCCGCCGAGCGCCACGTTGAACACCTGCATCCCCCGGCAGATCGCCAGCACCGGCAAGCCGGCCCGCTCCGCCGCCGCCAGCGCCGCGAACTCCAGCTCATCCCGCGCCTCCGAGACGCCAATGATGCTCTCGTGTGGCACATGTCCGTACCGCCTGGGCGCAACGTCGCCACCGCCGCTCAACACCAACCCCGAACACCGGCCAAGGGCCGCCTCCAGCCGCTCCCGCGCCATCCCGGGGGTGAGCACCAGCGGCACCGCCCCGGCCGCCTCGATCGCGCGCAGGTAACTCAGGTTCAGGCTCGCCCGCTCGAAGCCCCGGCTGTCGAAAGCCGTTGCCGCCGTCACACCCACCAGCGGAGCGCTCACTTCGCCACCTTTGGCCGGTCCGCGCGCCGGTACACGAACCGCAACCCCGACCACCGCTCGTCGATCGCGCAGACTTTGTTGTCCACCAGCCCCGCCGCCAGGCCGGCCTCGCGCACCCTGTTTTCGCTCAATGCGGCCGGTTCGCCACGGACATGCTTCGGCCAGGCAATCCAGAGCCCGCCGGCAGGATCGAGCAACGGCTTCAGCGCCAGGAAACATCCCGCCAGCTGCTCCTCGGCCGTCACGAAGCTCACGGCCACGTCCACACCACCCTCGCCCGCCGGGACGAACGTGACACCGGGCGGCAGCTCGCCCAGGGTGCGCGTGAAGTCACCGGGCGCATCCACGAGCGCAACGCGCGAACCGTCCCGGATCCCGAGCTTCTTCGGCAGCGGCGTCCCCGAGTACCCGGCCACCCGCGCATGGTAGCCGCTCGCCCGCGGCCACAACCAGCCCGCGCATGCCGCACGTTCCGGTCCTCTGCCCGCTGGTGTAGTCTCCCCGCGTCATGACCGTCGATCTCGCCTGTGATGCCGCCATCAACGACCCGGCCGCCTATTTCGCCGCCGCGCGCGAGCACGGCGATGTCCAGTGGAGCGATGCGCACCACGCCTGGGTCCTGCTTTCGCACGCCGAGGTCGAGGCCGGCTTCCGCGATGCCGAGAACCTCTCGGCCGACCGTACGGGCAGCTTCGCACGGGCCGCCACGGGGCGGTCCGAAGCCTTCGGCCGCGCCGTCCAGCTCATCTCCGGCTGGATGAACTTCCGCGACCCGCCGGTCCACACGCGCTTGCGCCAGCCGGTGAAGGCCGCCTTCACGCCGCGCGCCGTCTCCGCCCTCGAAGCCCAGGTCCACGCAATCGTCGATCAAGCCCTTGATAGCCTCGGCGAAGGCCCGGCCGACCTCAACGGGCAGTTCGCCCACACCATCCCTGCCACCGTTATCGCCGCAATCCTGGGCGCCGACCCCGCCGATCGCCACCGCTTTCAGGGCTGGTCCGACGACATCGGCCGCCTCGTCTTCGCCATGAATCCCGGCCAGTCGCCGGAAGAGCCGGTCACGAGCGCCGCCGCAGAGTTCGTCGCCTTCTTCTCGCGCCTCATCGAGCGCGAGCGCCGCACCCCGTCTTCCAGCGTCCTCTCGGCCATCGTCCACTCGGATATCGGCGAACTCAGCGAGTTGGAGCTTGTCGGCGCATGCACGCTTCTCCTCTTCGGCGGCCACGAAACGACCACCACGCTGCTAACCAACGCGCTCGCGCTTCTTCTCGAACGGCCAGCGCTCATGGCGTGGCTCCGTGAACACCCGGAATCCACGGAGACGGCCATCGAGGAGTTCATGCGGGTCGGCGGGCCCGCCCGGAGCATGCCCCGCAAGGTCGCCCACCGGCACCAGCGCGGGGGCCATGCGCTCGAACCTGGTCAGAACGTCTTTCTCGCCATCGTCGCGGCGAACCATGATTCACACGTCTTCCAGGATCCCGGACACATCGACCTGCAGCGTGACCCGAATCCCCACCTGGGCTTCGGCTGGGGACTTCACGTCTGCCTCGGCGCCAACCTTGCCCGCCTCGAGGCGCGCGTGGCACTCCACGCACTCCTCCAGCGGTTCAGTCGCATCGAGCTGGCCGGCCCCATCCCGCCCGCCCGTGCGAGCGCGATGGGGTTCGGCCGCCGTCCTCTGCTGGTGCGCCTGGGCCGCTAGGCCGTCAGCGTTCGTGCTCGGCCAGGCGCTGGTCGGTCTCCCGCAACCGCCGGCTCATGATGGCCAGCATGTGGATCGCCAGTTCCGCGCTCGATTCCAGCTCCGCCACGAAGTCCGACCGGAGGATGGCGAACGTCTTCACCGGCCCCCGGGCCGTCACGGTCGCGCTTCGGCGGTGGTGGTCGAGCAGCGCCATCTCCCCAAAGAAGTCGCCGGGACCCAGCGTCGTGAGTTCCGCGCCCCCGCGCGTCACGGCCACTCTTCCCTCCTTCACGAGGAAGAACCCCACCCCCTCATCCCCCTCGCGGAAGATCGCTTCGCCGTCGGCGAAGTTCCGTTCGCGCGTGATCTTGTTGAGGCGTTCGAGTGCCTTCCGCGGAAGGTCCGCGAAGATCGGTACCCGGCTCAGTTCGGCTGTGGTGGCTGGCACGATTGTTTCCCTCCTCATTCGGCGGCCTTCGCCGCGCCGCCATCCTGCACCTGTTTCACAGGGCTGGATATAGCCTACTTCACACCCGGGAATCGTTGGCCCACGGCCAGCCCCGCTCACGACAGAGAAGAGGGGGACACCAGTGGTGTCCCCCTCTTCGGGTTTGGTCTTCCGTGACCGCGCCGGCTTAGCCCTGAGAAGCCTTCGACGCAAGGTAATCCTTCAGCGTCTGGCCCGTCCGCCACATCGGCTCGGCGCCTTCGAGGCTCATGATCTTGTCCCAGTTCGCCTGGATCCACTCGGCATCCTTCAACTGGTCCATGCCCGGCTGCACGCCCGGGCCCTTCACGATCGACGCGCGGTTGTAGTTGCCCGCTCCCGCTTCGATGATGATGCCGCTGTCCTGGCACTCTTTCGAGACCATCCACGTCACCGCCGGCACAACCAGTTCCGGCTTTAGCCGCTCCACCATCTCCTGCGGCATTACGGTCTGGGTCAGGCGCGTGCCAGCCACCGGGGCGACCGTGTTCACGTTGACGTTGTACTTCGCGCCTTCCTGCTTCAGCACGTTCATCAGCCCGAGCATCGCGGTCTTCGCCGAACCGTAGTTCGCCTGCCCGAACTGCCCGTAGATGCCCGACGACGACGTCGTCAGCACTACGCGGCCGTACGACTGCTGGCGGAACACGGGCCACGCCGCCCGCAGCACCGTGAACGAACCCTTGATGTGGACCGCGAAGACCGCGTCCCAGTCAGCCTCGCTCATGTTGTGGAACGCGATGTCCCGCAGGATGCCGGCGTTGCAGATCACCACGTCGAGCCGCCCGTACGTGTCGATCGCGGTCTTCACCATGTTGAAGCCGCCGTCATAGCTCGAAACGCTGTCGAAGTTCGGGGTGGCTTCGCCGCCCGCCGCCTTGATTTCGTCACAGACTTTGCGCGCCGGGGCTGCATCAGCGCCCTGCCCGTGCGGGTCTCCGCCAAGGTCGTTCACCACCACTTTCGCGCCCCGCTTCGCGAGGTCGAGCGCATACGCGCGGCCAAGTCCGGCGCCCGCGCCGGTGACCAGGGCAACCTGGCCTTCGAATGAAATCGCCATGTGTTTGAGTTCCTCTCAACGTTCTGATGTGCTTCCGGGGCTGCGGCCGCCCGCTCACCAAAGCCGAAGGCCCTTCACTTCCGTGCAATCTCGCAGGTTACCAGCTAATGCCGCTTATTTCCGCTCGAACTGACGTGCTGGTATCCCGCGCGGAGCGCGGCCTCCCGCCGTATAGTTGCCCCCGTGCCAGGAAACATGTGGGATGAGCCCGAAGAGCCAGCCGCCGAACTGGACCTCCGCGTCCTCCGCGTGGCTGCCGCTCCCCTCGACCCGGCCGGCGCGGCCCTCCGCCTTCGCCTCGAGACAACCCGCGGCAATATCGACGCCGTCCTCCACCCCGTTGAAGGCGGGACCGGCGCGGTCATCTGCGTCGGTGGCGCAATGGGCGGTGTCGATGGCCCCGCCGATAACCTCTATGCGCGCCTCCCCCGCCTTCTCGCTCCCCACGCCGTGACCGTGCTCCGAATGGAGTACCGCCACCCTAATAACTTCGAAGAGTGCGTCCTCGATGTGCTCGCCGGCTGCTCCTTCCTCCGCGGCATCGGCGCTACCGAACTCACGCTGGTCGGCCACAGCTTCGGCGGAGCGGTCGTGATCAAGGCCGGCGAACTCCACGATGCCGTCACCGGCGTCGTCTCCATGTCCCCCCAGTTGTATGGCACGCGCGAAGTCGAAAACCTGGGAAAGCCCCTCCTCCTCGTCCACGGGATGGCCGATACCATCCTCGACCACGAGGCCAGCGAGGATATCTACCGGCGCGCCCTCGAACCCAAGCGCATCGTCCTCTTCGCCGAGGCCGGCCACTCCCTCATCCAGGCGAAGGACGCCATCGACGCCCTCCTCAGCGACTGGATCCCCGCCCGGCTCGCCCACGTGCCCATGGACGGCGGCCGCGAAGAGCACGAGACCCACTGACCCCGCAGCCCCGATCGCGGTAGACTTCCGCTCTCGCAGAGGAGTTCACCATGACCAACGACGATATCGTCTCCGCCTTTATCGCCGAGTGGAGCAACGCCAGGCCCGACGTCGCCCACCTCGCGTCCTACTTCACCGAAGACGCCGTCTACCACAACATGCCCACAGCGCCCGTCACCGGCCGGGCCGCCATCCAGCAGACCTTCGCCGGCATCCTTTCGCAGGTCGAGCCGCGTGGCTGGGAGATCCTCTCGCAGGTCTCCGCAGGCGACCTCGTGGTCAACGAGCGCATCGACCGCTTCGCCGCAGGCGACAAGAAGGTCGAGCTCCCCGTCGCCGGGGTCTTCGAGCTCCGCGACGGCAAGATCGCGGCCTGGCGCGACTATTTCGACATGTCCACCTGGCTCAAAGCCCTCGCCTGACGCCGCGGCGGAGGTGGGGCGGGCGCTCTTCCCTCGTTCCAGATAAGTTGCACCATGCAACTAACTATGCCACCCTCCCCCAACACGGAGGTCCCGATGTTCGATCCCGCACACGAACGATCGTCGCCGGAATGGTGGCACAGGCGCTCGCAGGGCCGGCTCCCCGGCCTCGTCGGGGTCGACCCCACTGCATTCGGCGACGGCTGGGCTGAAGGCCGCCTCGAGATCCGCCCCGAACTCTGGGCGCCCAACGGCTTCCTCCACGCCGCCACCGTCGTGGCCCTTGCCGACACCCTCTGCGGCTACGCCTGCGTCGCCAACCTTCCCGAAGGTGCGAGCGGCTTCACCACCATCGAAATCAAGAGCAACTTCCTCGGCACTGCCACCGAAGGCACCCTTACTTGTCGCGCCACCATGGCCCATGGCGGCCGCACCACCCAGGTTTGGGACGCTCCGGTCGTCCACCAGCAGACCGGCAAGACCATTGCCCTCTTCCGCTGCACGCAGATGGTCCTCTGGCCGAAGCCGTCCTAGGCGTGCGTGTCAGCAGGTGCGTCAGCGCCCTTCCCCTGAACGCCCGGCAAGGCTAAACCTCTTGCCTTTGCCCACATCCTGTCATACGCTTACTTTCAGTAAGAAAAGTCGGGAGGCCCACCGTGCCCACGCCAACCATCACCCGCCTGAACCACGCCGTCCTCTACGTGCGCGACGCCGTCCAAGCCGCGACGTTCTACAAGCAGGCCTTCGGCTTCGAGGAAATCACGAACATGAACGGCCAGGCCGTCTTCCTCCGTGCCGCCGGTTCCGATAACCACCACGACCTCGGCCTCTTCTCCGTCGGGCCCGCTGCCGAAAAACCCCCCCGGGGCTCCGTCGGCCTCTACCACCTCGCCTGGCAGGTCGCCCGCATCGAGGACCTTGCAGAGATGCGCGTCCGCCTCACCGAACTCGGCGCCCTCACCGGCCAGAGCGACCACGGCGCAACCAAGTCACTCTACGGCGCCGACCCCGATGGCAACGAGTTCGAGGTCATGTGGCTCGTCCCCAGGGAACAATGGGGCGAATACGACCGCAACGCCGTCACGAAGCCGCTCAACCTCGAACGCGAACTGGCCGCCCACGGTTCCTGAGTCACCGGCGGGCCGTCTGTAGCGACCAGCCGGGGCTATGGCGCCACCGCCCCGAAGTACCCCGGTTCCGCGTCAACCTCCGGGTCCAGCCGTGCGATCTCGCCCGCGACCGCCACATAGGCCGCGATCGCGGCGTCCAGCGTCGCCGGGCCATCCCCTGTCAGGTACGAGGCATCGAGCGCCAGCTCGCAGGCCTGCGTCCACGGGTTCTCGCCCGGCCCCTGCCGTGCGATCACGTGCGTCGAGCAGGTGATCCGGACGTGTCCCTGCCGCGCCTGGATCGCGGCAATCGAACGGTCGCCCCGCATCCACAGGCCCACCGCCGCCCGCAACCCCAGCAGTTCGAGCGCGAACCGCTGCATCTGGGTCACCGTTGCGTCCGAACTGCATGCCAGCGCACCCGGCAGAGGTGCCGCCGCCCGGTCCCCGCCAGAGGCCGTGCCCGCGTTCTTGCAGAGTTCGGCCCAGCCGCCCGCCGTCGTCCCGGCGACGGCGGCCACGTCCATTTGCTGCCAGGTTTCGCTGGCGGCCGCGTTTGGCGCCGGGTCCTCCGCAAACCAGACCGCGAAGTCCACATTCGGCAGGGCCGCAGGCGCCGGGGTGCCGATAGCCTCGAGGTATGCGGGTGTGGTGGGCTGCGGGACGACCATCGGCCCAACGAAGGGCATGCCGCCCAGCGCCGCGGCGAAATCCGCGTTGGCGCACCGCGCGGTGCCGAACAGCGAAAGGAGCAGCAGCCCCCAGAGCGCCTTCTTCACGCCCTGATCATCGGCAAGAGGGAGCCGCCCCGGAGTCCGCCAGGTCGCTGCCGACTACCCCCGCGGCAGCCCCAGCCCCCGCTGGGCGATGATGTTCTTCTGGATCTCGCTCGTCCCCCCGCCGATCGGCCCGGACATCGCCAGCAGGTAGGCGGTCTGCAACCGCCCGTGCAGTTGTGCCCACGTCGATCCCGGCCGGAGCTGGCCGTAGGCCCCCATCAGGTTCACGCCGGTGTTCGCCACCTTGATGCCGAGCAGCGCCATCCACACCTTGCCCATGCTCGCCTCGTAGTTCGGTACGTCACCCCTCGATTGCAGCCATGCCGTCCGGTAGGCGACCAGCCGCCCCACTTCGACCTCGACCACCAGGTCTGCCAGCTTGTGCCGAACCGAGTCCTTGTCCCAGGGCCGTCCGCCCGGGTGCCGTCCCTTCGCCCAGCGCACCAGGTCGTGCACCGTGCGCCGCGCACCCGAGATCGCCGCGATGTTCGACCGTTCGAAGTCGAGCGTCGTCGTCGCCACGTACCAGCCGTTGTCCACGCCGCCCATCAGGTCCTTCGCCGGCACCCGCACGTCCTCGAAGAACACCTGGTTGAAGTCCCGCCGGTAGGCGATGTTCGGGATGCCCTGCACCGAGATCCCCGGCGCCTTCATATCGACCACGAACGCGCTGATGCCCTTGTGCTTTGGTACGTCCGGGTTGGTCCTGGCGAGCAGCAGCATCCGGTCGGCGATGTGCCCGTTCGAAGTCCAGATCTTCTGCCCGTTGATGACGTAGTCATCGCCGTCGCGGACCGCCTTCGTCTCCATGCTCGCCAGGTCCGAGCCGCTGCCCGGTTCGCTGAAGCCCTGGCAGTACCAGGTCCCGCCCGAGGCCATCTCCGGCAAATATCGCTGTTGCTGTTCCTCGCTCCCGTGGACGAGCATGGTCGGCCCGGTGATGCCGATCGTGAACAGCCGGCCGCCGGAGGGTGCCCGGTGGTAGGCCAGCTCCTCGTTCAGGATCATCTGCTCGATCTGGGTCTTGCCCATGCCTCCGTACCGCTCCGGCCAGGCCGGCGCGAACCAGCGCCTCGCGCCGAGTTTCTTCGTGAACTCGCGCGCGAAGGCCAGCTGTTCCTCGTTGTCGAAGAAGTCGTCGTCGCCTTCGAACCCGGGCGGGAGTTCGGCCTTCAGGAAGGCGCGCAACTCGGCGCGCCACTGCTCGGTCTCGGCTGGGAAGCGGAACTCCATGGCTGGCTCCGTGGGCGCCCCATCTGGGGGCGGAGGTGCCCCGCGAGTGTACACGCCGCCCCGGTTCCGGGGTCGCCCCGCGGACCTCTCCGGTCGCTCCTAGTGGAAGAAGATCCCGCCGTCCACGATCAGCGTCTGCCCGGTGATCGAGTCCGCCCGGCAGAACATCACCGTCTGCTCGGCGATGTCCTCGGCGCTGCTGGCGCGCTTCAGGATCGCCCGCTGGCGAGCGCCCTCGGCCACGGCAGGCGGCAACCGCAGCGCCATCCGCGTGTTCTCCACCAGCCCGGGTGCCACGCAGTTCACCGTGATCTCCGGCGCCAGGGCGACGGCCAGGCACCGCGTCAGGTGGATCAATGCCGCCTTGCTCGTCGCGTACGCGATGGAGCTCCCGCCCGGCGACAACCCGGCCACGGAGGCGATGTTCACGATGCGCCCGCCGCCCTGCTTCCGCATCTCCTTGCCAGCCGCCCGTGAAAGTGCGAACGGTCCGCGCACGTTCGTGTCGTAAATCCGGTCCCAGATGTCGATCGTCAGGTCGTCCAGCTGCGGGAACGGGATCCCGATGTTCCAGGCGGCGTTGTTCACGAGGATGTCCAGCCGCCCGAACGCGGCTGCCGCCTGTGCGACCGCCGCTTCGCACCGGGCCGGGTCGCTCTGGTCGAGCTGGACCATGGCCGCCCGCCGCCCGGCCGCCTCTACCCCCGCCGCGGTCGACTCGGCGCCTTCGCGGTTGCCAGTGTAGCCGACGACGATGTCGCAGCCAGCCGCGGCGAGCGCCTTGCAGATCGCTGCGCCGATATCGCCCGACCCGCCGGTGACAAACGCAGCCTTATTCGCAATGTCCACAGGAGTGCTCCGGAAAGAGATGTGGCCCGAGTCTACAGGCCTCGCGCCTCCTCATACGCCCGTTCGACCAGTTCGGTCGCCTCGGCGAGCAGCCCCGGAGCGCAGGCGATCACATAGCCGTCCTCAAACGTGTGCCCCCCGAACCCGCCCGTCGCCGCGCCCGCCTCCCGCGCGATGATACCGCCCCCGGCGATATCCCACGGGTTCAGCCGGTATTCGAAGTACCCGTCCAGCTGCCCCGACGCCACATGGCAGAGGTCCAGCGCCGCCGAACCGCCCCGGCGGATGTCACGGATGTGCGGCAACACTCGCGTGAGCATGGCCGCCTGTTCGGCCCGCCGCGCCGGGTCGTAGCCAAAACCCGTGGCCAGCAGGGCCGTCCCCAGGTCCGTGTTCCCGCTGATCGCGATCGAGGCCCCGTTCATGCGCGCGCCTTTGCCCAGCGCCGCCGTGAAGGTCTGGCGGTGGGCCACGTCATGCACCACACCCGCCACCACCCGGCCATCGACCTCGACCCCGATCGAGACCGCGTACGCCGGGATGCCGTAGACGAAGTTCGTCGTCCCATCGAGCGGGTCGAACACCCAGCGCACGCCCGAGCTGCCCGGGCGAGCCGCCCCCTCCTCCCCGAGCCACCCATCGTGGGGCCGCGCCTGGCGGATGAGCCGTTCGATCAGCGACTGCGAGCCCTGGTCCGCGTCGGTCACCATGTCGGTCCGGGTCGACTTGGTATCGACGCCGAACCCGGTGGTGGCGAACCTCGCGATGAGCTCGGCGGCCTCGGCGGCGATATCCGTCGCGAGCGCCAGCAGTTCTTCCGGCGGCGGCACGCTCACCGAAGCTGCCGCCCGCCATCGATGACCACGATGCCGCCCGTCACGTAGCTCGCGGCGTCGCTCGCCAGCCAGACCGCAGCCCCGGCGATGTCCCCGGGTGTGGCGAGCCGCCCCATGGGCACGTCCGCGCGGAGGCTTTCGCCGTGGCGGCTCGCGAACAGTTCGCCCGTGAAGTCGGTCTCCACCCATCCCGGGGCGATGGCGTTCACGCGCACGTTCCGGTCGGCCCATTCGAGCGCCATCACCTTCGTGAGCTGGTGCACACCGGCTTTCGTCGCCGCGTACACGCCGAGCCGCTCGAGGGGGACGACGCCCGAGACGCTGCTGACGTTGATGATGCTGGCGGGTGTCCCGGCTGCGAATGCGCGCCTGGCGAACTCGACGCTGGCGAAGTACGTGCCGCGCAGGTTCACGTCGACGACCGCGTCCCACTCCTCCACCGTCACGTGCTCGACCCGCTTGTAGTAGGGGCTGATGCCCGCGTTGTTCACCAGGATATCGACCGGTCCGAGCCCCCAGGCGCTCTCGACCATCGCGGCGATGCTGGCCGGATCGGCGTTGTCGCAGGTCCGGGCGATGCAGTTCGCCCCGAGCGAAACTGCGGCCTCGTGGAGCGGCCCCTCGCTCCGGGCGGTGATGATGACGCGGGCGCCCGCATCGATGAGCCCGCGCGCGATGCCATAGCCGATCCCGCGCGACCCGCCAGTCACGATGGCGGTCTTCCCTTCGAGTGAGAACGGATTCATGCGCGGATTGTCGCGGTTTACCGTTCGAGCCGCGACCGGGCGAACAGTGAGGCGCTGAGGAACCTGGGCGCCCGAACGCGGCCTCGCATGTTTGCCTCACCTCTCCGTGTAGGTCGTAGGGGGGTATGGCCATACGCCCCTACCACCCGGCACGCCGATCCGAGGCGCGCCAGGGATGGCGCGCTGCCGCGGTGGACGCCCGCATGCAGTCCCGCTCGGCACGCCGGGGGGCGGGGGTGAGGGCGACTTCCGAACCGCGACCGGGAGGAAGCGGCACTCCGGCTAACCCGGTGCGCCGTGCGGTAGCCGGAAAACGTTCCAGCATCGACACTCACTCCACCGCATGGCCACGCATGTGCGTCGGCTGCGGGGTGAGTTGCGAGCCGCGACCTGTGGGTCATGGCAGGGGCGCTCATGACTCGACACTGCGCGAGGTCACAGGCCTTCACCACGCCCGGCATGGCGCCGGTGGTATGGTCGGGGGCCATGGAGCGCCACCACCTCGGCCTCGGGTCTACTGGGATCGCCGCCATCCTCGCGTTCACGGCCCTCGCCGTCCCGCCCCTCGCCTTCGACGACACCACCAGCGCTCCGCCCGAGGCGGTGCACCGCCTGAAGGTGCAGGCCGCCCATGTCCGTACCATCCCACCGTTGGTGTCCCGGGTCACCCATGCGGAACAGTACGGACCCACGCCCGATCACGTTCGCGGCCGGGTGGTGGCCCGGACGCTTTTCGGCATCCGCATCGGGTGGTACGAACTGTCAGCAGAGGGCAACGCGGCGTGGCACTACGACCGGCGGAAAGAGTTAGCCCTTGCCGCCGCGTTTCTCCTTACAGAGGCGGGACTTCTCGGCTCCGCCGTCTGGCTTTTCGCTACCAGCCGCTGAGGAGGACGCATCGCTCACCGGGGGTTGGCTCGGAGACCGCAACAGGCAGCTCCTTCAGCGCACTTCGCCCTTCGAACTTCGCACTTCGACCCCCGTTCCCCTCCAGCGCCACGAACGTTGAAACTACCCGCCATGCCCAACACTCGTGTGTTCGACCTCGACCACTCCCGCGCCTACCTCCGGGGCGCCGACCCCGTGCTGACCGTCCTCATCGACCAGGTCGGGCACATCGAAGTCCGGCCGACCGGCCCCAACGCCTACCAGGCGCTTAGCCGCTCCATCATCTTCCAGCAGCTCAGCGGGACCGCCGCCGGCGCCATCTACCGCAAGTTCCAGGCGCTGTTCGGCCTCGAAGGCGAGGCTTTCCCGTCGCCCCGGCAGGTGCTCCCCCTGGGCGACGACGACCTCCGGGCAGCCGGGCTCTCCCGCCAGAAGATCGCCTCTATCCGCAGCCTTTCCGAACACTTTGTCAGCGGCGAACTCGGCAGCGAGCAGTTCGAGCACTGGGAGGACGAGGAGATCATTGCCCACCTCACGCGCGTGCGGGGCGTGGGCCGCTGGACCGCCGAGATGTTCCTGATGTTCCACCTCCGCCGCCCCGACGTGCTCCCGGTGAACGACCTGGGCATCAACCGCGCCATCATGAAGCGCTACAGCCTTGATGCGATGCCGAAACCGGACGCCGTGAGGGCCATCGGCGAGCCATGGCGCCCGCACGCGACCGTCGCCTGCCTCTACCTCTGGCGCAGCGAGGATGTGAGGACGCCGTAGGAAGGCACGAGGCTAGAGGCATGATTTCCGAGGCGCGCCAGGGATGGCGCGCTGGGAGGTCCGTCGCCCGAACGCCGCTGGCCGGGGTCGGATGTCCCGGTGATGGGACCGGGTGGTAGGGGCGTATCGCCATACGCCCCTGCGACGCGCCCCGAACGGAGCGTCGGCGCGAAACGGCGTTCGGGCGTCCACCGCAGCAGCGCGCCATGACTGGCGCGCCTCGGATGGGGCCAACGGCCATTGGCCAATGGCTAGCGGGCCAGCTCCGCCATCAGCTCCAGCACACGCGGGTCGCGGTTCCCGATGAGGAGCGTGCCCACGCCGGAATCGGCCCACGCCCTGTACCGCTCGCGGATGCGCTCGACCGGGCCCACCAGCGACATCTCGTCGGCCATCTCGTCCGGCACCGCGGCCTCGGCCTCGGCCTTGCGCCCTGAGAGGTAGAGGTCCTGGATCTTCGCCGCCGCCTCGCCGTAGCCGTAGCGCGTGGCCAGCTCGTTGTAGAAGTTTTTGCCGCGGGCGCCCATCCCGCCGATATAGAGCGCCGTGCCCGGCTTGGTCGCCGCCAGCCCGGCCTTCACGTCGTCCGTGATGATGACGTTGCAGGTGGCGACCGTGTCGAAGTCCTTCCAGCCCTTGCCGTTGCCGGCGCGGCGGAAGCCCTCTTCGATGTCGGGCCTGAACGTGTCCATGCGATAGGGTGAGAAGAATGCGGGGATCCAGCCATCGGCGATCTCGGCGGTCAGGCGGATGTTGTTCGGGCCCAGGGTGGCCAGGTACACCGGCATGTTGCGTCCGTGGAGGATGCTCTTGAGCGGCTTGCCCAGGCCGGTCGCGCCTGGGCCGGTGTAGGGCAGGTTGTACTCTTGGCCGTGGAACTCGACTGGCTCCTCGCGCGCCCAGATCTTGCGCAGGATGGCCACGTATTCGCGCAGACGCGCCGCCGGCTGCCCGTACGGCTGGCCGTGCCAGCCTTCGACGACCTGCGGCCCGCTCAGACCGAGCCCGACGAGCATGCGCCCGTTGCTGAGCGCGTCGAGGGTCATCGTGGTCATCGCCGTCATCGCGGGGGTGCGGGCGGGGATCTGCATGATGCCCGTGCCGAGCTTGATCTTCGTGGTCAGTCCGGCCAGGTAGGCGAGCGGCGTCACGGCATCGGAGCCGTAGGCTTCGGCGGTCCACACCGAATCCCACCCGAGCCGTTCGGCCTCGAGGACAGATTCGACCGGGAGTTCCATGCGGCCTCCCGAATAGCCAAGGTAGAGGGCGAGTTTCATGGTCCGGCTCCGGCGGCAGTGCCCGCGTAAGTGCGTCCGTTACTCTACCGCGCGGGCTGCGGAGGCGCGCGCTATGGGCTGGTGGGCAATGGGGGCGCGATGCCCGGAGGCGTTTGCTCGAAGCGTGCCAGTTCGTTGCCAGCCGCGTCGAGGCCAACCACCGTGAACCCCTCGGAGACATGTTCGACTGTGAAGTATGCGAATGCCCAGGGAAGCCCGGTTTCCGGCGGCGCGGGCGAAAGATCGATGAGTACTGCCTGGCCGTCAGGGTAGCGCACCTCGATCCGCGTGATCGGCTCCTCGGCCGCGATTTGGACGACATTCCGGCTGCCGCCGGGGCCCGCCATCGTCCCCAGGCCAGCGTTGAGTCCGACGGGTCCGCCTCCGGGCCGCTCTGGAGACAGGTAGCAGGAGCGCGAGGCTCCTCTCCCGTCGTCGTCCAGATGTACCGCGCACCAGCGGCCGGTGGAGGTCGGGTAGATTCCCAGCGACTCGCCGCCTGCAAGCCCGTTGAGCCATGCGACGCGTACCGTCGGCCCCGCCGGTTCCGTAGCCTCGCGGATCGCGTCTGCCATCGCCTTGCTCCGGAAGTCGCTTCGTCCCGCAATGGTCTGCCCTGCCGGTGTTCGGATGGCGACGCGCGCTGCTGCCCACCGCTGAGCCGAGTTGTCATCCTCTACCAGGATTTCGATCTCCACCGTGGCCGGCGAGCCGTCGCTGAGCGCAACGCCGGTCTGGCGCCACGTGAAGGCCCAGATATCCGGTGTGGTTCCCGCATCGGCCAACCAGTAGGAGTCGCCGTCGGCCGAATCGAATCGCGCGACCGAAGGGTTCCAGGACCCGGTGACGTAATCGCGGGACTCGAGGACGAACGGCGTGGCGAACCGCGACGGTGCGACGGCTTCCCAAAGCGCCCAGTCCGCGACGTCGAAGGCCTGGCGGTACGCCTGTTCCGGGCTCCATACCGCGCCCGGCGCGTCTGGCAGAGGAGTGGGGGCTGGGATGGGCGTCCAGACTGGCGTGGGCCTGGACTCGATGGTCTCAGCGGGTACCTTGTCCTCGCCCGGCCCCGTGCTCCCCGCGACCATGACAGCCGCGCTCGCTGTGAGCACCGCGGCACCAGCGATGCCACTGACGGCCGTCTTCGCGGAGACAAGAGCCGCCAGCCCGGACAACCACGACCGCACGCGTTGCGGCCCGCTCTGGCTGCGCGCCCATGCCTCCGCCAGGTCTTCGCGTGAGTCCACCCCAAACTTGCCCAGCAACTCCCGCACGTGCCACTTGGCGCCCTGCAGCGAGATGCCAAGCATCTCGGCTATCTCGCTGTTCGTGTGGCCGCGCTCGATGAGCCGCAGCACCTCGCGCTGCCGGTCTGTCAGCCGAATGCTCTGCCGCTGTGCCCGTTCCATGCACAGATGATGCACCGGGAGGGCCGGCCTGTCCCTATCCCATGGACGACATAACGCAGAAATTTCGTATCCAGCCTGTCCCCTACCGCACCACCACCCGGTACACCGCCCCCTCGCTATCGCGCACGGCGTACAGCTCGCTCTCCTCGTCCTCGCCGAACGAGGAAATGCTGCCGGGCAGCGTTCCAATCCGCTCCGTCTCGAACGCGCCCGCGCCCACCCGGCGGGTCGCCCAGAGGTTGCCCGAGCAGTAATCCGTGAACAGGTAAACGCCATCGAGCGCCGGGAACTCGCCCCCGCGATACACGTAGCCACCCGTGATCGAGCAGCCCTCCCCGTGGCTGTACTCGAAGATCGGGAGCGTCAGGCCGGTGGTGTCGCAGCCACTCGCGGGCCGGAAGCACTGGCTCGCCTCCATCACCGCCCAGCCGTAGTTCTCGCCGCCCTCGCTGCCCGCGGGCTGGAAGTTCACTTCCTCGTACTTGTTCTGCCCAACGTCGGCGATCCAGAGGTCGCCCGTCTCGCGGTCGAAGCTGAAGCGCCACGGGTTCCGCAGCCCCCACGCCCAGATCTCCCCGCGCGCGCTCGACCGCACGATGAACGGGTTCGATTCCGGGATGCCGTACGGGTCGCCATCATCGACGTCGATCCGGTGGATCTTCCCCAGGAACGCGAGCAGGTCCTGGCCGTTATCGTCGGGGTCGCCCGAGCTGCCGCCGTCGCCCATGGCGATGTAGAGGTAGCCATCGGGGCCGAACGCGAGCATCCCACCGTTGTGGTTCGGATACTTGTCGGCGACGGCCAGCAGCTCCTTGCCGGTCCGCTGGTCTGCCTGGTCCGCGCCAGCGGTGGCGCGGTACTCAGCGACCGTGTTGTCGTTGTCCTGGGCGGTGTAATACACGAAGAAGCGACCGTTGTTCTCGTACTCCGGGTGGAAGGCGAGGCCGAGCAGCCCCTGTTCGTTCCCGCTCGACTTCACCACGCCGGTGATGTCGAGAAACGGCTCCGGGAGCACGCGTCCATCCTCAATGACGCGGATCCGCCCCTGCTTCTCGATCACAAACAACCGTCCGCTGCCGTCGCCCGCGTGCGTCACGAACGTCGGCCGGGCAAACCCGTCGGCCACCTTTTCGAGCGAGACCGCCGGGATCGGCGCGGGCGTGCCGGTTGGAGGGGTGCCGGTCACCCCGGGGGTCGCGGTGGCAGTGATGGGGGTTGGTGTGGCCTCCGGCACCGTGGCATCGCTCCCGTCGCAGGCGACGAACAACAACCATGCGATAAACGGGAGAGAGAACAGCGCGGCGATCATGAGCGACTTCCGGAGTGCGGCTGGCATCCGGGCAATGGTGCCCAATCGCCCGTTAGGCGCCGGGAAACGCACCCTCACCGCCGCCCGAAGTGCTCAGCCAGGAACCCGTCCACCACCTGCCGGTACGCCTCCGGGTCGTGGTTCCAGGCGCGCACGTGGTCGGCCCCGGGTACGCGCACATACCGCACGATATCCGGGCGGGAACTCGCGAAGGCGTCGCTCGTCTCGACCGGGATCGTCCGGTCCGCGTCGCCGTGGAAGAGGAGGACCGGCACTTCCAGTCCCCTGGCTGTCTCGAAGTGGTCGAAGTCGCGCCAGTCGAAACCATACCGGCGTGCGGCCACCCGGTTCGAGAACGGCAACACGCGCACCGGCACGCCACTCTTCCGCGCCCCGTGCGCGACCGTCGGCACCAGGTCGATCATGGGCGCATCGAGGATCAGCGCCGAAGTGCGGCTCGCCAGTGCCGAGTTGCGCATGAACGCCAGCGAGATCGCGCCACCCATGCTGTACCCGGCGAGCACGATCCGCCGCGCGCCCCGATCGAGCGCGAAGCGCACCGCACCTTCCAGTTCCTCCCACTCTTCGCGGCCGTACGAATACGTCCCCCGCGGGGAAGGCGGGCAGCCTTCGTCGTTCCGGTAGGTGATGGCGAGCGCGTGGAAGCCGCGCGCGGCGAGCGTGGGCATGAGCCGCAGCCCCTCGCGCCGGTTCGCGCCCTTGCCGTGCGTCAGGATGGCCCACGTGTCGCTTTCGCCGGGGACGTGCCACGCCGGGAATTCGCCCAGCGGCGAGCTGAACAGCACCTCGTCGAATGGCAGCCCGTGGGCCGCCAGCGGGTCGCCGTCGAACGCGAACGGGTCGAGGCGCACGTGGTCTCCGGGGCGGAGGTCGCCGTCGCCGGGCCGGAACTCCCGTACCGCGACCACACCGTTTGCATCGAGCACGGGCCCCGCATGTCCCCAGCCGCGGGCACCGCGCAGCAGGTAATGGCCCGCTGCCGCCGCTGGTATCGCCGGCGCCTTCGTGGCGGCCCGCAGCGTGACCAGCCCCGGCGCGATCGCTGTCGCCTGCAGGTCGAGCGGGTCCGGACGATGGTCGCGTTTCGGGTTGAACCCCGTCTGGTGCAGCACCCGTGCCACCACCAGCGATGGCCCAATTAGCAGGCCCGCGCCGACCGCCGATCCCGCGGCGGCTGCCTTCAATCGCATCGGTCACCCCCGCCCGATATCGTACCTTGCCGCCGGTCGAAGGCGGGTAAGGCACGCTGCACCTGACAAGCCCAGCCCCACGCCCCACAATGGCGCGATGCCCGGCTACATCACCGAACCCGAACGCAAGATCCCCGTCGTCGCCGAGACCGATGTCCTCGTCATCGGCGGCGGCTCGGCGGGGATTGCGGCGGCGGTTGCGGCAGCCCGCGGCGGCGCCCGCGCCACCCTCGTCGAACGCTATGCCTCACTCGGCGGGCTCGCGAGCAACGGGCTCATCATCCTCCTGCTCACCCTGGACGACGGGCGCGGGAACCAGGTGGTCGCCGGGCTCTGCCAGGAAATGGTGGACCGCCTCTCCGCCCGCAACGCCTGCCTCTTCCCCCCGCGTGAGGAGTGGGGCTCGCCCGACCCGGCGCTCGTCGAGAAGTACCGCCGTGTTGGCCTCGTCTGGGGCAGCGGCCCCCACGCCGTCCGCTACTCGGTCGCCTACGACCCCGAGGAGTTCAAGGTCGAAGCCGACCGCATGGTGCTCGATGCAGGGGTCGACCTGCGTTTCCACCGCTGGGCGGTCGGCGTGCGCAAGGACGGTGAGCGCATCACCCACGTCATCTTCGAATCGAAGGCCGGGCGCGAGGCCATCGCCTGCGGCGCGGTGGTCGATGCCACCGGCGATGCCGACATCGCCGTCCTCGCCTGCGAGGAGGTCGCCGCCGAGCGCGTCCACCCCTGGCTCTGGTTCCGCACCGCCAACGTCGAGGAAGCGCCCGCCGAGGCCTCCGGGCTGCGCCCCGGCTACTACCGCACCATCCAGCCTGGCGGCTACCTCCACCCCTGGGGCGCCGCCGAGCGCATCGAACGCGACATCGACGCGACCAACCCCGACGACCTCACCTACGCCGAGGTCGAGTGCCGCCGCCTCGTCCGCGCCGAAGTCGACCGGCTGCGCGGCAAGGCACCCGGCTTCGAACACGCCTACCTCTCAGGGTTCGCCGCTACCCTCGGCATCACCGAGTCTCGTCGCCTCGTCGGGCGCCACGTCCTCAGTCGCGAAGAGATGGACCAGCCCATCGACGACGTGGTCGCCGTCACCGGTAACTGGACCAAATATGGGGCCATCTACAACATCCCCTTCCGCTCGCTGCAGGCCAGGGCGACCACCAACCTCCTCACCGCCGGGCGCTGCATCTCGGTCGACCACCGGGCCCACCATGCCACCAAGGAGATCCCCGCCTGTTTCGCCACCGGCGAGGCGGCCGGCACGGCCGCCTCGCTCGCCCTCCAGCACGGGGCGACGTTCGATGCGCTCGACGTGGCGTCGTTGCAGGCCAGGCTGCGCTCGGCCGGGGCGTACCTGGGGCGGTGAAAGTTCGAAGTGCGAGGTCCGAACGGCGAATGGGCTGTATCGCAATGCGGTAGACTGGGCATATGACGCAGCAGGCCAAGTTCACCGTATCGGAGCGTGACCGGGAGTATTTCCGAAGATCGGCCGGTGGAAGGCGGAATCGCATGCCGCGGCTCTCCGCGCTCACCTCGAGCTGCCCATCGCCGAGCGCCTCGAGCGCAGCCTCGCGTGGACCATCGCCGAGCGCCCAACGTGGCGCTGGCCGATCACTGCCGACACCCCGAGGCCCATGTGGGAGCGGGCAAGAAAACTGGGACTGCTCCTTGAGCAGGAATCCTGAAGCAGCCCGGGAACTCATCGTTTCAATCGGCCGCATCCTGGATCAGGCTGGCCTTCGGGCCGCGCTCATCGGTGGGCAAGCGGTCAATTGTTGGGTTGAGCCCCGGATCACCATGGACGTGGACATCACCGTTCTCTCCGATGGCCCGGCAGTGCGGATCGCCATCCGGCTCTTTGAAGAAGCCGGCTTCACGGTTCAGCTCCAACAGGACGGCGGCGGAGCATCTGGCCCGGACTTTGTGAGGCTTGAACATCAGGCGACCTTGGTCCCGGTGGACCTGCAGGTTGGGAAGACTGAGTTCGAGTCCCGGGTCGTAGAACGTGCGGCCCGAGCGCCGGGCCTCGCCGTCCCGGTAGCAACCAGGGAAGACCTTCTCGTGTTGAAGCTTCTGGCGTCGCGGCACAAGGACCTCAAGGATCTCCTGGCCTCGGGAAACTCCCGGATGTGGACTGGAAATACGTCGAGCGGTGGGCGGCCGTTTGGGCGATTGAGGACCGGCTCGAAACCTCCGCCGGGCAATCGCCGAGGATGCCACCAACTCCTGCCTCGCAACTCGCCTCTCGCAACTGCTACAATCACCTCCCCGGGCAACTGGCGAGTTCGCGGAGCACCGCGAGGGAGCCCGGCACGTCACGCATGGTCGCTCGCCTGGGCCGAAGGTCTCGCTGCATATCTCGCGCGGGGCCTTTTTCGATCCCCCGGGGTGGATGGCGCCGGGCACTCAAGCCTCACGCC
>WBZO01002688.1_pt1 | contig 22459 bp, 11 predicted proteins | sample 5204261 | NCBI WGS metagenome assembly WBZO01 (sample SAMN12412400, study PRJNA552823) | activated sludge metagenome | isolation source: activated sludge from anammox sidestream of wastewater treatment plant... | place: USA: North Carolina | collected 2017-09 | reverse complement strand
TGTGAAACAGATTGATGGAGATTTTGTGCCGGCATCCAGGGTTCGCCTCTCAAAGTGACCCTTTGAATTTTTATTTCCATCTTTGGCTCCAGAATACCTCAACGGCCGCCGAGCTGCCGGGTTGCAGGAGACCCAAACACGCTCCTCTCTGAGAGCATGCTGGGGTTGGGGTGCTCGTTTTTTAACCAAGTGGCTAAATCCCCAACACGCTCTAAAGTTATTTGGAGGCTGCTGCTGCTGCCAATGACCTTTTGATGCAGGCACACCCTCCTAAGTAGTTATAAAATAGCATTGCTTCGTTTTTTTTAAAATCCTCCCGGAGAGGATTTGCAAATACTCACTGATGAACCCGCAAACTTTCTACCTCATTACCTGGATATGGATCGCTTTAGCGCTGGTACTTATTCCAGTTCAATTGAAAATCACTGCACCCTATGGCCGCCACCTCTCCTTCCAATGGGGGCCGGTAATGCCTTACCGCTGGGGCTGGATTTTGATGGAAATCGTCTCGCCACTGGTGTTTGCCTCCTTTTTTTTTAATGGCGAAAATGAGAAGACGGCACCGGCGTGGTTCATCTTTGCGCTGTGGATGGGGCATTATTTCAATCGGAGCCTTGTGTATCCTTTTCTGGCCAGGATGAAAGGAAAACAGGTGCCTCTTACCATTATCGCATTCGGCATCTGTTTCAACCTGATGAATGGCGGGCTGAACGGCTACTTCCTCGGCTCCCTGGCCGGGGTGTTCCCTGCAGACTTCTTTTCAAGGCCAAATGTCCTGGCTGGGGCATTGCTCTTTTTCGCCGGCATGGCTATCAATATTCAGTCTGACCAGATTCTAAGGCGCCTTCGGGAGCCGGGTGAAAAAGCCTACAAGATTCCTCGGGGCGGCATGTTCCGCTTCGTATCCTGTCCCAATCATTTAGGAGAGATCGTGGAGTGGACGGGTTTCGCCATTCTCTGCTGGAGCCTGCCTGCCTTCAGCTTCGCTCTTTGGACAGCAGCAAACCTCGTACCTCGTGCACTGAGCCATCACCGCTGGTACCGGCAAAGATTTGAAAATTACCCCTCAGAGAGAAAGGCTGTTTTCCCCGCTGTTTTATAAGCGCCGCTTCGAGCCTGGGCGACTAAATTCTGGGCAGCCCTGAGCCGATAGGCAACTGCCTGTCAGAGTGGGTGAGGTGCCATAGCAGAATTTGCATCTTCCATCTGCCCCTTCAAAACTGCTTTCAAGCAAAGAGAAATAAAAACAGCACATTGGAATCCACTGTCCCAACCTGCTATTTTTGCTGCGGCGTTCAAATAAATTGTTGGCCTGCTGCTGTGGCGAAAGCCGGGGCGCAAATCCCGCCTATTTCACCACCACCACTTTCATTTCAATTGCAGCCTGTTCAGAAGCTAGGCGGATCAGGTACAAGCCAGGGTGCAGTCCGTCAGCCGCAAGGCTCATGGTCTGCCTGCCGGAGCTTAGCTCCCATTGAAAATTGCGCACAACCTGCCCTGAACTGGAAAATAGCTTGCCATCCAGATGGAGAGACCTGTCGCTCGTCAGGCTAATCTGGATTTTTTCATGCTGGCTGAGAGGATTGGGATAAAGGCTGTACCCCTGCAGGCCTTCAATTACCTGGATGGACGAAAGTAGCCCCGTTTTAAAAGAGACACCATCAGAGTGGTCCTGGCAGGTGAATTGGCTATTGTATGGCCGCACCCTCCAGAAGTATTTTTTATTGCTGGAAAGCTCGGTGCAGGTGAAGCTGGTGCCTTCCACAACGTAGCTGAACAGGATAAAGGGGAAGTTCTTTATCGGGCTGATTTCCAAAAGATAATGCGTTGCTTCAGGTACTGCATCCCACTTAAAAACAACAGATTGGAAATAGTCAACCACTTCATCTTCAACGGGGCTGAGCAACTGTGGCAGTTCATTGACAGGATTCTTGGGTGTTTGGTTGTAGAGGTAGGCGGATTTTTCGGTAAGCAGGTTGGTCCGCATCGCCCCGATTTGCTCCTCCGAAAAGCGGTTCATGCACTGGTCATTGGAGTAGGACATGAAATAAGTGCCGTCCGAGCGGAAGGGAACGCCATTGGGGTCGTGCTGAAGGATGCTGCTCATCCCCTGGCCGTTGCAGTTCCACCGGAAGCTCAGGTAGTCCGCTGGTGTGTCGCAAAATCCGTCGCCGGCAAACTCACAGAAGGTGCCGTCCACCCGCTCAACGGTATAGCCGTCCAACTCGCCGGGAGCTGGCTCTTCGTAGTCGTAGGAGGTACCTTCCCATCCGTAGAAGGTATGGGGCAACGAGAGGAAGTGGCCAATCTCATGCGCCCAGGTGTGATCGTTTGCCCCCATACAACTTTTTGCCAGTGCAATACCTGCGTTGTAGGAGCTGTAGCCGCAGTTGCCTGCTGGGCTGTTGACAATGTAACAGTTGATGGTATTTTTTACCTTATGTGCGTGCATCATCTGCGAACCCTGCTGGAAGGTGTGGTCGTAGTACTTTGTTTTAGCGATATGCCTCAAATTGCCTTCGATATAAAACTGGATGCCTGCCTGCTCATAATCCTTGTTTAAAGTGCAAAATGCGTTGAGCAGATTGTTCACAGGAAAGTAGCCTGTACCCGCATCTGTGCCGACGAGGTGTATGGTCAGCGGCACGTAGATAATCTCTTGTGTTTTCAAAAACTGATGTGGGTTTGACTGGTACTTGATGAGCCAGTCCGATTTGCCGTCTAAAGTACCACAGGGGAAAAGCTCCTGCTTCTCCTGGGCTTGTGCCTGGTAAAAAAAGGCCGTCAGAAAGAAAAGAAAAGTTAGCGTTTTAGTCATTTCCTGATTCAGTTTGATAAAAAGTAGAAATGGAACCCGCAAAGGCCTTGAAGGGTTCGCAACCTGAGTGCGAAGATAAAACCTTGAGGTGTTGTAAATAAAATAAAAGAGCATTTAGTCAAATAGTATTCATTCTTAGCGCCTTGCCGGGGGATAGGTGCCGGCGCTGAGGAGTAGAAAATTATTGCCGGTCGTGATGTTCAAAAATTGGATTTATAGAATTTTAGCTTTAGGCTTCAAAAGAATAAGCTATGAAATTGGTACTAAAATCCGTTGAAAAAAAAAGCAAGCGGTACTTCAAGAGCTTTACTGACCCTGGTCAGGACTGCCACGATAAGTTTTGGCCTGTGTTCAATGAGGTGGTTTCTGCCCACGAATCCAGCAGGAAGAAACCGCTTGCCTTTCCGAAGAGAAAGCCTGGTGTCGGTAGGCCAGCAAACCTGCCAGGTACGTGGTCTTTGTGCTGCACAATCTAAGAGCATGCCGGGGATTTAGCACTTGGCTAAAAACGGCCCTTTTTCGCTTGCTTTTTATCTTTGTTTTCAAATCCGTAATGATGCTACGCAACTTCAAAAAGCTTCTTAACTTTAGCAGGGGCTAAATAGTACCCTTGGCTTTGTACTTTTGCCTGTACACCTGCCCGCAGCAAATTATTGACGCCATTTTCTATTGTAATTTTAAAACGTTGCGGGAAGAAGAAGTCAACTATAGTCCATCCTTCTCTTCCCGCTGAACAGGCGCATCTTTTGGGGAAATTCAGGATTTTTCTAAAAAACACCACTTGTTAGAAGCTGTTTGAATTTAGCCAAGTGACCAAATCGCAAGCAAGCTCTTAGACAAGCCCTCTTTTTTTGCTATGACAAACGCTAAGACACGAATACCACTTATTTGGCTGATAGGAATCGGCTCATTTCTTCACTTCCTGCAGCTCTCCGGCCAAAACCTGCAACCTGGTGACCTCGCGGTGCTGGGAGTGAATGCCGTCAATTTTGCATGCAGTGGCTTGCCGACAGAAGACCACATCAGCTTTGTGTGTTTCAAAGACATAGGGGCCGGGATGGTCATTGACATGACGGACAACGGATGGGAGCGGGTCAATCCTGGCTTTTTCGGCAACTCGGAGGGCACTCTGCGAATGACTTTCAACACAGCCATCTCCAAGGGAGAAGTAATCACGATTTCCCTTGTCAACTCGCCAGAAACCTACACTTGTGTCAGTCATCCCGGCGGCATTAACTTCGCCAATATCAACAGCCCTCCGGGCTTTGCCATGAACATGAACGCTGGTGGTGACCAGCTTTTCTTTATGCAGGGCGGCACCTGGGACCCAGGCACTCCCAATGGCCACAATGCCAGCTACACTGGGGGAAACATCCTGTTTGGATTCAGCACCAGCGATTGGAATGTCAGCTCCGGCACCTCCCAGGAATCCAAACTACATCCCGACGTCATCCCCTGCTACCACATGGAGCCGACCACGGGCCAGACTGATTTTTTAAAATATACCGGCCCTATGACGCCTGCCACCCAGCTGAGCTGGATCAACCGCATTAAAGACCCCGCAAACTGGACAGCTTTTGCCGATTGCAATGCGTACAACAGCGCTCCACCAAACTATCCTCAACCCGTCACGCTGCCTATCCTGCCCAGCGGCATGTCCATCTCCTGTGCCGGCAACTGCTCTGGCTGCGCACCACTGAGCGCTGTGCTCAGCTTCAGCCTGCCAGCTACCGGCGGGCCGTTCATCGTCGTTTACACAGATGGAGTTCAGGAGTTTACCCTGAACAACGCAATGAACGGCTCTACGGTCAACGTGACCGTCAACACAAACACGACCTACTCCCTCGTATCCGTGGCTGACCTGCAGGGTTGCCCTGTTTACTCCAACTTTGAAGGGGAAGCCGTACTCAGCATCACGACGCCACCAGTGCTGGCAGGGGTCTCCAGCAATAGCCCCGTCTGCCAGGGTGAAACGATAATGCTCACTGCGCCGACTATACCCGGTGGCCTTTACGAGTGGACAGGCCCGGATGGTTTTATATCGCTCCAGCAAAACCCCATCATTACCAATGCTCAACCCAGCATGAGCGGCACCTACTCACTGACCGTCAGCGTGAACGGCTGCATGAGCCAGCCCGCTACGACAAACCTCACCGTCCTACCTGGTCCGGTAGCTTATCCCACGGCACTCTCGGAATGTGGCGCCAATGGAGCTGCTACCTTCAACCTGGTCGGAGCCAACGGGATCGTCAATGGCAACACGGGGTTGCCCGTTAGCTGGTATTTTGACCCCCTCGGCATGAACCCCATATTTAACCCTGCCAGCTTTACGAGCAGCTCTACCACTGTTTTTGCTCAGGTGACAAACAGCAGTAACTGCACCTCGGAATTCGTACCGGTCACGCTGAACGTCATCGCCCCAATCACCCCGGTGATAACGGGGGTGCCGGGGGTGGTCTGTGAAAATGAACCACCTCTGGTCCTCCCGACCACACAAAGCGGCATCAACGGAATCTGGTCGGGGCAGGGCGTGAGTGCCAACACCTTCAACCCGGCGGGCCTGAACGGCGTCATCCCGCTATCGTTCTGGCCCGAGCCTATGGCTTGTGCTGAGCCAACCACCTTTTACATCACCGTGCAGGCGCCCGTGGTGCCGACGATTACAGGAGTACCTGACTCCCTATGCCAGGATGATAACCCGATAGCACTGCCTGTTTTGCAAAGCGGTATTTCGGGTACCTGGTCGGGAGCCGGCGTCTCTGCCAACAGCTTTGACCCGGAGGGCCTCAGTGGAAATCTGACCTTGACCTTCACGCCCGATCCTGGCCAGTGTGCTGGCAATGTAACCACTGTCATTGTTGTGCGCGTACTCATCACGCCTGTCATATCCGGCCTGCCTACCTCCCTTTGTGAAGATGAAGACCCCGTTGCCTTGCCTCTTGTGCTGAGCGGCATCAGCGGAAACTGGTCGGGCAATGGCGTTGTGGCGAATCACTTCAATCCGGCAGGACAGAGTGGAAGCGTGACCTTGACTTTTACCCCTGTTCCCGGCCAGTGCGCAGGGGCGGTCTCGGCTGCCGTACAGGTAAACGAACTGGCTACCCCACAGCTCGACACTGCCAGTATTTGTGAAACCGCAAACCCACTGAATCTCAATGCTTTAAACGACCCGGTTTTCCCGGCAGGCACCTGGAGCGGGCCGGGTGTAACGGGCAACAGTTTTGACCCCGATGGACTAAGCGGCAGTATTACGCTGACCTTCATCGCCGCCGCTGCATGTACCAATCCAGCAACTACAACTATCTCCGTGAATGAACCTGCTCTGCCGCAACTTGGCACGGCAGCCATTTGTCAAAATGACAATCCGCTCGACCTCAGCACGCTCACAGATCCGGCCTATCCCGACGGCACCTGGGCAGGTACCGGCGTTTCGGGAAACCATTTCAACCCCGCCGGGCAAAACGGAAGCATCACACTGACATTCACTCCCTCTGCCGGATGTACCCAGCCCAATAACACGACCGTCACCGTGAATGGCCTGCCGGGGTTTTCGGGCCTTCAGGAAGAATGTAACCAGGCGACGCAGACTTACACGGTCAGTTTTGACATCATCGGCGGAACGGCTCCCTACACCGTGAATGGAAACCCGCTGGCAGGAACGGTTTTCAGCTCAGGCGACATCGCCAGTGGCACTGCCTATTCTTTTGCCATTGACGACGCCAACGGCTGCGGCCCCGTGATGGTGACGGGATCGGCCAATTGCTCCTGTGCAACAGCCGCAGGCACTATGAGCCAGACTGGTGCACCTTTTATTTTTTGCTACAGCTCCGATTCCTTTTCGGTGTCGCACAATGGCGATGAAGTTCTTGAGGCAGACGATCTGCTGCAATTCGTGCTGCACGACAATGCTGGTTCGGCCCTTGGCAACCTCATTTTAATCTCCAACTCGCCGACATTCAGCACGCCGCCGGGGCTTGTTCCGGGGCAATTGTATTACGTATCTGCCCTTGCTGGAAATGACGACGGCAGCGGTCAGGTGGACCTGAACGACCCCTGCCTGTCGGTTTCGCAGGGCGTGCCGGTGCAATTTTACGAGCCGTCGGTCCAATTGACAGATGATCAGACGATCTGCGGAAATGATTGTGCAGACGTAGCTTTTCAGCTTACAGGAGCAGCACCTTACCAGCTCGAGGTAATGGCTTTTATGAGTGGGCTGCCTGTTTTGTCCATTCCGCTTACCAATATTGACAGCGGTTTTGTGATGAGTTTTTGCCCGGGGGATTATGGCATCTCTTCCGGAGTCGTCAGCATTGAAATCGCTTCGGTGACAGACGCAAACAACTGCACTGCTCACTTTAACCCGCCGGTGTCAACAGGGATCGTGGTGCAGCCCGTAGCTGCCAGCCTGCTCTCAACAGCACTCTGCCAGGGCGAATCTGTGGTGGTAAATGGAAATGTTTACGATGAAAATAACCCCGTGGGAACCGAGGTGTTCCCCAGCGGCAGTTACCTCGGCTGCGACTCGATTGTGAGCGTCAATCTGACTTACTTCCCGCCGGCAGTTTTAAATTTGAACCAAACGCTCTGCGCAGGCAGCAGCCTCATCATCAACGGTACGCTTTACGACGAAAATCATGCGAGCGGCACTGAAATTTTGCCAAATGCCGGCGTCAACGGCTGCGATTCAATTATTTACGTGAACCTTGTTTTTGAATCCGCCATAGTGCATGACCTGACCCCGACGCTCTGCCCGGGGGAAAGCCTCGTCGTTAACGGCACGGTGTACGACCAGGCACATCCGGCGGGGGTGGAGAATTATCCGGGTGGCAGCTATCTGGGATGTGATTCGATTGTCAACGTCCACCTGACTTTTTACCCGCCGGCGGTTTTTAACCTAAACCAGGTGCTATGTGCGGGGGAAAGCCTTGTCGTCAACGGCACGGTGTACGACGCAGGCCATCCATTTGGTACAGAGATTTTACCCAATGCCAGTGTGAACGGCTGCGACTCAACGGTTTTCATCGGCCTGACCTTCCACCCTCTTGGCGTGAACAACCTGTTTGAAACGCTGTGCCCTGGAGAAAGCCTGGTTATCAACGGTACGGTGTACGACCAGGCTCATCCGGCAGGAACTGAAGTTTTTCAGGGAGGGAGCCATCTGGGCTGCGACTCGGTGGTGAATGTTAGCCTCGCTTTTTTTGATAGTGCGGTATTCAATTTTACAACAACACTTTGCCCGGGTGAAAGCCTAATCATCAACGGCACGGTATACGACGAAGCTCATCCCTTGGGCACGGAAGTTTTTCCCAGTGCCAGTGCAAACGGCTGCGATTCAACGGTGCTCATTGTGCTGAATTTCCTGCCGCCGGCAAATGGCAACTTCAGCCAGACGCTATGCCACGGGGAAAGCCTCTCGGTGTACGGCACTGTTTTCAACCAAAATAACCCGGCAGGGCAGGTGGTCATTCCGAACGGTAGCATTACAGGCTGCGACTCTATCCTCACTGTTAGCCTGATGTTTTTTCCTGAAGTCGTTGACACGATGGAGCTGCAACTATGCAAAGGAGGTAGCATTATGGTCAATGGTACGGTTTACGACGAGGCCCATCCCACCGGCACGGAAATCCTGGCAGATGCTGCTGCAAACGGCTGTGACTCAATGGTGGTTGTCCTCCTCAGTTTTGGCGATAAGGTAGTCGTCAGTTTCAACCCCCTGCTTTGCGCTGGCGATTCGGTTTTCATCAATGGCACGCTTTACAATTCGGATAACCCGTTCGGGACAGAGACCTTCCCCGGAGGCAGTTACCTGGGCTGTGATTCGACGGTGAACATCAGCCTTGGATTTTACCCAATATCCCTCTCCCAAATTATTTCCACGCTCCCCGCAGATGGCTCAATTGTAGTCAACGGCACGGTTTACGACCGGCAAAATCCCCAGGGTGTTGAGGTGATTGCCGGCGGCAGCTACACGGGTTGCGACTCTACCATTATCATTCACCTGACCTTTACCGGTGCCATTGAGGCGCAGGCGAGTGTCAACTCGCCGCTCTGCCGCTTGGGAGACGACGGCAGCATCGTCGTGGAATCCATCATCGGCGGCACGCCGCCTTACGTCCTGGCTCTGAACGGGGGAAATTCTGCTCCCGTTGTCAGCTTCCCCGTCGTGTTCAGCGATCTGGATGCCGGCTTTCACACCCTGACGATCATTGATGCGGTGGGCAGCATCGTTCAGCAGGAGCTTTTCATGCCCGATGCTCCGCAATTGACCATTGACCCCGGGGGCGATTTGACGCTGCAACTGGGCAGCAGCACCGAACTTTCAGTGACCATGAACTTCACGGCAGTTTCGTGGAGCTGGTCGCCGCCTGATTACCTCTCCTGCACGGATTGCCCCACCCCGGTAGCAGCGTTGCCGCAGGAGGATATCACCTATACCCTGGTCGCCACAGATGCCAACGGCTGTACCGCCACGGGCAAGATCAATCTCACGGTAGAAAAAATACGGCGGGTTTACGTGCCCAACGCCATCAGTCCAAACAACGACGGCGTGAACGACGAGCTGACCGTATTTGCAGGGTCGCAGGTCGCCATTGTCCGCACTTTCAGGGTGTTCAATCGCTGGGGGGGGCTATTGTTTGAACGCAGCGATTTCCCGCCCAATGACCTGCAATTGGGCTGGGATGGCAAGTACAAAGGCAAAGATGTATCGGTGGGCGCTTACGTCTGGTTTGCCGAGGTGGAGTTTCTCGACGGGCACCGGGAAGTCTTCGAAGGCGGGGTGACGGTGGTGCGCTGAGAAAAAAGCCTGGCACATTACATCGGGCAGGATGGTTTCAGGGATAGATTTTTATCTTCACCCCCGACATTTTCTAAACAAAAACTTTTACCCGGCCATGCAAAAAGTGTTTTTCTTCATCCTCGCATTTCTTGGGCTGAATTTCATCTCCCAGTCGCAAACGGAGGCCCTCTGGCTCCGCTATCCCGCAATTTCACCCGACGGCAAAACCATCGTTTTCAGCTACCAGGGAGACCTGTACCAGGTGCCTGCCGAAGGAGGTACAGCCACGGCACTCACCATCCACGAAGCATACGATTTTATGCCTGTCTGGTCGCACGACGGGCAGCAGATAGCTTTTGCCAGCGATCGCTACGGCAACTTCGACGTGTTTGTCATGCCTGCGGCGGGAGGGCAAGCCACCCGGCTAACCTACCATTCCGCTCCGGAATTCCCCAGCGACTTTACGGCTGACAACCAGGAAGTTATTTTTACTTCCAGCCAGTTGGATGCTGCGACCAATCAGCAATTTCCCAATCCTGTACTGCCCGAATTGTACAAGATTTCCGTTAAAGGTGGCATGCCTCGCATGGTGCTCACCACCCCTGCTCAGGATGCCCGCTTCGACCGAAAGGGGGAACTGCTCGTGTTCCACGACCGCAAGGGCTACGAAGATGAATTTCGCAAGCACCACACTTCCAGTGTGACCAGAGACATTTGGAAATTCGATTTGAAAACAAAAAAATATACCCAGCTCAGCACTTTTGAAGGGGAGGATCGCAACCCCGTCGTGGCGCCCGACCAGCAGAGCATTTATTTTTTAAGTGAGAAAAGCGGCTCGTTCAACGTCTGGAAAATGAGCCTTGATGGCGGCGTCGCAACGCAGGTCACCCATTTCACCAAGCACCCTGTGCGCCACCTGAGCATCAGCAACGACGGCACGCTCTGTTTCAGCTTCGACGGCGAACTCTACACGGCGAAAGAAGGCAGCCAGCCGGTAAAAGCCTCCGTCCGCATACTCAATGACGGGCGGGGTAATCTGGAGAAAACGGTCCCCGTTAACGGCAGCATTTCTGAAATGCAGCTATCACCCAATGGAAAAGAAGTCGTGTTTGTACATCGGGGGGAAGTGTTCGTCGCCTCGGTGAAAGAGGGTACTACCCGCCGGATCACCACTACGCCTGAGCAGGAGCGCTCCGTCAGCTTCAGCCCCGATGGCCGTTCCATCCTCTACGCAGGGGAGCGTAACGGCAGTTGGAACATTTACCAAAGCTCGCTGGTGCGGGAGGAGGAAAAATATTTTTTCAACTCCACGCTTTTAAAAGAAAGCCCTGTCATTGAGACCCCTGCGGAGGAGTTTCAGCCCGCCTACTCGCCCGACGGCAAAGAAGTGGCCTATCTCGAAGAGCGCACTACGCTGAAGGTCATCAATCTGGCTACCAAAGCCGTCCGTACCATTATGGCCGGTGACAAAAATTACAGCTACTCGGACGGTGACCAGTGGTACGCCTGGTCTCCCGACGGCAAGTGGTTCCTGGTGGAATTTCTGCAGGAAAAGCAGTGGCACGTTGGGCAGGCAGGTTTAGTGAGTGCCGAAGGCGGCAGGGATATTATCAACCTGACGAAAAGTGGCTACTCTAACTACCGGCCGAAATGGATCCTCGATGGCACGGCTATGCTCTGGTTCAGCGACCGGGATGGTATGAAAAATCATGCTAGTTGGGGGGCAGAATCCGACGCTTATGCCATGTTTTTCACCCAGGGGGCTTTTGACAAATTTAAGCTGAGCAAAGAGGATTTCGAGTTGAAGAAAGAGGGTGAAGAAAAGGCAAAAGAGGAAAAAAAGGATGACAAGCAAGCGGCGGATGCAAAAAAGGACGACAAGGAAAAACTCGTTGAGCTGCTGAAATTTGAACTTGACGGCATTGAAGATCGCAGGGTGCGCCTTACGATTCACTCTTCCCTGCTGGGGGATGCCCTCCTGTCAAAAGACGGGGAAAAACTGTTTTACCTGGCCAGGTTTGAAAAGGGATGGGACCTCTGGCAAACCGAGCTCCGCACGAAGGAAACGAAAATCCTCGTAAAACTCGGTGCTAACAGCGCCGGCCAGCTCGTCATGGATCAGGAGGGCAAAAACCTCTTTCTGCTGGCCAATGGCAGCATCTCAAAAGTGGAAATAGAAGGAGGCAAAAAAGAAGGCGTGAGCGTCAAAGGTGAAATGGCGCTCAACGAAGCAGCCGAGCGGGAGTACCTCTTCGAGCATGTCTGGCGCCAGGCAGGAAAAAAATTTTACAAGACAGACCTGCACGGCGTGGACTGGGGCTTTTACAAAAAAGAATACGCTCGCTTTCTGCCCTACATCAACAACAACTACGACTTCACCGAACTGCTCAGCGAGATGCTGGGCGAGTTGAACGCCTCCCACACTGGTGCCCGCTACCGGCCCAGCGCCCCCACAGACGACAAGACGGCTTCACTCGGCTTGTTTTACGATGAAAGCTACAATGGCAATGGACTGAGAATCAAGGAAGTAATGCCAAAAAGCCCCGTGGTGAAAAGCGAATCTAAAATCAAAGAGGGCATCGTGATAGAGAAAATTGATGGGCAGCAGATCACTCCTTCGACGAACTACCACAGCCTGCTCAACCGCAAGGAGGGCAAGAACACCCTGCTCTCCCTTTACGACCCGGCCAGCAGGCAGCGTTGGGACGAAGTGGTTAGGCCCATCAGCCTGGGAGAGGAAAACGAGCTGCGCTACCAACGCTGGGTGGAGCGCTGTCGCTTCCTGGTGGACAGTCTTAGCGGCGGCACGATTGGCTACGTGCACGTGCGGGGCATGAACGATGCCAGCTACCGCAAGATTTACGACGATGCCTTGGGGCGGAATCACGGCAAGGAAGCCCTCGTCGTGGACACGCGCTTCAACGGCGGAGGTTGGCTGCACGACGACCTCGTCACCTTCCTAAGCGGCAAGGCCTACATTACCTTCATGCCCCGCGGCCAGAATTTGGGCAAGGAGCCACAGTTCAAGTGGAACAATCCGACCATCGTGGTGATGGGCGAGGGCAATTATTCTGATGCACATATGTTCCCCTACACTTACAAGTACCTGGGCGTGGGAAAACTCGTTGGGATGCCTGTGCCGGGTACGGGTACGGCCGTTTGGTGGGAGACTATGCAAAACGGTATGATCTTCGGGATTCCGCAGGTCGGTGTGGTGGGGAATGACGGCAGATACTTAGAAAATCAGCAGCTCGAGCCGGATATTAAAGTGATGAACGAGCCGGGCGAAGTGAGCAAAGGCCGCGACCAGCAATTGGAAGCAGCAGTGAGGGAGTTGATGAAGCTGCTGAAAAAATAAAGGGTAACTTTAGAGCTTGTTTGCGATTAGAGCTTGTTTGCGTTTTGGTGCTTGAGCAGAGGTGCTGTTGGGAGAACGTGTCGGAAATAACTTACGCATTTGGGCGGCGTCTTTTGGGCGCTGGCTGTGTTAGTGAAATAGTTACGTAGCTAAGGCTATGCGCCTATTTCACTGCCTTGCCAGCCCCCAAAATACACTCGCCGAAATACCCAACTTATTTCCGGCACGTTCCTTACCGGACTAAAAGGTGTCTTTTCCGCCCAGAGCCAAGCAAATTTTGAAGGAATAGCCTTGGCTCTGGACAAAAAATCCATTCTTTTTATCTCCGGTAGCCCAATCCCAACAGCATCTAAAAACGAGCAATTTTTCGTCAATTTTTCTCCTTTTTTCAAATCCGTAGTTGCTGTTACGCCACTTCAAAAAGGTAAAAACCTGACAAAAAATTGCTCGTTTTCAAATCCTAACATGAAGCTGAAGTTTTTAAAAAGGGCAGTTGTGGGGGTCATCCTTTTGGCCACCATTTTCCCTGCCTTCCGCCCGGCACCACCTCTTGCCTGGGGCTTTTTCGGCCATCGCAAAATCAACTATCAGGCTGTGTTCACCCTGCCGCCAGAGTTGATTGTCTTTTACAAGAAGCACATTGAATTTATCACGGAGCATGCGGTGGATCCGGATAAGCGACGCTATGCCTCTGTTTACGAAGGCTCCCGTCATTTCATGGACCTCGACCGCTATGGCCAGTCCCCTTTCCCCGACCTACCCCGGAACTGGACTGACGCCCTGATGATGCACACAGGATTTTATTTTATCACGGAAAAAAAGGACACCCTGCCGCTGATCCTGGCCCCTGTGCGTGAAGGAGACAGCCTGGTGCAATTCAACCCTGCTCTGTTCAGCAGCTCGCCGAAAGCTACCTCCCGTAGGGAGTTTCGCCAGTTTTTCACCCGGAATATTTTGCCACAGTATTACGAAGATAATTGGACTATCACTCAGGACAGCTTGTATAAATTGCTGGATGCCAAAGGATTGAATTGCCAGAAGGCTTTTGCTGTAGACCATTTTTCGGAACATGGCATAGTGCCCTACATCCTGCCGCAAATGCTCAGCCGCCTCACGAATGCCTTCCAGAAAAAGGACGTACAGAAAATCCTTCGCCTCTCTGCCGATATAGGGCATTACATTGGCGATGCGCACGTGCCGCTGCACACTACGGAAAACTACAACGGCCAGCTTACGGGGCAGGACGGCATTCACGCCTTCTGGGAGAGCCGCCTGCCGGAGTTGTTTGCCGACGAAACATACGACTTCTGGGCAGGCCGGGCTGAGTTCATTGAAGACCCCGTCGAGTATTTTTGGAATATCGTGCTGGATAGCCACGCCTTGGTGGACAGCGTGCTGAAGGTGGAGTTGGAACTGCGTCGCAGCTTTCCGCCCGACCAGCAGGAGTGTTACGAAATGAGGGGAAATACCCTCATCAAAACGCAGTGTAGGGAGTTTGCTGAAGCATACAGCAAGCGAATGGGAAACATGGTCGAAGAGCGCATGAGGTCTTCCGTCCTCTCGACAGGTAGCGCCTGGTACACTGCCTGGATCATAGCCGGCAGGCCGGAGCTGAGGTCGCTGGATTCCGGAGCGGTAGTTGTTAAAGACTCTGCAGATGTCGAATTGGATAAGGCCGTGCAAAAGGGAATCATCCTCGGCAGGCCGCACGATTAGCCTCTCTCCACCTCCTGCCTCCTCGTCGTTTCCCGTTTTGCTTCTCTTTTAAAAAACCAAAGCACCACCAAAATTGCCCCAATAGGGATTATCGAGGCGCTGAATGCCGTTTGACCGTCGAAGTGTTCGAACATGAAGCCCGTGATGATTGAGCCGGTCGTACCACCCAGGGCGGAGAACACGACGATGAGGCCTGACATTGAGGCGTGTTGGCTTTTGGGCAGCGAACTTAGGATCACGGAGTTGATAGCCGGATAGACGGGGGCCAGTAGCACGCCTATCAGCGGGAAAATAAAGGCAGCCAGTGGGGCCTGCAGCCAGCTTGTAATCTGTTCGCCCCCTGTATTTTTGGCTAATGGCATGACGAGCTGCACCAGCACGGCAGCAGCAACCAGGTTGATTGTCAACACCTTGAACCAGTCGAATCGTTTCAGTGTAAAGCCGCCAATGAAGCGCCCCACGGCAAAAGACCCCGCCAGGATGCTCGACATCTGGATTGCCAGGGAGTTGGATAGGTGCAGGATTTTGGAGTTGAAGGTCGGCAGCCAGCTCATGATGCCCTGCTCAATGAGCACGTACAGATAAGCGCTGATGATAAAGATGAGCACCAAAGGCCGGGCGATAAGCAGGAGCATGTCACCAAAGTCCTGTGCCAAATTTTTGGTGTTGCCGCGATGCACTTCCGATTCGTCCAGGCGGGTGGTCAGAAGCAGTACGAATGCGAGTGTTGACAGAGCTGCCAGCAGGTAGTACACCGCCAGCCAGGAGGTGGACTGGGGGTTGGAGTCGTCCACGAAGGCGCTGAAGATAAAGTAGCCCGAGAGGATGCCGACCATGAAAAACGACTCGAGGAAATTCATAAAGCTCACGTGCTCTTTCTCGTCTTTAGTCACCAGGCCGATGCTTGCGAAGACGGAAACCTTCACCAGTGCAAAGCTCACGCCTGTGGCGGCAAAGAGCAGTTTTGTCATCCAGAATGTGGGGATTTGCGGCATGGCCAGCGCAACCAGGGTGATGAACCCCAGGGCGATAAGCATGGAGCGCTTATATCCGATGCGCAGGACGAAGGAAGCGACCAGGAAAGAAGTGATGGCAATGCTCAGATCTTTAAAGGCTTCCAGTGCGCTGGCCGAGCTTTCGGACACGCCGAAATTGTGCTGTACCTGAAGGATGACCGTGCCTACTGAATTGAGCAGAATGGCAAAGACGAAGTAATTAATAAACAGCGAAAGTGTGATTTTCCAACGATTCATGTCAGGTGTCTTGTCAAGCCCAAAAATGCTGCTTTTTGAAAAGCAGGGGTGGGCATTTTCTTCTTTTTGGAGAAATTAGGGGGCGAATACCCTGCAAATCTAACAGTGGCATTTAAATTTGCAGGGCTGGAAAACAATTCATGTTAAAACTTCGCTTCATGCCCCACTCATTCAATCTACTTTCAGGCCCTCTCTTTGAAGCTGTACAAATGGGTGGCATTTTCTCTGACTCCAAAACCTTCGTGGACTGCATTCCGAAGCGCAGCCTGGAGGAGATCAGCAAGGCCTACAGTGCAGAGCACGCAGAGGTTGGCTTTGACTTGAAGGCTTTTGTTCGCCGATATTTTAAAAAACCTGCCTCACCTGCCACCCACTTCAAGGCCGACACCAGCCGCCCCATTGAAGAGCACATCAACCTGCTTTGGGACGTACTCATCCGGGGAGCTGACACCGCTGTGCAGGGCAGCTCGCTCATCCCGCTGCCGCACCCCTACGTCGTGCCCGGTGGGCGTTTTAGAGAAATCTACTACTGGGACAGCTATTTCACCCTGCTGGGACTGCAAAGTGCAGGTCGTACAGACATGATTCAGAGCATGGTGGACAATTTTTCATTTTTGATAAAAACCATTGGCTTCATCCCCAACGGCAACCGGACGTATTTCCTGGGGCGCTCGCAGCCGCCCTTTTACTCCCTGATGGTCAGTCTCCTGGCTGAAGAAAAGGGCGAGGAAGTTTTTGTAAAATACCTCCCTTACCTCGAGCGGGAGTACAACTTCTGGATGGATGGCCATCAGGATCTCACCGCCAGTGTGCCTGCCCAACTGCGCGTTGTACGCATTGAAGAAGGCCTTTTCCTCAATCGCTATTGGGACAACCGCCCCCTGCCCAGAGAGGAGTCCTGGCGTGAAGACGTAGAGCTGGCTGCAAAGTCGGGTCGTGAAGTGAGGCAGCTTTATCAGGATTTGCGGGCAGCCTGCGAATCGGGCTGGGACTTTAGCTCTCGCTGGTTTAGAGACGGGCGCTCTCTGGCGACCGTACGCACGACGGAGATCCTGCCCCTTGACCTCAACGCCCTTCTTTACCACCACGAGTTGATGCTCTCCAAAGCCTACCAGCAGGCAGGCAACCCAAGTGAGCAGTATTTTTTTGAAAGAAGAGCCGCCACCCGCTTGGAGGTGCTCACCGAGCTTTGCTGGAACAGCCGGGAAGGCTGGTTCCAGGATTTTGATTTTGTAAAAAGGCAGCAAACAGGCAGAATTTCGGCGGCTGTTATGTTCCCGCTTTTTTTTAAAATGGCAAACGGAGAGCAGGCGTACCGCACTGCGAATTTTGTCGAGCAGCACCTTTTGCGCCCCGGAGGGGTTGTCACTACGCCCAACCGAACGGGGCAGCAGTGGGATGCACCGAATGGCTGGGCGCCCCTGCAATGGGTCACTATTGCAGGCCTGCGGAATTACGACTTTGACCTGCTCGCCGAAATGATCCGCAGCCGCTGGATTGACCTCAACCAAAAAGTGTATAGAAACACGGGAAAGATGATGGAAAAGTACAACGTGGAGGACCTGAGCCTCTGCGCAGGAGGTGGCGAATACCCCGTGCAGGACGGGTTCGGTTGGAGCAATGGGGTGCTGTTGAAGTTGTTGAGTGAAGGGTAGGAGCCTGCCGAAAGCAACTTAGAAGTTGTTTGAATTTAGTCCAGTGAGCCAAATCCAAACAGCATTTCGGCTCAAGTACCAAAACGCAAACAAGCTCTTAGGACGGACAAACCCCTAACGAATGCCAAGTTGGTTGTGCCATAACGAGGGTGTAGCAGTAGTTAAATCGCAGGCAAACCCTAAAACGACAACTTCCCTCCTGTCTTTTGGCTACCCAATCGGCAGGGGTAGAATTTTTCAAAAGCAAGTGCCCGATACCGCTTCCTGGCTAACTTTGGCGAAGATTTGCAAAGCCTTGATTTTTAGATGAAAAATAACAAACCCACCAAAAAGAAAGTGCAGTTTCCGGTAAGCCTGGCCTTTGAGTCGTACTTGCGAAAGCACAATCGCTGCCAGCAACTGCCGCTGCACTACGAAGACCTGCTTCGCTATTCCAACTCCATGTCCCTACTCGATCAGGAAGGAAATGATACGCTCTGGGAAACCGTTTTCTTCGACGAATCAGACGAGCGAGAGCTGTTCCGTGCCCTCACGATGATCTACGCCTTTTTAAAAACAGACGGAGACATGGACGTCCTGCAGCACCTGACGGTGGCTCGGGTGGACTTCTGTCACTTTGGAAATACCAAGCCCTTCCGCATTCGCATCATCAACCGGCTGAACGATAACTACGACCATTTTTACGTAAAAAAAACCGATGCCAATCGGATTTACGGACTGGAACTGGAAGACCTGCTGTCGCCCAATCACGTGGCGTACCTCGTCTATGGCGACACCATGATTGAAGAACACATTGCGGGCATTCCCGGCGAGCGCTTCGTTGAGCGGCACAAAGAGATTTCCCATTTCAATCAAATACGGCTTGCCAAGGAATTTGTAAAATTCAACGAGCGCTGCTTCGTGCGGCTTTTGGGTGACATGCGCTCTTACAACTACGTCATTGACATCACCCCCGACATCGAGGGCAACCAGTACCGGATGCGGGCCATTGACTTCGACCAGCAGTCTTACGAGGGGCGGAAAAACTTTTATCTGCCGCAATATTTTAAAGAAAACAATCCGCTGATTTTTATGGGCATCCGCCACATGACGCCGAAAACCGTCTGGCAGTACCAATTAGAAGAGCGCACCCTCATCGCCGGAAGGATAAAGGCTTCCAATACCCAGGTGGAGGAGTTGTTCGCCATCATGGCGCAGGATGCGATTTCATTCCCCGAAAAGGTCTATCAGCTAAAGCACGAACTAGCCGACCACCACAAAAACGGTAGTTTCTTGCGCTGCAACACGATGGGTGAAATCGTGCTCAACAACGTCCAGCTGGTGCTGCAGAAGGATTTCAAACAGAGTATGTAATTACTTGACAGGGGCTTTTTTGGGTGAATTTGAAAATCTTCACCCAAAAAATACCCCTGCTAAATAGTTACTTGAATTGTACCATTCATGGGGCCACCTCCAATAGTGGGAGTAGCGAAAAATCTTGAGGCTGCCTCAAAAAAGGCATTGCTGCCACAGATGGCGAACAAATTCTTTACAAACACCCCTCATTTCAAAGGATTATTCGGAGACTTTCGCCGCCAGGTGACTTAGAGCTTGTTTGCGATTTGGTCACTTGGCCAAAAACGGCTCTTTTTCGTCCTGTTTTCACCTTTTTTCAGTTCCGTAGCGCTGCTATGCAACTTCAAAAAGCTAAAAACCTGACAAAAAATTGCTCGTTTTCAGATGCGGTTGCGGTTGGGCTGTCAGAGATAAAAAGAATGGACTTTTTGTCCAGAGCAAAGCAAATTTTGAAGGAATAGCCTTAGCTACGTAACTATTTCACTGCCTTGCCAGCTCCCAAAATACACTCGCCGAAATACTCAACTTATTTCCGGCACGTTCCTTAGTACAGTGTAATTTAAATTTAGCGGTTATTCGTATCTTTCGGAAAAATCCGACAGATAATGAAAAAGCAGCACTTAAAATTGAGCAAGGAGGACTTTGAACATCTTGAAGGTCTCCTTGCCAAAGGTTCATTGAAAGCCAGAGTATTCAAACGTGCGACCGGTCTTTTGGAACTACACAGAGGCAAAAGCTATAAGGACGTTGCCACCAGCTTGGGTGTAAACCATCAAGTTCCCTCGGTGTGGGCTTCTCGCTACAAGACGGAAGGCTTGCAAATGCTCATGGACAAGCCCCGTTCGGGCAGGCCGATAGAAATCAGCGGAGAGGAGCGAGCAAAAATAACGGCACTGGCCTGCAGCAAGGCACCCGAAGGGCATTCGACCTGGACGCTCAGGCTGCTGGCGGACAAGGCCGTGGAGTTGGGCTACTGTGAACACCTGTCGCATAACCACGTCAGGGCCATTTTAAAAAAAACGAACTCAAGCCCCACCTAAAGCTATCTTGGTGCATAGCAAAGCTAACGGCAGCTTTTCTGGCCAGGATGGAACTCATCCTGTGGCTTTACAGCCGGCCCTACGACCCACGCTTCCCCGTGGTCTGCTTCGACGAGCGGCCCTGCTTTCTGATAGGGGATCAAGTTGCCCCGCTCCAAATGAAGCAGGGACAAGCTGCCAAGGAACATTATGCGTATGTAAAAAATGGTTCTTGCGCTTTGTTGGCAGCCATCGAGCCACTTACGGGCAAGCGGATTGCCCAGGTGCATGAACAAAGGACAAAAAAAGAATACGCCTATTTTATGCGTGACTTGGCAAGCGAGTTTCCGGACGCAGAAAAAATCCGCTTGGTACAGGACAACCTCAATACGCACAATGCAAGCTCGTTTTATGAGCATTTCCCGGCAGAAGAAGCCTTTGCCCTTTCCCAGCGGTTTGAATATTTCTATACGCCCAAGTCGGCTAGTTGGCTGAACATGATAGAAATTGAGTTTTCGGCATTGTCAAGGCAATGTCTGAACCGAAGGATACCGACTATCAAGGAACTGACGGACGAAATTCTGGCTATTGTCAAAGAACGGATGGAAAAAAGAATCAAAATCACCTGGCAGTTTTCCATGGAAGCTGCTAGGAAAAAATTGAACCGCCATTACGCAGCGGTTAACCCTGAAAACAAATGTATAGAAACTTAAATTACATTGTATTGAAAGATTCAAAGAATTGTTTTCAGTATTTTACAAAATTTAATGCAAAGGAACAAACGCTTCTGCACTCGAATAGCATTACCACCTGATAAACAGGTGGATTTCTAATTTGCATTAAATTCCAAAATTAAAGTATGCAGTATGTAGGGCATCTTTCGTTAACACTCCTTGGAATATTGCTATGCATAATTGTTCTTATAAAAGCATTTTACAAGCCCGAGTTAGGAATTTTTTTAGTGTTTTTTGCCAATCCTTTTGAAAGTTTCTTTCCTAATCTTGGTGGACTTACAATGGGTAGAATAGTCGGTGCATTAGCTGTGTTGGTCTGGATAGCTCACCTCTTAAAAAACCAATCTGCCAGAAGGAAACTCCATCACTCTAAGTTATTACGTGTAGCATTATTGTACATAATTCCCGTAATGTTATCAGCGACTATATGGCTGTTTGAGCAGGACGGCGAAAGGGCCTTGAACCAAGGATTAACGCTTTTCCTAATGTTTGTATTGACAGTAATGGTTGAAAATGTTATAACCAGAGGGGCAAGTATTAGGATGTTAGCAATGATTATAGCAGTATCAAATGCAATCATATGTATACCTGCTATATTGATCTATTTTGGGATAGATATTTATTCATTGGTTGGCGTAGAAGCACCCACAGAAGCTTCGATAGAATCCTCGAGAGCATTCACTTTGTCTGGGAATGCCAATGCATTAGGAATATCCGCCCGTAACGGAATATTTGGTAGCATTTTATTCTTAACTTTTTTAAGGGAAAAGCCTAATAAAGCCTTAGCATGGGTAGCATTGCTGATTTGCTTTTTGGGGTTAACTCTTTCAGGCTCCAGAACTAATTTTTTCGGTTCAATGATCCTCATTGGATTTATTTTTTCTTTTGGAATCTTTCGTGATTTTTTTCGTAAATCAAAAATATTATTTATTACTATAGGGCTATTGACAATAACATATGGTGCATTTGAATTTGCACCAGAAGCAATCAGGCAAAGGTTATTGATGGGTGCAGCAGGTGATTCGCAATATGCTACCGATATGGCGTATCGACGATATGAAACTACTACTCACCAACAACTTCAGGCCTGGCATTTTTTCCAAAAATATCCTTTATTAGGAATTGGCCCAGATAGAACCCAGTTTGAATCTGGTGGCAAGTTAGGAGCCCATGACACCCTTAGCGTATTAATTGGGGAAACCGGGTTGTTGGGAACAATAGGCTTTTTGATCTTATTAATATGGAGCACTAAAACTTTATGGAAGCTTTTAAGGTCTTCTAAGGCATTAGAAAATAAGCTAAGATATTCCCTTCTGCTGGGTATGATTTCTTCAATGGTTATTATGGGAATCTTTGGTGGGTTCATCATCCCAGATGATCGTACTTTTTGGGTGTCCTTAGGATTAATTTATCCAATTTATAAAACAGCGCGTCTTAATAAAAAAATTGCTTGGGTGAAAAGCGGTAAAGAGGCCCTTTATATGAGAAATAAAAGTTCTTTCTCATAAGCAATGCTATTATGATGAAGGTGAGTGAAAATTTTTGGTTTTTCATGATTTCGTGTGGGTAAACCGAGTATTAAGTATTTGAAACCCTACAGAAATAACTAACCCTCTCTGGGAAAGGGAAAGGATGAGTTCTTTGAAAATTGGAAAGAAAAACTAAATACAGTGTAATTTAAATTTAGCGGTTATTCGTATCTTTCGGAAAAATCCGACAGATAATGAAAAAGCAGCACTTAAAATTGAGCAAGGAGGACTTTGAACATCTTGAAGGTCTCCTTGCCAAAGGTT
>WBZO01002687.1_pt1 | contig 22472 bp, 17 predicted proteins | sample 5204261 | NCBI WGS metagenome assembly WBZO01 (sample SAMN12412400, study PRJNA552823) | activated sludge metagenome | isolation source: activated sludge from anammox sidestream of wastewater treatment plant... | place: USA: North Carolina | collected 2017-09 | reverse complement strand
TTATACTGCTTGGGTCATTGACGGACGGCCAGGCAATCGCTGTCATACGTCTTCGCGCCATTCCCGGGGAGGTGCTGGTGATCGATGCGCTGGCGGTGCAGCGCGACCAGCGCAATCGGGGCTATGGCCACGAATTGGTGATCGCGGCCGAAACCGGCTACGGCACGGGGATGCGGAGCGCTGCAGCCGGTGTCCCCCGCATGAACGGACTGGCCCTGTACTTCTGGTTACGCGCAGGGTACCGGCCATGCTTCCCAGACCCGAGCCTCACCGGCGCGAAGCTGGGGACGGACCGGATGTGGATGGTGCGCAATCTGTTGTAGATGGCGAGAGCCGGCGTCAATCACCGATCTTTGATCAGCTGCTCTCGCGCCCGTTTGTGCTCAGCCCGCTGCGTCCGCCGCAGCATCCACTGGCGGACAAGCTGGCTGGAGATGCGTGAAGCGGAGAACGAGAAGGTAACGATCATCACCCAGTACAGAAGGCTGGTGAACGGACCCGGTGTGATGCCCGTGTCGAACAGGTAGAGAAACCAGCACACCAGGAATCCACCGGAGAATGCCATGAACACCGGCGCCGTCCGCCATCGCCACGTCGGCGGCTGCGCCGGGGACGCCAAGGGCCGGCTGTAGCGGCCGGAGCGGCGCTTGCGAGACATCGTGCACTCTCCTCGGTCTGTCGCGATGGCGGCTGGACCTCAGGGTACCGCCGTTTTCAGGGGAGCGATACGGCCACGGTCTGGCGCCCGGGAACTCCCTACGGCGGCGTGAGTCGCGTCAGGGTGCCGGCTGCCGCATCGGCGATCCAGACGCGGCCCTCCGGGTCCACGGCGATTCCCAGCGGTCGTGGCCGGCCACCGGCGCCGGTATTGAAGGTGGCGAATGGGCCGAGCGGCCGGCCATCCGCCCCGAACCTCAGTACCTGTCCGCCGTCCGGGACGGAGACGTACACCTCACCGGAGGCGGCAACTGCCAGGTACGGCTTATTCTCCGGGCCGCGATCGGCCCAGCCATCAATGCGCACCTCGCCCTTGTGTCCGAAGTCCTTGTCAAACCGCTGTACCCGGCCGTTCCACACGTCGGTGACGAGGATGTCACCGTTGGGGGCGATGTCGATGCTTACCGGCTCCTGGAACTGCCCCGGACCCTGGCCAATGCCGCCGTAGGCGCCCAGCGGCCGGCCGTCCGGCGAATACTTGACCAGCCGGCTGTGGCCGGTGTCCGTCACCCAGATGTTGCCCTCCAGGTCAATGGCGATGTCGCGCGGGCCGTACAGCTCGGTAAGAGGCGGATTGGGCTGGCCCGCCTGCCGCGACGGCTCGCCCCAGGTCAAGATCGGGTTGAGGGCCGCGTCGAACTTGTGGACACGGTGATTCCAGGTATCGGCCACATAGACATGACCGTCGCCGTCTACTGCCACCCCCCACGGCTCGTTAAACAGCCGCGGTCCACCCAGGACAGCCACCAGCCGGCCATCGGGACCGAACTTCTGCACCCGGTTATTGCGGCTGTCCGCTACGTAGACGTTGCCACCGAGGTCCACCGCCAGCCCAGCCGGGCGCTGGAGTTGCCCGCGCCCCCGTCCGGCTTCACCGGCGATCAGGCGTCCACCAGGCTCCAACCGTGGCTCGGGGCCGGTTTCGCTCGCGCCGGCGGTTGGAGTGTCGTGGCCGATAGGGAAAAAGGCCACAGCGTCAATCGAACCCAGTGCCGGCCGCGGCGTGCGATGCAGGAAGTACGCGCCCCAGTAGCGCCAGGAGTCTGCCTCGCGCAGCTTGGCAAAGAACTTCGCCGTGGTCATGCCCTTGTAGTCTTCTGGGTGCCACCATCGGTGCTTGTACTGCTGGCCCGGGCCATAGATGTCGGAGCGCAGCACGCCGATGTCGGAGTTGGCAAACTCGGCCAGCAAGACAGAGCCGGGTTGCAGGCTGTTGAGCAGGTTGGCGTTGTTCCGGTAGCTGGAGAGCTCCGGGTAGCCAACGTTCTTGTAGTCGCGCAGATACCACGCCCACGGCCAGGTGAAGGCCTCGGTCGCGTCGACGGTGACCGGCAAGTTCTTCCCCATGCCCGACGTGCGCGCGAGTTCCTCAATTTGCCGCTGGATATCGTGAAGCTGCGGAGATGACTGGGTATAGACCAGCAGTTCCTTGGGGATGTCGCCATGGGTGAATGCCGCCATAATCGCCGCGCGCACGGACAGCGGCGCTGTGAAGCCGAGAAACAGCGCCACCGCCGCGAGCGCCACCGCAGCCTGCCGGCGCACCACCAGCACGATACACGCCGCGACTCCGGCAATCAGCGCCAGGGCCAGCGCCGGATTTGCCCAGCCAAACCGGTCGCTGAGCAGCGCCAGCGCGGCGCAGGCCAGCCCGAGAATGGCCGGCGGGCCGGCCGTCCGCACCCGCTGAGGCCAGCGAATACGTGCCCCAGCCCGCCAGGCCTCGTCGACGGTCAGCGCAGCCAGCAGCGTCAGCGGCAGGGCGAGGTGCACCACCAGCCAGGGCATCTTCTCACCGGCTGCCGACAATCCCAGCAACATCGCCGCCAGCCAGAAGAAGACGAACTGCTGAAATGGCCGTGCCCGCAGCGCATATGTGGCGAGCAACAGTGCCGGAACGACGAATATCAGCGAGGTGTGCGCGCCATCACCCAGCACCGCTCCGGCCAGGGCCAGCAGCACCGCTCCGGCTAGCGCCAGCGTGGTATCACGGCCGGTGCGGATCCCCCAGTACACCAACCCGGCGCCGGCCAGACCAATGGTGACGAACTCGTACACCGGCGCCACCACCAGGTAGTAAAACACCGGCTGCGCGCCGCGATGCACGTCCTGCTGCTCCAGCCAGTAGTCGAGCGAGCCCCAGATACCGGTGGCAATGCCTTCCCGGTTGGTGAAAAAGGTCGTAAACAGGGGGATGCTGATCCCCCAGAAAATGAGGGCGTTCGTCAGCCACTCCCGCTTGTGCCAGGCGGTGCCAAACTGCGCGCCCAGCGCCAGCAGCGCCCCAATCGTGATCGCTCCGTAGAACTGCTCATTGGTCCAGCCGCCAAACGGGGCCGGCTCTGCCAGACCAATATCGAGCCGCCGAAGCACCAGTTCGACCGAGGCGGCGAAGAAGGGCGCCGAGAATGTGCCCGCCAGCACGAGCGGACCGGCCGCCCGCGGCAGCTCGCCCAGTTGCCACCGCTCGCGCAGCCGCATGATCCATGGCCAGAACAGCACCACCGCCCAGGCCACAGGCGCCAGCGCCAGCGCCATCAGCCGCACGCGCGTCTCATTCCATCCGCGCGCCTCACCTGTCTGGCGCGCGAGTGCGGCTGCCACCACGCCATCCAGATACAGGATGACGATGGCCGCCAGCATATACGTGACTTCCTTGGTGGTGAAGCCGATGGCAAGCCCAACGCTAAAGACGTATAGCCAGCGCGGGCGGCCGTCGCGCTGGTAGTGCCAGATGCCGGCAGCGATCATCAACATCCCGACCGCGACGAGGATGTCTTGCGCACCCGCTCCGACAAAACGCGAAAAGTAAAGCAGGCTGGGCGACAGGGCGATCAGCGCCGCCGCGGCGATGGCGCCTACCCGTCCCAGCCAGGGGCGCAGCAGCAACGGCATCAGTACCATCGCAGCACCGAAACCAGCCGGCACGAAGCGTGCTGTCGCGTCGGACACGCCGAACAGCACGTAGACCAGCGCCATCAGGTGGAACAGCAACGGCCCGTGCATCAGTGGATGGTGCTCGTAGCCGCGCCCTTCCACCAGATACCACGAGTACACGGCGTGCAAGCTCTCATCGTGATGCATCGTTCGGGCGGCAAGATCCCAAAAGCGCAGTGCGAACCCGACCACGAACAGCGCCACGTATGCCCCGGTTTCGACGGTCAGTGGCGGTCGCCACGCCAGCATCTGGTCGAGCGAGAGCTTTCGAGGCTGGTCGTCGACGGCAGTTGCGGTACTTTGGTTGGCGGTAGCGCTCACAGTGGACTCCTGAGGTGGAACGGCGCCGAGGCGCGAGCACGGCCGTGCCGCCTTCATCATACCGGCCGGTCCGCGGCATTCGTTACGGGATGCGCACGACCACGGCGTGGGTTGCGTCAATTCCCCCCCACGCTTCACGGTGCATCAGCCAGCGGATGATACCGATCCCGTCGCCGCCGCGTGGATACCAGCGGCGTGTCACCTCCGCCGGACCGGCAACGACGGTGGCGCCGGGGGGACGCTCGGTCTGGTCGCGCATGATGGCGATCACGCCAGGCGGTGGCAACCCCACATAGCGGCGGACTGCCCGCGCGCGCAGCTCCCACGCCAGCGCGTCCGCTAACGGCTGCTCGATGGCCACCGGGCGGCTCACCTGCAACGCTTGCTCCGCTGCCTGCACCACCTCGGAACGCGTGTTAAGGGGCGTGACCCCACGTACCGGCTCGTCGCCCCAGTGAAACGCGACGGCCGACGCGCCGTGTGGCGCCACCCACCCCATCAGCAGCCACGTGCTGAGTATCAGCAGCCCTGGTATTGCCCTGGGAGCAGCGCCAGCGGCAAAGCCAGACAGCGCCACCGCGACTGCCAGCAGCAGCAGCGCCGCCAGTACCTCGCCGCGTGGCGCTTGCCCCGCGCGTGCCCAGGACAGCAGCTGCAGCACGATGTAGCCGAGGATGAACGGCACGGCCAGCAGGATACGGCCGCTGTCCTGCCACGATAGCAGGGAGAGCGACGGCAGGCTGCGGACGGTGATGGCGGCGGCGAGCAGCAGCAGCGGTGCGGTGAAGGTGAGCAGCAATCCTGCGCGCTGATGGAGGACCATCATCGACAGTACCAGTCCCCCGGCAGCCTGCATCAGCAGCAGGCGCTCAAACGGCGAGAGAGCGCTCGCGCCGCAACGGTAGGCGACGATGAGCAGTGCCCCTGTACCTGCCAGGCCCAGCACCAGACTCAGCGGCTCGTACCAGAGCAGCAACGACAGGGGTGCGTGCCACGGTAGCGACTCGCCGGGGAAGGTGCGTGACCAATCGCGGAGCGCAGCCAATGCGGCCCGGTCCGGACCCGCGCCGTAACGTACCACCGCCAGCGCCAGGCCGGGAAGTGCCAGGAGTAGGGCCGCGCGCCAGGCCCGCCGATCGTGCAGTACCTGCGCCCATCGTGTTGCCGCGTCCGTCCGGCGCATCCACACCACTTCGACCACCGCCCACAGCGCCGCCAGCAGCGCGACTGCCACCGCGACGGCGCCGGTGCCCAGCGCTACCCCGGCGACGGCGCCGAGCGACATAAGGTTGCTGCGGTTGCCGCGCTCGGTGATGCGCAGTACCAGCCACGTGATCAGCAGCCCGCAGACGAGGGCAAGGCTATCGGGGCCGGTGGTCCGCGACGCAGCGACCGCGATGGGAGAGGTCGCGAGCAGCAGGGCGGCGATCAGGGGTGTGGCGCGGCCGGCATACGGCCGAAACAGCGCCAGCAGCAGCACCGCCAGTACGCCGGCAGCCGCAGACGGAAAACGCGCCCAACCGAGTGCGTTGCCATCCAGCCGCAGCGCGATGGCGGCCAGCGCCGCGGACAGCTCACCCGTCCAGTGCCCGTCGACCGTTCCCCGGCCGAAGTGCCAGGCGCTCGCCGCACGGAGGGCTTCGCCGGGCGCGGGCGGCAGGGCGCCCAGGTGAGGAATACGCCACAGCGCGGCGATACCGGCGGTCGTGACCCAGGCGACCAGTTCAACATTGAACCTGGGACCTGATCCGGCTACCGGGGTGCGCAGGTGGGGGGTGACGATCTCCTGAGAAGCCGGCGTCTGCGTCACCGTGGGGGGCCTCGTCGGGCAGGGTGGCGGGCGCGTCAGGCCGCAAACAGTGATTCGACGAACCGGCGTGGGTCAAACGGCGCGACGTCGGTGGCCTTCTCTCCCGTGCCAATGAAGCGCACAGGAATACCGAGCTGTGAGCAGATCGAGAAGACGATGCCGCCCTTGGCCGTGCCATCGAGCTTGCTCAAGAAGATGGATGTCACATCTGCCACCTCAGCAAAGGCGCGCGCCTGGATCAGCCCGTTCTGGCCGGTGGTGGAATCGACGACGAGCAACACCTCATGCGGCGCGGTGGGATCGCGGCCCTGCAGCACCTTGCGAATCTTGCCGAGTTCCTGCATGAGATTGTGCTTGGTATGCAGGCGGCCGGCCGTGTCGACGATCACCACGTCGGCGTTCCGGGCCTTGGCTGCTTCCATGGCGTCGTAGACCACCGCGCCAGGATCGGAGCCCGGCCGGCCGGCAATGACTTCGACGCCGATGCGGTCCCCCCACATTTTGAGCTGGTCGATAGCAGCCGCCCGGAATGTGTCCGCGGCCGCGAGGATCACGTGCTCGCCGTCGCGCTTGAACAGCGCTGCCAGCTTGGCGATGCTCGTGGTCTTACCGACACCGTTAACCCCAACGACCAGGATGACCGCCGGGGCGCTCACCTCTTTGCCACCCGAGCCCCACAATGCGCCCTTCTGGTCGACGGCAAGCAGGATGTCTTCCATCTCGTCTTTGAGTACATCCCGGGCATCTTCGGGATCGCGGATGCCATCCTTGCGCACCTGCTCGCGCACATAGGTGATGATCTCATCCGTGGTTTCCATGCCGGTGTCGGCCGAGATCAGCAGCTCTTCGAGTTCTTCCCACAGTTCGTCATCGATAGTCGAGCGATCAAAGACACCTTGAATGCGGGAGAACCAGGTACGCCGGGTGCGTTCGACGGCAATATCCGTCTGCTCAGCGATCTCTTCCTCAAAGGCCTCGCTCTCCAGCTCAGACACCGGCTCGGCGAACACCGGCCGCTCGTGGAACGGCACCGGCGGGGCGCTGGCCCGACCGGCAGCGGGAACGCTGCCTGCAGGGGTGTCGCTCGGGATCTCTGGCTGAGTCTGCGCAGGCGCCGACTCGGGCTCATCAGCATGGGACTTGCGGCGGAATAGCTTGAACAGGATGGCGCCTCCCCGCGGGCGTGCGTTCGTCGCCATCGTAGCATGTGCAGCCCCAGCCGCGGCAGCGGGCGCGGGCGCGCTACGTCTCCGGAATATCCGCCAGTCGTAGTGAGAGCACAGATGACGCGCCGTCCTTGCCCATGCTCACGCCGTACAGTGTGCCGGCCGCCTCCATCGTGACGCGGTTGTGCGTCACGACCACGAACTGCGTCTGCCCGGTCAGATCGCTCAACGCCTGTCCGAAGCGGGTGACGTTCGCCTCATCCATTGCGGCGTCAACTTCGTCCAGCACACAGAACGGCGCAGGGTTGAACTGCAACAGCGCGAACAGCAGGGCGACGGCCGTCATCGAGCGCTCGCCGCCAGAGAGCAGGGCCAGGGACTGCTGACGCTTGCCGGGCGGGCGGGCACTGATTTCAATCCCGGACTCGATGCCACGCTCCGGCGCTGTCAGTACCAGTTGGGCCGCGCCGCCGCCAAAGAAGCGCGTGAACGCCTCTGCGAAGCCAGCGGAGATGCGGTTGAAGGCATCACGGAACTGCGTCTGCACCAGGCTTTGGATCACCTCGAGCAGTGCCAGCACGTTCGCTTCGGCGGCCCGCACATCGGCCGTCTGCTGCGCCAGATCGTCATGCCGGCGGCGGCCGGCGGCGTACTCCGTGCCGGCGAGGGGGTTCACCGGCCCCAACGAGCGAATGCGCTGGCGGATGGCGCGAATGCGCTCGTGGAGTGCGCTGATCTCCTGCTCAGACAAGACGGTCTCTGCGTTAGCCGGCCGGTCCCGAGAGGTTTCGGCCTCGCACGGCGGCGTAAGGCCCTCGCCGGCCATGGACTCGAGCAGGCGGGAGCGCTCGTCGGTGCGCTGCGCCAGCTCGCCTTCGGCCTGGAACACGAGGCGTTCGGCCGCCGCCAATGCGCGGCGCAGCGCCGCCATCTCCGGCTCGGCCGCCTGAAGCTGGGCGCTGAGCGTGCGGGACTGCTCACGGGCGTGGTGGGCTGCTTCCGCGGCCTCGCGGCGAAGCGCCCGCAGCGCTGCGAGTTCCTGCCGCTGCCGGGCGAGATCGGCCGTCACCTGGATAATCTCGGTACGCCGGGTCTCCGCTTCGCGCGTCCGCGCCGCGATGCGGTCGTCCAGCCGGATCAGCGCCACACGGCGGCTCTCTCGGAGCGCGGTGGTGGCCTGATGTTCGCGCTCCAGCGCAGCGACTACCGCACGTGCTGCTGCCCAATCGTGCAGCACCTGTTCTCGTGCCGCGGTCAACCGCTGCAGCTCCCTCCGCGCCGCGTATGCCTGTTGCTCAGCGGCGGCGGCGGCGGCATGCGCCGGATCGCGCAGTGCGCTGATTCGTTGCTCCTCGGCCCGCAGGGGACCCAGCTTGCCCTGGGCGGAGCTGGTGATGCGGGCAGCATGGCGCAAATCCCCACGGACCGGCGCCAGCCCGCTGCGCTCCCGCATCAGTGCCTCCTGCGCTTTGAGTCGCACACGGCGTGCCTGTTCCACCGCCCGACCCGCCTCTGCCAGCCACTGGCGCTGTTTGGCAAGGGTGCGCTGGGCGGCCGTGTGCTCCCTGTCCGCCACCTCGGCCGCAGTACGGGCGTGCGTCAGCTGCTGCGGCAGCGCACGCAACTCACGTTCCAGCGCCAGCTGGCTGCCGCTGTCCGCGTCACGGGTGAGGATCAAGCCGTTGGCCCGGTACACCGTGCCGGTAAGCGTCACCGCTGTAGCTCCCTCGCCGCTGATGACCCGTGCGGTGGCGTCATCGGCGACAACCAGGATGCCTGCCAGCAGCCGGTTGAGCGTGTGCCGGTACTCGGGCCGGCACGTGACCAGCGCGGCGGCCGGTCCAATCACCCCTGGCCTGGACCCGGCGTGAGCGGGCGGGCATGCGGAAGCGGGTGCGACGGGCAGCAGCGCCATGCGCGGGGATCCTGCTGCCTGCAGCCGCTCGACCGCATCTCCGGCGTGGCCGGGCACGAGCACGGCGGCCAGCGCGTCCCCGAGCGCCGCCTCGACCGCCGTATCCATACCGTTCTCGACCTGAATCGTATCCGTCAGCCGGCCAATCACCGCGATGCCGGTCGCCGCCATCGCCTCCAACCCCTGCCGTCTTGAGTCTAGTCTGTGCAGGTCGGCCTGGAGCTGTTCCAGGCCGGCGGCGCGGCGGGACATCGTCTCCAACTCTGACGTTGCCCGTGCAAGCGTGGCCGCCGCCGACTCAGCAGCGAAGCGGGCCGCGTCACACGCAGCCTGAGCCTGCTCCTGGCTGCGCTCGGCCAGGTCAAGGCTGTTTCTGGCACGACCAAGTACCTGCCAGCTGGCGTGGAATGCGGTTGCATATCCGGCGAGCCGGTGTAACAACCTCCGGCGGCGGGCGCTGCCCTCTGCACAGTCCTGTTCTGCACGCGCCAGCGATTGGCGGGCGCCGGCGATCTGCTCATCGAGCAAGCGAAGCGCGCGCGCCCGGCGTTCGTGCTCGGCGTCAACCTCTCGCACTCCCGCCCGCGTCCGCTCGATCTGCTCGCCGGCCGCGCGTAATGCCACTTCCAGCCGGCCGGTCTCTTGCTGCGCGGCCGCCAGCCTGGTGGCGTCGACCTCCGCCGCTTCGGCGATGGCGGTGCGAAGCGCCTGCCGCTCGGTGGTCAGGCTGGCGACCTCCTCTTCCACGTCGCTTACGCGGCGCTGCACGTAGGTCAAGCGCTCGCTTTCCAGCGTGAGTTGCTGCTCGCGCCGGTGGAGGTCATCATCCGCCGCACGCAGGCGCGCAACGGCCGGCTGCTCGGCGCGGCGGGCAGCCGACAAGGCATCGGCGAGCGCTGCCAGTATCTGTTCTTGCCTGGTGACCGCCGCCTGAGCGGCTGTCAGCGCCGAGCGACTCTGCAACGATTCCTGTTGCGCCGCTGCAAGGGCCCGGTCTACTACCCGCAGCCGGGCGCGAAACCACTGGTGGTTCGCTGTGGCCAGTTCGCTCGCCAGTTGCTGGTGTTCCTGCGCACGCCGCGCCTGCCGCTCGAGTTGCTGGAGTCGCGGCGCGAGTTCGGCGATCAGCAGGGCTGCTTTCTCCTGTGGCGCGCGGGCCTGCGCCAGCCGGTCGGTGGCGTCCTGCGTGCGGATGCGGTACCGGCGGATGTCCGCCGCCTCCTCTATCAGCGCTCTCCGTTCCTCAGGACGTAGGCTCAGCACCTGGTCCACGAGGCCCTGGCCCATGATGGCGTAGCTGTTCTGGCCAAGCCTGGCCTTGAGGAACAGCTCATTGACATCGCGCAGGCGGACACGCTGGCGGTTGATCAAGTAGTCGGTATCGCCGGAGCGATGGAGCCGGCGCGTGACCGCGACCTCACTGAACGCCAGCGGCAGCCAGCCGCCGGTATTGTCCAGCCAGATGGTGACCTCGGCGAAACCGGAGGGTGGCCGCCGCGAGCCACCGGCATAAAGCGCATCCTCCATCCGGCGCAGGCGCATCAAGCGCGGACTCTGCTCGCCCAGCACCCAGCGAATCGCATCAGCGACGTTGCTCTTGCCGCTGCCGTTGGGGCCGATGATGGCGGTGATGCCGGGGCCGAATTCCAGCACCGTGCGGGAAGGGAACGTCTTGAACCCCTGGATTTCCAGCCGCTTCAGGTACACGCGGGGACCTCAGCCGGGAGGTGATGCGCGGGAGGAATCTTAGCCATCACTGGGGCCAAACTCTCGGTCCAGCAGCGCGAGCGCTTGCTCAGCAGCCAGTTTCTCTGCCAGCCGCTTGCTGCGACCCTGACCCGAGCCAAGCGACCGCTCGCCGGCGACGGCTTCTACCGTGAAGACCTTGGCATGATCAGGGCCCTCGGCGGCGACGATCCGGTAGCGTGGCGGCGCGCCGAACAGGTGCTGTGCGCGATGTTGCAGGCGGGACTTGGCATCGGTCCGCAAGTCTCCACCACCCAACCCCGTGAGCTCCGGCTCGAGCGCGCGCAGCACGAACCGCTCCGTACGTTCGAAGCCGCGGTCGAGATACATCGCACCGATCAGCGACTCGAACGTGCGCGCCAGATTGAGCGGACGGCGGCGGCCCCCGGTGCTGTCTTCGCCACGACCGAGTAAGAGGAAGGAGCCCAGATCGAGCCGCTCGGCGATGATTGCCAGCGTGTCGCCCTTGACCAGGTGCGCGCGCAGCTCCGTCAGCCGTCCTTCATCGACGTTCGGATAGCGCTGGAACAGCCAGCGGGCGACGATGCAGCCCAGCGCGGCATCGCCGAGGAATTCAAGCCGTTCGTTGGACTCAATACCGGCCTGTGATGCTTCGTTCAGGTACGAGCGATGCACCATCGCCTGGGCGAGCACAGCGGGATGCCGGAACCTGACTCGGATGCGGCGCTGCAATGTGGCAACATCGACGTCCACGGTCTCACCCACGCGAGGAACAGCAAAAACGGCCCCGGGGAAGTGGCCGGGGCCGGCGCCAGCGGGTGACCGAGCCGGATGGGGCGCGCGCTGTCCCGGATTGCTACCCTGGACGCGCAGCCCGCCGTTCGGCTGCGTCCGTGCGCCTGGGACCGCTCTGCCACCTACCGCACGGTATGGCGATCATAGGAATGGCTCGGCGCGCCTGTCAAGGAGAGCGCCGGCCAGGTGAGGCTCGATGCCCCGGCTTCCATCCGCCGACCAACTGGCCGCTCGCTTCCGGCGCCGGGTGAACCCCGCGGAGCAGCGGGTGCTCGCCGTGCTCCAGGACGCAGCGCATATGGCTGGCTCGCCGCTGTACCTTGTTGGCGGCTCGGTGCGCGACCTGGTGCTTGGTCGCGGGCACCTCGATCTCGACTTCGCCGTCGAGGCCGATGCCCGGCTGGTGGCTACTGCCGCTGCGCGCGCCACCCAGGGACATGCGGTGCTGCATGACGCGTTTCGCACGGCTACCGTCACGGCGGGGCCGGTGAACTTCGACCTGGTGACGGCCCGGCGTGAATGGTATCCCGAGCCGGGCGCCTTGCCCGTGGTAGAGCCGGCCACCATCTTCGATGACCTCGCCCGCCGGGACTTCACAATCAACGCCATGGCCCTTCGCCTAGACGGTCCGGCTGGCGGCACGCTGGTGGATCCGCACGGCGGTATGACGGACCTGGCAGGTCGCTCGCTCCGCATCCTGCACCCGGACAGCTTCCGCGACGACCCCACGCGGCTGTGGCGGGCGGGCCGCTATCTGGCGCGGCTGCGGCTGCGGTTAGATCCGGAGACGGCAGTGCGTGCTTCGGCGGATGCCGGCTATATGGACGCCATCTCGCCGGCTCGGGTGCACCACGAATTACAGCGGACGCTGGGCGAGCACCGCCCTGACCGAGCATTTGCTGAGTTGCACCGCCGGGACGTACTTAATGCCACCTTACCCGGCTGGACGTGCAGCCCGGCCGAGGCCAGAGCACTACGGCACGGGCTGGCGCACCGCTCCCAATACGGCGATGAACTGCTGCTGGCGGTGTTGCTGGCAGCGTGCCACGACGAGCAGGTTGAGATGGCGGTGCACCGGCTGGCGCTTACCCGCCGGCAGGCGCTGGTGCTCCGTGCGATGCCCGGCGCCGTGCGTACCGTGCGGCGGCTGATGCGGTCGCCGGCCACGCCGGGTAGCATCGCGCCGGCGCTCCAGCACTACCCGCCGGCTGCGCTGGCCGCTCTCGCCCTGCGCTGGCCGGCGGGACGTGGGGCACAAGCTGTCTGGTCTTTCTTGCACGAGTGGAGGCAGGTACGGCCGCGGCTGACGGCCGAGCAGGTGCAGACGCTGGGGGTGCGGTTTGGTCCTCAACTGGGCGAGGTGTTGCGCCAGCTGCGCGCCGCCCGGCTAGACGGAACGACGCACACGCTCGACGATGAACAGCGGCTGGTGCGGCACTGGCTGGCGGAGCGCGGCGACGAATGTGCTAGACATGTGCAGATGGAGGAGACGCGAGGGTGAACGCGGGAGTGGCGATTGGTGACCGCTGTCAAGTCTGCAGCGACCCGACGACGGAGCACTGCTTTGCCGTCTGCAACCGCTGTGCGGGCGCCTTCCATCTGGCGCTGCGCCAGGATATCCCAGCCAAGGACTGCGGGCAGGTCTGGATCAGCGAGGAATACATGGCACTAGAGTTTGCCTGTAACGCCTGCCTGCTCCGTGACGGTGACATCGAAGACGAGCGGCCGGTGCGTGTGCGGCGCCGGTACACTAAGCACACGGGAGCCAGCGCCGCGGCGGTGGTGCGCGGTCGCCCGGGTGGCAGGCGCTAAGGGCGGGGCGTTGTTGCCTGCAAAGGGCGCTGCCTATAATGGCACAAGGGATACAGGGCGGTGGGCGTCCCTGGGTGGGGCGCCCAAGCTGTGTCCACCGGTGCGAGAACCGAGGGGGTCCGGGTGCTGCGGAGCGGGAGAGTCTGGATCGGCTTTGGTGTCAGCGCCGTCTTCATCGCCTTGCTGTTTCTTCGCACTGATCTCTCCTCCGTGCTGGATGCTCTCCGTTCAGCGAACTACTGGTGGCTGATCCCGGCGGTTGCGCTGTATGTCGGGTCGGTATGGGTGCGCGCCCTGCGCTATAAGTACATCGTGCGGACGGTACGGCCCGTCACCACGACGGAGATGTTCCCCATCCTCGTCGTCGGCTATATGGCCAACAACCTGCTACCGGCCCGCGCCGGGGAACTGGTACGCGCCTATGTGTTGGGTGAAAAGCACAATGTCTCGAAAATGGCTGCGCTGGGTACGGTGGCGGTTGAACGGCTGTTCGACGGGCTCACCCTGCTTGGCTTCCTTGCCGTGACCGTGCTGATGTACGGCGCTGACAGCGCGCTCAAGGATCTCGCGCTGATCGGCGTCGCGATCTTTGCCGTTGCCCTAGCGGTATTTGTCGGCGCCCTGGCCGCGCCCGATGCGTCTGAACAGCTGATCGGCCGGCTCTGCCGGCTGCTTCCCGCCAAGCTTCGAGACAAGGCGCGCGATCTAGCCGTGTCGTTCGTCGAAGGGCTGCGCTCGTTGCGCCACCCGGATGCCTTCGCCTGGGTAGCCATCACGTCGGTCGGCGCCTGGATGCTGGAGGCCGTGGTATACGCCCTGGTTGGCCGTGGGTTTGGCATCGACGCTGGCTTTGGCTCCTTCGTCATGGCGGTAGGCGCCGGCAACCTCGCGATCACAGCGCCGTCGTCCCAAGGTGGCATCGGCCCGTTCGAGTTTTTCGTCAAACAGGTGATGATCGGAGCGGCTGTCTCCGAGTCAGTGGCCACGGCGTACAGCTTTGCCGTTCATGCCGTGATCCTCGTCCCGCCGACGTTGCTCGGCCTGTACTATCTGTGGGCGCTTGATCTTTCCTTCAGCGTCCTGCGGCGGCGGTCCCAGCCCGTGCTTGAGCCGGTGCCTGCCGACCGCCGCGACTAACAGAGGGCGCTCGCCCGCACCAACCACGAGGCAGCACCAATGCACGTGGCAGTACTTGGCGGTGGGATCCTTGGTCTGACCGCCGCACTGCGGCTGGCGCAGGCAGGCGCGCGCGTGACCGTGCTGGAGCGCGAAACCGAGGCAGGCGGGCTTGCAGCGGGGTTCCGTGTCGGTCCTGTCTGGCTGGAGAAGTTCTACCACCACATCTTTCGCTCCGACCGGGCGATGATCCGGCTTACCGAGGAACTGGGGCTGGATGACCGGCTCATCTGGCAGGCGCCGCGCAATCCCACCTTCTATCAGGGCGAAACCCACCGGCTGGACTCACCGTTGACGTTGCTCCGCTTTCCGCCGCTGCGCTTGGATGAGCGGCTGCGGATGGGTGCGGCCATGGCCTACCTGCGCCTGCTGCCGCCGCTGGGCATGGAGGGTAAGCCGGCTGCGCCCTGGATCCGGCGGTGGATGGGTAGCGGGCCGTACCGGGTATTATGGGAGCCGGCGCTGCGTGCCAAGTTCGGCCCGCTGGCGGAGGAGATCGCGCTGCCCTGGTTTTGGGCGCGGGTGCATGACCGTTCGGTGGAGCTGGGGTATCTGCGCGGCGGCTTCCAGCAGGTGTACGAGCGCCTGGTAGAGCAGATCCGCGCGCTGGGCGGCGACATCCGCACCGGAGTCTCCGTCGAGCGCGTAGCGTGTGAGAGCGGCCGCATGGTTGTGAACACCAGTGCCGGGCCGTTGCCGGTCGAGCGGGTGCTATCCACGCTGCCGCCCCGCGTCACCTCCGCCCTGGCGCCGGAACTGCCAGAGGACTATCGGACCCGCTACGCCTGGGGGCAGGCCTACGGCGCTCACTGCCTGATCATCGCCACGGACCGGCGCTTGACCGACGGCTATTGGATGAACATCTCCGATCCCGGCTTTCCCTTCATGGTGCTGGTGGAGCACACCAATCTGATGCCGGCCGGGGACTACGGCGGCCGGCACCTGATCTATCTCGGCAACTACCGGGCGATGGATGACCCGTTGATGCAGGCAGAAAAAGAGGATGTGCTCGCGCAATTCCTCCCCCACATCTCCCGCATCAACCCAGCGTTCCGGCCTGAGTGGGTGACGGAGAGCTGGATGTTTCGCGCGCCGTACGCACAGCCGATCGTCACGGTGGACTACCGGGATCATATCCCGCCGCTGGATACGCCCGTCGCAGGGCTCTATCAGGCCAGTATGTTCCAGGTGTACCCGCACGACCGCGGCCAGAACTACTCAATCCTGCTGGCCGAGCAGGCGGCCTCGCGAATTCTGTCTTGAGCAGCTGCACTTCACCCATGCCGGTCACGCCGTTACACTCGTGAGAGACAGCACAACCATACCTGCGCCCAGTAGGGAGTACCGCATGGCGGAGCAAGCATCGCGCGCCCGGTATCGCGAGTTAATCAAGGACTTCAAGCCCGATTCTGGGCACCTGCTGCACGCGCTCCACACCATCCAGCACCATTTTGGCTACATCCCAAACGACGCGGTGCCGGTAGTCGCCCAGCAACTGGGTATGCAGACAGCTAAGGTCTTCGGCGCGATCACGTTCTATGCCGAGTTCCGCACCAGCCCGCCACCGCGCACCGAGATCAACTGGTGCAGCGGGCCGGCGTGCCGGCTCAAGGGCGGCGACAACATCCGCCGCGCTATGGAGTCGGTACTAGGCTTTGGTGTGGAAGGCACCACCGCCGATGGTACGGCCGGTATGCATCTGCAACAGTGCGACGGCAGTTGCGAGTACGCGCCGCTGGTGTGGGTGCGCTCGTTCACCGGGCACGCGGACGGAGCCGATGCCACACTCCAGGACGAGCGCGGCGTCGTGCACGGCCTGCTCACCGTTCCGGCCGCTATCGAGCTGGCGCGCGTGATCAAGTCGCGGGAGGGGAGCGCATGACGGCCTACGATGTCCTTCGCCAGCAGGCCAATACTGCCTGGCAATCGTACCTGCGACCGCAGCGCACGCGGCTGGATGTATCCGTCGCCACCTGCTCCCACGCGGCGGGCGTGTATGACACGTTGGCGGCGCTGGCTGACGCTGTGCGCACCCGCAACCTGCCGGTGGATATCGCCACCACTGGCTGTAATGGCTTCTGTTTCTTGGAACCGCTGGTCACGGTGTCGCGCCCCGACGGGCTGCGGGTGCTCTACGGCCCGGTGCATGCTGAGGACGTGGCCGATCTGCTGGACCAGGCGCTCACCGGCATCTGTGCGCGGCTGGCTGCCGGCGTGGTGAACGGTGACAGCGACCGGGCCGCGCAGCTGGCGGATCACCCATTCATGAAGCACCAGGTGCGCCGGCTGATGGCCAACTGTGGGGTGATCAACCCGGAGGACATCGACCACTACCTTGCCCGCGGTGGATACGAAGGGCTCGCCAGGGCAGTGGCAATGACCGATGAGGCCGTCATCCAGCAAACACTTGCCTCCGGCCTGTGGGGGCGCGGTGGCGCGGCCTTCCCCGCTGGGCGCAAGTGGGACTTCCTGCGTGGCGCCCGCAACAAGCCGAAGTACCTGGTGTGCAACGCGGACGAAGGCGACCCCGGCGCGTTTGTCAACCGTATCCTGCTGGAGTCGGACCCGCACCTGATCATCGAGGGCATGGCGATTGCCGCACAGGCCACGGGCGCTGAGTACGGCTACCTGTACATCCGTGATGAGTATCCGCTGGCGGTGGAGCGTTGCCGCCATGCGATTGACCAGGCGCGGGCAAAGGGGCTGCTGGGCGCCAACATCCTCGGCTCCGACCTCACGTACGATATGGAAGTCGTGCGTGGCGCCGGCGCGTATGTCTGTGGCGAAGAGACGGGCCTGCTCTCCTCAATTGAGGACTCGCGCGGGATGCCCCGCATCAAGCCCCCATTCCCGGCCAACGCCGGCGTATTCGGCTTGCCTACGAACGTCAACAACGTCGAGACGTACGCCAACGCGCCCATGATCTTCCGCGAGAGCGCGGAATGGTACCGGCAGTACGGTACGGAGAAGAACCCCGGGACGAAGATGTTCTCCTTCACCGGCGACATCACCCGCGTGGGTTGCGTGGAGGTGCCGTTTGCCACCAAGATGGGCGACCTGATTCGCGATAACTTCGGAGGCACGCCGGACGGGCGGCCGGTGAAGGCGATCCAGTCCGGCGGCCCGCTGGCCGGCATCATCCCCGGTAAGTACATCGACCTGCCGCTGGAGCCGGAGCCGTTCCGCGAGCAGGGCGTGCTGATGGGCGGTGGCGGCATCATCGTCTGCGATGACACCACCTGCATCGTCGATATGGTGCAGTACTTTGAGTGGTTTGCCGAGGATGAGTCGTGCGGGCGCTGCACCACCTGTCATGGTGGCACCCAGCGGCACGTGGAGATCCTGCGCCGGATCCAGGAGGGCAAGGGCCGCGTCAGCGACATCCAGCTGATGGAGCTGATCAACGACTCACTGCGTTGGTCGAACTGCTTCCACGGTCAGGGGGCGCCGGCGGCGGTGCAGAGCCTGCTGCGGCACTTCCGCGATGAGCTGATGACCCATATCCGCGACAAGCGGTGCCCGGCCCAGCAATGCGCGGCACTGATTCGCTATGAGGTCGTGCGCGGACGCGAGCACGATGCAGACCCGAGCGCCGCCATTTGTCCAACGAATGCCATCCGCCAGCACGACGACGGCCGGTACTTCGTGGATGACGCGCGCTGCATTCGCTGTGACGCCTGCCGTCAGCTGCAGCCGGATGTGCTGGCCGTGACCGATGCGGTTGCGCCGCCGCGGCCCGCCGGTATGCCGGTGGCGGCAGGCGGCTGAGCATTCTGCGCAAGCGCGCACGCGGCCGGTTCTCGAGAGCGACTGGAGCGGAACCCCACGCAGTGACGGCCGCGAAGCCTGCGGGCGTCGTTGCCTATCTGCTGAGCCGCGGATCGGCGCAATCTACGAGATCCGCAGGGACGCGCAGCGTCGTCTGCAGTCTCCCGCCGCGAATGCCCTCGGCGTCCTTCAGCCTCTGCCACTCGGTTTCGGGGTTGTCGGTCAGGCAGCCGGTCAGCGTGTCACCGGTGGAGCGGACCTCGTACACCACCCGTTGCCGGGCCTCATCGCCGGAAAGGCTGGGCAGTTCGACCCGCTCGCCGGGCGCGACGGTGACCGGTGGCCCCAGGATCGGGCGGGTGCGTATGACGGCAACCGGCGCAGCCGAGGAGTTCTGAACGACAAGCTGGTATTCATAGCCGGCCGGCCGGCAGCGGCCAAGATACAGGGTTGCGCCCAGGAGCCCGCCGATGGCGACGATGAGAATGGCCCAGCGATACCAAACCGAGCGACGTCGCGATGTCGGCGGCATAGCCGGCCGGGTGTGAGGTTGCGGAGCGCGGGCGTTACTGCGCTTGGGACGTCGCGTCATGACCTGGACCGCCGGCCACGGCCGGCCCGCGCCGGCACGGCGGGGTAGCGGAGCGGCGGGCTAGCCACGAGCCGGCCGGAACTTTGGCAGGGCGACGGTGTCGGAGACGGGCTCGAACACGGCCTGGACGGGCATCCCGATGTGGATGGCCTCGTTGGGGCAGTCAACGATGTTGGTAGTGAGACGGATACCTTCGGCCAGCTCCACTACCGCGACGTTGTACGGCACCTCCCGTGCAAACGCCGGATGGTACACCTGGTGCATGAGCACGAAGGAGAACAGCGTCCCCTCGCCGGAGGCCTGCGCCCACTCCGTCTCCGTTGACCAGCAGCGGTCGCAGCGGTCACGTGCCGGGAAGCGCCAGGCGCCGCACGCAAGGCAGCGCATCAACATCAACTTGCCGTCGCGGGCGCCCTCAAAGTACGGGGCAGACACCTCGTCCGGGACGGGCGCCGGCCGGGCCGGTTCGGTCTGCGTGGTCATATTGCGTCCCACCTTCGTACGTGTGGTGCGAGCTCAGGAGGCGTTGGGGCTAAGGATCATGCAGCCGTGATAGTTGAGGATACCGCCGTTGCCGGTGACCATCACCAGGTCATGTTTTTCTACCTGACGGTCACCGCCCTGGCCGCGCGCCTGGATGATGCCCTCCGACAGCGGTGTCATGCCCCACATGTAGTAGCCGGATAGCTCACCGCCGCCGGTGTTGGTGGGTAGCGCCCCCCCCGGCCGAAGTTTGCCATCGGACACGAACGGTCCTCCCTCGCCCTTGGCGCAGAAGCCGTAGTCCTCCAGGGTTACGAGCACGGTGTAGGTGTAGCAGTCGTACAGCTCCAGCACATCGATATCGGCCAGCTCCACACCGGCCATCCGGAATGCCGTGTCCTTGGCGATGGTGGCGGCGGTATGCGTCTCTGGCTCCCAGCCGCCGCGGTTCGTGGTGGCGTGGTGCCCCTGGCCGATACCGAGTACGTACGCCGGCGGCTGCCGGAGGTCGCGCGCCCGGCTGGCTGAGGAGACGATCACCGCAACCGCGCCGTTGGAGACCAGGCAGCAGTCGAGCAGGTGGAAGGGCTCCATGATCCAGCGGGAGTTGTGGTAGTCCTCTAACGTGATCGGCGATCGCATCTGTGCGCGCGGGTTGCGCTCGGCCCACATGCGCGTGCTGACGGCGATCTCGCCAAGGTGATCGTTGGTGGTGCCGTACAGCGCCATGTGGCGTTGGGCCGCGAGCGCGTACTGGGCGTTTACGCTGTAGAGGCCATAGGCCGGGGCGAGACTGGCCATACCCCGTGGTGGTGTCGGGCGGGCGTAGGCAGCGGCAGACGGGCCCGGTGTTTGCAGGGGCGCATCGGCAAACACGCAGACGACGTTGCTGGCCATCCCCAGCTCGATGCACATTGAGGCGTACATCACCATCTGTGCCGCTGTTGATCCGGCGGCGTTCATGTGGTTAAGCACGCGCAACGCGTCGAAACCCAGGTACGGCGCCAGGCCGAGCGACAGCGCACCCGCGGTGCCGACGCCGTTGTTGATCAGCAGCCCATCGATGTCCGCCTTCGTGAGCCCGGCATCCTCCACTGCCAGGCGGATGGCCTCGCCCGCGAAGTACATGGCGTCGTGGCCGAAGATCTTGCCCATGGGCGTGATGCCCAGGCCGGTGATGGCGGCCTTGCCCTTCAGCGTCGTCATGGTGGTGCCTCGCTGGTGCGCCTTCACCGAGGGCGCTGCTAGTAGATGACCTGGCCGATCAGCAGTTCGGCAATGCGCTCGTCGCTGTAGTTGAGCACCTCGCGCAGGACATAGTCGTTGTGTTCGCCGATCAGTGGCGCGGGGCCACCCAGGGCAAACGGCGCGCCGGACATGCGGAAGCCGGGTCCGTCATACGCGCTGCGGCCGGTCTCCGCATGGTTGATGTACTGGTAGAAGCCACGCTCGCGCAGATGCTCATCGTGGTCGAGCACGTCGCGCGCCGACTGCACCACCCCGGCGGGTACGCCGCGTGCCTGCAACTGACGCATTGCCTCTTCGGCGTTGAGCGTGCTGGTCCACGCCTCGATATGGGTGTCCAGCTCGTCCTCATGGCGCTTGCGGCCGAGGAAGGTGGTGAAACGCTCGTCCTGTGCCCACGCCGGCCGGCCCATCACATCGAGCAACCCTTCCCATTGGGCGTCGTTGGTGATGGCGATAGCCAGCCAGCGATCCTCCAGTTGTGGCGGTGGCGAGGCGCTCGCGGCCATCCTCAACGTGGCAGCGACCGGCAGCGGCAGGCCATCTTGGCAGCGATAGGCGCCGTGCGGGCAGGCCCAGGCAACACGATTGCCGCTGCGCTCGGGAACGCTGTCGTTGACCGTATACTCCAGCAGGAACGGACCGAGTGTAGCGGCGACCGATTCCACCTGCGCCAGTTCGATATGCTGGCCGTTGCCCGTACGGGCGCGGTAGCGCAACGCCGCCAGGATGGCGACGACCGCATGACCAGGGTTGATTACATAGTCCGGGTAGTTGACGCCCATGCTGGATGGCAGCCGATCTGGCCAGCCAGACAGATGCGAGTAGCCTGCCACCGGAGCGATCACAGCACCGAAGCCGAGGAAGTCGCGGTGTGGACCCCAGCTGCCCTGCATCGGCATCTGGGCGTAGATGATGTCCGGCCGGACCTTGACCACCTCGTCATAGGTTAGCCCCCAGTTCTGCACTACCCGTGGTGTGTAGTTCTCAATCATCACATCGCTGCGGGCAAGCAGATCAAGCGCCACCTGGCGCGCCTCCGGCCGGCTGAGGTCAAGAGTGAAAGACAGCTTGCCGGCGTTGTAGTTATTGAAGTAGCCGGAGACATTGGGGCTGCCCTCTTTGCCGGGCGGAACGGGCTGCGTCATGCGCAATCCGTCCATCCGCGCCTGCGACTCAACGCGGATCACCTCGGCGCCGAGCGTGCGCAGCATCAGGCCGGCAATCGGTCCGGCGCCGAACCAGGAGAAGTCGGCGACGCGCAGGCCGCTCAGAGGTAGTTCACCGCTCATCTAGATCACTCCCGCGCCCATCAGCATCGCCGTCTGCTCTCGCGTCAGGCCGAGCTCACCTTCCAGCACGTCCAGGGTGTGCTCTCCCAGCAGCGGCGGCCGTCGGTGGATACGCCACGGGGTCTGGGCGTGCCGGTACGGCGGGCCAGGGTAGGTATAGCTCCGGCCCTGCTCGGGATGCTCGACCTCCTGCCACCAGCCACGGGTATTGAACTGCTCGTTGTTGCGAATGTCGCGGGCGTTATTGAGCGGGCCGATCAGCAGCCGCCGGTTCTGACCAACGACGTACAGCTCTTCTTTCGTGTGAGCGGCGTAGAAGGCGGCGATCAGCTCCTCGATGTGCGCGAGCCGGGTCATCATCTCTGCCAGCTTGTCGGGCTGGGTCAGCAGCGCGGTCAACTGGCGCAGGTCCATCCCGCTCAGCGCCGTCTGCCATTCCGGCTGCATCAGATCGCCGGCCATCCCCTTCTCGTTCATCCACTCGAATAGCACCGGTAAAGGTGAGCCAAAGCCCCCGACGCCGATCATGGAGTAGACATAGCCGTCAGCGCAGGCGTAGGTGCCAAAGCCGGGCAGCAGCTTCTGATTGCCGGTCCGGCGGCGCAACTCGCCACGCATATCCCAGGTCTGCATTGCGGTTTCCTGGGTGATGGACATGGCTTCCTGCTGTGACACCTCGATGTGCTGTCCGGCGCCGCTGCGGTCGCGCGCAAATAGCGCGGCCAGGATGGCGCTG
>WBZO01002079.1_pt1 | contig 22476 bp, 21 predicted proteins | sample 5204261 | NCBI WGS metagenome assembly WBZO01 (sample SAMN12412400, study PRJNA552823) | activated sludge metagenome | isolation source: activated sludge from anammox sidestream of wastewater treatment plant... | place: USA: North Carolina | collected 2017-09 | reverse complement strand
TCATAGGCACCTCCTCTAGGTTATAACCAGATTATACCTTGATTGAAATCTCTTTTTCAACTGCATCTGACTTGTCCAGCGCCTGAGCGAGGGTCAGCACCCGCACATCGCTGCAGCGCGCGCTGCTTTCGCACGAGGCCGAAGCCGATCTTCTCGGCGAAGACCTTCGCGGATGCGCCCTGGATCTGGACGCGCCAGCAGCCGTCCTTCGCGCGACGCCTCCGGCTGAGGATGCCGAAGTTGAGGAGCAGGAGCTGAGTCTGCTCCGCGAGCGCGTCGCTCGTCGTCGACAAGATCACGCCCGACGGACCCGCGTGGCCGTCGCAGTCGAAGTACGCGCGGAGGAACGCCGCGACCACCCGCTCCGGCGACCGGAGCACGACCTCGGGGATCTTCTTCTCGCGTGCGCTCGGGCCGTGCGTGAGACCAAGACCCTCGGTGAGAAACTGCGAGACGGTCTGCGCGTGGAAGAGGACGCGGATCTTGTTGCCCTCCGTCTTCAGTCGTCCACCGACGGAGAAGAGCTGCTCGCCGAGCTTCTTGAAGGTGAGCGCCTGCGCCCGATCGCCCGTCGTCAGCCCGAGGTTCCGCTTCACGCGGCTGATGTGACCGTCGCCGACGAGGTAGCCGAGGAACGCCGCCAGAGGCTCGTCGACGATCGCTGGGATGCTCACCTCGGCTCGCCGCGCGAGCCCCGGGACCGCGGTGAGCTCGGTCTGCTCGTCGTAGCGGACGAGAGCGTCCGCGATCGCCGAGGCGCGCTCGGTCCGCTTGCCCGCGCGATGACGAAGGACCGTCCAGATCGAGACGCCCGACTGCTCGGCGACGTCGTCCAGGCTCACGAAGGCCGGGGCCTTCCACTCGAGCGCGACGGCCTTCTGCGGCCACAGGCCGGTGCCGCCGCTGACGCGCACCCGATCGCCGACCTTCATCTCGTCGAGCCGGCGCCACTCTCCGCCCGCGAGCATCACGCGGTGGTTCGTCGAGCCCTCGAGCTCGAGCCCACGGCGCGTCCGCATCTTGATCGTCGGATGGTCCTTGATGACGTTGCGGTCGTAGACGTGCCGCGGGACGTCTCCGTCCGAGACGACCTGCGCGCCGCCGCGGACGAGCTCGCCCATCGTGAGCATGCCCGCCTCCGTGAAGACCCGCGTATCCTCGCGAACGCAGGCCCAGCCTTCGTTCATGACCTTCGTCTGCATCTGCGGGACGAAGTAGTGGGCCTCCTCGCGGATGATCTCGAGGATGTCACGCTCCCAGCGCTCGAGCGGCGCGTGGTCCATGAGGAACTTGAGGACGTCGCGCTCGGGGCGCGCGGGGAACTTCTTCTCGCGCTCCTTCTCGGCCTCGATCTTCTGCCGCTGCTCCTCGAGGTACTCCTCGGGGTTGATGAACGACTCCATGTAGTCCTTCGCCTTGAGGCGCGGGACCTCCTTCGCGACCTCCTCGGCGTCGGGATCGCGCGCCGCGCGCCTGCCGTGGAAGGCGGCGTGCGGATCGATGAGGTTCTCGATGCTCAGGCACTGGTCGATGAAGTCCTCGATCTTGTTGATCCCGAGCCGCGCGACGTGGCGACGCACGCGCGCGCCGTGGTTCGCCATCTTGTCGATCCAGCGGCGGTTCGGATCGTAGTTCTTCGCGCGGACCGCGGGATCGACGGTGCGTCCGCCGGTGTCGAGATCCGTCGAGCGGAAGCAGTAGTTGTTCTTGAAGAAGTCGACGTGGCCGTAGACGTGGGCCATCACGAGCTTCTGGTCGGTGAGCGAGTTGCCCTCGAGCAGGTAGGCGTACGAGGGGTTGTTGTTGATGACCATCTCGTAGATCTTCGAGAGGCCGTACTCGTAGCTCTTGGCCAGGCGCTCGTACTCCATGCCGTAGCGCCAGTGCGGGTAGCGGTTGGGGAACCCGCCGTACGCCGCGATCTCGTTCATCTGGTCGTAGGTGAGGATCTCGAAGACGGTGGGGAAGAAGTCGAGCCCCTCGTCGGCGGCGATCTTCTCGATCCGCTCCTGCTCCTTGAGGAGGTACTGCGGGAGCGCCGTCTTCAGCGCGAACTCGCTCATGGCAGCAAGCGTACCGCGATCCGCGCCGTCAGGTGGGGAAACGAGGCTACGCCCGAGGTCGATCGGCAGCCCCAGCCGTACCGCGCCCGCTGCCGGCGGCGAGCAGGACGGCCGCGATCGCCGCACACGCCGCACTGGCCCCGAACGCGAGACGCGCGTCGACGCGATAGAGGAGCCCGAACGCCAGGTTCGCCGGCAGCACGGCGATACCGGTGAGGGCGTGCATCGCGGCGAACGCCCTGCCACGCACCTCGAGCGGCGCGCGCTCCGCGAGGATCGCCCTCTCCGGGCCCTCCGCGAGGCCGTAGTACGCGCCGTACGCGACGACGATCGCCGCGAAGACCAGCGGCCGCGTCGCGAAGGCGGCCGACGCGTAGAAGCCCGCGTAGAGGACCCACGCGAGCGCCAGCGTGCGCGTCCGCCCGATGCGATCGGCGAGCCGTCCGCCGGGGACGTTCGAGAGCGCCTTCGACGCCGAGAGCGCGAGCCAGAGCATCGGCGTCCACTCCTCGGCCATGCCGAGATCGACCGCGCGGAGGAGCAGGAACGAGTCGGCCGACGATCCCAGCGTGAAGACACCGAGGACGACGAGGTACTGCTTCACCGCGGTGGGCAAGGGCGCGCGCGCGGCGGCGGGCTCTTCCTTCGGGTCCTCCTCGCGGCCGTGCTCCGGATCGCGCACGGCGAGGACGAGCGTCGCGAGCGAGAGCAGCCCGGGCACGATCGCCAGCCCGATGACCACGCGCAGCGGCAGCTCGAGCAGACGCAGGAGCACGAACGCCAGGATCGGCCCGAGCACGGACCCTGCGTTGTCCATCGCGCGATGGAAGGAGAACGCCGTGGCCAGGCCTTCCGTCGACACCGCCTCGGCGATGAGCGCATCGCGCGGCACGCCGCGGACGCCCTTGCCGATGCGGTCGAGCGAGCGGAGGACGACGATGTGCCAGCCGCTCCAGGCGAACGCCATGAGCGGCCTCACGAACGTCGCGACCGCGTAGCCGGCGACGACGAGCGGCTTCTTCCGCTCGGCCCGATCGGTGATCGGGCCCATGCGGTACTTCACGGCCGCGCTGAGGGCCTCGGCGATCCCCTCCATCGCGCCGAGCCACACCGACGCCGCGCCGAACGACTTCAGCAGCGCGGGCAGGAGCGGATAGATCATCTCGCTCGCCGCGTCCGTGAGGAACGAGACGACGCCGAGGCGACGGACGAGCGACGGGACGCGAAGCTTCGCTACTTGCACTTGTCGTCGTCGGACGACTTGCGCGGGCAGTACTGCTCCATGTCCTTCGCCGCGCAGTGAGACATCGCATCCTGCGAGGCGCACTCGTAGTAGCCGCCGTTCACGCAGCACTTGAACGAGGAGCTCGACGACGTGCTCGACGTCGACTCCGAGGAGCAGGCCGCGACGAGGGCGGCGGCCGAGAGGGCCAGAGCGAGGATCTTCTTCATGCCGGCAGCCTACGGCGGAGCGACCGCCTTGGCGATGGCGTCGGCGGTGGCGTCGAGCCCCTCGCCTTCGACATGCCGGTCCCAGGCCGCCACGATCGCCGTCGCCGGTGGGAACAACGTGTAGAACCCGCTCTCCCCCATCGGACGATGGCCCGCGTCCACGTAGCGACGTACGAGGCTCGCGGCCTCGGCGAACGTGACGGTGTTCACGGCCATCTCGACGTTCGGATCCGTCTCGTCGATGCCGCGCGTGGCGAGCGCGGACCGGAGGAGGTTCATGGCCGTCGAGCGCTCGCGTACCGTGAGCTCGTCGATCGCGTGGAGCGACTCGTGGAGCACGGTCTCCACCAGCGCGCCCCCACCGAGCCCGTGCACGCGCACGAAGCTCGCGCTCGCGCGGCCGCGCGCATCGGCGGCGAAGATGCCGGGATACGGCGCATCGCCGACGAGCGTGACGACGATCGGGCGGGGCACGCCCGAGAGCGACATGTCCGCCTCGAGCGCGCGGAGGACCATCTCGATGTGCGGCAGGAGCTGCGTGCCGATGTCCTTCGCCGCGTTCGCGATCTCCTCGGCGTGGTCGCGGTACGGACCCGCGCGATACGCGGCCTCCGTCGCCTGCATCGCACGGGCGAGGTGCACGGCATGCGCGCGCAGCGGCACGGGCTTGCCGCCCACGTCGCGCGTGACCGGCAGCTCGGCATAGACGAACGCGAGGTCGCGCGCCTGGTCGACGGTCCCGAGCGGCACCTCGAGGTCCTCCCACGCCGTCGGGTCCGCCGACAGATCCGCGCGGAGCACCTGCATCGCGGCGAGCGCATCGGCGAACGGGGCCGGTGCTTCGCCTTCGAGCGCCTTCGCGCGCAGCCAGAAGTACTGATCCGCCAGCGCGCTCCGGCGCAGGACGATCGGCGACGACTCCGGCGTGAGCGTCTCCGATGCCTTCGTCTCCTCGGCGGGAGCCGTGGGCGCGCTCACCCTCGGCGCGGCGCACGCGGCGAGCGTCAGGCCGAGACCGAGCGCAGCGAGGCGGGACATGGATCGCCGAGAGCTTAGCACCGCGACGGAAACACGCGCCGCGGCCATTCGCTCGGGCATGAAGAGAGCGCTCGCCGGCTCGGTCGCGGCCACGGCGATCGTCGCGATCTGCCTTTCTTGCTCGGGACCGCCGTCGAGCAGCTTCTGCACGACCGCCGAGCCGGAGACCTGCCGCTCCGGGAACGTGAAGCACGGGTGCGACGGCGACCAGGCGTGCGGTGAGGGGCGCAGCTGCGTCGAGAACACGCGCTCGAACGGGACGACGTACGCCGCATGCGCGATCGGAGGCAAGGAGGCCTTCGACGAGCGCTGCGAGCGCGACGACGACGCGACGATCTGCGACGGCGAGACGTGGGTCCGCTGCCACGGCCGCTATCACGAGCAAGAGGCCGACTGCCGGTCGCTCGGCCGCGTCTGCGAGCAGCTCGTGCGTCCGCGCGTCGGGGCCTTCGGCAACGAGGCGATCGCCAAGTGCGTCGAGAGCCACGGGCGCGACGAGGCGTGTGCCGCCGCGACCACGGACAGGACGTTCGCCACGCTCTGCGACGGCGAGACGGAGGTCTTCTGCTTCGGCGGGTTCGTCCTCGATCGGGTCAAGCGCCCTTGCCGAGGAACTCCTTGATCGAGCCGACGATCGCGTCCTTGTCACGGATCTCGCTGGTGACGACGCGCTCGTCCTTCGAGAAGTGCTCGCGCAGATCCTTGATGAACTGGCCGGAGCCGTAGGGGCTCTCGACCTGCCCGTAGGCGAACATGTTCACGCGCGGCAGGATCTTCTGCTTGAGAATGTCGACGCACGCGAGCGTGTCGTCCATCGACCAGTTGTCGCCGTCCGAGAAGTGGAACGGGTAGATGTTCCACTCCTCCGGCGGGTAGTGGTCGTCGACGAGCTGCGAGCAGAGCTTGTACGCGCTCGAGATCATCGTGCCGCCCGACTCGCGCGTGTGGAAGAACGTCTCGCGATCGACCTCGCGCGCAACGGCGTCGTGGATGATGTAGCGGCTCTCGAGGCCCTTGTACTGCTTGGAGAGCCACGTATCGATCCAGAAGCTCTCGATGCGAACGATCTCCTTCTGCTCGTCGCCCATCGAGCCCGACACGTCCATCATGTAGATGATGACGGCGTTGGCGACGGGCTCGGCCTCGGTCTTCCAGCTCCTGTAACGCTTGTCGTCGGGGATGGGGACGATCACCGGCTTGTCCGGCGCGTAGGTGCCCATCGAGATCTGGCGCTTGAGCGCCTCGCGATAGGTCCGGCGGAAATGGCGGAGCGACTCGGGGCCGACGCGACGGACCCCGGTGTAACGGTCCTTCGCGTTGATGATCTTGCTCTTGCCCTTGTCCTGGATGTCGGGGAGCTCGAGCTCCTCGCCGAGGATCGCGGCGAGCTCGTCCAGGGTGACGTCGACCTCGAGCGCGTGGTCGCCGGCGCCCTGCCCGGCCTGCTTGCCCTCGCCGGCCTCGTCGCCCTGCTCCCCGCCGATGGGGTCGCCCGGCTCGCCGTCCCCCTGGCCCGCTCCACCTTGCTGCTTGTCGCCGAAGCGAAACCGCGGGATGTCGATCTGCGGGATCGGGATCGACACGAGGTCTTTGCCCTTGCGACCGATGAGCTCGCCCTGCGAGATGTACTTCCGCAGATTCTGGCGGATCTTCCCGCGAACGATCGCGCGGAAGCGCGAGTGGTCCTGATCGATCTTGAGCGACATCCTCTTCTTCGACCGTACCAGGAAAGCACCCCCTGCGAAATGAGGCAGACGAACCGCGCCACTCACCGCTTCGGCACCGTCGTCGCCCTCTTGCTCGCGCTCTTCATGGCCGCGATGGAGATGACCGTCGTCTCCACGGCGATGCCCACCGTCGTCGCCGAGCTCGGCGGCGCGCTGCACTACGCGTGGGTCTTCTCCGCGTACATGCTCACGTCGACGGTGACCGTGCCCATCTACGGCAAGCTCGCCGACGTCTACGGGCGCAAGCCCATCATGCTCGCGGCCATGGGCCTGTTCCTGTTCGGCTCGATGGCGAGCGGCCAGGCACGGACGATGGAGCAGCTGATCGCGTTCCGTGCGATCCAGGGGATCGGCGCCGGCGGCATGCAGCCGATCGCCATCACCATCGTCGGCGACATCTTCAAGATCGAGGAGCGCGCGAAGATGCAGGGGCTCTTCGGCGCGGTCTGGGCGATCGCGGGCCTCGTCGGGCCGCTGCTCGGCGGCGTCATCGTGGCCACGCTCTCGTGGCGGTGGGTCTTCTACGTCAACGTGCCGTTCGGGCTCCTCTCCGCGCTGCTGCTCGGAGGAGCGCTCGTGGAGTCCATCGAGAAGAAGAAGCCGTCGCTCGACATCGGCGGCGCGCTGGTCCTCTCCGCCGCGGTCGTGGCGCTCCTGCTCGGCACCGACGGTGTCATGCCGTTCGTCCTCCTCCCGGCGAGCGCGGCGCTCGCGGTCCTGTTCGTCGTGGTGGAGCGCCGGGCGAAGGAGCCGATGCTCCCGCTCTCGTTGTTCGTGACACGCGTGATGTCGACGTCGAGCGCCGTGCTCTTCACCGCGGGCGGCGCGATGATCGGGCTCGTCACGTTCGTCCCGCTCTACGCCCAGGGCGTGCTCGGGTCGACGCCGACGGAGGCCGGCGCGGCGATCGCCCCGATGGCGATCGGCTGGCCGATCGCCAGCGCCATCTCCGGCCGGCTGATCCCGAGGCTCGGCTTCCGCGGCCTGGTGCGCGCAGGGATGACGGGCGTCGCGGTCTCGAGCGTCCTCCTCGCGCTGCTCCTCGCGCGGGGCGCCTCCCAGGGCCAGCTCCGCCTGCTCTCGGCGGCGTTCGGCATCGGGATGGGCTTCGCGAACACGGCGCTCATCATCGCGGTGCAGACCAGCGTCGGCTTCTCCCAGCGTGGCGTCGCGACCGCGAGCACGATGTTCTTCCGCAACATCGGCGGGACCGTGGCCGTCGGCGTCATGGGCGTCGTCCTCGCACGCACGCTGCTCGCCAGCGAGGCGGCTCGGGCCGCGGGCGGCGCCGAGCTGGTCGCGCGCATCCTCGGCCCCGACCGCAAGAGCATCGATCCCGGCGTCCTCCGCGCGCTCTCGGGCGACCTCGCGAGCGGCGTCGCCCACGTCATGTGGATCGTCGCGGGCCTCGGGGTCGCGGCCGCGATCGCCGCGGCGCTCTTCCCCGCCGTCGCCGCGTCGGACGCGGCGCATTCGAAGCGCTGATCAGCGACGACGACGCGCCGCCGCCGCGATCGCCACGCCGGCCGCGACGATCGCGAGCGCGCTGCCCGGCGAGCCGCCGCCCGGCGACGTCGTGCAGCCGCCGTCGTCGGCCGAGCCGTCGCCGGCCCCGCCCTGCGCGCCGCCGGCCGCTGCGCCCCCTCCGCTCGACGACGAGGACGACGACGCGCCGCCGCTGCCCGACGATCCGCCGCCTCCGTCCGGGAGGCCCCCGTCGAGCGACGGCACGCCCTCGGACGCCGATGCGAGCGAGCTGCACGTCGTGTCCGCCGGGAAATCGATCGTGCCGTCGAGATCGTTGTCGAGGCCGTCGTCGCAATCGGTCTTCGTCCCGCCGAACGCCGGCTGCGAGGAGGTGACCTTCCTCAAGAAGCCGTGGACGCTCTTCGGCACGTACTTCTTCGGCGCGCCTTCGTCGTGCACGACGGCGCCCCAGCGATACGGCGCCGGCGGCTCGTCGAAGGCCTCGTAGAAGATCGTCGCGTTCCACCAGTCGCGCGCGAGCATCTGCTCGAGGACCTGACGCGCGTACACGCGCTGATCCTCCTCTTCACCCGCGTTGCCGAGCGTCGCCTCCTTGCCCGTCTCGGTGAGCCAGAAGGGCTTCTGGCCGGTGACGCCGTGCTTGTCCATCACCTCCTTGAAGGAGAGCGGCCCCTCGTAGACCGTCGCGCTGCCGAGCTTCACGATCCGATGGCTCTCGAGCTTGTTGAAGAACGAGTCGCTCGTGAGTCCGGCCCCGCCGCCCGGCGTGGGGAACGACGCGTAGATGTGGCCGCTGACGATGTCGATCTTCGACTTCGCCTGCCCGAGCACGGCGTCGAGCCAGTCCGCGTACGCCGTCCCGACCGTCGCGAGGCCGGGGCCCATCACCTTGCACGTCGCGCACGCGGCGTGCACCGCGTCCGCGCCGGGCACGAGGATGCGATCGATGTACTGTAGCGGCGTGCCCTCGAAGAACTGCTCGAGGTTCGGCTCGTTCCAGATCTCGTAGTGGGTGACCTTCGCCTTGTAGCGGTTCACGACCGCGGTCACGAACGGCGCGAACGTGCCCGCCTTCGGGACGTCGTTGTTGCTCCCGCCCCCCTTCGCGTCGCCCTCGGACGCCCAGGCCGGCGTGTAGCCGACGACCGCGAGGACCTTCAGGCCCTTGGCGATCGCGCCGTCGATGAGCGTGTCGAAGCGCGCCCAGTCGTACTGCCCCTGCTGCGACGGCTCGGCGTCGAGCCAGTTGAGATCGATGCGTACCCAGCCCAGGCCGGCGTCCCTCGTCGCGTCGAGGCCGACGGTCTCTGACTGGTGGACGTTGAAGCCGAGGTCCTTCGGTCCGGCCGCGGACGCGGGACCCGCGACGAGCAGCGCGGCGGCACCAAGGGCGAGAGGCAGGCGCGTCTTCACGCCTGCCTCCCTAGCACTACCGCGCCCGGAGGCGAGCGGTCAGGTGGACTTCGTGTCGAGCGTGAGACGCGCCACCCAGAGGCAGAGGAGCACGTTGGCCACCGCCCAGAGGCGCATCATGAAGCCGCCCATCGCGTACCAGACCTCGCCGCTGATCCCCATCTGCACGAGGAGCGCGGCGGTGCCGAGCGCGAGGCCGCCGATCATCGGACGGAGGCGCTTGCTCCCGAAGAAGAGCGCGGTGGCCGCGAAGACCGGCAGCGCGCTCGCGAGCGGGAGCCACTTGTGGATGGCCGGCGAGACCAGCAGGGTCCACTCGCCGAGCGGCTTCATCGCGAGCTCCGCGAAGACGCGCATCGCGCCCGAGCGCGCCGGGACGCCGAGCAGCGGGAGAATCGGGAGCAGGCCCACGCTGCCGAAGAGCGCGGCGCCGATCGCGCCGGCGCCGCCTGCGACCTTGCCGCCCTTCCGCTTGATGGCACGAGCCACCACCATCGCGAGCGCGGCGAGCGCCGCGAGGCGCACGGCGATGTGCATCCAGTGCGTGCGGAACGTCGCAGCACCCGCGTCGAGGATGCCCGCGCCGAAGAGGTTCTTGTCCTCCTTCGGGGTCGCGGTCGCCTGGAGCTGCGCGCGGACGGCGTCCGGATCGGTGATGCCCTGACCGACGAGGAGCGCGGCGGCGCCGGCGACGTGCGGCGAGGCCATCGAGGTGCCGTTGAAGACGCCCCAGGTCTCGCACTTGTTCTTGCCGTTCTCGCAGATGGTCTGCTGGGTGACGCCGACACCCGGCGCGCCGATCGCGACCTCGGGGCCGCGCGACGAGAACCACGCGATGTTGTCGTTCTTGTCCGTCGCGCTCACGGCGATCACGCCCGGGTAGCCCGCGGGATAGCCGACGCTGCGCCCGGAGTTGCCCGCGGCGGCGACGACGACGACGCCCTTCTTCAGGGCGTGGTTGACCGCCTTCTCGACCACGCTGCTCTTCTGCGACGAGCCGAGCGAGAGGTTGATGACCTGCGCGCCGTGATCGGCCGCCCAGCGGATGCCCTCCGCGACGTCGGCCATCGTTCCCCAGCCCTTCGCCGAGAGGACCTTCACCGGCATGAGCTTCGCGCAGTGCGCGAGGCCCGCGACGCCGATGCCGTTGTTCGTCGTCTGCGCGATCGTGCCGGCGACGTGCGTGCCGTGGCTCTGATCGTCCGCGGCGATCTCGTTCTTGCCGACGAAGTTGTAGCCGGGCACGCAGGTGGTGCCCTGCAGATCGGTGCCCTTCGTGAACCCGTCCTGGTCGTAGCAGGCGATGCCGGTGTCCACGACGGCGACGGTGACGCCCTGGCCGCACGCGTACTCCCACGCGCGCTCGCCGCCGGCGCGGGTCATGTGCCACTGCTCGCCGTACTTCGGATCGTTCGGGGTCCAGAGGACCCGCGCGATGGCCGCGCGCTCGACGCCCTCGACGCGCGGGTCTTCCGCGAGGCGCGCCATGATCTCGTCGACCTGCGACGGGTCGACGTCCGCGACGTCGATCTTCCCGTCGTCCTTCACGCCGGGCGAGTTGTCGCGCAGCGGGATGTGCAGCCTGTCGGCGACGGCCTTGATCTCGTCGTCGGAGGTGTCGTCCTTGAAGTCGACGACGATCTCGCCGGCGATCTCGGAAGGAGCCTCGACGTCGAACGACGGGACTGCGTCGCGCATGAACGGCGGCTGCCATTTCTGGTTCGCGTCCGCGGCCGCCGATCCGGGGATTGCGAGGGCGAGGGCCAGCGACGACGACGCGAGGAGGAGGGCGCTCTTCTTCATGGGCTCTTCTGTCGTTGTACGACGCGGGACGCGCCGAAGTTCTTTCGAAGCTAAGCACGATTGTCCGGCGCCGGCAGGCCAGCTGGAGTTTTGTCGCACGTGGTGGGATGGTTGAGCTCGTGCCCACCACGGTTCGACGCACGGAAGTCCTGGTGATCGGCGCGGGCAGCGCCGGTGCGACCGCGGCACGGTTCTTCGCCCAGCGCGGCCGATCGGTCATCGTCGCCGACAAGCGCCCGCGAGGCGGTACCGGTGCGCGCTGGCTGAACCTCGTGCCGCGATGGTGCTTCGAGCGTGCCGGCGTGGCGCTCCCCTCGGGAGACGAGACCCCGCTCGGTGACGGCGAGCACGCCTCGCACCTCATCGCGCCCGGAGGCCGCGCGCGGGTGTCGCTCCCCTCGCTCCCGAACGTGCACGTCGACATGCGGCGCTTCGTCGACCGCCTGGTCGATGACGCGCTCGCTGCGGGGGCCGACCTCGTGCAGGGCCAGGTCGTCGCGGTCGAGGTCGAACGTGGTCGCGCGCGTCGCGTCGTCCTCGCGAACGGGAGCACGCATCTCACCGTAGAGGCCGATCTCGTCGTCGACGCGAGCGGCATCGGCGGCGCCATTCGCCGTCGCGTGATGCCCGAGCCCTGCCCCGATCCGCACCCGCTCGACGTCTGCGCCGCCGCCGAGTACCAGCACGCCGTACGCGATCGCGGCGGCCTCGCCGCGCTCCTCGCGCGCCATGGAGCCGTCCCCGGCGACTCGCTCGCGTTCCCCGGGATCGCGGGCGGCTATTCGACGCTCACGATCTTCACGTCGCCCGATCTCGAAGAGGTCGGCGTGCTCGCCGGATCCATCCCCGCGCTCGGTGTCCCCAACGGTGCAGAGCTGCATGCGCGCTTCGTCGCGTCGGCGCCGTGGATCGGCGAGGCGCGCTGCGGGGGCGCGGGCGCGATCCCGGTGCGCCATCCGTATGCGACCCTGGCCGGCGCGGGTGTCGCGCTCATCGGAGACGCCGCGTGTCAGGTCTACGGCTCGCACGGCAGCGGCGTGGGCATGGGCCTCCTCGCTGCGCGCGCGCTCGCAGACGCCTGCGCTCCATCCTCCGATCCGGGCTCCGAGACGGCGCTCGCGCGCTATGCGCGTGCGTTCCACCGCGCGCACGGAGGCCTCCTCGCCGGCTCCGACGCCTTCCGTCGCTTCGTCCAGGCGCGGGGGGCCCGCGAGCTCGACGGGATCCTCGCGTCCGGTCTGCTCGAGCCCGGGCTCGCGTCGTCGGCGCTCACGCAGAGACCAGCCCGGCCCGACGTCGGTTTCCTCGTGCGCTCCGCGCGCCGCGCGATCGCGCACCCGCGTACGACCGCCTCGTTCGTCCCGGTCGCGCTCCGTACCTTGACCCTCGAGCGCGTGGGGTCCCTCCGCGGCTCGGCCGCGATGGAGCGCGTGATCGGCGCGCTCGTCGGCGCGACGATGCCCGCCGAGGGGCCGATCGCGTGCGAGCTGCCCGAAGCGGCCGCCTGACGCGTCGACGCCGGACAGCTCAGCGCTTGCCGGCGTCGGGCGCCACCGGAGGAGCCCCCGCGTCCTTGTCCGCCGCGGCGAGCGCGACGAAGCGCTGCTCGGGGCCCGGAGGCGCGTACATCTGCACCGCGACGAGCTTCGAGCCGGGGTCCGGCTTCCACGCATGCTTCGCGCCCGCCGGAATGACCACGACCTGACGCGGGCCGACGCGCAGGTCCTTGCCGTCGACGGTCAATGTCCCGGCCGCATCGGTGAAGGCGAGGATCTCCCACGAGCCCGGATGCGCGTGCTCCGGCACGCTCGCGGTCCCCTCGAGCCGCCCGAGGTACAGCTGCGGCGAGACCTTCGCTCCCACGTCGAGGTGCGCGCTCATCGTGCCCTTCGCCCACGCGAGCTTCGGGGCGGCGGTCGCACGCACGACCGTCTTCTCCTGGGCGGGACGATCGCGCACCGCGCACGGGACGATCGGAGTGAGCGCCTGCACGAGCCACCCTGCTCCCTCGACCTCTCCGGCCTGCGCGTTGCGGAGGACGAGGACGTCGCCGGGACCGAGCTTCTCGCCTGCGGCCGAGAGGTTGCCCTTCACCACGGCCAGCACCGTCGTCTGGCAGAGCGCCTCGTCGATCTTCGCCGGCGCATCGAGGATGCTCGCCTTCACCGGCGGCTCCTTCAGGTCGGTCGGAGCGGCCGCGCCGACGGTGGGTACGCCCCCCTCTCCTTTCGCGCCGTGGCCGGCGTCGTCGCTCAGGATGGGCAGGCTCGCGTCCGCCGGCGCAGCGGTGACCGGCGGAACCTGCGCGCGGGGCGGGGCCGAGCGGCAGGCGCCGATCGCGAGGAGCGTCGCGAGCGGGAGGCCGCCGATGGCGGATCCGATCGCGCAGGACCTCACGGCGACTTCCTCACGAGCGCGTTCGCGGGGAGCAGGAGCGCGTTCGCGGCACGCGCGGCGAGCTCGCTGGTCGTACGCGGCGCGGTCCCGCCGTCGATCGCGTCGGCCGCGGCACGCGCCTCGGCGAGGCGCTCCTTCATCAGCGCGTCGGCGCCGTCGGTGTCGCCCGGGCGCAGGATGCTGCGCACGAAGACCTCGGCGGCCTTGTACGAGCTGCGCACGAGCGGCGCGCTCGCGACGTATGCGAAGCCCATCTTCTTCGCCTCGTCCGCGAACATCGCGAATGTCTCGGGGGTGACGAAGCGATCGACGGCCGCGTGCTTCGGAGTCGGACGCAGGTACTGACCGAGGGTCACGAGATCGACGCCCGCGGCGCGCAGATCGGCGAGCGTCTCGAGCACCTCCTCGTCGCGCTCCCCGATGCCGACCATGATCGACGACTTGGTGATGCGCGACGGATCGCGCTCCTTCACGCGCCTGAGCACGCCGAGCGATCGCTCGTAGCTGCAGCGCACGTCGCGGATCGTCCGCTGAAGGCGCTTCACGACCTCGATGTTGTGCGCCCAGACATGGGGGGCGGCGTCGACGGTCGTGTCGACGTAGTCCATGTGCCCGCCGAAGTCGCCGAGGAGCGTCTCGATGAGAATGTCGGGTCGCAGCTCGCGGAGGCGCGTGACCGTGCGCGCGACGTGCGACGCGCCGCCGTCGAGCAGGTCGTCGCGGTCGACCATCGTCATGACGACGTACTGCAGGCCCATCCGCGCGATGGCGCGCGCGACGTGCTCGGGCTCGCGGACGTCGACGGCCCCGCGCGGATCGCCGCTGGTGACGGCACAGAAGCGACAGCCGCGCGTGCAGACGTCGCCGAGGAGCATCACCGTCGCGGTCCCCTCCGACCAGCACTCGCCGACGTTGGGGCATCGCGCCTCTTCGCAGACGGTGTGGAGGTCGAGCTCGCGGAAGGTCTGCTTGAGGTGCGTGTACTGCTCGCCGCCGGGCGCGCGGACCTTCAGCCACGGCGGTTTGGGGGCGAAGCGCGAGGAGGTCACGACGGGGACGTAGCGCCGATGCGTCTCCGCTTCAATGAGGGCGTTTTCCGCCCGGTCTCAGCGCGGCGAGGACGTCGGGGCGCAGGTCGAGACGCCCGCGCCGACGATCTTGAACCCGACCTTCGGCTTCACGATCGAGACCTCGCCCGTGGAGGGGCTGTACTTCGTGACGTCGGAGCCCCCTCCGGCCATGGGCGGGCCGCCGTTGTTCCCGTCCGAGTGCGTGTAGACGTAGAAGTCGCCGCCGTAGAAGGAGAACGCCCAGGCGGTGCCGGCATACGTACCCGGCAGCGGCTTGCTCGAGATGATCTCGCCGGTGCCCTTCGAGATCTCGGCGATCTGGGCCGGTGCGGTGACGAAGAAGCCGTAGAGCTTGCCGTCACCGGTCCCCGTGAGCTCGCTCGTCTTCCCCGCGAGCTCTCCGGTGTACGGGCCGACCATCTTCATCGTGAGCGTGCTCGTGTCGATCTTCGCGAGCCCGGCCCCGCCGTTGTCGGAGACGAAGAGCTCCTCCGCCGAGCCGCCCTTCGACGCGGTCGCGAAGCCCATGCCGAACTTGAAGAACGATCCGTCGGTGGTCTCCGGCGGGGTGAACGGCGTCGGCTCGCACGACAGGTCCCTGGTGCTCACCTTCCAGACCGAGCCGTCCGTATGGCGCACCCAGGCGACGCCCATGCGATCGACGGCCATCGAGGTCGGCGTCGCGCCGCCGGTGGGGCACTTGAGGAGGCCGATCTGCTTGAACGCGAGGGTCGGCGGATGGAACGAGTAGAGCGCGTTCTCCTCGCTGATGACGAAGATGTCCTTCGTCTCCTCCGCGCACTCCGGCAGCGCGGTGGCGCCGCCGTCGGTCCCGAGCCCGCCGCTCGATCCACCGAAGCCGCCGTCCGGCCCGCCGGGCAGCGCGTTCGGATCTTCCTCGTCGCCGCCCGAGGACTTCGAACAGGACGTCAGGGCCACGAGCGCGACGAGCGCGAGACCAAGCCTCCGCAAGACCACCTCCTCCCCGAACTCTAGCATGCGCGATAGCATCGTCTCCGACGCGGTTCCGGGCTGGGGCAACCGCGATCCATGCCCCTCGTCACGCCATGACAGATCGAAATGCCTCCAGGGACGTAGCCTGTCGGAGCATGGGCCGGCGCATCGCGGTGATGGCGGGGATCGGGCTCGCGTGCCTCGTCGCATGCAGCAAGAAGGAGGCGCCGACCGCCGCGAGCCAGGGCCTCCCCGAGCCGGCCAGCGAGCCCGCCCCTCCGCCGGCCGCATCGGCGGCGCCGACGGTCGTACCGCCGATCGGAGAGCCGCCGCTCGAGGCCCCGGCGACCGCGACGGCCGCACCGACGACCCCGACGCCGACGCCGCTCGCGACCCAGGCCCCGGCCAGCAAGCCCGTCCACGCATCGCCGCGCCCGCCCGAGTCGACGCCGTCGCCGGACCGCGACGCGAAGAAGGTCGCCGTCCACGCGAACAACCGCTACGCGTGCAGCGGCGGAGAGAGACGCGAGAGCGTCGTCGCCGCGCCGGAGCCCCACGGGGCGCGCATCATCATCACGGGACAGGGGCCCTGCCCGGGCGAGGTCCACGACTGGGCGGCCGAAGTGAACGCCTCACGCATCGAGGTCCACGCCGCGCACGGCGCGCCGAGCAAGTGCCGCTGCAGCGGCACGGGCGACCTCGTGCTCCGAGGGCTCGATCCCGGGACCTACGACGTGCACGTCAACGGCGGCTTCGATCGTCCGATCGCCACGCGCGTCGTCGTCCCGCAGTAGCCGATCACCCCGCGAGCTTCGCGAGCGACGCCTCGGACGGCGGTTGCGCGACGCCGCGCTCGGTCACGATCGCGGTGATCATGTTCGCGGGCGTGACGTCGAACGACGGGTTGCGCGCGTGCACCCCGTCGGGCACGAGCTGCACGGCGTTGCCGTCGGGCAGACGGAAGTACGAGAGCTCCGTCTCGTCGCGCTCCTCGATCGGGATCGCGTCGCCGTTCGGCGTGGCCAGGTCGATCGTGCTCCACGGCGCCGCGACGTAGAACGGGACCCGGTGGGCCGCCGCGATGCACGCGAGGCCGTAGGTGCCGATCTTGTTCGCGGCGTCGCCGTTGCGCGCGACGCGGTCGGCGCCGACGACGACGAGGTCGACCTGCTTCTTGGCCATGAAGTGCGCCGCCATCGAGTCGGTGATGACCTCCACGGGGATGCGGTCCTTGGCGAGCTCCCAGGCCGTGAGGCGCGCCCCCTGGAGATACGGGCGCGTCTCGCACGCGAGCACGCGCACCTTCTTCCCCGCGTCGCGCGCGGCGCGGACGATGCCGAGCGCGGTGCCGTAGCCTCCGGTCGCCAGCGCACCGGCGTTGCAGTGCGTGAGGATCGTCGCTCCGTCGTTCACGAAGGGCGCTCCGAGCTCGCCGAGCTTCTTGCACGCGGCGACCTCGGCCTTGTGCAGGTTCCGCGCCTCGACCGCGAGCTTCTCCGTGCGCTGCGCGAACTCGACGCCGGCGAGCTCGTCGGCCGCCTTCTTCATGCGATCGAGGGCCCACACGAGGTTCACCGCCGTCGGCCTGGTGCTGCGCAGCACGTCGTACGCGCTCGCCATCGCGTCGCGGAACGACGCCGCGTCGCCCCGCGCGTTCATCGCCGCGGTCACCATGCCGTAGGCGGCGCAGATCCCGATCGCGGGCGCGCCGCGCACCATCATCGAGCGGATCCCCTCGGCGACCTCGTCGACGCGCGAGAAGAACTCGTACTTCTCGAACGACGGGAGCTTCCGCTGATCGAGCGCGACGACGCGATAGCCCGGCATCAGCTCGACGGCGGAGTACGCGCTGCCGCCGATCGGCTGCGGGTGCGGATGCGCCTGTCCGGTGCGCAGCGTGGGGACTCCTCCGAAGCTCTTCTTGCTGCTGTCGGTCATGATGCGTCCTTCTTTCCGTCCGTCGTGGCCGCGAGACGTGAGCTTATCTCTTCTGCGACGGTCTCGAAGTCCTCGGCGGCGCGCGCCTTGTCTCCCTCCAGGTAGGCCTTCAGCGCCTCCGCGGCGACGATCGCGAGGCTCGTGTTGACGCCGTTCGCGGTGAGCTCGGCGCCCACCTCGGGGTTCTTGAGCAGCGCATCGAGGTCCTCGAAGACGTCCTCGAGCTCCTTCATCGCGAGCGACCGTTCGGCCATTCGCCGAACGTATCACCGTCACGGGCCCGGAGGCGGCGCGCGCAGCGCGGCACGCTGCTTGTCGACGTTCGCGCGCGGGGCGCCGAGCTCGAGGGCGTGGTCGAGCGCGCGCTCGGCGTCCGCCTTGCGACCGAGCTTCGCGAGCGCCCACGCGCGTCCGAGCTCCGCGGGCGCATACGTCGGCTTGCGCGCGAGGATCGCATCGTAGGCCGCGAGCGCGGCGGCAGCGTCGCCCTTCACCACGGCGACCGTCGCGAGGCCGAGCAGGTTCTCGGTGCTCTTCGGATCGGCCGCGAGGCCCTTCTTGTACGCCTCCTCGGCGCCGTCGAGGTCCTTCAGGTTGAGGCGGACGAGGCCGAGCACGTGGAACGTCTCCGCGTCGTTCGCGCCACGGCGGATCGCCTCCTCGAGGCGTGGCGCAGCGTCCTCCGGCTCCCCCCAGCGCGCGAGCCGCATGCCGCCCTCGCGCGGGCCGGCGGGGGACGCGGGCGCGATGTCTGCGGCGGTGTCGTAGGCGGCGAGCGCCTCGTCGAAGCGGTGCGCGAGCTCGTAGGCGTGCCCCATCTCGATCCACGGGACGGGATCGTGCGGCATGCGCTTCTCGAGCTCGGCGACCTCCGTCTTGGCGCCGTCGATGTCTCCGGAGAACGCGAGGACGCGCACGAGCAGGCGACGCGCCGCGAGGTCCTCGGGGTGCTTCGCCAGGTGCGACCGCAGGGTCGCGACGGCCTCGGTCTCCTTGTGCATCCGCACGAGCTGCTGCGCGCGATCGACGACGCTCGGCGGAGTGCACGCGGTGAGCGCGACGAGCAGCAGAGTCGTGCCGAGAGTCGTGATAGAACGCACGGCCCATGGATATTCGCACGATTGGCGTTCTCGGCGCCGGACAGATGGGTGGCGGCATCGCGCAGGTCGCGGCGGCCGCGGGCTACGACGTCGTGCTCTGCGATGCGTCGCAGGAGCTCGCGGAGAAGGGCAAGGCGAAGATCGCCGCCGTGCTCGGCAAGCAGGTCGAGAAGGGCAAGATGAAGGCCGAGGACAAGGACGCGCTCGTCGCGCGCATCCGCTGCATCGGCTCCCCTTCGCAGTTCGACGGCTGCGATCTCGTCGTCGAGGCGGCGACGGAGAACGTCGAGCTCAAGCTGAAGCTCTTCCGCGCGTGCGACGAGGCGATGAAGAAGGACGCGATCCTCGCGAGCAACACGTCGAGCATCTCGCTCACGAAGCTCGCCGGCGCGACGAAGCGTCCCGAGCGCGTCATCGGCATGCACTTCATGAACCCGCCGCCGCTGATGAAGTTGGTCGAGATCGTGCGCGCGGTGCAGACCTCCGAGGAGACCTACGCGCTCGTGCGCGCCGCCGCGGAGAAGATGGGCAAGACCTGCACGGTCTCGAACGACGCGCCGGGCTTCCTGGTCAATCGCATCCTCATCCCGATGCTCTGCGAGGCGTGCTTCGCGCTGCAGGAGGGCGTGGGCACGGCGGAGGACATCGACACGGGCGCGAAGCTCGGTCTCAACCACCCGATGGGCCCGCTGGAGCTGGCGGATCTGATCGGCCTCGACACCGTCCTCGCGATCGCAGACGTGCTGCACCGCGACATCGGCGACGACAAGTACCGCGCGCCCACGATGCTGCGGAACCTCGTTGCCGCGGGCTGGCTCGGGAAGAAGACCGGGCGCGGGTTCTACCGCTACGACGAGGCCGGGAAGCGGTATCCTTCGACCTAGTGTCGATCGTCCCCGTCCGCTCGCTGCCGCTCTTCGCCTTCGCGAACGACGGCTCGATCGCCTGGCTGCGTGCGGAGGGTGCGAAGGTCATCGCGGTGGACGCCCGGAGCGGCCGCGTGCTCCGCGAGGTGACGCTCGACCCCGCGCCGTTCGGCATCTCGTGGAGCATCCAGCGCGTCGGCCGCTTCTTCGTGGTGAAGGACGACCGCGAGCTCTCGGCCTACGAAGACGGGTCCGGCACGCGCCTGTGGAAGCGGACCGGCCCCACACGCATCGCGTTCGTCGGCGAGAGGGGCGAGCGCCACGTGACGATCGCGCCGGGGCCCGCCGGCGTCGACGTCCTCGAGGCCGATCTGGCGACCGGCGAGCTCTCGCCCCGCCTCGGCGTCGACGGGACGATGCACTACATCGGTGCGCACGGCACGATGACCGGCGACCTCCTCGTCTTCGCGACCGATCAGCGCGACGTGTTCGCCGTCGACACGACCCGCTGGGCGGTGGTCGCGCGGCATTCCTTCCCCGGCTCGCACGCGCTGCCTCCGATCGCGACGACCGCCGGCGTCCACGTCGCCGTCGTCGAGCGACGCGCGACGGGCGCGGTCACGACGGTGGCGACGCTCGACCGATCGACCGGCGCGCTGCTCTCGACCCACGAGCTCCCCGGCACCGCGCATGCGATCGGCGCGGGCACGAGCGGCCTCGTGCTCGACGTGAAGCGCGACGCGCCTGCCGTGCTCGAGCGGGTCGCGTTCCGTCCGAGCGCTCCGCACGTCCGCCTCGCGATCGCGAAGAACGTCGACGTCACCGTCGCTGCGCCGCGCGGGCTGCTCCCGCCGCGCGAGCCGCGGCCGCCGGTCGTCGAGATCCTGCCCGCGCCGAAGCCGCGGAGCTCGCGACCCGAGATCCCGCCCGCGCCGCGGACCGACGACGTCGAGCGTCCGGCGTCGGCGCGCGACGGCTTCCTCACGCTGCTCGAGGTGATGCGCACGCGGTCCGAGATGCTGGCGCGCATCGCGACGACGTTCGGCGAGAGGCCGGCCGACGTGAGGCGGATGGTCGACCTCGGCCTGCGCTTCCGCGATCCGCGCGTGCGCTGGTCGGCGCGCCCGGGTCGCGATCCGTGCATCGTCGATCTCGCCGTGCACGGCGGCGGCGACACGATCGCGACCTACTGGTACCCGCCCGCGAAGGCGAAGCAGCTGCCTGTCGTGCGCATCGACGCGGCGACGGGCGGCGCGCGCTGGCTCGCCGACGACTTCGACGGCTGGCTCGCCGGTTTCTTGCACGAGTCGCGCGCGCGGACGCCGGACCTCGTGCGGCTCGCGCTCGATGCGCTCGACCTGCGCGACGACTTCCTTCGCCAGCCGCGCGCCACGCTCCCCCCGCCCTGGTTCTTCGAGGCCCACGGCACGCGCTGGACCATGCTCGATGTCGAGGAGGCGATCGCCGACGGCGACCGCCTCGGCGCCGAGCGCATGCTCGTCGGGCTCGGACGCACCGGCTACGCCGCGCAGGTCAAAGACCACCTCGCCGAGATCTACGACACGTTCGGCTGGGGGCATCACCGCGCCGTGGTCGCCGAGACCTGGTAGCGTTCAGCGCGCGACGTCGACCGGCCGGCCCTCGGTCAGCTCCGCGCTCCCGAGCTTCACGACGCGCTCGGTCCCGTCGAGGCCGCTCGCGATCTGCACCGTCGACCCGATGTCGCGCTCGATCACGACGCGGACCAGCTTCAGCGTGCCCTCCGGCGTCACCGTGGCGACGCGGATGCCGCTCGCGTCGTTCAGGATCGCCGTCGCCGGCAGCTCGTACACCTTGTGCGGCGTCGGCAAGGTCAGCGCGACCTGCGCGTACATCCCGGGGAGCAGCTCGCTCTTCGGGTTCGGGACCCGGACCTCGGTGGTCATCGTCCGGGTCGCCGGGTCGAGCGCGCCCGCCGCGTGCGCGACCTTGCCGTCGAACGTCCGGCCTGCGAACTCACGGACCGTCACCTGCGCGGCGAGCTCGAGGCGGATGCTCGGCGCGACGTCCTGCGGCACCTGCACGAACACGCGCACCGGGTCCATCGCCGCCACCTTGAACATCGGGCTGCCGGTGCCGGCGGTGACGAGCGCGCCGCGCTCGACCGTGCGCGACGTGACCGTGCCGGCGAACGGCGCGAGCACGCGGGAGAAGCCCTTGAGCTGCGCGAGCCGGCGGAGGTTCGCCCGCTGTGCGTCCACAGCCGCGACGGCGACGGTGACGTTCGCCTCGCCGACGTTCGTCTCCGTCTGGCGCTGGTCGAGCTCCTGCTGAGAGGCGACGCCGTTCTGCACCATGTTCTTCGCGCGCTCGAGGCTCTGCTTGGCGAACGCGAGGTTCGCCTTCGCCTGCACGATGCCCGCCTCGGCGCGCGTGAGGTCCGCCTTCGCTTGATCGATCTGCTGGTCGAGCTCGGGCGTCTCGAGCTCCGCGAGCACGTCGCCCTCCTTCACTTTGTCGCCGATGTCCGCGTTCCACTTGCGCACGTAGCCCGAGGCGCGCGCGTAGATCGTGGTCTCTTCGAGCGGCTGGACGCTGCCCGGGAGCGTGAGCGCGCGGTCGCTCGAGGCGAGCTTCGGGGAGACGACCTCCACCCGGAGGCGCGCGCTCTCGGCGGCGTGCGCGTCCGTGGCGAGCTCCTTCTGCGCGCTCCGCCGCGGAAGCCATCCGAGGAGGAAGAGCAGGCCGACGGCGAGCAGCGCGAACGCCCCGATCGCGAGCGCACGTGCGCGCGAGAGCTTCGCCGGCTCCGGCAGCGAGAAGCCGAGATCGTCCGGGGGCCGCTCGGTCATACCGACTCCACCTCTGGGTCGCGCGCCGGCGGCTTGCGCCGGAGCAGCGAGTACATGACGGGTACGAAGAACAGCGTCGTGAACGTGGCGAGCAAGAGGCCGCCGATGACCGCGCGCCCGAGCGGCGCGTTCTGCTCGCCGCCCTCGCCCAGCCCGAGCGACATCGGCAGCATGCCGATGATCATCGCCGCGGCGGTCATGAGGACGGGTCGCAGGCGGGTCATGCCCGCGGCGAGCGCGGCGTCGTGCGCGTCGCGGCCCACCCCACGCTGATCGTTCGCGAACGTGACGACGAGGATGCTGTTCGCGGTCGCGACGCCCACGCACATGATCGCG
>WBZO01002684.1_pt1 | contig 22480 bp, 21 predicted proteins | sample 5204261 | NCBI WGS metagenome assembly WBZO01 (sample SAMN12412400, study PRJNA552823) | activated sludge metagenome | isolation source: activated sludge from anammox sidestream of wastewater treatment plant... | place: USA: North Carolina | collected 2017-09 | reverse complement strand
AAGAAAGTCGACTACGACCCAGGTTTTGCCCGGCCTCGGTTTTCCGACGCTGTTAAAACAAGTGAAATGAACCTAATTCAATTGGGTTCTCTTTACTTAAAGAAAGTATCCTATTTTGCATGGACACGTCACAACGCTTGATGTCTTCCGCTTCCAATTTGCACACATCATCGATATCAATAATCTTAAATCTCATAGCATGCATCGCTCTATCGATGCCGGATAAGAATTCATCTTGAGAATTCGCAATTCCGACCGCAGAGACGTAAGCACCTGCTGCGGATCCAATTAAATTATTTTCGCCATCCGGAGCGACCTCGACCGTTCCAGACCATACTGAACGCATGCTAGTTATTGCATTCATGGTGTACACGGTCCTTCTCACCTGACTGACTTACGCCGTGATAATGATCATTTCCCACGGCCGGGCTTGTATGGTTCACCGTACTCCCACCTTTTCCAACCTCAGATCTCGCCGCATCCTTAGCGCCCTTCCGATCGCCGCCATGATCCACAGTATGAATTTTTGGCTTACCAGAAGGGCCAATCTGACTTTCAGGTATTCCTTTGGCGATGCTTTCAGCACGATTTGCGGCAGCAGCGGCTTTCTCAGTCCCCTTCGCCTCTTTAAGAATATGGCTTCCCGTCTTTAATGCTTTTCCGGCAGCGTCACCGACGACCGGAAGCAAGTCCCGCAACCGCCGCCACCACATTAACTACAGATGGCTCATTATAAGCATCCACGAAGCCTTTGATATCGCCAACTATGGGCGTGAAGTCGGCGATCGTTTCTAGCGTTCCCTCCCTCGGATAAAAACTGTTACCGCCGCCACAGCCACCGTCGCCATAGCAAGGGAACCTCTAAAAACCTCTCCGCCATCGTATCCTCAGCATTCGCATGATGCCGAGGTCGGAACCGATGATCAGCTTGTTCGCTGGAGAAGAACGCAAGACCAAGCGCGAACGCCTCGGTGATCCGCTGCAGGTGCTGAACAAGCACATCGACTTCGCGGCGCTGGCGAAGGCGGTCGATGCGAAGCTGGTGATCGGCGACAGCGGCCGCGGCGGTCGGCCGCCGTATCCGACGGAGCTGATGATCCGACTGTTGGTGCTGCAGCAGTTGTACAACCTGTCGGACGACGCGCTGGAGTACCAGGTGCTGGATCGGTCGAGCTTCCAACGGTTCGCGGGCCTGGAGCACAGCGGTCGGGTGCCGGATGCGAAGACGCTGTGGGTGTGGCGGGAACGGCTGAAGAAGCAGGGCCTGATCGGCGACATCAGCGAAGCGGTGGGTCGGCAGCTGTCGAGCGCGGGGTTCATCGCGCGGGGCGGTCAGATCATCGACGCGAGCATCGTGACGGCGCCGATCCAACGCAACCCGCGCGCAGAGAACGAGGCGATCGGCCGCGGCGATGTGCCGGAAGACTGGAGCGAGGCGAAGCGTTCGCAGAAGGATGTGGACGCGCGCTGGACGCAGAAGCACGGCAAGAGCTACTACGGCTACAAGCTGCATGCGAACACGGACCGACGCTGGGGCTTCATCCGGCACATGGCCGTGACGACCGCCTCGGTGAACGACACGACGGTGTTCGAGACGATCCTGGACGAGACGAACACCAGCCGGAACGTCTATGCCGACCGCGGCTACGCGAAGGCTGCGCGCGAAGAAGCGTTGCGGGACGCTGGCTACCGTGACCACATCCAGCGCAAGGGTCAGGCCGGCAAACCAATCAGCCAGGCGCAGCAGCGGCGCAACCAGCGCATCGCCAAGCAGCGCGCGTTCGGCGAACACCCGTTCGCGCGGCTGGCGCAGATGGGTGGCAAGTGCATCCGGACAATCGGGCTGGCGCGGGCGAAGGTGGTGATCGAGCTGAAGGTGATCGCGCACAACGTGATGCACCTGGCGCGACTGCAACATCGAGGCGTAGTGCCTACATGAGCGAGCGGCCGCCCAGCGGCGGCCATGCGCCCGATGCGGGCGCTCATTCCGATCGGAACGACGCGCAACGTGAGCGATTCATTCCCCTAGAACACGCCGATCGAGCTACGGGCTGGCTGGCGTCATCGAAATGGGGTTATTCGAGGTGCCCACATGTGGCGCGACGAAAACAGATTGCTAAGGCGCTCCTCCACGCTGGTATTTTCGGTTGCATTAGCTTTGCATGCGAATGCGCAAGAGCCAAGCGAAGAATTGCAAAACATTGAGCAGGCATGGGCACAGTCCACATCGATCCAGTTCTATTTTGTATCGCGCACCGAGAAGTACACGCTCACTGAAGACGCATTGAAAAAGGCCGCCTCCATTAAGATTTTTCGCGCGTGCGGTAATAACTGTAAGGCATTTATGAGGCCCGTCACCGATCACTTGAAGTCGGTAAAGCCGGTAAAGTGTCAAGCGGGGCAAGAGGCCGTGCTCATCGAGCCGAGCAATGGCCCGAGATTGATATTTAGCTACTCTGGTAGAGTGCTAAAGGTTGGCAGTGAGTGCTACATGGCTGCGACTGGAATAGACGCGGTGCTCAAGGCAAATGGATTTTTTTTCCACTGACCTGCAAATTGGTGAATAGGGGTAACGCAAGCGACCCGCCGCGTGTGCGAGGGGCCCGCCGCGAACATGGATCGGTGCGAGGAATAGGGGTCAGGTTCGTTTTTCGATTGATGGAGGCGACTGGCGGGCGGGGTGGCCACGAGGCCTGACGCAAGCGACCCGCCGCGTGCGCGACGGGCCCACCGCGAACATGGATCGGTGCGCGCGCCAGGCGCGCGCACCGATCGAGCGGTGCTCAGTCCCAGCCCTTGTCGTCGGCGAATGCGCCGGGCCTGGAGCCGAAGTCACCCTGTGCCTGCGCGGCCAGGTAGGCGACCACCACGTAGGCGGCCACGTTCTGGCGCAACTGCTCGGGGTCGATCTTGTCGAAGGTGTCGTTGGCGGTGTGGTGCCAGTCGAAGTAACGCGTCGCGTCCTGGTGCAGCGACAGGCCGGCCATGCCCACCGCATGCACGGCCGACAGGTCCGATCCGCCGCTGCCGGAGCGCTTGGGATCGTAGGCGATGCCGAGCGGTTCGAGCACCTTGGCGATCTGCGCGACCGCGTCGCGCGCCTCGGGTTTGACGCTCGCGGTGGCGAGGTAGATGCGATCGGCGCCCAGGTCCGACTCGCTGCCGAGCACCGCCTTGGCGATGTCCTTGGCATGTGCGCTGGCATAGGCCTTGGCACCGTACAGGCCCGATTCCTCGTTGGCGAAGGCAACCACGCGGATGCTGCGTGCGGGGCGCTGCGGCAGGCTGGCGATGAGCTTGGCCGCGCCGACCGCGATGCCCACGCCCGAGGCGTCGTCGATCGCGCCGGTGCCCAGATCCCACGAATCCAGGTGACCGCCCATGATGAAGTACTCATCGGGTTTCTGACTGCCGGTGAACTCGCCGATCACGTTGGCACCGGTGTATTCGCCGTCAAAGCCGCAATCGAGCGTGAAGGCGACGCGCAGCGGCTGCTTGCCGGCGAGGATGCGCTCGACCTGGTCGGCGTCGGGCGTGGCCAGCGCCGCAGCCGGGATCGGGGTGACGCCCGCGGCGAAATGGGTGACGCCGGTGTGCGGCAGACGATTGTCGTCGGTGCCGGCGCCGCGCAGCAGAAAGCCGATGGCGCCCTTGCTCGATGCCAGCGACGGGCCGAAGGTGCGCACGCTGGAGCCGATGCCGTAATCCTCGCCGCTCTGCTTGGCATGCATGCGCGGGCCGACGTATACGATCTTGCCCCGGATCTTGGCCGGGTCGGCGTTCTTGAGCGCGTCGAGCGTGTCGAAGCCGACCACCTCGCCGCTTAGGCCGCCAGCCGGCGTGCCGGGCGAATGGCCCAGCGCGGTGAGGCTCAGCGGCTGCGGGAACGGTGCCAGCACCTGGCCGTGCTCGCCGCGCCGCACCCACTTGGGATAGGTCGCCGGCTCGCTCCACACCTTGTCGAAGCCGAGCGCCTTGAATCGCGCGATGGTCCACTCGCGGGCCTTGAGGTCGTTGTCGCTGCCGGCCAGGCGAGGGCCGATTTCGGTGGTGAGATCACGCGTGAACTTCAGGGCGACATCGTCCTTGAGCGCGGCTTCGCGCAGCTGCACGGCAGTGGTCAGCGCGGCCTCGGGAATCACGGTGGGTTTGCCCGCAGCCAGTGCACAGGGCGCGGCCAGGCACAGGGCAAGCAAGGACAGGGAACGATGCATTGCAGGTCTCCGCCGGGGGGAAGCCGCGATTATGCGGCCATGTGCAGTCGTTCTGCTTTGGGCCAAAGGTCATGCCTGCGCGACGCTCGCCGCGCAGGCCGTCTGGATGGCTATTTGCCCTGCTTGAGCAGATCGCGGATTTCGGTGAGCAAGGCGACATCGGCCGGTGGCGGCGCCGGCTCGGCGGCCTTCTTGCGCAGCGCGGTGTTCATCAGCTTGACCACCACGAAGATCGCAAACGCAATGATCGTGAACTGGATGATGGTGTTGAGGAAGGCGCCGAACTGGATGGCGACCTCGCCCTTGCCGCTGGCATCGGCGGCCTTGAGCACCCATTTCCAGGCCGAGAAGTCGATGCCGCCGATGAGCATGCCGATCGGCGGCATGATGATCTGGTCGACCAGCGAGGTGACGATCTTGCCGAAGGCGGCGCCGATCACCACACCGACGGCGAGGTCGATGGCGTTGCCGCGTGCGGCGAATTCCTTGAACTCCGTAATCAGGCTCATGCGTGGTCTCCGTGGGGCAGGGGTGTCGCCGTAGCGACAGCCGATTGTGGCCCGATCGGGTCGCGCTGTCATTGCGCGACACCTTTGTTTGCCGCGCAGAGGTCAGTCGATGCGTGCGGCGAGGGTGGCAATGCCTTCGAGCGCGGCGCTGACATGGTCGCCGCGCACCAGCGGCCCGACGCCGGCCGGGGTGCCGGTGTAGATGAGGTCGCCCGCGGCGAGTGTCCACAGCCGCGACAGTTCGTGGATGATCGCGGCCACGTCGAACAGCATGTCGGCGGTGTCGGCGTGCTGGCGCAGCTCGCCATTGACGCTGAGTGTGAGTGCGGCGGTGTGGGGGTGGCCGCAGCGTGTCGCCGGCACCAGCACCGAGGTGGGTGCCGAGCCGTCGAAGCCCTTGGCGGCATCCCATGGATGCCCCTTGGCCTTGGCGGCGGCCTGCAGGTCGCGGCGGGTCAGGTCCAGGCCCACGCCGTAGCCGTACACGCAGTCGAGTGCGTCCTCGCGCGCGATGTCGCGTCCGCCGCCGCTCAGTGCCACGATCATTTCCACTTCGTGATGCAGCTCGTGGGTGGCCGATGGATACGGCACCGTCACGCCGGTACCGTCATCGGCGATCAGCGCATCGGCCGGCTTCATGAAGAACATCGGTGTGCCACGCTCGACCGGCGCCCCCATCTCGCGCGCGTGCTCGGCGTAGTTGCGGCCGATGCAGTAGATGCGGCGCACCGGAAAGCGCATGGTCGAATCGGCGATGGTGAGGCTCGGGATCGTCGGAGCAAACAGCGGGGCGTTCATGTGGCGTGCGGAGCTTGATGGGACATCCAGCATAGCAGCGCGCACCTGGCTTCATCCTCCGCCCAGCGTCATGCTCAGTGGCCTGCGCTGGCGCGGGCGGTCGACATCCGCGCGCATCGCAGGCTGCCGGTCATCCGACGAGCGGGCGCGTTGGTATGTGAGGACGGGAACGTTTCATCACGAGATGCCTGCGGAGTGTTGCGGCAGGATGACGAGATGTCCTGACGACCGTCGCGGCTCCTGGCTTCGATGGGTACGGCCCGATGCGGAACCGGGCAGTGGATGATCCAATGCCGGCGACATGCTTGGGTGGCAACGCATTGCGTCGAGGCCTGGAGCGAGGGCGGCCTGATCGGCGTTCCCGGAGAGTGACGATTGTCATGCGCGATCGTTGATGGCTGCCAATGGTCTCCAGCGAGCACCCGGCGCAGCATGTGATAATTGCCATTCTCCTCCCCAACTCACGACCACCACATGGATCAGTCGCAATTGCTCAAGGAACTGCGCATCGATCGCAATGCATCGTCAACGCCCGCATCCGCGCGCGGTGCATGGATCGGAGCCGCGATCGTGCTCGTGCTTGCGGCGGGGGGCGGCAGCTGGTGGTGGCTGCATGCTGCCAAGGCGGTCGAAGTCGAGACTGCGCTCGCCGTGCCGCCGCCGGCGGCGGGCGGTGCTTCGCTGGCCGTGCTGCAGGCAACCGGCTACGTGACCGCGCGGCGGCAGGCCACGGTGTCGGCGCAGATGACCGGAACGCTCACCCAGGTGCTGATCGAGGAGGGGGAGCACGTCGAAAAGGGCGAGATCATCGCCAGGCTCGACGATACCGAGCGTAAGGCCATGCTGGCGCAGGCACAGGCGGGTCTGCGCGCGGCCCAGGCGCAGCTGGTGCAGCTGCAGGCGATGCTGGCGCAGAGTCAGCGGGATCTGACGCGTGCCGAGGATCTGGTGGGGCGGCATCTGGTGTCGCAGCAGGCAGTCGAACAGGCGCGCACCCAGGTGGAGACGCAGCGGGCGCAGGTCGATGCGCAGCGCAAGCAGATCGATGTGGCGCAGGCCAATGTCGCCGGTGCGCAGGTGCAGCTCGACTACTGCACGGTGCGTGCACCGTTTTCTGGCGTGGTGATTGCCAAGGCCGCGCAGGTGGGCGAGATCGTTTCTCCGCTGTCGGCTGGCGGTGGTTTCACGCGCACCGGCGTGGGCACGATCGTCGACATGGACTCGCTGGAAGTCGAAGTCGATGTCAACGAAGCCTACATCCAGCGCGTCGCCGCCGGGCAGCCGGTGGAGGCGGTGCTCGATGCCTATCCCGACTGGAAGATCGCCGGTCATGTGATTGCGATCATTCCGACCGCCGATCGCGGCAAGGCCACGGTCAAGGTGCGGGTCGGCTTCGACCAGAAGGATGCGCGCATCCTGCCCGACATGGGCGTGCGCGTGTCCTTCCTCGAAGAGCGCAAGGTCGCCGCTGATGCGCCGCCCGCGCCGCCCAGGGGCGTGCTGGTGCCCGGCGATGCGATCACCCAGCGCGGCGGGCACGAAGTCGTGTTCGTCGTCGAGGGCGACAAGGCGCGGCAGCGTGCGGTGACGGCGGGAGCCAGCATGGCCGATCAGAAGCTGGTCGAAGGCCTGAGCGCCGGCGCGGCCGTGGTGCGCAATCCCGGCGCCGACCTGATCGATGGCACCCGCGTGGAACGCAGGAAGAAATAAGCATCGTCGCATCGTCCGCCGCCGCGGCGTCGGTGGCTGCCCGCATCCCAGGAGGCTTTTCCATGAGCAATGTTGTCGAAATCCGCAACCTCAGCAAGGTGTACGAGCGCGGCAAGCAGAAGGTCGAGGTGCTGCATCACATTGATCTCGACATAGCCAAAGGTGACTTTCTCGCATTGATGGGGCCTTCCGGTTCGGGCAAGACCACCCTGCTCAACCTGATCGGTGGCCTGGATTCGCCTACGCAGGGCACGCTTGCGGTGGATGGTGTGCGCATCGATTCGCTCGGCGAGGCGGCGCTGGCGAAATGGCGCAGCGAGCATGTGGGTTTCGTGTTCCAGTTCTATAACCTGCTGCCGATGCTGAGCGCACAGAAGAATGTCGAACTGCCGCTGCTGCTGACCAAGCTGTCGGCGGCACAGCGCAGGAAGAATGCGGGCATTGCCCTGCAGCTGGTCGGGCTGGCCGAGCGCACCAGCCACAAGCCGACGGAGCTGTCGGGTGGCCAGCAGCAGCGCGTGGCGATTGCGCGCGCGATCGTGTCCGACCCGGATCTTCTGGTGTGCGACGAGCCGACCGGCGATCTGGATCGCCAGTCGGCCGAAGAGGTGCTGGGCCTGCTGCAGATGCTCAACCGCGATCACGGCAAGACCATCATCATGGTCACCCATGATCCCAAGGCGGCCGAGTACGCGCGGCACACCCTGCATCTGGACAAGGGCACGCTGGTCGAGCAGGCGCAGCACGCCTGACGGAGATTGCGATGAAATATTTCCATCTCGTGTGGGCGGCACTATTCCGCCGCAAGACGCGCACCATCCTCACCTTGCTATCGATCATTGCCGCATTCGTGCTGTTCGGCCTGCTCGATGCAGTGCGCACTTCGTTTGCGCAGGCCGGACAGTCGGCCAACGGCGCGGAGCGACTGCAAACCGGTTCGCGGCTGTCGTTCATCCAGACTCTGCCGCAAAGCCTGGGCCCGCAGATCGAGCGCGTGCCGGGCGTGAAGGCGGTGGCTTTCGCCAACTGGTTTGGTGGCGCGTATCAGGATCCACACAATCAGGTGTTCTCGTTCGCGGTGAGTCCGAACTATCTGGATGTGTATCCGGAAATCGGCCTGGATGCGGCGCAGCGCAAGGCGTGGGAAGGCGATCAGGGCGGCGTGCTCGTCGGCGCCACGCTGGCCAAGCGCTATGGATGGAAGACCGGCGACAAGCTGCCGCTGATGTCGCAGATCTACCCGAACCGCGAAGGCAGCAAGAACTGGAACTTCACCATCGACGGCATCATGCATGCGACCGGCAAGGGCGATGCCTTTTCCGACAACATGATCCTGCTGCACTGGAAGAATTTCGACGAAACCACGCCCTACAACCGCGGCACGGTCGGCTGGTACGTCGCGCGCGTGGCCGACGTCAACGAAGCCGATCGCATCGCCAAGGCGATCGACGCCTTGTCGGCCAATTCCGATCACGAGACCAAGACCATGACCGAGCAGGCCGCGACGGCCAATTGGCTCAAGCAGCTGGCCGACATCGGTCTGATCACCAGCTCGATCATGGGCGCGGTGTTCTTCACCCTGCTGCTGCTGACCGGCAATACGATGATGCAGGCGGTGCGCGAGCGGACTTCGGAGCTGGCGGTGCTGAAGACGATCGGTTTCAGCAATCTGGGGGTGCTGATGCTGGTGCTGGCCGAGTCGCTGCTGCTGTTGCTGATCGGTGGCGTGATCGGTATGGGACTGGTCAGCATTCTTTCGCCCGCCATCACGCGCGGCAGCGGCGGCGTACTCGACCTGCCGTCGGTGGGTGCCGGCAGCTGGGGGCTTGGCATTGCCCTGATGCTCGGCATCGGCTTGGTCATCGGCGCCTTGCCGGCGCTGCGGGCGATGCGCCTGAAGATCGTCGATGCGCTTGCCGGTCGCTGACTTCAACTTCCCTCATTGCGCTGCGCGCAGGGCTGGCCCTGCGCGGCGCGGCAAAGGATCGATCCCATGAAATTCCTGAAATTCCTGCTCAGTCTGCTGGTGATCGTGGCGGGTGTGACGGCCCTGGTGGTGCTGCCCTGGCCATTGCTGCTGGGGTTGCTGGTGCTGTTCGTGCTGTGGCTGCTGTTCACGCAGCGCGGCCGGCAGACGACTTCGATCGCCGGCATCGGCGTCAGCACGCTGGCACAACGCCTTGGTTCGTCGGCCGTCATCGTGGTGGGCATCGCCGGCGTGGTGGGCGTGCTGGTGGCGATGCTGGCGATGGCGCAGGGCTACGCCGATACCCTGCGCAGCACCGGCAGTCTGGACAGCGCGATCGTCATGCGTGGTGCGTCGGCAGCGGAGGTGTCCTCGGTGCTGTCGCGCGATGATGCCGTGGTGATCGCCGAGGCTCCCGGCATCGCGCGCGATGCCGAAGGCAAGCCGATCGTCTCGCGTGAACTCGTCGTTGCCGCCAATCTGCCGATGAAGAACAGCCAGGATGCCGATGATCTGGGCAGCGTGCAGCTGCGCGGTGTCGGTGCCGAGGCGTGGACGCTGCGTCCGAACGTGCACATCATCGAGGGGCGCAAGTTCCAGCCTGGACTGCACGAGGTGGTGGTCGGTCGCGGGGTGCAGCGCCAGTTCGCCAACATCAAGCCCGGCGCGCAGATCAAGCTCGGCAACCAGCCCTGGACGATTGCTGGCGTGTTTGAATCCAAGGACGCGCTCGAATCGGAAATCTGGGCCGATGTTGATGTCGTCGGCCCCAACTATCGTCGCGGGTCGAGCATCACTTCGGTGTTCGTCAAGCTCACCGGGCCTGATGCCTTCGAAGGCTTCAAGGCGGCGCTGACGTCGGATCCGCGGCTGAAGGTCGACGTCGATACCACGCTGAATTATTTCAGCAAGCAATCCGAAGGCATTTCCAAGGTGATTCGCATCATCGGCATCGTGGTCGGCGTGATCATGGCGATCGGCGCGGTCTTCGGCGCGCTCAACACCATGTTTGCGGCAGTCGCAACGCGTGCGCGCGAGATCGCTACGCTGCGTGCCATCGGCTTTCGCGGCCTGCCGGTGGTGGTGGCGATCATGATCGAAACCATGCTGCTGGCACTGATCGGCGGCGCGCTCGGCGGGCTGATTGCCTGGCTGGTCTTCAATGGCTTCACTGCCTCGACGATGGGCGGTGGTGTGGGTCAGCTCACGTTCGAGTTCAAGGTGACGCCGGCGCTGCTGTGGACGGGCATCACCTGGGCACTGGCGATCGGCTTCATTGGCGGCCTGTTTCCGGCGCTGCGGGCAGCGCGTCTGCCGGTGACGACGGCGCTGCGCGAGCTGTGACGCCGGTGTTGCGGGTGAAGGCGATGATGGCGACGCCGGCAAGGATGATCGCCATCGCTGCCAGGTCGCTGCCGTGTACGCTTTCGCCACCGAGCCAGGCGCCGATCAGCACCGCGACCGGTGGGTTGATGTAGGCGTAGCTGGTGGCCAGCGCAGGGCGCACCGCGCCGAGCAGATAGAGATAGGCGCTGAAGCCGACCAGTGAGCCGGCAATGGCAAGGTAGAGCAGGGCCAGATGCGCCTGCGGCGGTGCCGAAGTCGGCCAGCGCTCGCCGATCGCCAGCGCGAACCCCAGCAGCATCACGCCGGCGGTGAGCATTTGCGCGGCGGTGTTCATGGCCGGTGCCGGCATATCGCGTCGTTTGCTCCAGATCGAACCGAACGCCCACGCCGCGGCAGCCACCACCAAGGCCAGTGCGCCCAATGGTGCGCCGGCCATGCCGCCGCCAAGATTGAGAATCACCACGCCAGCAAAGCCGACCGCCAGGCCGAGCCATTCATAGCGGTGCGGCCAATGCCCGAACAGACCGCCGAAGATCGCCGCGAACAGCGGCATGCTGGCTACCGCCACGGCAGCCAGTCCCGAGGCAACGCTTTGCTCCGCGTAGCAGACCAGGCCGTTGCCCAGCCCCAGCAGGAGCAGGCCGGTCTGCGCGCAGTTGAGCCATTGCCGGTGCGTGGGCGGCGGCACGCCCCGCCAACGCAGGAAGGCATACAGCGCGCCGCCGGCCAGGAGAAAGCGCACGCTGGCGAGCAGGAAGGGCGGCCAGCTGGCCACCGCGATGCGGATGGCAAGGTAGGTCGAACCCCAGACGAAGTACAGCGCCAGCAGCGCCGCCGGAATCAGGACGGAAGGGCGCAGCAGAGCATGCGACGGCGCATCGGAAGCAGCGGGGCGGGGCAATTGGGTCATCGGGGCATCCACGGCGCCATCGGCACCGCAGTATCGAGGGGAGCGGAAATCGGCGACAGCGCCGTCGCCGGTGCAACGGGCGGAGCCAATCGAGGTCGTGGTCAGGCGTGGCGATGCTCGTCGAGCGGACGTGCCACGACGGTGAATTCACCATCGATGACGCCGGCCTGACGGGCCGTCGGGGCTGCGGCTGGCGCATCACCGCGCAGCATGCCGCGCAGCGTGCGCCACAGCATCCATGCCGCGCCGCCGGCCACCAGCACCGCAAGCACGATGGCGCCGAGCACCAGCGCGGCCGCGGCGGCGACGATGCCAACGGCGATCCAGGCCAGTCGGGCCAGCGGGTGACGCGGACGGGGAATGCGGAATGAGGTGCGGATCATCGACAACCACCTGTGCCAGAATGCCCGATTGCGGGCTGGCGGACTCCCACCATAGGGCCGCGCGCCGTTCCTCACAAGTGCTGGAAGTTGGCATGACTGCATCGACACCGCTGTGCCGGTTCGACGACATTCCCGATGGCGGTGCGATTGCCGTCCACGTCGACAGCGCCACTGGCGGCTTCGACCTGATCGTCCTGCGTCGCGGCGAGCGCGCGTTCGCCTATCACAACGAATGTCCGCATCAAGGCCGCAATCTCGACTATGCGCCGGGGCGTTTCCTGGTCAAGGACGATCGCCTGATCTGCGCGCACCATGGCGCCAGTTTTGCGGTCGACACCGGCGATTGCTGCGGCGGGCCGTGCGGTCGCGGCCTGTTCGGCATTGCGGTCGTGGTCGAGGACGGCTACGTGCGCGCGGGCGCGCTCAGCGATTGAACAGCCAGTTCACCGTCAGCAGCATCACGCCGAGCATGAGCAGGGTCAGCGGCACGCCCACGCGCAGGAAATCGCTGCGCCGGTAGCCGCCCGGGCCGGCCACGATCATGATCACCGGGCTGGCGCTGGGCAGGATGAAGGTGTTGGAAGTGGAGATGGCAACGATCAGGGCGTACACCGCCGGATTGCCACCCGAGGCCAGCGCGACGTTGATCGCCATCGGCACCATCATCACCGCCGCGCCGACATTGGAGATGATCTGCGAGAAGATCAGGGCCAGCACGGCGACCACCAGCTGCAGGCTCCATTGCGGCCAGTGGCCCAGGTAGATCAGCACTTCCTGCGCCAGCCAGGCGGCCGCACCGGTCGAATCCATCGCCGCGCCGAGTGGGATCAGGCAGGCCAGGGTGAAGATGGTCTTCCAGTTGATCGCGCCGTAGGCCTCGTCCATGTCGAGCACGCCCGACAGCAGCATGCCCACGGCGCCCACCAGCATCGCCACCGACAGCTTGAGGTCGGTGAACAGGCCCAGCCCCATGGCCAGCGCGAAGAAGCCGACCGCGTACCAGATCTTGGCCGGGCGCTGCTCTTCCTTCGGGTAGTCGGTGACCACGACGAAATCACGCGATTCCGCCGCCTGGGCCAGATCGCGCCACACGCTGTGCAGCACCAGCGTGTCGCCGACGCGCAGTGAGACCTGACGCACGTCCTCGCGGAACACCTGGTCGCCGCGGTTGACCGCCAGCACCGAAATGCCGTGCGTCTTGCGCAGGCGCAAGTTGCCGACTTCCTGCTTGATCCAGTGCGAGTTGGGCGGAATCACCACCTCGGAAATGCCGGCGCGCGTGGGATTGAACAGGTCGCCGAAGTTGCGCAGTCGCGTGGAAGCGCGGCACAGCTGGGTGTTGGCGAACTCCGCCACCGCCTCACGCTTGCCGAGCACGCCGAGCACGCTGCCGACCCAGATCATCTGATCGCCCGGAGGCGCCAGGCGTGCCTCGTTGCCGGTCTTGAGGGCAAGGATCAGCGGTGCATTGCGCAGCTGCTCGACCTCGTTGATGCTCATGCCGACCAGCGGACTGTCGGCACTGACCGTCAGTTCGACGACTTCGCCGGCAATGCCGTAGGTCTCGGCAAAGTAGGTTTCGGTACGGCCCGGCGTGACCTTGGGGCGATCTTCCTCGTCGCCGGGAAACAGGCGACGGGTGAACAACGCAAAGTAGAGCAGGCCGGTCAGCAACAGCGGAACGCCGATCGGAGCAATGGCGAACAGGCTGAAGCTCTGGATCGTCTGCGCGCCCGGCGGCAGGTTGCGATTGGCGCTGGCGATGAGATCGTTGAGCAGGATCAGCGGCGAGTTGGAAATCATCGTCATGTTGGTGCCGCACAGGATCGCGCACGCCATCGGCAGCAGCAGGCGCTTGAGCGGCAGGCCGGTGCGCGCACTGATGCGACTGACCACGGGCAAGAACAGCGCCGACAGGGCCTGGCTCTGGATCACGCTCGACAGGCTGCCGACCATGGCGTTGATGAAAAACGAGACGCGTGCCTCCACGCCGCCGGCCAGGCGCAGGATGAAGGCGGCGGCCTTGCCGAGCACGCCGGTGCGATCCAGCCCGGCACCCATGATCATCACCGCGATCAGCGAAATCACCGCATTGCCGGCGAAGCCGTCGAACAGCTGCTCCACCGGCATCAGGCGCGTGATGCCGATGACGACGATCACCAGCAGGGCCACCAGGTCGGCGCGAATCCATTCGAGCACCAGCATCGCCACCGTGAACGCGAGCAGCGCGAACACGAGGAGCATGTTGGTGGTCAGGAGCAGGCCGGCGTCCATTCGGGGCGGTTCTTGTTGTGGCCGGCGCGCGTCAGGCGCGCTCAGATTCGTTCATGGACGAAGTCCCAGGTGCCGTGGCCAAGGCGCAGGCCGCGACGTTCAAAATGCGTCTGGATGCGCCAAGGTGGCCGCAGTGCCGGATCGGCGTATTCCGCGCAGGCACGCCAGTGCTGCGCGGCACGCAGCGTCTCCTGCATGTGCTCGGCATAGTCGGCCCAGTCGGTCGCCAAATGCAAGCGGCCGCCGGTGGCGACGCGCGAAGCGAGCAGGTCGAGAAATTCGTGCTGGATGAGGCGCCGCTTGTTGTGGCGCTTCTTGTGCCATGGGTCGGGGAAATAGATGCGCACCTCGGCCAGCGTGCCAGGTGCGACCTGCTGCCGGAGTACCTCGACCGCGTCGTGGTTGTACAGCCGCACATTGCCGATGTCCGCCGCTGCGAGTGCGTTCATCAATCGCCCGACGCCCGGACGATGCACTTCCACGCCGATGAAGTCGCGTGCCGGCTCGGCCCGTGCCGAGTGCAGCAACTGCTCGCCATTGCCAAAGCCGATCTCCAGCACCAGCGGCGCGGTGCGGCCGAAGAGGGCGGGAAAGTCACAGGGCTGCGCCGAGTATTCGAGCCCGTAGCGCGCCCAGTGCTGGTCGAACGCGCGCTGCTGCGCCGGCGTGAAGCGACCCTGGCGCAGTACGAAGCTGCGGATGCGGCGCTCGTGCGGAGGCGCGTCAATCATGGGGCTGCACCGCGGTGCGAGGCGCGCAATGGGTGGCCGGGAGCGTGGGCGACGGAACGCTCATCCGATCAACCCATCGATCGGGCTGGACGCCGAGGCAAAGCGCTTGCGCGGAATGCGACCGGCGAGGAACGCGCTGCGCCCCGCCTCGATGGCCAGCTTCATCGCATGCGCCATCCGTACCGGGTCGCGGGCACCGGCGATGGCCGTGTTCATGAGCACGCCATCGCAACCCAGCTCCATGGCGATGGCGGCATCCGAAGCCGTGCCGACACCGGCATCGACGATGATCGGCACCTTGGCGTTTTCGATGATTTCGAGCAGATTCCAGCGATTCTGAATGCCCAGCCCCGAGCCGATCGGTGCGGCCAGCGGCATCACCGCGACGCAACCGAGCTCCTCCAGGCGGCGTGCCAGCACCGGATCGTCGGAGGTATAGACCATCACCTTGAAACCGTCGGCGACCAATTGCTCGGCTGCTGCGAGCGTCTGCACCACGTCGGGATACAGGGTGCGCTGGTCGGCCAGCACTTCGAGCTTGACCAGGGCATGTCCATCGAGCAACTCGCGGGCAAGTCGGCAGGTGCGCACGGCCTCGTCGGCGGTGTAGCAGCCGGCGGTATTGGGCAGGATCGTGTAGCGATCCGGCGGCAGCACATCGAGCAGGTTGGGCGCATTGCGATCCTGGCCGATGTTGGTGCGCCGAATGGCCACGGTGACGATCTGCGCGGCAGCGGCTTCGGTGGCACGGCGCGTCTCCTCCAGATCCTTGAACTTGCCGGTACCGGTGAGCAGGCGCGAGCGATACGCGCAGCCGGCGATGACCAGGGCATCGTCCTGGGCGTGTTCTTGCGCGATTGCATTCATGGCGGCCTCCGGTGCGGTCAAATCAGGCTATTTTCGCCGATCCGGGCGATTTGTGCGCGCTTAGCCACCGCCGATGGCGTGCACGATCTCGACCTGGTCGCCATCACGCAGTCGATAGGCTGCTTGCGCACTGCGCGGCACGATCTCCCGATTGACTTCGACCGCAACCCGCCGTTGCGCATAGCCGGCGTCGTCGAGCAGTTGCGCCAGCGTGCATTGCGCCGCGATCGTGCGCGGCTGACCGTTGAGATGGATGTCCATGCGGCGATTGTAGCCGCAGGATCCGGCAGGCAAAAAAATGCCGCGCAAGGCGCGGCATTGGAAACGCTTGCGGAAACCGCTTACTGGCGGTCTTCCCCGCGCCGGTTTTGCTCCGGCGCGGCGCGGCGCGCCGGCGCTTCGCGCTGCTGCTGCGGCGCGGCCATGCGCTGTTGCGGCATGGGCTGCTGCATGGCGGGTTGCGGTGCGCGTTGCTGCATGCGTGGCTGCGGCGCGCTGTAGGACTCGGTGTTGCGCGGCTGATAGCTCGGCTGGGCCTGTCGCATCGGCATCGACTGCTGCATCACCGGCGCGGACTCACGGCTGCGGAAATCCGAGCGCGTGTCGTTGCGCGACGGATAGCTCGGCTGCATGCCGCGGTTGCCGTAGTCGGCGGCCGGCTGGCTCCGCCGCGGCGGCTCGGCGACCTCCTCGCTGCGGCTGCGATAGCTTGGCTGCACGCTTTCGCGTCGGAACTGCGGCTGTGGCGCACGTGTCGGCGTCGACGGTTCCGCATCGCGGCTGCGATAGCTCGGCTGCGTTTCCTCGCGCGACTGGATCCGGCGCTGCGGGGCGACGGCATCCGATTCGCGGCTGCGCAGGTCCGGGCGCTGGATTTCGCGCGAGGTCGGGGCGCTCGTGGAACTGGGCGACGTGCTGCCACGGCCAAAGCGCGAGCTTGCCGGTTCGGCATTGTCCGACGCGGGCACGCTGCGCTCCAGCGTGCGCGAAGCCGGCGGACGCAGCTCCTGCGTGCGGCTGGACGCGCCGTCCTGCGAAACGCGGCTGTGCGGTGCAAAGCGTGACGATGGCAGGGCGCGATCGCTTTCCTGCTGCGGCACGCGCATCGGAGCGCGCGTACTGGTCGCGGGGCTGGCCTCGCGCGATGGCATCGCCGAGCCGGCATCACCGCCGACGCCAGGGCGGCGTGACGAGCCGGAGGACATGGCTTCGCGGCTCTGCACCTGCGGCCGCACGGCCTCGCTGCCGACCACACGCACGCGCGCGGGGGGCGCCTGCGTGCCCTGTTCGGCGGCGAGGCGGCCGTAGGCCGGACGCGACAGCGGCTGCGCGTCATTGCGCTGGATCGCCTGCACGCGCGCGGCGATCGGCGTCACCTGCGGTGGCGGTGCGGTGCGTGCGATCACATGGCGATCGGCCACCGCGCGGGTCGGCACTGCGCTGGCGCGGCGCGCATCGGCGGCCACGAAGCTCGCCTGCGTGGGCGCGATGCCCAGCCGGCTGGCGATCGGCGCATTGCGCCATTGCGCGGCGTCGACCTGCACGCGACCCGCCGACACCGGACGCGCACCGACGAAGGCCTCGCGCGACATGGCCGTCAGCGCCGAGGCGTTGGCGCGATAGGCGTAGTCGATGCCGGTAATCGGCCGGCCGCGCGAGTAGTCGTTGTAGATGTTGGTGATGTGCACGTTGTTGATGATCGTCGTGTTGTGCACATTGATGTTGGTGAAGTAGCGATGCGAGGTGTGATACCACGGCACGTACACGTCGCGTGGGCCGAGCGGGAACCAGCCGACCGGGCCGCCGACGCGGATCGACACGTTGCCGATGAACGCGACCATCGCCGGTGCGTAGATCGCACGCACGTGGCGCGGGCCGGGGCACCAGCCCCAGCGGTGGCCGACGTAAACCCAGCGGCCGTAGTGGAACGGCGCGAAGCCCCAGGATGCGTTGTCGATCCAGGTCCAGCCCCACGGATCAATCCACGACCAGTGGCCGTTGCGGTAGGGCACGTAGTCGACGGCGACCCGAGTCGGATACCACACCGGGCCGTAATCGGATTCGTCGACCCAGCTGCCCGCGTCGTCCAGGTCGGAAACGCCGATCATGTCCTCGGCGACATAGCGGCTCGACACCGAGCGGGTATAGGCCCGCTGCCGCGAGGCGACCCAATTGTCGAAGTCGTCCGGTCGCGGCAGGTCGAGTTCCTCGTAGTCGCGCAGTGCGCTGTCGTTGAATCGATAGGTGCTGCCGGCGCGCACGCCGCGGCTGGCATTGTTTTCGCCGTAGACCTCGCCGCGGCCATCGAACACGGTGACCATGGTGGAGCGGCCGTCGGGCGCGATGTCGATGCGGTATTCGCCCGGCATCGTGGTGACGAAGGCCAGCGTCGGGGTGTCGATTTCGTAGCTTTCGCCTTCGCGCAGATTGCGCACGCGCAGATTGAGCACTCCCTCGCTCAGCTGCAGTTGCGCAATGCGGTCGTCGAGATTGAGCAAAGTGGCCGAAGAGCGCTCGTCCAGGCGCACGACTGCGCCACCGAGCTGCAATTCGGTGCGCGAGTTGCGGTCGGTGTAGAGCGCATCGCCCGTAACCAGCGGTCGGTTGAGCGAAGCCTGCACCCAGTTGCTGTCGCCGCCGGGCTGGAAACTCACCTGGCCGCCGAGATAGCTCAGGCGTGCGACCCGGTCGGGCGGATCGGCCGCATCGTCATACGAATCGGCGTGCGCCCTGGCCGCCGACAGTCCGAGCAGCAGCGCGAGCGCGGTTGCGCTCCAGGCGCGCGGGGCGAAAAACGAGGTCAGCATCGAAGTTCTCCAGTGCCTACACCAGTCCCCGTCGCGGCGGGCCGAGCCCAGGAAGCGGCCGCCGGAACTGACAGGCGCTGCCAGTATCCGTGCAAAAAGGCTGAATGACGACTTTCCAGGAGACTGAGTTTGCAGCTCCTCACGCTTGCACTGAGCTGGCGTTCACACTTGCCTGCGTGCTCTTGCCCGCGGCGGCGGTGGCGGTTACGCTGCGCCCCCGCACCGGATCCCTGTGCCGCGGGTGTAGCTCAATGGTAGAGCTGTAGCTTCCCAAGCTACTGACGTGGGTTCGATTCCCATCACCCGCTCCACTTCAACTTTCCATGGCGTTCCAAGAGTGTCCATGGGGTTTTTAAAGTCATTGTCACGGTTCAGTTTTTCCAGAGAATCCGCTCCAGTGACGTCCAGCGGGATCCACTGACAGCCGGTCAAAACCGGTACATCAAGTGGTACATCTCAATGCGGAGTTTCCCGATTCCGCATTGTCGCTGGGGGCGCCGTGGCTCGATGGGAAACATGACACTCAACTCGCTTTCAAGGAGTTGGGATCATGCTTTCGAACCTCACGGTTCGCCAAGCCAAGGTGACCGGCAAACCGTATACCCTGGCCGACACAGACGGCCTTTCCCTCTTTGTTCCAGCCACCGGTGCAAAGGCGTGGCACTTCCGCTTCTCGTGGGGCGGCAAGCGCGACCGCATGTCCTTCGGCACGTATCCGGCGCATGGCTACGGTGATCGACCCGCAACGCTGATCCATGTCTTCGGAGCCGGGGCGGGCGCCTGCCCTCCTCGTGGCCATGGGTACGCGCTGGTGTGGCGGAAAGGCATGGCCTGCCCTCGGGGCGAGGGGCGAAGAACGGGCTGAATGCGTCTCCGTCACGACGAGGTGCCTTGCCTGCGGGTCGTCGCGCTGACTTCGGCCAGCGCGGGTTCGCGGGCGCGGGCGCGGGCGTGACTTGCGGCGGTTGACAAGCGAGGTCTGCGACGCTATTAGTACGACGACAATCGTAGTAATCGATTCGTAGTTTATCCTTGAACCCATCCGGAGCCACGCATGAACACGCAAGATGTACGCACGATCTGCCTCTCTCTCCTCGCCGTGGCCGCCCTTGCCGGCAGCCTGACGGCGCATGCGGTGGATCAGAAATGGAAGAGCGCAACCGACAAAGCCGGATTCATCAAGCAGGCCGATGAAGTGCGCAAGGACATGGATAAGAACGGGAGATACGCCGACATCAGCACGCAGGACCGCAGCGAGGTGGAGCTGAATCTCCGCATCATCCAGGCGTTGTTCGACAGGCGTGAAGCCGTCAGTGCCATGACCAGCACCGAGCAGGTGGATCTGATCAATGCGCAGGAGAAGGTCAATGCGCTGCTGACCAAGAACGATGGCGACCGTCTGGTTTGCACCATGGAGGCCCGTTCCGGCACGCACTTCAAGACCAAGCAATGCATGACGGTGCGCGAACGCAACGATCTGAGGCGCAAGAGCCAGGAATCGTTCCAGAACAACACGATGAAGAATCAGGTGGTGTCGCCGCAGGGCACATGAGCCTGTGCGGTCGCCGGTTTCGCGCAGGGCGGCCGGCCACATTCCGCATCGAAACCGCCGGGGCCGCGACAGCGGCCCCGTTTTTTTTCGTGGGAGAGGGCCTGGCCACGCGGCTGCACCGATACACGGGCATCCAGGATACGCGGCGGTGCGGCCGCTTGATCTGCCGGGATGGGCGCTGTGCCAGAATCGCGCCCGGCCTGGCGTGCGCGGCAGAATGCTGATGCGGCGGCGGCATGCCGCTTCCGCCCACTCGACGACCGCCGCATGAAAATCGCCATTCTTTCGCGCAATACGCGACTGTATTCCACGCGTCGCCTGGTCGAGGCGGCCCGACAACGCGGGCACGTCGTGCGTGTGCTCGATCCGCTGCGCTGTTACATGCGCATTGCCCCCGGCGCATTCGAAATGCATTGCGGCGGCAAGGCATTGCATGGTTTCGATGCGGTCATTCCGCGCATCGGCTCGTCGATCACGTTCTACGGTACGGCGGTGGTGCGGCAGTTCGAAAAGATGGGCGCATACACGCCCAACGATTCCGACGCGATCCTGCGCGCGCGCGACAAGCTGCGGGCGTTGCAGCTGCTGGCCAGCGAAGGCATCGCACTGCCGACCACGGTGTTTGGCGACAATCCGGAGGACACGGGCGACCTGCTGGCCATGCTCGGCGATGCGCCGCATGTGCTCAAGCTCAACGAGGGCGCGCAGGGGCAGGGGGTGCTGCTTGCCGAGAAGCGCAGTGCCTCGCTCGGCATGATCGAGGCCTTTCGCAGTCTGTACGCCAATTTCATCGTGCAGGAATTCATCCGCGAAGCCGATGGCGCGGATCTGCGCTGCTTCGTGGTGGGCGGCAAGGTGGTTGCGGCGATGCGGCGGCAGGCGCCCGAAGGGGATTTTCGCGCCAACCTGCATCGCGGCGGCAGCGCCAGTGCGGTCGAATTATCGGCGGCGGAAATCGACCTGGCCCTGCGCGCGTCGCGCGTGATGGGCTTGGGCGTCAGCGGCGTCGACCTGCTGCGCTCGGCCCGTGGGCCGCTGGTGCTCGAAGTCAATTCATCGCCGGGACTGGAAGGCATCGAGGCGGCCAGTGGCGTGGACGTGGCCGGCACGATCATCGACCACATCGCCGCACAGCTGATGCAGCGCGGGCGCGGGCGTGGTGGCGGGACGAGTCAGTAGCGCAGCAGCGCGTGCAGGGGCGCGGCTGCGCCCCAGACGCTGCGTCCGGGAAGGGACTGCAGTTCGATGAGCAGGCTGGCGCCGACCACGCGCGCGCCTTGGCGCTCGACCAGGTCGCGCGCGGCGCACAGCGTGCCACCGGTGGCGAGCACATCGTCGGCGAGCAGGACGCGGGCGCCGTCGCTCAGTGCGTCGGCACGGATTTCGAGGCGGTCGCTACCGTATTCGAGCGCATAGTCGATGTGCGCGATCGGAGGCGGCAGCTTGCCGGGTTTGCGCAGGGGGACAAAGCCCACGCCGAGCGCCGTGGCCAGTGCGGCGCCGAAGATGAAGCCGCGTGCTTCGACCGCGCATACCGCATCGATGCCGGTATCGCGCCACGGTTCGGCGAGCAGGCCGATGCAGCGCGTGAACGCGGTGGCATCCGACAGCAGCGGCGTGATGTCGCGGAACACGATGCCCGGCGCCGGAAAATCCGGAACCGGGCGGATCAGCGCCTCGAGTTCGTGCATGCGGACGGCTCAGTAGCGCGGAATCGAGGGATCGATTTCGCGCGACCAGGCATCGATGCCACCTTCGACGTTGTAGAGCCGGGTGAAGCCGTGCTCGCGGAAATGCTCGGCAGCGTTGCGGCTGGCCTTGCCGTGATGGCAGATGAAGGCCAGCGGTGTGTCCTTGGGAAGGGCGGTCAGCCGGGCATGGGTATCGGGGCTGAAGATTTCGGCGCCGGCAAACGGGGCGATGGCGCGATCTTCATCCGGGCGCACGTCGATGACGGTGAGATCGCCGGCCAGCATGCGCTGCTGCAGGGTATGCACATCCATCGACTGGATGACCTGCGGTGCCTGCGGCAGGAAGATCGCCAAGCCTTCACCGTGCGGTGTTTTTGTCCAGTCGATCTGCGCGCCGCGCGCCCGCTGGGCACTGGCCGCGTCAAAGTGGATTTCCAGTCCGTTGGCGATGCTGATGATGTCGTTGGCGCCCGGCTCGCGCAGCTGGAATTGCGGCTGGAAGCGGCCATCGACGATCAGGAACAGCTTGTCCTCGCCAGCATCGCCGAGCGCGGCGCGGATCTTTTCCACGGCGGCGTCGGTGACGGTCAGCTCGGGGGGCGTGCGGTCGGGCTCGGCCACGCCAAGCAGGCGATGCAGCTCGCCCGAGTCGAACATCGACTGCACGATGTCGGCGCCACCAATCAGCTCGCGGTCGACATACAGCTGCGGAATCGTCGGC
>WBZO01002683.1_pt1 | contig 22483 bp, 25 predicted proteins | sample 5204261 | NCBI WGS metagenome assembly WBZO01 (sample SAMN12412400, study PRJNA552823) | activated sludge metagenome | isolation source: activated sludge from anammox sidestream of wastewater treatment plant... | place: USA: North Carolina | collected 2017-09 | reverse complement strand
AGGGTCACCGCTTCGACGCTGATGAGATCACACGCAGTTTGCCTTGTGATCTGCAAGGCGGGATGGACGGTTTTTTTATAGCTAAGCTCTAGCTGTGCCAAAATATTGCTAAAATTTTAACTATTTTTAATTTTTAGTTAAAATGCCCCTGCTAAGATAAAATCAGTCGCAGGAAGTGCATTAGAAGGCATGTAAGCCGATCACCAGTTTTTGAGGGAAGATTTGGTATGCCTATGATTTCAACGCTGCCTCCGGGCGCGTCACTTATTAATTCCGCACAAATTGCAAAAGAACAAGCGGCTAAGAAGCAGTCGATAGAAATGAAAGCGGCGCAAAAAGCGCAGGCAAAAGCGACGAGCATTATCAAGAAAACGGAAGAGACAACCTTAAATAACCAGGCTGCACTGGAAAAAATTGCACAAAAAAAGGAAGCGGCGGCGAAGCCAATCGGCGGACAAGCTCAGCCTGCTGCAGATAGCCAGCCCGGCAAAATACTTAATATTATTGTCTGAGCTACATGGCTGCTTGATTGCAGCGTCTGGCTTGATGCTGCGGCATGAAGCTGCTACCTAGAGGCCATGTCAAAAATCATTAAGATTGCACCTTCGATCCTGTCGGCGGATTTTGCCCGGCTGGGTGAAGAAGTGCGCGCAGTGGATATTGCGGGCGCTGATTATATTCATGTTGATGTGATGGATGGGCATTTTGTGCCAAACCTCACTATCGGACCACCCGTGGTTAAGGCGCTTCGGCCCCATACGAAAAAAATACTCGATGTGCATCTGATGATTGAACCAGTGGATGCCATGATTCCTGAGTTCATTAAGGCAGGTGCCGATATCCTTACAATTCATGCTGAAGCGAGCACCCATCTGCACCGCAGTCTGCAGATAATTCGCGATCATGGTTGCAAGGTAGGGGTGTCGCTTGTGCCGTCGTCTCCGGCAGAAACTTTAAGCCAGATTCTGCACATGGTTGATCTGGTGCTCGTGATGACGGTGAATCCAGGTTTTGGCGGCCAGCGTTTTATTGATAACCAGTTGCTGAAAATTGCCACGCTGAGGGAAATGATCAATGCCACGGGCAAAGAGATAGAACTCGAAGTTGATGGCGGCATTAATCCGCAAACTGCAAAGCAGGCGGTTCAAGCAGGGGCAAATGTGCTGGTGGCTGGCAACGCAGTGTTTAACGCCGGCAAACCATACGACGCGGCGATTGCCGAATTACGCCATGGCTAAACCTTTTCGCAAGATTGCACTTACTTTGGGGCTTTGGCGCTTAAAGTGGTATTACATGTCTATCACAGCGGGATTCCTGCCAGGCGGGTTACGCAGCCATAATGTTCGGGATGTGTGGCAGGGGATGCCCGAAAATGGACGGGCCATTCTGTCAGGCGATTACACTTTTCATGGCGATACTTTTTCGCTGAATACAGATTCCTGGCGCAAAATCGAGCAAATGAATCTTGCCTGGCAACGTGAGCTGCACAGCTTTACCTGGCTGCGGGATGTGTCTGCTTTTACGTCGGAAGCGGTGGATGCTGCGCGTGTGCGCCAGTTCATTCAGGGCTGGTGGCGCAGGCAGCTGCATCAGCATCCTGTAGGGCGGCATCCCGACATTGCTGGTGAACGCGTTGCCAACTGGCTTATTCATGCTGATTTTTTGCTGAAAGGCAGCAGCACACTTTTCAGGCGTCGCTTTTATAAGCAGATCTATGGGAATATGATTAAGCTGGAGCGTGCGCGCCAGCGTAAGCGCGATAAAACCAGCCTGACGTCGTTGAAGGGATTAATTGTCGGTGCGCTGATTTTGCCTTCTGCTCACTTTCTTCTTGGGCCTGCGCTGGCAACATTGAAAAAGGCATTGGCCACCCGTTTCCTTCCCGATGGCGGGCATGTCTCGCGCAGTCCCGAATGGCAAGTGCAGGAAATGCGGACGCTGATGGAAATCCGGTCCATGCTGGACGAAAGGCAGATAGGGCCGCTGCAGTTTCTTGATGATGCGTTATTCCAGATGATGGCGGCTTTGGCCACGCTCACCCATCCGGACGGTTCGCTGGCGTTGTTTAATGATACGATTGAAATGTCGGCGCAGGGGGTGAGGCGCCTCTGGCAATCATGGCGCAAGCCGGAACCGCAACCGCGGCGGATGCTGCCGCAAACGAAATATGCAAGGCTGCAGCAGGCAGCTTCTGCGCTGATTATGGATGTCGGAATTCCGAATCATGCCATTTCACGCAGTTTTTACAGTACGCTTGCTTTTGAATTCAGCAGCGATGAAGAGCGGATTATTTCCAATTGTGGCGGTTACAGGGGCAATAGCCTTGAGTGGAGGCGCGCCTGCAAATCCACTGCCGCGCATTCAACACTATGCATCGATAATGCGAATTCCTGGCAATCGCCGGAAGATGCTCATTACACGCTCATCTTCCAGCATGAAGTGAGCTGTGAAGTAGAGGAAAAAGACGGCGGTCTCACGGTCGATGCTGCTTATAATGGTTATGTTCCCTATGCGGGGCTCGTGCATTACCGCAAGGTCACCTTGAGCAATGAGGGGCGCAACCTTAAAGGGCTGGATGTGCTGATGCCGCATAAATCCCTGGTGTTGCGCGATACGCACCGTGTGCAGATTCGCTTTCATCTTGCGCCGGGAATTAATATCGCTCGCATTTCTCGCGGGAATATAGAGCTGCATACGCCTAAGGGCCAGCACTGGCGGTTTTTGAGTCCTAAAGAGTTTGCGGCTGGCGTAGAAGAAAGTGTTTACCTGGGACATGAAGGGAAGCCTTATAAAGGGCTGCAGCTCTGCATTGAAAGCCTGCTCACAGGCCAGAAAGACTTACGTGTCGACTGGGAGTTAAAGCGAATTTAAAGCGCGGCAATGCCGGGCAGCTTATTCAGCCACAGCATCGCCAGAAATGCGCCTGCGATGGCCACGCCATAAGGCACGGGTTCCCCTGGAAGAAAAAGCCGGGGCAATGGTTGTTCAGATTTGCGATAGCGTGCAGCATAATAGCCAACAACAGGACGGCCAAGCAGTAAGGCCAAAGCCAATATGCCCCCCAGTAGGCTGGTATAAATTAAATATTCGCCAATGGCCTTAAAGCCGGTCCAGAGGCAGCAGGCAGCCAGTAATTTGACATCACCACCGCCCATCAGTTTGGTATTAAACAGCACGAAGCCAACCGCGAAAGATACCAGCATCGCGATAATCCCGGATTTCCAGTCCACGGCTTCCGGCGACAAAAGGATGAGCGCCGGGTAGAAAATTAGAACTAATCCCACCAGCCAGTTGGGAATGATGTAGCTTTTAATATCAAAATAAAGCACCAGCAGCATCAGGATGGTTAGAATAATAGCAAAGGGGAGCATCGGATTTTCCTTGTCAGTGCAACTTGCACATGGATAGGTTGAAGAATGGTTAAAGTAAGACTTTTGCGTTTGCTCCGGCTGGCGATTCTTTTGTATGCACTGGCAGTTATCTGCATGGTGGGTTTCCAGCGCGACCTGATGTATTTCCCTGATAAAATCATGAAGTCTCCTGCGCAATACGGATTGCAGCAGGCCCAAGAAATTAAGCTGAAAGCAAAAGATGAGACCTCGCTTATCGCCTGGCTGATTCCGCCGGCGGAAAACAAACCTCTTATTGTATTCTTCCATGGAAATGGCGGGAATCTATCTTACCGGATTCATAAAATGAAAGCATTTACCCAGGAAGGAATGGGGTTGCTTGCGCTGAGCTATCGCGGTTATGGCGGTAGTGAAGGAAAACCAAGTGAAACCGGATTATACCAGGATGCCAGAGCCGCATTGGTGTATGTTAAAAAAGAACTGAAGATTCCGCCACAGAATATCATTCTTTACGGTGAATCTCTGGGAACTGGTGTCGCGGTGCAAATGGCTACGGAAACGCCCGTTGCCATGGTGGTACTGGAAGCGCCTTACACCCGGACCGTTGACCGGGCGGCAGAACTATATCGCTGGCTGCCGGTTAGGTATCTGATGCTGGATCGGTTTGAATCAATCGATAAGCTGAAAAATATAGGCGCGCCGCTGCTGATTTTTCATAATACCGGTGATCCCGTGATTCCTGTTGCCCATGGGCGGCAGGTGTACAAGGCGGCGTTGCCGCCTAAGCGTGCTATCTGGTTCGCGCGGCAAGGGCATGTCGATTTCGACTGGGGACGGCTGGAGAAAGAGATTGCGCAGTATTATGCGCGACACCAGAAATAAAAAGGGCGGCATTTAAGCCGCCCTTTCAGTATCATGAGAAACTTTATGCAGCAGCTTCATCAGCAGCGGTGGTTTCTTCCTTGGATTCGTCCATTATCGAGAATTCAGACTCGTTGCGAGCAATACGCACCGGCAGTTTGAGTTCGATTTCAGGATGCGGCATCACGCGCACTTCGTATTGGCCGATGGTGCGGATGTTGGTGGAAAGCACCAGATTCTGGCGCGGGATGTTGAAGCCCTGAGCTTCGAGCGCCTGGCCGATATCGCGAACGGTAACTGAGCCATAGAGTTTGCCTTCTTCGCTCGCTGCGCGTACCAGCTCGATTTTGACTTTCTCGAGCTTCTTAGCGAGTTTTTCAGCTTCACTGCGGGAAGCGGCATTACGCTTCTCGATCTCAGCACGCTGTGCTTCGAATTTCGCTGTGTTTTCTTTGCTGGCACGCAGGGCTTTGCCTTGCGGGATCAGGTAGTTACGTGCGAAACCGTCCTTAACGGTCACGGTATCGCCGATTGCACCCAGGCGGGCGACTTTTTCGAGTAGTATGACTTGCATTGCCAAATCTTCCTTTAGGTTAAAAGTTAAGAAGTCTGTCCCGAAGAACGGTTAGACAAATGGCGCGCTTGCGCGGCCAGCCCCAGGCCGATAAATCCAAGCACAGAGGCAGGGAAAACCAGCATGAAGAAGTACACCAGCGACAACCATAGGCGTCGGCTGGGCCACAGGATGGAAAAGCGGTGCATCAGCGCCAGCCCCATCAGGAAATACGGAAAAAGAAGGGTAATGAATGCCGCTTTTGCAGCAAGCGAAGAAGCCGGGTTATCGGCAAAGGAAAGGACGCCGGCTCCCATAAGCCCGGCAAGTAACCAGCCGCTGGGCATGAAAGGAACAACAGCCAGGCTGGGACGCAAGGTACGATTAGCCAGCAGGAAGTTAACTAACACCGCCAGACCATAAAATAATGAGAGCTGAATCCAGGCGGTTCCCCCGAGAATAACGAAAGATTTTTCCAGGATCCAGCTGCGCACGGAAGCCAATGCTTCGGGTTCGCCTTCCATCACCGGCGGCAATAAAGCTCCAAGATTGGTGTTTCCGCTGAGAGTTTCATGCAGAGAGCCTGCAATGGCTGCGACCAGAATGGCCGCGTAACAGGCCAAATCAGTCATTACCAATCCCTGCGAGAACCAGATGCGGTGTGTGGGAGTAAGCGCCTGCTGCGAGAGAGATTTGCGAACGAAATAAACAACCGGGATCGCAAACATCAATACATATAGAAGGAATACATCAGGACCCAGTGCCATAGAAAAGCCGGATGCAATACCTGAAGCAAGAATGGCAGAAGGTGCTCCAAGCATCAGGCCGACAGCAAGGAGGGGCAGGAAAGGTGTATACACCAATAGCAGGCTGGGCAGCATAGAGCCCGCAGCCAGCAGGAATAAAAGTCCGGAGATAACGCCAGCCATGATGGCCCATTGACGGTGGCCGGCGAACATAGAAACCTTAGTTGCTGACGTAAGGCATCAGCGCGAGAGTACGGGCACGCTTGATGGCTTTTGCCAGAACACGTTGTTTTTTCGTGGAAATGGCGGTGATACGGCTGGGCATAATTTTGCCGCGCTCAGAAGTAAAGCGTTGCAGCATGCGAACATCTTTATAATCGACTGCCGGTGCTTTCGGTCCGGAAAGCGGGCAGGATTTTTTACGTTTCACGAAAACTTTGCGACCACCAGTTGCTGCTGACATGCTTACTATTCCTTATTCGTTTAATTCGTTATGCGGCTTCCGTTTCATCCTGGCGCTGCAGGATAACGGAGGGTTTGCTGTCGATTTTCTCTACGCGCACTTCGAGGTTGCGGATAACTTCTTCGGAGAGGCGTAATTCGTTACGCAGAGCGTCCATCGCAGGATTGCTGGCTTCAATGCCCAACATCATGTAGTGACCGCGGCGGTTTTTATTGATCTCATAAGCCAGCGGACGCAGGCCCCAATACTCGCGCTTGACCACTTTTGCCTTGTGCTTCTGCAGCAGGGCAGTGAGGTTGTCGGTCAGTTTATCGACATCCGGCTTGGAAAGGTCCTGACGGGCGATAAAAGTGCATTCATAAAAAGCCATTTTCTTAGGTCTCCTGCATATGCGGCACGGCCTGCCGCTGAATTTGGGGAGTGCACTATATAAATTTTTGCCGGCATTGCAAGCGGTAATTGGTAATTAGTAATTGGTAATGGGAATAGATTGACCCCAGCTAAGTCTGCAACTAGGAAAATCCAGCAATTACTAATTACCAATTACGGACAATGACAAAAGCATTTATTTTTCCGGGACAAGGCTCCCAAACCGTCGGCATGGGCAAGGCCCTGGCCGGCGCATTTAAAGAAGCGCGCGAAGTTTTCCAGGAAGTGGATGAAACACTGGGACAGCACCTTAGCAAGCTGATGTTTGAGGGGCCGGAAGCTGATTTAACGCTCACGGCCAATGCGCAACCCGCCATTATGGCTTCATCCATGGCAGTATGGCGCGTGCTGGAAAAGCAGGCAGGCGTGAAAATCACCGATGCGGCTTATGTCGCAGGGCATAGCCTGGGCGAGTATTCTGCACTCTGCGCCGCTGGCGTTTTCAGTTTGGCGGATACAGCAAAATTACTGAGAATAAGAGGTGAGTCCATGCAAGCCGCTGTTCCGGCTGGTGCAGGCGGCATGGCAGCTATATTGGGCGTCGAAGCTGATAAATTGGAAGCGATCTGCAAGGAAGCCTCTGCAGGCGCAGAAATATGTGTATTAGCTAATTATAATGCTCCGGGGCAGATCGTAATTTCCGGTAGCGCCGCTGGCGTTGCAAAAGCCTGCGAACTGGCGAAAGCCGCCGGGGCAAAACGGGCTTTGCCGCTCAATGTAAGTGCCCCCTTCCATTCGCCGCTGATGCAGCCTGCGGCTGAGAACATGCGTGCAGCGCTGGCCGCGACTAAAGCAAATAATGCCGCTGTGCCGGTGATCGCGAATGTAACCGCGCAGCCTGTCAGCGATGCCGATAAAATAAAGGATCTGCTGGTGCAACAGGTGACGGGTAGCGTCCGCTGGAGCGAATCGGTGGAAACCATGGCAAAGCTGGGCGTGACGGAAACCATCGAAATTGGCACCGGCAAAGTGCTGGCGGGTTTAGTGAAGCGCATCCATGCCGACATGGCAACCCGCTCAATCGAAGCGCCGCAGGATATTGAAGGTCTGGCAACTGCGGCTTAGAGTTTTTTCTCTTCGCGTCTTCTTAATTTGTAAATGCTGGCACTGGCAGATTTTGCTTTCTGCAGCGCTTTGCCGCGGCCTGACAGGGATGGATTGGTCATGAAGTATTCATGGGCGCTGAAGCCGTCTTCTTTATAGGGCATACGCAGATAAGTACCGTCGGGCTGGAGCATCCAGCTCTGTTTTTCATCCTTGAGGTTGGCAAACATGATTTGGCCAAGAATCTGGGCATGGACGGTGGGGTTCTCAATCGGTACCATTACTTCAACGCGACCGTTGAAGTTGCGTTGCATCCAGTCCGCCGAGCCAATGAAGACCTTGGCATGTTCCGAAGGAAGGGGATGGCCATCACCAAAGCAGCAGATGCGCGAATGCTCAAGGAAGCGGCCGATAATGCTTTTAACCCTAATATTATCCGATAATCCCGGAACGCCCGGTTTTAGGGCGCAAATGCCGCGCACTACCAGATTGATGGTTACGCCGGCCTGCGAGGCGGCATAAAGTTCGTCGATGATCTGCGGATCGACCAATGCGTTCATTTTAGCCCAGATAGTTCCGGGCCGCCCCTGACGCACATGCTCAGCTTCTCCACGGATCATTTCAATCAGTTTGTTGCGCAGGTCACGGGGGGCCAGCACCAGTTTTTTAAGCTCACGTGGTTGCGCATAGCCGGTTACGAAATTGAAGAACTGCGCGGCGTCGCGGCAAATGGTTTCATCGCAGGTGAAGAAGGAAAGGTCGGTATATATTTTAGCCGTACTTGGATGATAATTGCCGGTGCCGAAATGGACGAAGGACTTCATGCCTTTGTCAGTTCGGCGTGTTACCAGCGTCACCTTGGAGTGGGTTTTGAGTTTTACGAAGCCATAAACCACCTGCACGCCCGCACGTTCAAGATCACGCGCCCAGCGGATATTAGCCTCTTCGTCAAACCGTGCCTTCAGCTCCACTACAGCGGTGACGGATTTTCCGTTTTCTGCTGCCTGAATCAGCGCGGCGATAACCGGGGAGTCGTGACTGGTGCGATAAAGCGTGCCTTTGATAGAGATAACGTCAGGGTCCATAGCGGCCTGGCGAATGAACTGCACCACCACATCGAAACTTTCATAGGGATGATGCACCACGATGTCTTTTGCTGCGATGGCGGAGAAACAATCGCCACCGAAATCCTGGATACGCTCGGGGAAGCGTACTGTGAAAGGCGTATATTTTAACTCTGGACGGTTAAGGTCGCATATTTCGGTAAGCTGGGAGAGGCCCACCATACCGCGCACGAGTACGCATTCCTTTTCCTGCACCTGCAGGTTGGAAATAACCATCTCCAGGAGATCGTCCGGCAGGGATTCGGTTACCTTCAAGAGTACCACGCGTCCGCGTTTGCGTCGCTTCAGCGCCTGCTCGAAGTCACGCACCAGATCGGTGCCTTCCTCTTCTACATCCAGATCGCTGTCGCGGATGACACGGATGATGCCGGATTCTTCCGGCGTGAATCCCGGGAAAAGCTCATCAATGAATAATTCGATGACATCTTCCACCATAATAAAGCGCGCTTTGCGGCTGCGGCCGCTATTGGGCAGAACAATGAAGCGGCGCATTTTGGCGGGAAACTGAATAACGGCAATGTGGCGTTTTGCCTTGCCTTCCTGCCGCAGGCGGAAAAGCTGGGCAATGCCAAGGTTAGGAATGAAAGGGAAGGGATGTGCGGGGTCGACGGCGATAGGCGTCAGCACCGGGAAGAGATTTTCAAGGAAATAAGCATGAAGCCAGCGCGTATCGGTGGCCGAAAGATCTTTAGAAGAGATAACAGCCACATCCTGCTTTTTTAATTCGCGGCGGAGCTGAACCCAGGCCTCCTGCTGGCTGGTAAGCAGTTTCCATGCGCCCTGGCCAATGGCTTCAAGCTCTTCTTCCAGTGTCATGCCATCAACACTGATATGCCCTGGCTCGTAAACCAGTTTGTCCATGAGGCCGGCAACACGCACCATGTAGAATTCATCGATATTAGCGGCGCTAATGGAAAGAAAGCGAAGCCTCTCCAGCAGCGGGACATGGGGATTCTGCGCTTCCTCGAGCACGCGAGTGTTGAAGGCAAGCAGCGAGAGCTCCCGGTTCAGGAAACGTTGATGTGGGGGCAGGGTAGCAATATCAAGCGGGTGCGGATTGGTCATAAACAACGTATAGCATCAATCCACCAGTAAATCGTTAACGATTAAGAGGCTAACAAGAGATGCGTAACCTAAGTTTATGCAGTGATAAAGCCTATCAGTTTGATGAAGATTTTGGGGGTGGAGTGAGTCAGCGCTTTGCGCTATGTAAGGCGCATGAAGCAACTGCAGATTCTTCGTCACGCCAAAGCCGCGGCAGAAAGCCATAGCGGTACTGATCACGACCGGCCACTAAACGAGCAGGGTGTTCAAGCGGCAAGTTTTATGGGAAAATTTCTTGCTCAGCAGGGAATGCTGCCCGATCTGGTCTGCTGCTCAGATTCTGCCCGGACCAGGCAAACCTTTGCGTTACTGCAGGAACAAATTTCACAAAGGCTGCCAGTAAGTTATCAGAACGGGTTGTATCTGGCGAGTGCAGGCGATTTGCTTGATTATGTGAATGCGATTCCTGAAGCGGCGCAGCGTGTGATGTTGATCGGTCATAACCCCGGCATGCATCATCTGGCGCGTATTTTGTGCGAGCGCGGCGACCCGGCGGCCATGGAAGCGCTGGAGCAGAAATTTCCCACGGGTGCGATTGCGGTGGTGGACTTTGACAGGGATATGAAATGGAGCGATGTGCGACCTAATGAAGGCTTTCTGAAGGCGTTCTGGCGGCCTAAAGTGCTGATGAAATAGGAAATACGCGCATTAGAACTATTCTAAGCGCTGGCAATATAATTCCGCTGCAGACGATTTCCCAGACGGGTAAAGATTTCATAGCCGATCGTTTGCGCTGCTTTGGCAACGGTATCAACAAGCTGGTTGGGGCCAATGAATTCCACCCGCGCGCCGGGAACGCAAATATCTGCGGGAAGGCGACTGATATCGAGCATCACCAGATCCATTGAAACGCGGCCCAGCAGCGGCGCATAATGCCCGTTGATATAACCGCTGATCTGGCTGCCGGTCATGATACGGTGCAAGCCATCCGCATAGCCCAGGGCTACAGTAGCAATACGCCCGCCACGCGGAATATTTGCCAGCGCACTGTAGCCAACGGGTTCCAGTTCTTCAGTCGCCGTGCGGATTTGCAGAATCGGAGCCGTCAGCGTCGCCACACCCTGCATGGGATTGGGACGGTCGTCGCTGGGGTTAATACCATAAAGGGCGCAGCCGGGGCGGGCCAGATCATGATGATATTCTTTACCGAGAAATACGCCGGCGGAATTGGCGAGGCTGGCGGTGATGGCGGGGAAGCATTTGCGCAAGTGCAGGAACCGATTAGCCTGCTGCTGATTCATGGGATGCGAGGATTCGCTCGCGCAAGCGAGATGGCTCATTAGCAGGCGAATCTGTGCAGCGGCAACCCGTTCCGGCTGAGTGGCCAATTTCTCGGCGTCGTCCATGGAAAAGCCAAGGCGGTTCATACCGGTATCGACATGGAGTGCTGCTGAGGCAGCTTCAATTCCCGCGACGGCTTTTTCCCATCGTTCGAACTGGTTCCAGTCGTTGATCACCGGGATCAGATTATATTCGAGAAAAGTATCGGCCTCACCGCCCTGGACGCCGTTAAAAACGTAGATGAACTGGCTGGTGAGAAGCTGACGTAACTCGACTGCTTCGCCCAGCGTGGCGACGAAGAAATGCTTGCAGCCTGCATCGGCCAGCGCTGCTGAGATTGGGCCTACGCCCAGGCCATAGGCATTCGCCTTGACGACAGCTGCAGAAGCACCAAGCGTATGCGTCTGGCGCAAGAGCTGCCAGTTCTGCACGATAGCAGAGAGATTAACGTCCAAAGTGGCGATGTGAGGCGAATGCATGCGCACGGTCTAGCAGATGTGAGATAGGTTCTCAATCAGAGGATTTATTGAAATTTGCGCACGATCTGAGCCTTTTGGCGATCCCAGTCACGCTGCTTGATAGTATCGCGCTTTTCAAACTCTTTTTTACCCTTACCCAGCCCCAGCAGAATTTTGGCACGGCCCTGATTATTAAAATAAAGCTTGATCGGAACCAGCGTCATGCCTTTGGTTTTGATGGCCCCCAGGAGCTTATCGCGCTCTTTTTTATGCAGCAGGCATTTGCGGGGGCGGGTTTCTTCGTGGTTATAGCGATTGCCCATGGCATAAGGTGCAATTTTGGCATTAAGCAACCAGATTTCCCCATCTTTTTCGCCGGCATATGCATCGTTAATCTGCACTTTACCCATGCGCAGCGACTTCACTTCTGTTCCGGTCAGGACCAGGCCAGCTTCCACTTCCTGCGTAATCTCGTAATCGAAGCGGGCGCGGCGGTTCTGTGCCACAGGACCGCTGTGAATCATCTGAGGGGATGATGTTTTTTTCTTAGCCATTGCAGCTGTAAAGGTGACAATTAGTGGTAGAGGGTCACGCGGACCCCGGTCACGCAACTGCCTGTAAGCGATGGATTGCCGATGAGACGGTTGAATGATGCAAAAATAATTTTGTCGTTAGGCCCGCCGTGTTTTTCATCCTGCTGGCCGTTCAACGCAAAAAGATATTCGGATTGCTGTTTGCCTGCTTTTTTCGTGCCGCGATTGTTCCAGGTAACAAGGCCGTTTGCGACCTCCATTGTCAGCTGGCTTCTGGGAGCTACCAGATTGATTTCAGCCGCCAGCATATTGCCCTGTGCAGATTTTTCCTGCCGGGACATGTAGTCATTGCCGAAAATAGACATAGCGCCGCCTTCACCCATAATCTGCACTTCGGCATTGTTGCTGAAACGGCCATCATCGCCCCCCCAGCCATCATTGCCGGGAGCGTCGCCAAGATTCATGCACCAGCCTTCAAGAGGCAGATCCTGGAAAGTCACATCGAAAGAGGCGCGAGTATAATAGCTCATATCAAGCTGGAGCAGCAGGCCTTTGCCATCATTATGCAGCACCATGATTTCCGGCGGCAGCTTGCTGGGTGCGGCAGGGGTATTGCCAAGCGCGAAGGAAGCGGAAAGCGTCGAGTCGCGTTGTGAGGATGCATAGGCGAAATAAATCATCGCCGCCGCGATCAGGGATGACAGAATGGCAAGCTGCTTCGGCGGCATGTCAGATAACCCCTGCGCCCAACAGCGCGTCACGGATGCGCCGAGCGGCGGCGCCGGTCGGTTTTACCAGCGGCAGGCGCAGTTCCGGTGAACATTTGTTCATCAGTGACAGCGCATATTTAACCGGTCCCGGGCTTGGTTCGCAGAACATGGTTTCATGAAGCTCAGCCAGTGCTTCATGTAGTTGCAGCGCCTTCTTATAATTCCCTTCCAAGCATGCTTCCTGGACCTTCGCGCATTTTTTCGGCGCAATATTACCGGTCACGGAAATACAACCGCGCCCGCCCATGGCATTGAAGCCCACAGCCGTCATATCATCGCCCGAAAGCTGAACAAACTCCTGCCCGGCAGAAGCACGTAAAGGACTGATGCGGGAGAGGTTGCCCGTTGCATCCTTAAGCCCAACAATACCCGGAAGAGCCGAAAGGCGGGTGATAGTTTCGTTGCTGATATCAGCGCTGCAACGGCTGGGAACATTATAGAGAATAATCGGAATTTTCACCGCGTCGTGAATGGCTTTGAAATGGCGGTAGAGCCCTTCCTGCGAGGGGCGGTTGTAATAGGGGACCACGGAAAGAACAGCATCTGCACCTGCTGCTTTGGCGGCATCAGTGAGTTCAATAGCTTCCGCGGTGGAATTTGCACCGGTGCCTGCAATTACGGGGACTTTGCCGTTTGCGGCTTCGACACAAAGGTGAATGACGCGCTTATGCTCTTCAAAAGTCAGCGTGGCCGATTCGCCGGTCGTACCGCAGGGCACAAGCCCATGGACGCCTTTTTCAATTTGCCATTCAACTAGTTGCTGGAATGCTTTTTCATCCACCTTGCCATTTTTGAAAGGGGTGACGAGTGCAGTATTAAGACCTTTAAAATCAATCATAGCGGCAACATAAACGCTTCAGATGTTTTAGGCAACGGCCATATCTTTTGACTTAAGAAGGTTTTTTAGTTACACCCGCCGCTGATCGGGGAGTAGCGCAGTCTGGTAGCGCATCTGCTTTGGGAGCAGAGGGTCGCAGGTTCGAATCCTGTCTCCCCGACCATTTTTCAGCTTTAAACATTCAGCTTCATAAAATGCTTCACCTCATTCCCCGGGCGTGGTATGCGCCGGGTTGAACTGAACTAAAGGGGAAAGATTATGAAAAGAATTTTTGCATCCGTGCCGGTATTTTTCATGCTGGCGGCACCTGCTTATGCAGTCGATAAGATTTATTCCCCTTATATCGAAAAAGGTGAGTGGGAAGCAGAATATTTTGGCACTCGCAGTTTTGATGGCGATAATGCGAAAGACAATGCCCAGGCGCATGAGCTTTCGGTTGGGTATGGCGTTACCGATTACTGGAAAACTGAGTTTTATGGCATTTTTGAGAAAGATCCCCAGGATAACCTGGGATTCGGCGCCTGGGAGTGGGAGAATATTTTCCAGTTTACCCCGCGCGGCGAGTATTGGCTGGATGTAGGCGGCTCCCTGGCGTTTGAATGGACGCCGCAAAGCAATCATGCCAATGCGCTTGAAGCACGTTTGCTGTTAGCCAAGGATGTAGGCAAAACTTCCCATGTGCTAAATCTGATTGCTGAAAAAGAAATTGGTTCTGGTCCGCGTGATGAGCTTGAAGGTGGATTTATCTGGAGCAGTCGCTATCGTTATAGCAGGGAGTTTCAGCCCGGCTTTGAAATCAGCAGTGATTTTGGCGAACTGGATGAAACCGGCCCCTTCGATGCGCAGGAGCATTATGTTGGGCCTGTTGCTTATGGTAAGCTGCCTCTCTCCCTTTCCGGTGCAAAAGACGCAGCGGATATAGGTTACCGTGCCGGCTACCTTTTCGGTATTTCGGATGCGGCTGCGGATGGCCAGTTGGTATTGCAGCTGGAATATGAGTTTAAATTCTAGCACCATTCTGGTGATTGCCGGAATCAGTGGGTTTATAGCAGTCCTTATGGGTGCCGCTGCAGCGCACTGGCTTTCGGCCAGTCTGGCGCCAGAAGATCTCAACCGAATTGAAAAAGCTGCCACCTATCAGATGTATCATACGCTGGCGTTATTAGCGCTTGCTGCCATAATGACATGGAATGATAAGATTAAACTTTCTGCATCCTGCTGGCTTTTTACGCTGGGCGTTATTCTTTTTTGCGGCAGCCTTTATGCGTATAGTTTTACGCATTTCAGACCCCTTGTTTATGTTACGCCGCTGGGTGGTTTGTCTTTCATGGCAGGCTGGCTGGCGCTGGCTATACAGGGTGTAAGGTGCAAGGATTGCCGTTAAGTTTGCATCTGAAAGCGAAGATTGAAAATTCGCGGCCTATAGTTTTTTGATATCCCTGGGCATTCTGGCATGTCGTATCTTTATGATGTGTTTTCTATTCTGGTTACGAGTTTAACCTTAGCTGGAGTATTTTATGACTGACGTAACAGGAATTTTTGATAACAGGATCGAAGCTGAAAAAGCGATTACTGCACTTTTCAATGCCGGTTTTGATAAAGACGATATCAGCTTAGTGGTCACAGATTCCGCTCGTGATAAAATTTTAGATGATCGGGTAAAAACAGTAAAAGGCGATGAGGAAAGCCGTGCCGCTAAAGGTGGCGTTTCCGGTGCAGTATTAGGTGGCGCTTTGGGTGCAATTGCTGCGGGTCTCACCGCGGTGGGCGCTATTGCGATTCCTGGCGCTGGGCTGCTGGCTGCCGGCCCGCTGGTTGCTATCTTCTCGGGCGTGGGTGCCGGGGCTGCAGTAGGTGGTCTTGCAGGCGCATTTATTGAAGCCGGTTATCCCAACGATGAAGCAAAGCGCTATGAAGAGGCGGTCAAAGCAGGTAAAGCGCTTGTGATTGTGCATGTAAAAAATGAAGAGCGTGTACCCGCCGCGCGGGCTGCCCTTAAAAATGCCAGCTCCATGCCTAAAGTCGCTTAACTATACAACACTTAAAATAAAAAAGCCCTTTCCCCGCTTCCGGGGATTGGGCTTTTTTTAGAGCCAGGGAAAGGCGCTTGAGGAGGGGTATGAGCTTCTTTAGCCTATATTAACAATTAGTTGCGATAATGCAGGCATGATTACGCATATCAAGCATCGCCAGGTGGGCCCGCGCGACGGTCTGCAGTTTGAACGGGTAGTTGTTCCGATAGAAGACCGGCTTATCTTTATTGATAAATTAGTGGAATCAGGAGAAACTTTCATTGAGGCAGGCAGTTTTGTTCGTGAAGATAAAGTTCCGTCGATGGCCGGCAGTAACGAGGTCGCACGCCAGATAAAAGAGCGAGTGCGGGAAGGCGGATATCCTGGCGTTACTTTTTCTTTTCTCACATTGAATGGCGAGGGGGCGAGGCAGGCGCTTGAAATTGTTGATGAGAATTTCGGCGAGCTGGCTGTGGTGGTTGCAGCATCGGATGCGTTCTGCAAAGCCAATATGGGCGTTGAGAATATGGAAGCCGCGTTCGTGCAGCTTGTTGATCCTGTGATGCAGCAGGCTAAGGCAAAAAATGTAAAAGTAAGAGGTTATGTTTCCACCGTGTTTGAGGGGCAGCAGCAGGAGCCTATTGACCCAGACAGGGTTGCCGAAGCAGCGAAGCGCCTGTTGGCGGAAGGCGCGTATGAAGTATCGTTAGGTGATACGACCGGAGCGGGCACACCTGAAAAAGTGGAAGCGTTGGTTGCGGCGTTGAATCGCGCCGGTGTACCGCTTGAAAAAATCGCTATGCATTTTCATGATACACATGGAAATGCAGTAGAGAATGCCGCGAAATCGATGGAGCTTGGAATCCAAACTTTTGATTCAGCTGCAGGCGGGCTGGGCGGTTGCCCTTTTGCCAGAAGTCCTAAGGGTAATCTGGCTACGGAAAGCCTGGTCGCTTATTGCGAGCAGCATGGCATTACGACAGGTATCGATATGGAAAGACTGGTGCAAGCCTCACATTTTATTTTGGATAAAGTGGGCAAGCCAAGTCCATCTGCCGCGCATAATGCAGTAGCAGCACGGCTAGGGTTGCCAAAAATACAATTAAAAGAGCCCACACCGCCGCCAGTGCGCATTAAGCCGGATGGGTCCTATCCTTCCAAGGCACTTAACATCAGTATTGATGCGCGCGGAGTGGCGCAGGTTGCACTTAACCGGCCCAAAGTGAATGCGTTCGATCCAGATCTTATTCAAGAGCTGACTGAAACATTTCAGAAAATGGAAAAAGATAATCGGATTAAAGCCGTGGTTTTCTCGGGCGAGGGCAAAGTATTTTCAGCCGGGGCTAATCTTCAGTGGATGGGAGAGATGGCCGGATTCAGTTATGAAGAAAACGTAGCCGATGCTGGCAGGCTGGCCCTGATGTTTGAAACCATGCATCAATTTTCAAAGCCTCTGATTGGACGTATTCATGGTGCCGCAATGGGCGGAGGGGTGGGGCTGACTGCCGTTTGTGATACCGCCATCGCTGCAGAAGGGACAAAATTCGCCTTCACGGAAGTAAGGCTGGGCTTGCGCCCCTCGACGATATCCTCTTACTGCATCCCCAAGCTTGGCGTTGAGAATGCCAAAACTTTATTCCAGACGGGGGAGGATTTTCTGGCGGCAGATGCCCAGCGCTACGGGTTGGTTGATAGCGTAGCGCCGCTGGAAAAGCTGGATGTGAGAGTTGAAGAAGAGGTGCAGATTGCGCTGCGAGAAGGCAAAGCTGCCTTGCGCAAAAGATCGGAAGAAGGGCGGTTGAACCGCGCGGTTGTTGAAGCAGATGAAGTTCCGCAGGATGAAAAAATTATCGCATTGATAGAAGGTGTTACGAAACGTCTGCAAGATCAATCCCCTGAAGGGCGCGAGGCGCTGATGCAATTTACTGCTAACGATATTGCGCAGGCGCGTTGCAACCCTGATGCTCGCAGGAAGATCACAGCATTCCTGGAAGCCAGCACCCAGCAGACCGGGAAGCAGTGAAATTTTAGCGTGCCGCGGAGCGAATTTCGTAACCACTCTGGACGGATTTTGGATTGAACTTCGCGATATGCTCAACCACTTCAGGCGCTGCCAGTGCTTTTTTGATTCGATCCACAGATTCCTGCACTCTCTCCAGCGGTTCACTGCCGACTGAAAAACGCAAGGTGATGCCTGGATCATCCTTGCTCGGATTAGCGAGTGGAATGGTCAATACATTTGCCTTCAGCAGCATCCAAAGGCTTGCATCGGTTGCATTGTTAATTCTGTTGCCTTCGAAGAAATTGCCATTCTGAAAGAGCGCGCGCGAGGAATCATGCTTAATGTCTTTTGCCCATTCCCGAATTTGATCGGCAAAGCCTTCCTCGACGGGCAGACCCTGCAGGAAATTAAAACGCGTGCTGGCAAAAAAGCCCCCATCGGCTGCAGCGGGAACTGGTAACCCCATTTGCTTTTGTTCCGGTGTAATCGTTTTTGACTGCGAGCACGCTTCGAGAAAGCCCTGATTCAGGCCTTTTTCCAGAGTGCGGAGCCGGGTTTCATAGGTTTTCATGTCTTCCGGCTTGACCTGTCCTTCCTCCAGCGCGGCATTCATCGCCGCAAGGCTGGTGATGGAAGGCGTCAGTAACACGTTCATGAAGCGGTCATAAACCATGCTTTGCAGTTCAGGGTTATTGGTGAACCAGTATGCCGCGCGATGCCCCGCCAGGGCCTTGGCCTTGGAAAAGGAATGGACACCCATGGAATTGAACTCCAGTTGCTCCAGCAATTGATATTTTTCATCATCAATTCCTTTGCATGCCTCTTTCATATCGTGAATAGCATTACCCAGGGTGTAGTATTTTTTGTTATCATGCATCATGGAGGCGTAGGCCATGTCTTCCAGAATGCCGATTTGCGCATGGCCCTTATCTTTGCGGATTTTGATATCTTCCAGCAGTATTTCCACAATTTCCTGGTATTTTTCTTTTTCAGGAGCATAGCCTGTGGGATTGCTGGGGAAGTTTAATACCAGCACTTTTCCGTGTTCGCGGTTGTTCTCCAGTTGGTTGCGTAAGGAATCCAGGTCGATTTCCCATTTGCCGGCAACCGGGTTTCCCTGTTCATCCACGTCGAGCAAGATTTTAAGGCGGGCGCTTTTATCGGTCGCCCGGCCCATATCGCGAGCAGGGATATCGTAAAGCGGATAACCAGGAGAAATCGTCAGCAATTTGCCCTGTGGATCATTCAGCAGGAGCGACTGAATCATGGCATAGATGGCGGGTGTGGAACCCTGACTGAACCGGAAGTGATTGGGGTCGCATTCCAGGCCCGTCATTTCCTGATGGAATTGCGCCATCTTTGGCCATAAATGGCTTTCTTTCCATTTAGAGCTTGGATCGTATTTGGGATAAGGAGCGGTAAGAGATTGCGCCGCACTGATCATTTCCGCGGAAATACCCCCTGTCACTTCGTTGTCAGGCAGTCCGGCAGCCAGCGCAATCGTATTGTTATTTTTTTTCGTGAGCACTTCGTTCAGCATCATCAGCGAATAAATGATGCCGGGATTACTATCTTGCTTAGGTAGATCTAAAGTATTTACAGGGGGCATGAGATTGCACTTTAAAAATGGTTGTCGATCCAGGCCAGAAAGCCTTCAGAGCTCTCAAAGCCATGCGATTTTAGCGCATAGAGAAAATCAAGTTTGGAAAGGCCTTTTGCTTTTGTCGCCTTAATCACTTCCTGTAGAGGCGTGAGAATGTTCGAGTTTTCACGAATGGCGGTAAAAAGCGGGGAGAGATCCTGCAGTGTCAGTTTGGGAGCAATCATGATGTGCCTCTCTGGTAGATTCAAGAGACGGCTAATATAGCATCACTGCCTTTATAAAAGCTTAAGAATCTTTAGCGCAGAACCCGCATTGCTCGTCCTGTTTCCAGGAAGGGTGTTGGCGGTCAGCGGGGGTGAGAGCATGACCGCATGCTCGGCACATGGTTGCGGTGGTGCTGGGATGGCAATGATGACCAACTGCCACGCGTTCATCAAATACGTAGCATTCCCCCTGCCATTTGCTCTCTGGTTCAGGAATGCTGTTGAGGTAATGCAGAATGCCGCCGTCAAGCTGGTAGATTTCTTCATAGCCTTCTGCCAGCATCCAGCTGGAAAGTTTTTCGCAACGAACGCCGCCGGTACAGAACATGGCGATTTTCTGTTTCTTATCCAGATTTTGCTGAATTTTTGCAGGCAGTTCCTGAAAATCCTCTAATGGCCAGACGATAGCATTCTCGAAGGTGCCCAGATGTGTCTCGTAGCTGTTGCGAGTGTCGAGCAGAGCCACTTGCGGGTCCTCGAGCAACTTGTTCCATTCCTGCGGGGAGAGAATCTTGCCAGTACGCTCAGGCACATTGGCAGGCAGGCCAAGCGTGATGATTTCCTTTTTCAGTCTGACTTTTGCCCGCTGAAAAGGAATTTCCGCTGCGTCGCTCCATTTCACAAAAAGCCGACTGAAACGCGAATCGTGGCCGAGGTAGTCCAGTACTGCCTGAACACCTTCCTGGCTGCCGGCAATAGTGGCGTTCAGGCCTTCCGGCGCCAGCAGAATGCTGCCGCGCACACCCTGTTCAATCATCAGATTTTTAAGGGGCATGCGCCAGTCACGAAAATCCACGAAATCGGCGAAGTGATAAAATGTAGCGATCCGAGCCATGCGCGGCGCTATAGCACGAAATCGCTAGGGAAACAATAATCAGCTGCGCTGTACAGGTGCGCCAAAGGCAGGTGCGGCCTGGTTGCGGCGGAGCAGTTCTTTATCCACCCAGCTCATGGGAGCCTTGGTGGCATCGATCGCTGTCTGGCGTAAACCTTTGTTGTTTACAGCCATCTGCCAGCCGAAATAAGCAATGCCGCCCGCTACAGCGAGATTACCAACAGTCTGCCAGAAACCCGGCTTTTGCTTGGCAACGGGGTTGCCTTGCTCGTCGTATTTTACCTTGGGCCGGAATGCGGCTTTGAAGAATTCCACTACGCCATAAAGCGCACCGAGGCCGATGACAGTACGCCCCAGACCGCCGCCGAGGCATTTATCTTTCTGCTCAGAGAGAGAATTTGAGTGTGCCTCGTAATTATTCATAAATGTGTTTTTTTGTTTAAGCGGATAGTTAGCCAGTGAAGCCTCCAAGGAGGTTTTTACATTGTGCCGTGCTTCCGTGGCATCCCGCACTGAAGGGCTGGCTTTTTCCACAAAACCCGTAACAAGCGAGGCAGCCATCTGCTCACGCACAGCAGGGTCGTGCATATGCTTCATTTCTTTTTGAGAGGCTAGATGCTTTACCATCGCATCCATTTCAATGCGGGGAATACTGTAGCCCTGTTGATCCAGGCCAATACGCCTGGCGTAGAACATTACCCTGTCCGTAAAAGGTTTTGCATCGACATTCTTGCCGCGGAAATGGACCGCAATGCTCTCTGCCAGCCTGTCGAGCTGGATCATGTCTTTGTCTACTGTTGCAGTGTTTGTGGCCATATAGTTACCTGTATTTATAAGATAAGCCTACGCCTCTATTGTTACCACATCATGACCGTTGCATGAACTTTCCGTGAACGTGGTTATTTTTCGGCAATAAAAAAAGCGCCCCAGATGGACGCTTTTTTATTGATATTTATGGTTAAATTATTTGGATGGGCTGCCCAGGGAAATCGGCTTATTTTTGTCTGAAGAAACCAGATTCCGCCAGTAGTTGCCTACGTCATTACCGAGGTCACCAAAGCTTTGGCCTTTGATGGCTACTTTATAGGCCACAAATCCGGCAGCAGCGACAGCGATACCGCTGGCAATCTGAGAAAGCACGGAGGGCCGCTTTTTGATGGTAGCTTCCGGATTATCCGGATCCGGTTCTTCTTTGAAGCCGAACATCGCTTTGATGCGGTTCCAAAGCACTGCCAAAGCACCCAGGCCCACTACTGCACGGACGAACCCGCTTGTTTTTTCAACGCTGTTTGAGAGCTTTTCACTGCTCGCCTTGAAGGCTTTTGATTTTTCGTCATCCTTATCCAGACCTGCTGCAGCAGCAACTTTTGCGGTAGCCGCTTTATAATCATCCTCATGAATTAATTTGTAGGATTTGGACTGACCTAATACGCCGTTAACGGCAGCGGCAGCAAGTCCATCAATAGCATCATTGTCCAGCTTATTGTCTTTATGCAGCTTGATAATATCATCCTTCAGGTCTCCCAGAATTCCATCAAGCTTGGTGTTTGGTAGATCGTCCAGTTTTTTGCCATTTTCATGAATATGTTTTTTGGCTTCAGCCATATATTTCTCAAGGCTGCTAACCAGCTTATCCACCTGGGTATCTTCGAAACGTTTCTTTTTGGCGTCTTTTTCATCAGTAATGCCACCGATAATGCTACGGGCCTTTTCGGTCAGGCGTTTGGTGATGTCTTCACCTTTCTTGCCAGTGGATTTACCGGGAGCAATCGCGGCTTTGAGTGCGTCTTTTATCGCGGTTTGCTGTTTTGTGTCAGTGATGCCTGTGAGAAGCTCTTTGTTAATCGCTTCCAGGGGTTTTGCTTTATCACCACCATTAACGCTTTTGCTGTTTTCGATAAAAGCAGCGGCGGCTACGGCAGCATAGAATTCCTCCTGCTTGGCAGCGGGAACATTTTTCAGATGGGTTTTGGCATCTTTCACCGCTTGCGCGATTTTGGCAAAAGCCGCTTTTTCTACCACCGGGTCAGCACCTTTTGCTACCGCGACATATTTAGAGAAGTTTTTCTCCACATTCGTCACAATCGCATCTTCTGCTTTTGCGTCTTTCAGCGCCTGAATGATGGGAGCTTCTGCCTTTACGATATGTGTTTCGTCTTTGGTTGCAGCAGCACCGGCAGCCGGAGCGACTGCAGGAGCGGGAACAGCTGCTTC
>WBZO01002682.1_pt1 | contig 22484 bp, 20 predicted proteins | sample 5204261 | NCBI WGS metagenome assembly WBZO01 (sample SAMN12412400, study PRJNA552823) | activated sludge metagenome | isolation source: activated sludge from anammox sidestream of wastewater treatment plant... | place: USA: North Carolina | collected 2017-09 | reverse complement strand
GACCTTCAGCACGACGCCGTCGGACACCACGCGGTTGCCCGCGGGGTTCGCGTAGTGCCAGTCCATCTTGCCCGGCTTGGCGAACGTCACGCTGCCGTTCGACTCCTTCCGGAGGTTGTGCGACTTGACGAAGTACTCCTGCTTGAAGTCGCTCTGGAAGGTCGCCGTCTTGTCGTAGAAGGCCTGGACCTTCTGGACCATCGCCTGGGTCTGGGCCGCGGGGGCGGGCTGCGCGGTCTGGGCGCCGCCTTCGTGCGCCGACAGCGGGATGGCCGCGGCGAGGAGGGCTGCGAGCGCAACGCGACGGAACAAGAACGGAAGGCGACGCATGAGTTCTATCTCTCTCCGGTGGACTTAGTACTTGGACGGACGGAGGGCACGCAATATTGCGTCCACCCCTACCGGAGCCGTGCCGTACCCACGGGAACGGCCGTCGCGGTGCGGCCCTGGAGATGGGTCACCGCGATCGCGAGGGCGTCGGCCGCGTCGGCCTTCGGCACCTCGGAGAGCCCCAGGATCACGCGGATCATCTGGGCGACCTGGGCCTTCTCCGCGCGTCCGGTGCCCGCGATCGTCCGCTTCACCCGCGCCGGCGCGTACTCGAAGGAGGGCAGCTCCGCGCGGGCGCAGACGAGGAGCGCCACACCTCGCGCATGGCCGAGCTTGGCCGCCGCCTGGGCGTCCTTCGCGAAGAACAGCGACTCGATGCTCACCTCGTCGGGCGCGTGGGCCTCGACGACGGCGATGAGCCCCCGCTCGATCGCGACCAGCCGCTCGGCGAGCGGGAGGTCCTCGTCCACGGAGATGATCCCGTGCGCGACGTGCGCGAGGCGCGTCCCTTTCTTCTCGACCACGCCCCAGCCGAAGTTGCGCGTGCCGGGATCGAGCCCGAGGCAGGTGCTCACGCGAGCTTCGCCATTTCCTCGTCGGAGACGTCGAAGTCGGCGTAGACGTTCTGCACGTCGTCGTGATCGTCGAGGGTGTCGGCGAGGTTCAAGAGGACCTCGGCATCGCGCCCCGTCACCGGCTTCTTCGTCTTCGGCACGAAGGCGAGCTGGGACGCCTTCACCGCGACTTTCGCGGCCTCGAGCGCCTCGAGCACGGTGTTCAGCTGATCGGGCGGGGTCGTGACGCTCCACATCTCGCCGTCGTCCGAGTAGTCCTCGGCGCCCGCGCCGACGGCGACCTCCATCAGCTGGTCCTCGGTCGCCGCGCCCTTCTCGATCGCGATCGTGCCCTTGCGATCGAAGGCCCATGCCGCGACGCCCGCGCCTCCGAGGTTGCCGTTGTTCTTCTCGAAGATCTTCCGGATCTCCGCGACCGTGCGGTTGCGGTTGTCGGTCGTGGCCTCGATCAGGAAGAGCGTGCCGCTCGGGCCCGTGCCCTCGTAGAGGATCTCCTCGTACGCCGCGCCCTCGATCTCGCCGGTGCCGCGCTTGATGGCGTTCTTGATCGTGTCGCCGGGCATCGACTGGGCCTTCGCGTCGGCGATCGCCTTGCGCAGGCGCGGATTGCCGCCTGGATCACCGCCGCCGAGGCGCGCCGCAACCGTCAGCTCTTTGATCAGCTTCGTGAAGAGCTTGCCTCGCTTCGCGTCGAGCGCGCCCTTCTTGTGCTTGATCGTCGCCCATTTGGAGTGGCCGCTCATGCTCCCCGCACGGTAATCGGACGGCCGTGCTCGTTCAAGCCGTGCCGACTCGGGTCAGGGCACGGGGGGCTTCACGCGGGTGCTCGCGCGGAACGCGTCGTCGGTGCGGTGCGTCTCCGCGACGAACGCGTCGTAGCGCTCGCGCGGGACGGTGCCGGTCGAGACCTCGAGGGTGAAGTCCTCCTCGATGCTCGTGCCGGCGACGGAGATCTTCCGCTGCGCGGCGAGGAGCGGACCCTTGCCGTCGAACGGACCCGGCAGCCGCGCGATCTGCGCCTTCGCCGGCAGCTCCACCTTCCGGCGCACGTGGTACTGCGTCGCGTGGTTGATGGCGAGCGCGCTCTCGCGAGCGCCCTGCGTCGCGTACACCGAGCTGAGCGTGGTCACGAAGGGGCGTGGGAACACGTAGTGGATCGGATCGATGCCCGGGAGGATCCACGTCCGGGATCCCGGCTTCGTCCCCTCCACCTGCGCGTAGGCCGGTGCGGTGAGCTCGGCGCGGATGGCGACCTGCCAGCTCCCCTCGGTCGAGGAGAGCTCGACCTTCTCGACCGTGGCGAACGGCACCCACGCGAGCGCGATGCCGCGGAGCGCGCGCTGCCGCTCGAGCCCGACCAGGCGGAAGAGCGCCTCGGAGACGTCCTGCGCCGCGCGCCCGCGGAGGAGCACGGTGAGGAGCCCCTTGGCGTTGCCCTGCTCGTCGACGGTGAGGCGGATGTCGATCTCGTCGCGCTCGCCGTCGGCCGCGGCGCTCGGGAGCGGCGCGATCCGCCCGTCGGGCATGAGGGCGTTGCGGCCGCGCAGCTCGGGCGAGATCCGGCCCGCGGGGAGGGGAGGTCCGGACACGTCGGCGTCGATCCACACGTCCTTGCCGTCGACGTGCGCGATCGCGAGCGGGTGCATGAAGCGCCCGAAGTGGGGCGGGAACGAGGGGCTGTCGGAGAACGGTTCGTTCTCGGCGACGGCCACGTCGGTCGGGACGCCGAGCTCACGCAGGGCGCGCACGATGAGCCACGTGCGGCTGCCCTCGTGCGTCGCGAGGATGTGCCGCGCGGTGATCGCCTGGCCGCCGGGCGAGCGTCCGATGTCGACGTCCGCAAGGACGACGCCCGACGCCTCCTTCACCGCCTGACCAGAGGCGGCGACGATCGCGTCCACGAGCGCGCGGCCCTTCTCGTTCTTCGACGCGGTACGCGCCCAGGCCGAGACCTCGGGGCTGTCGGCGTCGAGCGCTGCGAGCGTCTCGCGCTGACCGCGCGCGACGTCCTCCCACGTCGTCGTGGAGAAGCTGACCATGACGCTTCGATCCATCTTCGGGACGCCCGCCTCGATCCGGCGCACGCCGCGATCCTTCACCCGCCAGGTGAGGACCTTCTTGCCCGGCGTGACCTTCTCCTCCGGCTTGCCGAGGATCGGATGGCTCCAGAGCGAGCCGCGGAGGCCCTGCGGGATGGTGAGCTCGATCTTCGCGTCGCGCACCGCGGTGCGCTCGGGCATCAGGTCGGGCGTGTCGATGCCGACGTTGCCGATCTCGCCGGGTACACCGGTGCCCTCGTAGATCGCCTCGACCGCGTCGCCGGCCTCGAGCTGCGAGAGATCGGCGTGCGACTGGGCGGCGTTCGGCGTCCGATCGGGGAGCACGATGCGGCCGTCCTTCTTGAAGATGCGGCGGCGGAGGACGCGCACGCTGTCGCGGCCGAAGACCATCGGCGCGGACGCCTGGGCGTTGGCCTCGACGTCGGTCGTGCCCATCACCCGGCGTACGTCGAGCATCACGAAGCGCACGAGGCCGCTCTCGTCGATCGTGTAGCGCTCGTCGTGCGCGAGGATCGCGGTCGCGGCGTTCGCGAGGAGCGCACCCGCCTCCTTGTCGTTGACCACGCGCTCGGCGACGCCGTCGAACAGGGTGAGCGGATCGTCGCCCGCGGCGCGGAGCAGCGAGGGCAGCGCCGAGGGGCCGTCGCGCGCGATCGTCGCTTGCTTGACGAGCTCGGGGACCGCGGTCTTGCCCTTCACCGCGTAGATCGTCGACAGCGGGCGATCGCCAGGGTTCATCGCGTCGAGGAGCTTCGCCGCGCGCGGGATGTCGCCGACCTCGAGCGCGCTGCGCGACGAGAGCGAGAGATAGAGCTGCGGGCTGCCGGACAGCGCGCGCAGGCGCTCGAGCTCCTTCTCTGCGCCGGCGCGATCGCCGGCGGCTTCGAGCGCGTGATGGCAAGCGAGGCCCGTCCTGTCCGAGGGGCTCGCCTGGTCGCAGTCGAACGCAGCCGCCTCGCGGCCCGTGCGCTCGAACGCGATGCGCTCGACGTCGCGGAGGAGCGCGGATCCGAGGAGGGGCGAGCCTCCCGGCTTCGGCTCGCGCCGCCCGGCGGCACGCTCGAACGCGTCGCGCGCGCGATCGTAGAGATGCTCGCGTCCGGCGACCGCCGCCTCGTACGCGTCGAGCATCTCGCGTGCGCGGGTCTTCGACTTCGGCCGCGACTTCTCGAGATCGGCGAGCGCCTCGAGGTTCGCCTCGGCATGCCCGCGCCGCTGTCCCGCGAGGACGGAGTGCTCGATCGTCGCCTCCCACGACTCGGGCCACGCCTCGAGCGCGCGGTCGAGCGCGGCCCGGCCGCGCTCCTGCGCCTTCACCGCGGGCAGGTCCCGCGCGCCGCGTACCGCGCGGGCATAGGCGAGCAGCAGCTCGGGCGGCGCGCCCTCGCGCGACGAGTGGACGTGCAGGAGGTTCTCGGCCGTGCGGCTCTCGTTCGCCGCGAGATCGGCGAGCGCGACGGTGAGCAGCTCCGCATCGGTCTTCGGAGCGGGCGCCACGACGGGCGCGGCGTTCTTCGCCGCGACGGTCGCCGCCTGACCGGCGCTCGGTGCGCGCAGACGGAGCGGCTTGCCGGCGTCGTCCCACGCGTCGATCTCGATCGTCGCGAAGTCCTGCTCCATGCCGACCCGCGCGACGAGCCGCAGCGAGCCGGCCTTGTCCACGTCGACGCGTGCGAAGCGCGGGACCGAGCCCGCTCCGACGGAGTACGGACGCTCGAGGACGATGCGTCCGCCCGCGCGCAGCGTCGCCGCCGATCGCGCGCGCAGCGCGACGCCGATCGTGCCCGCGCGCGGGACGTCGACGTCGACGATCACGTCGCGGACGCCGGGGACGCTCGCCTGCGCGTAGAGCGGGATGTGGCAGCCGAGGGAGGCGACGCGCAGCGGACGGAGGCGCGCCGAGAACGGGCCCGGACCCGGGATCTCCGCGGGGAGGGGCGCGTTCGCGGATGCGAGGGCGTCTTCCTCGCGGACGCCGCTCACCGTGAACCACGAGACGGGACCGACGAGCACGGCCTCGCGTGCGCAGCCGGTGCGCGCGCGGAGGTCGGTGGCCGCGGCGACGTCGCCGCGGCGCTCGGCGAGCGCGAGGCGGGCGTTCGCGACGAGCCCGCGCACGAACGGACCGTCGGCGTCTTTCTCCGCTGCCGCGAGCGCGTCATCGAGCTTCTTCCGCGAGGCCGCGTCGACGCGGTCCGCGAGCGCGGAGCTCGTGGCGACGTCGGCGAACGCGTAGACGTCGCGGTGCACGAGGGCATCGAGCGCCGCGAGCGCAGCCGGCACCGCGTACGGATCGTCGGGCGCGCTCGCCGCGATCTGCACCACCTCGGCGAACGACTGCACGGCCTTCGGGAAGTCGCCGGCGGCCTCTTCCTTGAACGCCGTCGACACGCGCTCGGGGAGCACGCCGGAGGTGCGTGGGGTCTTCGCGTTCCGGGCGCCGTCGCCTCCGCACGCGACGAGGACGACTGCGAGGAGAACGAGAACGTAGCGACGCATTACTTCGCCTCCGTAAGGCGCACTTCTTTGTGCATGAGCGCGTCGACGTTCTGGATCCACTGCCGCCACGCGCCGTACTTGTCGACGGGGATGAGGTGCTGGTCGAAGACCACGCTGCGCTTGATCACGAGCACGCGCGGATCCTTCGGGTCGCGCGCGATCTCGAGGTGCGCCTTGCCGAACGCGCCGCCGTTCGCGTCGCCGCCGGGCGGGAGCTCGCCCCAGGCGTAGCCCGCGGGCGCGATCACGCGGAGCGTGCGGTTCTGGTGCGACGGCGCGAGGTGGGCCGGCAGGAGGACCGGCAGCGTGCGCGTCGGCAGTGGAGCGAGCTGCGAGCCGTACGTTGCGCTCGGCGAGAGCGGCAGGACGAGGTCCTTGCCCTCGTGGCGCGCGAGGCCGCGCGACCGCGCCTTGTACTTCACGATCGCGCTGCCGTTCGCCAGGTCGCCCTTGAAGTCGATGTCCTTGTCGACGTCGATGGTCGGGAACCACGGACCGACGAGCGCGTCCTCGACGTACTGCGCGCGCGCCTCCGCTTGACCGAGGTTCGTGCGGAGCCAGAACGCGCCGTCGCCGGAGTGCTTCTCCTCGCCGGTGAGCTGCCCGGAGCCGCTGGGATCGAGCGTGAGCGTCCAGCTCACGTCGGCGCCGTGATCGTCGGGCGAGCTCGCCGGGAGCTGCACGATCTCCGCCGGCCCCGTGTCCATCCGCAGCGCCACCGCGCGCGCATCCATCGAGGGGATCGGTCCGAGGCGCGACTGCGGAGACGTCGCGTCGAGGTACGTCCCACCGTTGGGGCCGGGCAGGAATGCGATGCCGTGATCGAACATCGGCACCGCGACGTTCTTCGCGAGGATCACCGACGGCTGGCCCGTGAGGCGCGTCTGCACCATCACCTCCTGCGCCTCGATGCCGACCGAGCGCAGGAGCGTGATGAGGAGCATCGCCTTGTCGTCGCAGTCGCCCTCGCGTCGCGCGAGCAGCTGCTGCGGGCGGTTCGGCAGCCACCACTCTCCCGACACGTAGTTCACGTACCGGATGTCGTCGGCGACGAACTCGAAGAGCGCGCGGAGCTTCTCCTCCCGCGTCTTCTTGCCCTTCGTGAGCTCGGCCGCCATGCGGCGCACCTCTTCGTCCGGCTCGGTGAAGCCGCGCACCGCCTCGCCGTACCACTTGCGGAAGTCCGCCCAGCTCTTGAACGTCGAGCCGAGGATCACGGGCGCGGTCTCCGACAGGTGCGGGGCGAGCGGCTCCTCGGGGATCACGAGCGGCTGGTCCCAGATCATCTGCAGGACGTGCATGCCCCGCTCGTCCTTCTCGACGCGCTTGTACGGCACGAGCTTGTCGTGGATGACGTCCACGTAGAGCGGGTGGCCGGGCAGCGTCTCGACGATGACCTCGTTGTAGAGGAGCGGATGGCTCGCGGGAGAGCCCGCGTAGTCCATGAAGTAGAAGGGGGCGTCGCCGCGCCCGCCGACCGCGGTGCTGGTCCACTGGCGGATCACGACCTCGACGGTGTCGCCTGCCTCGAGCTCCGGCCAGCGGATGCGCGGGCGCACGCCGTCGTTGTGCTCCTCCACGGGGAACGCGATGCCGCCGTCCTTGCGATGAACGCGTGCGCGGAGGATCTCCGTGAGGTCGCCCTCCGGCGGGATCGGCTCGAAGAGCTCGCCCTGCGAGCGCGGGGCGATCACGATCTCGCGCGCGTAATGGATCAGCTGCGAGACGCGGTTGTCCGCGTGCATGCGCACGGCCCGCAGCCAGTGCAGCTCGCGATCGGCGACGTCGGGGGCGCCCTTCGCCGGGACGCCCTTGCGCCGCGCGAGGATGGTCTTCGTGTCCGCGATGTAGCGCTCGTCATCGTGATCGCCGGGCGCGGTCTGCGGTCCGCCCGGCGACACCCTGCCCATCCGGAGCGCGAGCTCGGCGCGGTACTTCGCGTCGCCGGGCGACAGCTCGCGGGCGCGCCGGAGCGCGACGAGGACCAGGTCCTTGTCCCTCTGCTCCTTCGCCACCGTCGCGAGCTCGCGCGCGAGGCCGGCCCACGCCTCCGGGCGGTTCGGCGCCCACTTGCAGGTCACGCGGTAGAGCAGCGCCGCCTGCGCGTGATCGCCGGCGTCGACGACGTGACCCGCCACCGAGAGCGCCTCGTCCGCGTCGTCCATCCCGCCTGCGAACGCGTCGGTCGCGGCCGCGGTCACTTCCTTCTGGCCCTTCGCGCCCATCGCGTCGACGAGGATCTCGCCGCGCACGCCGCGCCGCGCGAGCTCCTGGGCGACGTCCATCCAGGTCGTCGGCTCGTGCACGCGCGCCGAGCGCGAGAGATCGAACAGCATCGCGGTGGGCACCTTCTGCGGCGCCGCGCGGAACGCGGCCGCGAGCGCGCGCATCGCGTCGATCTGGAGCGCGTCGACCCGCAGCGCGCGCGACACCCGCGATCCGAGGAGCACGGCCTCGGGGTCCTTCTTCGTGTCGAGCTTGCTCCCGCGCAGCTGCGCGATCGCCCAGTCGGCCATGTCGGCGTCGAGGTGGACCTCGACGAGGCGTCGCTCGATGAACGCCAGGGTCGCCGCGTCGTTCGCCTTCTTCGCCGCGTCCCGCGCGCGGTAGAGGCGCGCCGAGCGGTTCGCTCCCGACGGCGTCACCCACGCGGCGAGCGCGACGCGATCGGGCGCGAGGTCCTTCGACTGGAGCAGCGCGTCGAGCTGTCCCGCCGCGCGCGGACTCTTGAGGTCGTCGGCGCCTCCGAGCGTGCGCACGGTCGCGGCCGAGAGCAGCGCGTCGCTTCCTCCCTTCGCTCCGATCGCGCGCGCGAGCGCGGTCGACGTCTTCGTCACCTTGAGCGCCTTCGCGTCGCCCCACTTGATCGTCTCGCCGGGCTTGGCCGAGAGGTCCGCGCTCGCGGCGACCTTCAGCGGCTCGTGCTTGTCGTCGGTGATGCGGAGGCGGACGCGGCCGGCGTCGTCGAGCGCGCCGGTGCAGACCTTCGCCGCGACGATGTGCGCGCCCGCGGTCGCGTCCACCTGCGCCGCGAGCCGATCGAAGCGCGCGAGCTGGTTGACGTCGTCGCTCTTCGCGACGTCGACGCCGTCGAACGAGAGGCGCGCCTGTCCGGATGCGGCGAGGCGCACGACGATCTTCTTCGGCGCATCGAGCGTGACCTTCGAAGCGACGAACGAGCAGCTCTCCTTGCGCGGATGGATGAACAGGTCGAGCGGGATGCCGCGCGCCTGCGCGAACGTCGGCGGAACCGTCCTCCACGCGACCTCGACCGAGCCCCAGGAGTACGTCGCCTTCGGATCGCCGAATGCCGCGGCGGACTTGCCGGCCTCGGGGCCGTCGTGGGCGTCGAGGCCGCCGCCCGTGTCGCGGAACGGCCCCAGGATCGCGACGTCGGTGAGGATGCCCGCGGCCTGCGCCTTCGCGATGCCGGCGTTCGTGCCCTCGTCGCTCGCATGCGCGCGCGCGAGCGCCTGCGCCTCGCTCTTGATCTCGCCGCTCGTCCCGCCCGCGATCGCGGTGAGCGTCGCCTCGGGGACACCGTGGCTCGCGCGATCTCCGAGCGTGGCGATCATCGAGAGCGCGGCGAGCTGTTCGGCCTCGGGCGCGCCCTTCGCGGTCGCGCGCCGCTTCTGCAGATCGATCGTGTCGTCGGGCGTCTCGGCGACGAGCGCGATCGGGCCGTGGGCGGCCTCGGTCGGCTGCCCGTGCGAGGTCGCCGCCGTCGTGAGCGCGACCGTACCGAGCAACGCGATCGCCGGAACGAGAGGAGAGAGGCGCGCGGTCATGGGCCGGCGACTGTAGTCGCTGTCCCCGTGACTTTTCCGTTTCTTCCGACGTCCCCTCTTGCTTCCTCCTACCGATCGGCCACACTGGGGATCGCTCAGCGGTCGTACCTTGAACTACATGGGACCCAAGACCCGACGAGGCATCACGCCGGCTCGCGCCGATTTCGACGGCGCGCCGCTGCCACGGTTCGGGCTCCCGCCGGAGCCGTCGTTCGATCCTTCGGACGTCGCCGAGACGGCCGAGCGCGCGACGGTCTCGGTCGAGCGCGCGCGGAAGGTCATCCGGCGGAGGATGGCGTCGACGCCGCCTCCTCCCTCCGCGGACTCGACGCAGGACATCGCGCCCGAGGACATCCTCCTCGAGGCGTATGCCGATCCGCCGTCGCCGGCGAGGACGGCGCGCATGCTGCCCGACCTCGTCGCCGACGAGCCGAGCGTCGCGAGCCTCGACCACGAGGTCGACCAGCTGCTCCGTAGGCCGCCCGCGCTGCCGCCTCGTGCATCGCGACCGCCCGTGCAAGAGACGCCGAGCGTCGCTCCGGTCGCGCTCGCGGCGATGCACACGCCGGTCGCGCCGTTCGCACCCTTCGCGCCGCCCGCAGCGAAGCGCGGCATCTCCGGCGTGCTCGTCGCGCTCGCGCTCTTCGTCAGCGGCGTCACCGTCGCCGCCGTCGTCGTCCTGGCGCTGCTCCCGGCGCACACGATCGAGCGCGCGAAGGCGTCCGCGCGCACGCTCGTCGATCGCGCGCCGTCGAGCCCGAGCGCTCCGGCACAGGCCGTCGCCGCGCCCGCGCGCGCTCCGGTGCCCGCGCCTTCGCCTTCGCCTTCGCCGGCGCCTTCGCCCGCCCCCGCGCCGAAGCTCGCTCACGCACCCGCGGCGGACGCGATGCCGAGCGTGCCCGTCGGCGCCCTCCCGAAGCCCGCGATCCCGTCGGACACGACGCTCGTGACGCTCCCGGCGCGCGCCGCGGGGCATCGCGTCTACGTCGACAACGTCGTGCTTCCCGACGGCGTCTCACCCGCGAAGATCAGGTGCGGCAAGCGCACCATCAAGATCGGCTCGCAGGGAAAGCCGCGCGAGGTCGATCTCCCCTGCGGGCGCGAGCACACGCTGCGCTGATCCCGCCGCTGCGCGTCAGGGCGGAAGGCCGACGAAGCCGCCCGACCAGCGCTTCACGGTCGTGATCATCGTGCTGCCGCGGCGCTCGGCGGCGATCGCTTCGAACGTCGCGCCGGATCCCGTCGACCAGTACATCCGAGCGGGCTCGCCGTCGTCGTCGGCCTCGTCGAAGGGCATCTCGATCGTCACCTCCCGCGCGAGCTCGATCCCGCCGGGCTCGCAGCGGAAGACCTTCGAGAGCGCAGTGAAGCCCGACGGCGGCGGCTCCTCGGTCGCGGTGATCGTGATCGACGTCGCGACCGCGAGCGCGCCGGCGGGGAAGGTGACCCTCGCGCCGGCGACGACGAACGTGCCGCCCTCGGGACCGATCCGCTGGGTCAGGCTCACCCCCGAGCTCGGCGGATACGTCTCGGCGCCGCACGACGCAGTGCAGGATGCCGCGAGGAGGGCCAGAAAGAGCGCGGTCATCGGACGGCGCGTCATGGCCGCATCGTAGCAAACGCCTCTTTCGCCGGAACGCGGTCACGTGGTACCCCCATCGCCCCCCACAGTTTCTCCTGGAGGTCCGAACATGTCTGCGAATGGCCAGCCGATCACGATGGGCTCGGGCAACAAGCTGAACGTCCCCGACAACCCGATCGTCCCGTTCATCGAAGGCGACGGAACGGGTCGCGACATCTGGCGCGCGAGCGTTCGCGTGTTCGATGCCGCGGTCGAGAAGGCCTACGGCGGCAAGCGCAAGATCGTCTGGCACGAGACGCTCGCGGGCGAGAAGGCGTTCAAGCAGACGGGCAACTGGCTGCCCGATCAGACGATCGAGGACTTCAAGAAGTACCTCGTCGGCATCAAGGGACCGCTCACGACGCCGATCGGCGGCGGCATCCGCTCGCTCAACGTCGCGCTCCGCCAGCTGCTCGACCTCTACGTGTGCCTCCGTCCGGTGCGCTGGTTCAACGGCGTGCCGAGCCCGGTGAAGCGCCCCCAGGACGTCGACATGGTGATCTTCCGCGAGAACACCGAGGACATCTACGCCGGCCTCGACTGGGAGGCGAAGAGCCCCGACGCGCAGAAGATCCTCGCGTTCCTCGAGAAAGAGTTCCCCAAGGACTTCAAGAAGATCAGGTTCCCGGGCTCCACGGGCATCGGCATCAAGCCGGTCTCGCAGGAGGGCACCGAGCGCCTGGTGCGCGCGGCGATCGAGTACGCGATCGCGAACAAGCGCAAGAGCGTGACGCTCGTCCACAAGGGCAACATCATGAAGTACACCGAGGGTGCCTTCATGAAGTGGGGCTACGCCCTCGCGGAGAAGGAGTTCGGCGACAAGGTCTACACCTGGGGCCAGTGGGAGAAGACCAAGGAGGCCAAGGGCGAGGACGCGGCGAACGCCGAGCAGAAGGCCGAGCTCGAGAAGGGGAAGGTCCTGATCAAGGACGCCATCGCCGACATCACGCTCCAGCAGGTGCTCACGCGTGCGAAGGAGTTCGACGTCATCGCGACCTTGAACCTCAACGGCGACTACCTCTCCGACGCGCTCGCCGCGCAGGTCGGCGGCATCGGCATCGCGCCGGGCGGCAACATCAACTACGTCACCGGCCACGCGATCTTCGAGGCGACGCACGGCACCGCGCCGAAGTACGCCGACCTCGATCAGGTCAACCCGGGCTCGGTCGTCCTCTCGGGCGAGATGATGCTCCGCCACATGGGCTGGGTCGAGGCCGCGGACCTCATCATCAAGGGCATGGACGGCGCGATCGCGTCGAAGAAGGTCACCTACGACTTCGCCCGCCTGATGGAGGGCGCGACGAAGATCAAGTGCTCCGAGTTCGGGACGAACATCATCGAGCACATGTGATCGGGCGATGACCCGCGCGCACGCGTTCGTCCGGGCGACGGCCCTCTCCGTCGTGACGAGCGCGTGCGGCGGCGGATCCGGGCGACGCTACGCCTTGCGGACCGACGACCAGATGCGCTCGGGCAGCACGCGCGCGGCCTCGGCGAGATCGAGGTCGGGTGCGCCCGCGAGCCGGCGGCGCGTGAGCTCGGCGACCGGACCCACGACGAGCATCTCGAAGAGCGGGGCGGGGATGTCGGCGATCTCGCCGGCCGCCACGTGTGCGCGGACCCACGCGACGATCTTCTCCATCCGCGGCGCCTTCACCTCCGCGATGCGAGCGGCGTGCGACGTGATGAACCCGCCGTGCGGCGCGCCGTGGATGAAGCGAGCTTCGTCCGGGTGTCGCTCCGCGAAGTCGAGGTACGCGCGGACGAACGCGACGACCCCGCCGCGCGCCGTGCGCGAGCGCGTGAGCGCAGAGGCGAGCTCGTCGAGCAGGTGGCCCATGCACTCGGCATAGAGCTCGGCGGCGACCCCGTCGATGCTCTTGAAGTGGTGGTAGAGGCTCCCGAGGCTGGCGCCGCTCTCGGCGGCGACGGCGTGGACGGTGAAGCCGGCGTGCCCCTCACGCGCGTAGAGGGCGAGGGCGGCATCGAGGATGCGCCGCGTGGTCTCCGCTCCTCGCCCATGCTTCGCCGCCATCGCGAACGACGCTACCCGACTCCGGTGAGCTCCGCAGCCTGCTGCCACACGCGCTCGGCGAGCGTGCGGTCCCGCGCGACCTCGGGCAGGGGCACCTCGCGGTCGACGTCGAACCAGCGCCCCGACCCGCGCGGCGCATCGAGCGCGAGACGGACGACCGGACGGGCGCCCTCGATGGGCGGCTTCCACGTGCGCTTCACCGCGCGGAGGAGGATGCCGGAGGCTCCGCCGCGATCGCCGAGGCCGGTCCGGATGACGCCGGGGTGAACGGCGTCGATGGTCACGCCGCGCGCGGCCCATCGCTCGGCGAAGAGCGGCACGAGCATCAGGTTCATCAGCTTCGTCGTCGCGTAGGTCCGGACGGCGTGGAAGTCCGCGCCGGTCTTCGTCCGCGCGAGATCGACGCGTCCCTTGATCGCGAGGCCCGCGCTCACCTGGACGACGCGCGCGCCGCTCTCGGCGAGACGCCCCTCGAGCAGGTGATTCAGCATGAACGGCGCGAGGTGGTTCACGGCGAAGGCCTGCTCGAAGCCGTCCTCGGTGGTGACGACTTCGGCGGGCCAGAGGCCGGCGTTGTGCACGAGGACGTCGATGGCGGGACACGCGTCGAGGATCCGGGCGGCCGTCTCGCGGACGGTTCGCACGGCCGAGAGGTCTCCGATCACGGCCTCACCCGTCGGGGCGCGCCCGCGGGCGACGGAGACGACGCGCCATCCCTTCGCCTCGAGCTCCTGGGCGACGGCGAGGCCGATCCCGCGGCTCGCTCCGGTCACGACGGCGGTTCGCATGCCATCGACGATAGTCGTGACCAAAACAATATTCTAGAACTTTGTTTTGGTCACCAGTCGATGCGTACGTCGTCCAAGCGGAGGTCGTAGGCGCCGGCGCCGCCGGCCACGGCCGCGCCCACGTTCACCCGTACCGGGCCGCTGCAGGCCTCCTGGTAGCTCGTGACGATCGCGCCGGGCGCGCTCGTCGTGACCTGGGCGTGCAGGTCTGCGCCGATGCGCTCGAGGTCGAGCGCCACCGACGCGAAGGCCCCGAGGGGAAACGGGTCGACGACCACGACGTCCTCGGCGTCGCCTCCGCCGACGACGAGGGCGCCGCTCTTCTTCATCTTGAGCGCGATCGCCACCTTGCCGTCGCAGGTGATCTCGATCGGGTGGACGCTCGTCGAGTCGCCGTTGATGACCGCGTCGAGGCGGAGGTGCGCGGCGACCGAAACCTTCGTCGGCACGCCATCGATGTCGAGGAACATCATGCGCGTCGCTTCGTCGACGGTGCCCGAGGTGGCGACGTGCAGCGCGTTCGGAGGAGAGACCGCCTGCGTCGGCTCGATGGCGAACGTCACGTCCGAGCTCGAACCTTCCTCGCCGGACCACGCGCAAGGCGTGGGCTGATCGAAGTCGCAGCAGAAGCGCGCGCCGCAGCCTCCGTCGGGGCTCGCGTCGCCCAGCGCGCCGGTCTCGGAGGAGGCGTCTCCTGCGGGCGCCGCCACGGGCGGCTCCGAAGAGTCGATCGAGAGCAAGGTCCCGCACGCCGGCGCCGCGATCGCGGCGAGGAGCATGACGCGCGCCGTGCGTGAAAAAGACGCGAAGCGCATCCCTGCACGTTAGCATTGCCACGATGGATCCGCCGGCGCGCCTCGCCGACCTCTCGGGCCGCGTCGCGCTCGTCGTGGGCGCGAGCCGTGGGATCGGCCGATCGATCGCCGAGGCGCTCGCGCGCGAAGGCGCCGACGTCATCGCCGTCGCGCGCGACGAGGGGCGCCTCGCGGAGCTCGCCGCCGGCATCCGGGCGGCCGGGCGCATCTGCGAGCCGATCGCCGTCGACGTCGCCGACGACGCGGCGCTCACGTCGCGGCTCGATGCGGCCGCCGCGCGAGGGCTCGCTCCGACGATCCTCGTCCACGCCGCCGCGGCGATCTATCGACACCAGCGCCTGCAGTTCATCGAGCTCGCCGAGCTCGATCGGATGCACGCGATCGACGTGCGCTCGGCGGTCGTCGCCGCCCGGTGGGCCATCCCGCACATGATCGGCGCCCGCTTCGGCCGCATCGTCCTCCTCGGCAGCCTCGCCGCGCACGTCGGCATCCCCGGCGGCGCCCCCTACGCGACGAGCAAGGCCGCGCTCGAGGGGCTCGCGCGCGGGATCGCGCTCGACTACTCGCAGCGCGGCATCACCGCGAACGTGCTGTCGCTCGGTTTCGTCGAGACGGAGCGCCTCGCCGGGCGGCTCGCCGGCGACGCCGAGGCGCGCGCGCGGCTCGTCGAGACGACGGCGACCAAGCGTCTCACGACCCCGGAGGAGGCCGCCTCTGCCGTCCTCTTCCTCTGCTCCGACCACGCGCGCTCGATCACGGGCTCGGTGATCGAGATGACGGCGGGCGCGCACCTCGCGACGCGCTTCTGAGAGGGGGCTGCTAGGATGACATCCGTGCGGCTCGCTCTCCTCGCCCTCGCCCTCGTGCTCGTCGCGTCGTGCTCGAAGAAGGACGACGCGCCCGGCGCGGGCGAGCCACGGTCGAAGGAGGAGCGGGCGAACGGCGCGCTCGCGCGTGCGTCCGCGGAGGGCGAGCTGGCGGCGCAGGCGAAGGGCGCGCTCGTGGTCCAGCAGTGCAACCTGGCATGCGGCGCGAGACCGGGCATCGACTCCGCGTCGTGCACGCGCACGTGCGCGACGCAGTGCGCGAGCGAGACGGACGTCCCGCACATCGACGCGTGCGCGAGCAAGGTCGCGAGCGAGTCGCCTGCGCTCTGAGACTCGCCACGAGATACACTGACCCCCGATGGCCGCGGTCGCCCGAACGCCCGGTGCTCGCAGCGCAGGTCCGCGCTCGGCGTGGATCGTCTCGGCGCCGTACGACGTCGTCTTCTTCGTCGCGAGCGTGGCCGTGCCGCTCCTCTTCTGGTGGGGGTTCTCGGTCGGATGGATGACGGGCGTCGCCGTCTACGCGAGCTTCCAGCTCCTCTTCAACATGCCGCACAACGTCCAGACCTGGACGATGTCGGTCTTCGATCGAGCGGATCGGGCGAAGAACGGTCGGCGGTACCTCGTCGCGTTCGCCGTCATCGTGACGATCTTCACCGGCTCGAAGCTGCTCTCGCCCGACGGCGTGTACGTCTGGGTCCAGACCGCGCTGCTCTACTGGGGCTACTACCACCTCGTCCGGCAGCACTACGGATTCCAGCGCCTGTACGAGCGCCGGATGGCGACCCTCGGCGCGCCCCCGTCGCCGCTCGAGTCGAAGCTCTACGCGCGCTTCCTCGACATCGTCTCGTACGCGCCGCTCCTCGTACGCTTCCGCGATCGGGAGCTGATGACGGTGCGCGCGGCCGGACGGGAGATCTGGACGTGGCATCCGCCGCTGCCCGCGATCCTGCTCTACGTCGTCCTCGCGGTGTACGGCGGCGCGATCGCCGCGGCGGTCATCCATCACGTCGTCGCCGTTGCGCGCGGGCGCAAGCACCTCGGTGCGCGAGCGTTGCTGCTCGCGTCGGTCACGCTCGCGTTCGGGCTCTCGGGCCTCGCGATCCGCGATCTGATCGTCGCGAGCGTCGTCGTGACCGCCTATCACAACCTCCAGTACCTGGGCCTCACCCTGTTCCACAACCGCACGCGCGCCGAGATCGCCGATCGCGAAGGGGTGCCCTTCGGCGACAACGTGCCGATCGACTGGCTGCGCAGACGCCGGTGGCTGCCGTACGCGCTCATGACGTTCGGCTACGGCGTCGTGGTGGTCGCGCCGCGCGTCATGTTCCTCACCGTGGGCGCCGCCGAGCTGCCGCTCTTCATCGTGATCGCGATGCACTACTACGTGGACGCGCGCATCTGGCGCTTCGGCGACTATCCGGCGCTCGCGCGCTACCTGAAGCTGAAGCCATAGCGCGCGGACCTCAGCCCATCTCGGCCCGCGCCGTGCAACGCCCCGTGCCTGACGCGAACGGAGAGGGGAGCAGGGATGGGACCTCGAGCACGGGCTTGCGTCGCGGTCGTCGCGGCAGCGACCGCGATCGCGTGCGCGCACGGGCGCGGCCCGAAGGGGGACGCCGCCACGGCGTCGCAGACGACGACCACCGGCTCGGGCTTCTGGATGGCCGATCCCGGCACGGAGACGCGCGGCTCCGCGCAGCCCATCGAGCCGTCACCGCCGGACCTGTCCGATCCGTCGCACCCCGCCAACCGCCTTGCGACCGAGGCGTGCGAGCGCAAGCTCGACTGCGTGCAGATCGGAGAGGGCAAGGCCTTCTCGACGGAGCAGGTGTGCCTCGTGGCTGCACGCCGCCACGCCGCCGAGCACCTCGCGCGGACGAGCTGCCCGCAGGGGATCGACGACGCACGCTTCTCCGACTGCATGACCGCCGTGCGCTTCGCCCCCTGCGAGCCCGGTCTCGAGTTCCTCGAGCGCATCCCCGCCTGCGCCGCCGAGCGGCTCTGCGCGAGGTGATCACGAGGGGAAGCGCGTGCGCGGCGTGAGCTGAGTGCCCGAAGGGACCTTCGCGCCGTCCGCGACGACGACGTCGGCTTCGAGGAGCGAGCCGACGCCGACGACCGCACCCTCGCCGACCTTCACGCGCACGCTCAGGCTGACCCGCGGCTGGACGACCGCCTTCGCGCCCACGACCACGCCGGGCGCGCACGCGACGTCCATGCCGAGCAGCGCTCCGTCGCCGATGCGCACCTCGTCGAGGCGGAGCTCTCCGTTCTCGACGAAGTGCCCGGAGACGAGCGTGCGCGAGCCGAGCATGGCGCCCGGCCCCACCGTGAGGAGCGCGGGGTCGAGGATCTCGACGTCGCTCGACATGCTCGCGGAGAACGCGACCTTCGCGCCGAGCCCGCGAAGCGCCAGAAACCGGAGCACGTTCGAGTAGAAGATCAGCGTCTTGAAGCCGGGCAGGAACAGGAGGCGCGTGAACGCCATCCGGAAGATCCAGCCGTAGAAGACGGCGCCCTTCATCATCGGGTAGCGCCCCGGCCGCGGGCGCGGGGTGAGGCGGCACGCGAGCGAGACCTCGACGACGAGGACGAAGAGGAACACGACCGACGCGAGGACGAACGCCACGGGCCAGGGGACGTGGGCCGCGAGGCGCGTGTAGACCGCCTCGGCAACCATTGCCGAGGAGCCGTAGAACAGCACGGCGAAGAGGACGGTGACGACGTCGAACGCGAGGAGGCCGGCCGCCATCGTCAGGGCTCCCTCAGCGCGGCGAGGAGCGCGTCGTCGACGATCACCACGGCCGCGCCCGCCGTGTATCCGGCGCCGCCTGCGAGGAGGAGCACGCGGTCTCCGGCGCGGAGCCGCCCGCTCCGGAGCGCCTCGTCGAACGCCACTGCGCACGACGCGCCGGACATGTTGCCGGTGCGCTCGACGTTCACGAAGATCCGATCGGAGTCGATCCGCATGACGCGCGCGAGGCGGTCGAGGATGCGGCGGTTCGGCTGGTGGGGAACGACGAGCGCGATGTCGTCGATCCGCATCTCGAGGGCGGCGAGGAGCGCGCTGGCGGTGTCGGCCATTCCCTCGATCGCCGCGAGATAGACCTGCGGTCCCTCCTCCATCTTGATCGCGTGGGCGCGGTCGCGCACCGTCTGCTCGCTCGCGGGCAGGCGCGATCCGCCTGCCGGGACGTAGACCGAGTGGACGCCGCGGCCGTCGGCGGCGAGCCCGATGCCGACGAGGCCCGTCCCGGGCGGGCCTGCCTCGAGCAGTGCGGCGCCCGCGCCGTCGCCGAAGAGCGCGCACGTCGCTCGGTCGGTGGGATCGACGAAGCGCGAACGCACGTCGGCGGCCACCGCGAGCACGCGCGCGTCTCCGCTCACGATCGACCGCGCCGCGAGATCGAGCGCATAGAGGAAGCCCGCGCACGAGGCCGTCACGTCGAACGCGGGGGCGCGCCCGAGGCCGAGCCGGCGCTGGACGAAGCACGCGGCCGATGGGCTCATGTGATCGGGCGAGACCGTCGCGACGACGAGCCGATCGATCGACGCGGCCTCGACGCCCGCGCGCGCGATCGCCTGCCCGCACGCACGCGATGCGAGATCGCTCGTCGCTTCGTCGTCCGCCGCCCAGTGACGCTCGCGGATGCCGGTGAGCTTCTCGATCTCCTCGGCGGCGAACGGCGCGCCTGCGCGGACGAGCTCCTCGTTGGTGACGACGCGCGCGGGCAGGTATGCGCCCACCGAACGGATCGCCACGCCCGCCGGCGCGCGGCGCAGATCGAGCACCTTCACGCGAGCTTCTCCTCGACGAAGGCAACGAGCGCGGCGAGCGTCGCGAACCGCTCGCGCGTCACCTCGGAGGCGGCCACGCGGATGCCGTAGCGGTCCTCGAGCGCCTCGATGACGTTGACGACGGCGAAGGAGTCGAGCGCGAGCGCCCCGTCGTCCTTCACCTCGCCGTTCTCCTCGACGATCGACCGGATCTCCGCGTCACGCGCCATCGTTCATCTTCCGCCGAAGCTCCTGGACCGCGATCTTGCCATTGGGACCACGTGGAAGGCCATCGACCGGCACGAGGTGTCGCGGACGCTTCGCGGCCGGGAGCTCCTCGCGGAGGAACGCCCGCAGCGCGCCCACCTCGGCGGCCCCGCACTCGACGAACGCCCAGAGCGTGGCGCCCGTCTCGGGGTGAGGCGCCGCGAGCACGCATGCATCGCGCACGCCGGGCGCTCGTCGAATGGCCGCCGCGACCTCCTCGACGCCGACGCGCTCGCCGCCGCACTTCACGACCCCGTCGCGCCGGCCGGCGACGAAGAGGTAGCCGTCGTCGTCGACGCGCCCGACGTCTCCGGTCGCGAGCCAGCCGTCGTCGTCCTTCACCGCGCGCGTCGCGTCGGCGTCGTCGAGGTAGCCGAGCATGACCGACGGTCCGCGCACGAAGACCTCGCCGTCCTCGCCGCGCGCGTCGACGTGCATGCCGGCGATCGGCCGGCCCACCGAACCGCGCGCGAACGCCGGATCGCGGCTCGACACGGCGGTGACGCGCGGCGACGCCTCGGTGAGGCCGTACTGGTTGAAGAGCTCGGCGCCGGCGAACGCCGCGTCGAGCAGCGAGGCCGTCGGCTCGTCGAGCGGCGCCCCCGCGCTGGCGGCGAAGCGCAGCGGGAGCCGATCGCCCTTCTCGACGAGCACGCGGGCGATCCCGCGAAGCGTCGTCGGGACGGACGAGAGCCCGCGGACGCCGAGCATGCGGAGCGCGCCCTCGAGCTCGGTGGGAAAGGTGGCTGCGGGGAGGATCGCGAGCGTGGCTCCGGCGGTGAGCGTCGTGAGCGCCTGGCCGACGAGCCCGTAGCTGTAGGCGAGCGGCGAAGCGAGCGCGACGATGCGCGCCTCGCTCACCGGCAGGTAGGCGAGGATCGCGGCGACGTTCGCGGCGATCCCTTCGGCGCCGAGCACGACCCCCTTCGGCTCGGCCGTGGACCCGGAGGTGAAGAGGAGGAGCGCCGTGCGAGGGTCGAGATCGCGTGCATTATGCACGTGTCGCTCGAGGGTGCCCGCGCGCGCGACGACCGCCGGACGCGCGCGCGCGAGCGTACGGTCGATCGCGGCGCGAGGCGCCCGGGCGTCGAGGGGCAGGACCGCCGCCCCGGCGCGCCACGCAGCGAGCATGGTCACGAGCGCGCAGCGCGGCTCGGGCTCGGCGACCGCGACGAGCCGTCCCGGCGCCGCGCCCGCGTCCGAGAGCTCGGCGGAGCGGGCCTCGACCGCGCTCCGGAGCTCGCCGTAGCTCAGGGGGCGCGCGTCTGTCGAGACGACGGCGCATCCGTCCCCCGCGAGCGCCGCCGCGCTCAGGTCTCGAGGATCGCGCTCGCCCACGACATCCCTCCGCCGACCGCCGCGAGCAGTACGCGCATGCCCGCGCGCACGCGTCCCGCCTCGCGGGCCTCGGCCAGCGCAACGAGCCATCCCGCGGCGCCGACGTTCGCGTGCCGAGGGACGTTCACGAACGTCTTGTCCTCGGGGATGCCCGCGCGCGAGGCGACTCCGCGGATCAGCGGCACGCTCGTCTGGTGGGGCACGTAGAGATCGACGTCTGCGCTCTTCGCCCCGGCGCGTGCGAGCACGCCCTCGATGGCCTCGAGGTACTTCTCCGGCAAGGTCGCGGCGAGCTCGTCGGCCTCTCCGCCGAGCAGGTAGTCGCCGCGGTCGATGGCCTCGTGCGTGGGCGGGAGCTCGCCCGGGGTAGAGACGAGCCGACCGAGATCTCCGTCGGTCGCGAGGAACGCGGCGGCGATGCGCCCGCGATCGGCGCGGTCGAGCACGATCGCGCCCGCGCCGTCACCCAGCGCGACGACCGCCGGCTTGTACGAGGGCGGGATCACCTTCGAGAACGTCTCGGCGCCGACGACGACGACCGGTCCGACGCCCGCGTCGACGTACATCGCAGCCGTGGCCAGAGCGAACAGCCCGGCCGCGCAGCCCGTCCGGAGATCCATGCATGCTGCACGCTTCGCCCCGAGGCGCGAGCCGACCGCCGCGGACAGCGTCGAGCTCATGCGTGCAGGCGTCGACGTCGACGCGATCAGGAGCCCGACGTCGCCGGCGGCCAGCCCGGCATCGGCCAGCGCCTTCTCCGCGGCGCTCGCCGCGAGGTCGATGGTCGTCTCCTCCTCCCCGTGGCGGAAGGGCTCACCCGGGACGTGCGCCCACGCGCGCTCGCGCACGCCGAGGCTCTCTTCGAGCCCGCGCGCGAGGAAGGCGAGCCGCTCGCCGGCCGGCGGCTCCCGATCGGGCCACAGCCGCGGGGCAACGAGGAGGAGGACCTGCTCGTTCGTGAGAAGGCGGCGGGGGAACGCGGTCCCGGCGCCGCGTACGCGAATCGGCCCGGACGCGCCGAGGACGAGCGACATTCCGCCTGCGAAGATAGCATGCGTTCCGTTACGCTGCGGGCATGGACTCCGCCGCCATCCGGGAGAGCATCGTCAAGATCCTCACCACCGACTTTCGGATCCCCGAGAGCAAGATCAAGGACGAGGGGACGTTCCGCGGGACGTTCGGGATGGACTCGCTCGACGCGGTCGACTTCGTCTTCCTGGTGAAGAAGACGTTCGCGATCGAGGCCGAGCTGTCCGAGTTCTCGCAGGTGCACACGCTGGCGGCGCTCGTGAAGTTCCTCGAGGAAGCGCTCGCGAAGAAAGGCGCATGAGCGAGGAGGAGGATCGCGAGGCGCTCCGCCGCGAGCTCGAGGCTCGCGAGGCGGCGCTGCGCGAGCCGGGCGGACCGGCCCGGGTCGCGCGCCAGCGGCGGCTCGGTCGCATGACCGGTCGCGAGCGCGTGCACGCCCTCGTCGACGAGGGCAGCTTCGTCGAGCTCGGGGCGCACGTGCTGCACGATCACGCGCACGTCCACGAGACGTTGGCGGCCAACCGTCATCCGGGCGACGGCGTCGTCTGCGGCGTCGGGACGGTGTCGGGGCGTCGCGTCGTCGTCGTCGCGAACGAGCCGACGATCCTTCGCGGGGCGATGGGCCATGCGGCCTCGCTCAAGGTGTGCCGCGCGCTCGACCTGGCGATGGAGCGCGGGCTGCCGGTCGTCACGCTCGCGGACTCCGACGGCGTGCGCGTCGAGGAGGGCCTC
>WBZO01002681.1_pt1 | contig 22485 bp, 18 predicted proteins | sample 5204261 | NCBI WGS metagenome assembly WBZO01 (sample SAMN12412400, study PRJNA552823) | activated sludge metagenome | isolation source: activated sludge from anammox sidestream of wastewater treatment plant... | place: USA: North Carolina | collected 2017-09 | reverse complement strand
TGGAGAGGCGGCTATGGAGTTGATGGGCACCTGGGAGATCGCTAACTTCAAAGCTGAGAACCCGGAATTCTATGAAAGCTCGCTCGGCTTCTTCGCTTTCCCGGCGGTTGAAGATGGGGTCGGTGATCCGTCTAACGTTGTCGGCACGGTGGGCGATAACTACTATCACATCTCTGCCACCTGCGAGTACCCCGACGAAGCCTTTGAGCTGATCACCTACCTGATCGACGACGAGTCAGTTGCGTTGCGTGTCGAAGCCGGGCGCATCCCGCCGGTGGTCGGTGTCTCCGAGATGCTCGAAGACCCGATCCTGCAGCAGGTGATGGCCATGGTGGAAAACGCCGCCAGCGTGCAGCTCTGGTACGACCAGTACCTCCCGCCGGAGCTTGGCGAGGTGCACAAGGATACGATGCAGGCGCTCTTCGGGCTGGAGATAACCCCGGAGGAGGCTGCCGCTATGCAGGAAGAGGCTGTCGCTGAGTACTTTGGCCGGTAAGCCATCTGAATGCCCGTAATAAAGAGGGGCGGACTCTGCACCGGGTCCGCCCCGGACCAGTCAAGGAGAGATTCCCGTGGCTTCTGCAGCAGCGCGACGCCAAGATATCAACCCCGTACGCAAATGGCTGCGGTGGAACGAATACACGCCGACCCTCGTTCTCTTCCTGTTCCCGACCGTCTTGTTTATGGTCGTTTTCGTGATCTGGCCGATTATTTCTTCGTTCCAGTTGAGCTTCTACGATTGGAACGGGATTGATCCTACACGGAAGTTTATCGGGCTTGAGAACTGGGCACGCCTGCTGAATGACAACGTTTTCTGGCGCGCCTTCGGCAACAATCTGACCGTCGTCGTGCTGTCAATTGCGGTCCAGATGCCGATCGGCATGGCCCTGGCTATTCTGCTGGAGCGCGGCGGGCGTCGCTTCAATATCTTCAAGACGATCTACTTCTTCCCGCTGTTAATGTCCTCAGTGGCGGTCGGTATCCTCTTCAAATATATTTACGACCCTTCTTTTGGCGCGGTGAACGGCTTGCTGAAAGCAATTGGCCTGGAGACGCTGAAGCGCAACTGGCTGAGCGACCCCGGCATCGTGCTTTACTCCGTGATCGCCGTGATTTGCTGGCAGTACATCCCCTTCTACATGATCCTTTTCCTGGCCGCGCTATCCGGCATTTCAGAGGAATTGCGCGACGCGGCGCTGATCGATGGCGCCACAGACCGGCAGTACTACCTGAAAATTGCCATCCCCCTCATCCGGGGGACAGTGCGCACGGCTGTTTTGCTCTCCCTGATCGGCTCTCTGAAATACTTTGACCTGATCTGGGTGATGACGGAGGGAGGGCCGTCGAACGCTTCTGAGCTGATGGCGACCTATATGTACAAAAAGGCCTTCCCGTCGTTCAAAATGGGGTACGGCAGCACAGTTGCGATGGCGCTGTTCCTCATCGTCATGGGGATCGCGGTGGTGTCATTCTATTTCTCCCGCCGCTTGGAGACCGAGGTATAGGCCATGACCATGCGCGGCATCCTGCGAAATCTGGCTCTGATTATCTTCGCCGTCGCCTGGCTGCTGATCGCCGGCATCCCGTTCTACTTCATGGCGCTCACGGGCCTCAAAGAGCGCTTTGAGTTGTTTTCCGGCGGGTCGGTGTTCGCTTTCCCGCAGGCCCCGACCCTGGCTAATTTCGAGGACATCCTTTCCTCCGGCACATTTTTCCAGTTCCTGTTCAACAGTGTGCTGGTTGTGGCCGTCTCGGTGGGGCTTATTTTGCTGTTCAGCGCGATGGCCTCTTACGTGTTTGCGCGGCTCACATTCCGGCTGAACCGCCCCCTGTTCATGCTGATCATCGCCGGGCTGGTCATCCCCCTGCATGTCACCCTGATCCCGGTCTATCTGTTCACGCGCTCGATCGGGCTGTACGACACGCTGTGGGCGCTGGTCGGGCCTTACGTAGCTTTCAACCTGCCGCTTTCCATCTTCATCCTGACGGAGTTCATGCGCCAGATCCCCCGCGAGATGGAAGAGGCGGCGCGTATCGACGGGAGCACCCCGATCGGGACATTCTTCCGCATCATGCTGCCGCTCTCCCGGCCCGGCCTGGCCACGCTGGCGATTTATAATGCCGTGATCCTGTGGAACGAGTTCGTGTTCGCCTTTGTGCTCATCATCACGCCCAAAAATCGCACGCTGCCCCTGGCGATCTGGCAGTACCAGGGCGAGTATGCGATGAACATCCCGGCTATCATGGCGGTCCTGACGCTTTCCGCCCTGCCGCTGATCGTTGTTTACATCCTCGGGCAGGAGCGTGTGACCAGAGGCATGATGGCCGGCGCGCTGAAATGACCCTGTACTTGCCGGACAACCAGGAGGAGTTCTATGGCTGAAGCCGTTTATCGCGACGCTGAACGCTCGCTTGACACCCGCGTGGCCGACCTGATATCGCGTATGACCCTGGATGAGAAGCTGGCTCAACTGGGCAGTCTGTGGGTCTATGAGCTGTTCGAGAAGTTCACATTCTCCGAACAAAAAGCCGCTGCCCTGCTCCAGCATGGGATCGGGCATATCACGCGCGTAGCCGGCGCCAGCAATGTCCGGCCGAGGGCCAGCGCGGAGCTGGCGAATACGATCCAGAAATACCTGCTGGAGCATACCCGTCTGGGCATCCCGGCTGTTGTGCATGAGGAGACGTGCAGCGGCTACCTGGCCCTGGGCGCGACCTGCTTCCCGCAGATCATCGGCGTGGCCAGCACCTGGGAGCCGGAGCTGGTGGCGCGCATGGCCGACATCATCCGCGAGCAGGTGCGGGCGGCGGGCGGCCACCATGCGCTGGCGCCGGTCCTGGATATTGTGCGCGACCCGCGCTGGGGGCGCGTGGAGGAGACGTTCGGAGAGGACCCCTACCTCACCTCCTGCATGGGCACAGCTTATGTCCGGGGGCTGCAGGGCGACGATCTGGGCACGGGTATCGTCGCCACCGGCAAGCACTTTCTGGGCTATGGCGTGACCGAGGGCGGCATGAACTGGGCGCCGGCTCACCTGGGCCAGCGCGAGATTCTGGAGATCTTCCTCACCCCGTTCGAAGCGGCTATCAAGGAAGCCGGGATGGCCTCGGTCATGAATGCCTACCATGAGATCGACGGTATCCCCTGCGCCAGCTCGCGCGAAGTCTTCACTGATTTGCTGCGCGGAGAACTGGGCTTCGACGGCGTCGTTGTCTCCGACTACTTCGCCATTCATATGCTGGAAGCCTACCACCATGTGGCTGCCGACAGGAGTATGGCTGCTGCCATAGCCCTGAACGCCGGCATTGACATCGAGCTGCCCAGCACAGAGTGCTACGGAGAGCCGCTGCGGCGGGCGCTGGAAGCGGGCCAGATCGGCATCGAGGCCGTGGATGAGGCCGTCCGCCGGAGCCTGATGATCAAGTTCCGGCTGGGGCTGTTCGAGCGCCCTTATGTCGATGCTGAGCTGACGGTCCGCGTTTTTGATACGCCCGAACAGCGGGAGGTCGCCCGCGAGATCGCCCGGAAATCAATCGTACTGCTTAAGAACGAGGGCGGGTTGCTGCCGCTGCCCAAAGCGGGTTCAATCGCCGTGATCGGCCCCAACGCCGCCAGTGAGCGCAACCTGATGGGCGACTATTCTTATCCGGCGCACGTTGAATCGCTCGCCGATATGAAAGCCAACGATCCGTTCGGCACGCCGGTGCCGGATGCGGTGGAGCTTATCGAAGTATCCGTGCCCACAGTCAGCGTGCTGGAGGGCCTCCGCCGCGCCGCGCCGGAGGCGACCATCCGCTACGCCAGGGGGTGCGATGTCCTGGATGCTTCACAGGACGGTTTTGCGGAAGCCGTCGCTGCGGCGGCCGCCGCTGATGTTGCCGTGGTCGTGGTAGGCGATAAGGCTGGCCTGACCGACGACTGCACCAGCGGCGAAGCCCGTGACCGCGCCGAGCTGGGCCTGCCGGGCGTGCAGCAGCAGTTGGTGGAGGCGGTCGCCGCGACCGGTAAGCCGGTGGTTGTAGTGCTGGTCAACGGCCGCCCGCTCACGCTGCCCTGGATCGTGGAGCATATCCCGGCGATTCTGGAGGCGTGGCTGCCGGGTGAAGAGGGGGGCAACGCTGTTGCCGATGTGTTGTTCGGAGACGCGAATCCGGGCGGCAAGCTGCCGATGAGCTTCCCCAGGGCTGTCGGGCAGATCCCCACGTTTTACAATCACCGCCCCTCTGGTGGACGCTCACACTGGAAAGAGCATTATGTCGAGACCAACGTTAAGCCGCAGTATCCGTTCGGTTACGGCCTGAGCTATACCACCTTCGCTTTTGATAATCTGCGCCTCAGCCGGGAAGCAGCCGCGCCCGGTCAGGTTGTCGATATCAGCGTCGATGTGACCAATACCGGCTCCCGGGCCGGGGAAGAGGTCGTCCAGCTTTATGTGCACGATGTGTTCTCCGCTATCACGCGCCCGGTCAAAGAGCTGAAGGGCTTTCAGCGCGTCGGGCTGGCCCCCGGCGAGCGCCGGACGGTGACCTTCCATCTGGCGGTTAACCAGCTTGGTTTCTACGATCGCGCCATGGACTTTGTGGTAGAGCCGGGCACGATCGAGATCATGGTCGGCAACTCATCCCGCGATATTCACTGCACAGGGAGCTTTGAGATTGTCGGGGAGGTCACGCCTCTGACGACGCAAAAGGTCTACTTCTGCCCGGTCAGCGTGGAATAAGCGGCGCAGGGTGATGGCCCGGCAGATGAGCTGGACTGCCGGGCCTGTACGGCCATGTGCAGCGTATTGCGGATAGCGCGTGCACAGGCTGACGCAGCCACGGAGCGAGTCATGACTTCTTATCAGCGCATCCATGTAGTCATCAACCCGGCAGCGGGCGGGGATGTCCCTGTCCTCAGCATCCTCAACGATGTCCTGGGCAAGCGCGATGTGGAATGGGATGTCTCAATCACCCATAAAGCGGGGGACTGCACGCGATTGGCCCGGGAGGCCGCCGAATCCGGGGTTGATGTGGTGGCGGCTTACGGCGGCGATGGCACGATTAACGAGGCCGCCGCTGGCCTGGCCGGGACAGGCGTCCCGCTGATGATCTTGCCGGGCGGCACAAACAATGTGCTGGCTTCCGAATTTGATATCCCCGCGGCAATTCCTGAAGCGGTTGAGCAGCTTTTCAGCCGCGAGCCGCGCCCGGTGGACCTGGCCCTGGTGCGCAAGCCGGAGGAGCGGAATGGCCGCTACTACATGATGCGGGCCGAGATCGGGATCACGGCTCAGATGAACGAGGAGACCACGCGCGAGCTTAAGAATCAGTGGGGGACGCTGGCCTACTTAATCGGATCGGTCCGGGCGCTGGGCAAGCTGGAGCGGGTGCGCTTCCACCTGGAGGTGGACGGCGCGCGACACGTCGCTCACGGTGTGAGCTGCCAGATTGCCAATACAGGCCGGCTGAATTCCAGAACGGAGCTTAAATACGCCCCCGATGTGGCCGCTGATGACGGGCTGCTGGACCTGTTCGTGTACGATGTTGAAGGCAGCGAGGAGGGGAGCGTGGCGGAGATCGTCGGTCGGACCCTCCTGCACCTGGACAGCGCCTGGCATGCCGCTCACTGGCGGGGCCGGGAGTTCCAGATCACGACTCCGGCGCCAACCGCCGTCTGGTGCGATGGCGAGCCATTCGGCGTCACCCCCATAGTTATTGAGGTCGTCCCCGACGTGCTGCACGTTATGTCCCTGCCGGCGGAGGGTTAGCCGTTCGCCGTATCCACGCGGTGGACGGTCACCGGGCCAAATGGCGAGCGCACCTCGTGCTGCTCGATCCGGATGATTTCCAGATCGCCTGGCTCGCCCAGCGTGGTGAAATGCCGCTGGAGGGCCAGGCCCAGCCCCGGGGCCAGTATTAGCACGCCCATCACCAGCACCAGTATGGTGGGGAAGCGCTCCAGCTTTTTCTCCAGGCTGCTTTCCGCCCCGGCCAGCCCCAGCAGGGCCGCCAGCGTAGCCAGCGTGCCGGTCGTCAGCAGGTTAGTGCCGCAGTTGGGGTGGATAGCCAGATCATGCTGCCCGGCCCGCATCCGTGACAGGGCTTCCCGCGCCGCCCGCTCCACTTCCGGGGTGGGCACACTGCCGTAGAGAAAGAAGCCGCCGTTATCGCTGCGCCCGGCCAGGCGCAGGCCGCCGTGACTCCGGGTCAGGATGTGGATGGTGGCATGTTCCAGCCCGTGATTGCGCCGGACCCGTCTGACGATGGGCAGGCTGAGCACAGGTCTGGCGAGGGTGGCAAGATCGGCAATAACGCCCATGGTGATCGCTCCGCTAAGTGTCGTCTGTCGCTGATAGTTCCGTCTGTATTTATCCAGCCTGGTGCGCGCCCCGATTACGGAACCCAGACAGGGGCCGCCCCGCCGCCGGATGAGATCTTGCGCGCCTCGCCGCCGTCGGCCGGTATCAGATAGATTTCATCCTCGCCGGTTTCGTCGCTGGTGAAAGTCACCAGCCGCCCATCCGGACTCCATGTGCCGCCCCAGTCAAAGCCGGGGCCGTCATACAGAAGGCGCTCGTTGCGCCCGCTGGCATCCATCACCCACAGCCCGGCCCGGCCTTCGCCTGGACGGTTGAAGAGGATGCTCCGCCCATCCGGACTGTAGGTCGGCGCCCAGTCCCTCCCGTCGCCGTCGAAGAGCGTGATTTGCAGGTCGTTTTGCAGGTCCAGACGCCTGATCGCGCCGGTTGTCGGATCATTCACAGCCCAGGCGTGGTAGACGATGTACCGCCCGTCAGGCGACATGGAGGGGTGCTCGTCGCGGGTGTCGTCTTCGGTAAGCTGCGTCAGATTTGTGCCGTCCCGGTCAACGCGGTAGAGATCGAAGTCGCCGTTGAATTGCAGGTCAGAAGCGAAGAGGATAGCCGCGCCATCGGATGTCCAGGCCGGCGTGCGATCCTCCGCTTCGTTGCTGGTCACGGCCACCGCGCTGGCCTCACACTCCGCGTTGCTGTTGGGCGAATTCACGCAGGCCAGGTCCAGCACATAAATATCGTAATCGCCATCGCGGTCGCTCATGAAGGCGACCAGGCGGCCGTCAGGCGAGACGGCGGGATACATATCCTCGGCATCGTTGTTTGTGATGGGCTGTTCCAGGCCGGTCGCCAGGTCCAGCAAATACAGTTCCGTATCTCCGTCATCGCGCCGGGCGTGAAATACGATCTGCCCGCCGGTGTGGGAGAGCGCCTCCAGCGGGTCCACTGTCGGCAGGGCCGAAGCCGTCTGCGTCATCGCCACCGCGGCGGGATGCAGCGCGCCCAGCGGCGGGATGATGGTGACCTGCGCGCCGCCGGATTCGGTCGGCGTGGCCGATTCTACCGGCGAGGGGGTTGGCTCTTCCTGGCCGCTCAGCATCGACGCCGCCAGCACAGCCACCGCCAGCATGAGGAAGATGAGCAGGCCGATGACCATGCCCAGCAGGGCGTTGACCCACCAGGGGCGCGGGCGGCGCACCCGACGCCGGCGGAAGCCGGCGCCCTCAGAGGGCGGGGGCTGGCCCGGCACGACCGGGGCCACGCGCATGCTGCTGGGCGGGGTGGGCGGCGCCTCGGATACGGCGGACCGGCCCGGGTCGGCATGAATGGGGGCGGAGACATAAACCTGCTCGGCCCCTTCCGACCGGCGATGCGCCTCAGTGAGATCGATCGGCTTGGTCTGGGCCGTGCTTTCAACCGTCTCAGCCGGAGAAACGTGAAGCGCTTTTTGCAGCGCCGCGGCCAGGTCCGCCGCCGTCTGGAAGCGCTCCGCCCGGTTTTTAGCCAGCCCGCGCTGAAGCACCTGGTCCATGGCCGGGGACAGGGCCGGGTTGTACTGCCGGGCGGAAGGCACCGGCGCGGTGACGTGCATTACAGCGATGCCGTAGGGCGTATCCGATTCGTAGGGGCGGCTGCCGGTGAGCATCTCGAAAGCCAGCACCGCCAGCCCGTAGACATCGCTCCGCCCATCCAGCTTGAGGCCCTGCGCCTGTTCCGGACTCATATAAGCGGGGGTGCCGACCACGCCTTCAGTCGTGATCTTGCTGCCACCGGTCAGGCTGGCGATGCCGAAATCGGTCAGGTAGGCGTCGCCGGTTTCGTCCAGCAGGATATTGCTCGGTTTCAGGTCGCGGTGCAGGACGCCTTTGGAGTGCGCGTAATCCAGCCCGTCGGCGATCTGACTGATAATACGGACGGCGGTAGCATAAGCCAGCGGCCCCTGCGCCAGCAGGTCATCCACATTGCCGGAGTCCATGTAGCGCATGACAATATACGGCATTTCGTCCAGCTCGCCGTAGTCATGGACGGGGACGATAGCGCGGTGTTCCAGTTTGGCGACGATATCGACCTCGCGGGCGAAGCGCGCCCGGAATGTATCGTCGTGCACGAACTGGCGAGGCAGAATCTTGACGGCCACAATGCGGTTCATGGAGACCTGGCGCGCTCTATAGACTACGGCCATGCCGCCGCGTCCGATCTCGTCCAGGATTTCGTAGCCGCCGAACTGCTGGCCGGCGAGCTGGTCAGCCATAAGTGTGTTCTGCCTTTGGGGCGACCGGCGTCAATTACAGAATACGGGGGATTATAGCCGCGAAAGGCGATAGGGAAAATATCAGGCTGGCTTCAGGTTCACGAGGCTGCGGGGGCGCGGGCGGCCCTCCATCTCTGCGGAGCGCGAAGCGGAGGCGTTGACGCTCCCTGCCAGGTCTGCTACACTTTTGTGCGGTGAGGGGCAGTGGCGAAATGGCAAACGCAGCAGACTTAAAATCTGCCGGTTCTACCTTGTGGGTTCGACTCCCACCTGCCCTATAACTGAGCTACCGTCTGCGCCGGCAGACGGTTTTTTATGTTCACAGAAGGCAGGGCAGCCGCCCGCCGGTTGCGCTACAATTCGGGATGCTCGCGCCGGATTAAGCCAGATGGGATGAGAGCCTGATCATGCGTCGCTCGCTTGTAATTGTACTGGGGATCGTCTTCGGCCTGACAGCCGCTCTGACTGTTGTCTATGTCCTGACTGGCGTCGTTCAGTCTGTCGAGTCGGCGCCGCGCCTCACGCCGGTATCTGTCACCGCCGATACGACGCACGATCCTGCCCTGGCGATCGCTTCGCCTGTCCCTACGATGGCCCTGGCCGGCGCGGTGAACGTGGCAGCGGCGGCCCCTTCCAGCACGCCTGTCCCGGCGGCCACAGAATTGCCGACTCAGACCGCCACGCCGTCAACGACGCCGACGCCCACAATTGCGGCTTCGCCGACCGTGCCCACGATCACATATGTGATTGTGGCGGGCGATACACTGTACAGCATTGCCGCCCGCTACGGCGTGACAGTCGATGACATTCTGGCGTTGAACGCGCCGATCAATCCCAATCTGCTCCAGCAGGGCCAGCAGTTAATCATCCCCATCCCGGCGGCCATTGTCGAAGCGACGGCTACCGCCGCCCGGCTGGCTACCGCCGTGATGGAAGCGCAAACGCCCGGCAGCCATGTTGCTGAAGACCTGGGCATTACCCTGCCGACCCCAACTATCACCCCGACCATGCCGCCCTGGCCGCAGTATATCAACGGCATCGATCTCTTCGGCTACCTGCTGATCATGCCCGATGATGTGCGGGCCAATGTGCGGGAAATCTACCGGCGCGGGCGGGCGCTTGGCCGGGACGAACACGCCTTCTCCAAGCTGGGCGACAGCACCATCGAGAACCCGCACTTCCTGGCCCGCTACGATTCCGGGCCGTATACGATGGGCGACTTCGCCTTCCTGCAGCCGACTATTGACTTCTTCCGGGGGTCATTCGCGCGGGATAGTGTGGCCGTCCAGCGCGGCCTGAATTCGTGGGTGGTGTTTGATCCGATGTGGGCACGGGACCCGGCGTGCCCGCCGGGGGACGGGCCGCTGGCCTGCGAGATCGCGCTGCACAACCCGGCGGCCATCTTCATCCGCCTGGGGACGAATGATCGCGACTCGGCGGGGTTCGAAGCTAACCTGCGCGAGATCATCCAGTACACCCTGGATCAGGGTGTGATCCCTATGCTGGGGACGAAAGCCGACCAGCGCGCCGGCACAGGGCTGAACAACGATATCGTGCGCCGGCTGGCCGACGAGTACGATGTCCCGCTGTGGGACTTCGACCGGGTGGCCGGGACGCTGCCTGGCCGCGGCCTGACAGTGGACAATATGCATCTGGAGACTTTCTACTCGCACGATTATTCATGGCCGGGGGCCATGACGCGGGGCTATGCCGTGCACAACCTGCTGGCGCTGATGGTCCTGGACCAGGTGCGGCAGGAGATGCTGGCGGTTGACGCCGCCGACGGGGCGTAGCGCCGATCGGGGCTTGCGTGAGCCTGTAAGAAACGCCGGGATAAACGCCTCCACTCTGTTATAGATGTACTTTACGCCCGGGCGGCAGCTTTCTGGCGGCCTGCAACGCCCCCGAAGCGGAGAGGGCTGTTGCACTGTGACTTCGAAATATGCTAATGTTTGATCGAAGCCAGCTATCACAGGTTTAGCTGGATGCTCAACGGAATTCGTGGGATGGTATGAACCCTGACGACCAGTTGCAGGACGCGCTGCAAGCGATCCTCCATGCGACTACAGACGGCATCATCGTGACTGATGCCGATGGCTGTATCTGGCTGCTCAACCAGCCGGCCCGTTTCCTGTTCGCGCGCCGCACTAACGATGTAATCGGAGTGCCGCTTGCCGAAGCGCCGTTGGATGCTGCCCTCCGCTCGCGAATATCGCAGGTGTTGGAGATGGAGCGCGCCCATCCTGCCGGCACAACGACCCTCTTTGACGCTACGCTGGATAACGGACGGACCTGCTCATTGAGCATTACCGCCCTGAATCATGGGGCCGGATACGGCTGGGTCGTGGTGGCGCGGGATATCCGGCGCTTGCAGGAAGCGGAACAACAGCGGATGGACTTTGTCCGGTCGGCGGCGCACGATCTGCGCAACCCGCTCAGCGTCACCCTGAGCACGCTGGTGCTGCTCCGCGAAGAGCTGGAGCCGGCCAACAACCCGATGGTGCTCGATCTGTTCGATATTGCGCTCAGCGCCCTGACGCGGCTGCACGCCCTTCTGGAGGATGCAGTCGGCCTGGAGGCGCTGCAAACGGGCAGTGAATTTGACAGCAGCGGGGTACGCCGCGCGATCGCGCCGATTCTGAGCGCGGCGGTGCATGCCACCGGAGCAACAACCGGTTCTTCCGGGCAGAGCATTCACGTGGACCTGGCAGAGCCGCTGCCTGATGCTGCCGTGGATGCCGCGTGGCTTCAGCGGGCGGTGGAGAATCTGCTGCTCAATGCCAGCGAACGGAGCGGGGAGGGCGGGCAGATCGCGCTGCGGGGCTTTGTGCAGGGAGACGAGCTGATCATTGAGGTGGAAGATGACGGGCCGGCAATCCCGCCGGAGTTACAGAGCCGGCTGTTCGATCGCTTCTTCCGCCTGCCGCCAGGCCTGGATGACCTCAAAGGCGGCGGCCTGGGGCTGGCCCTGGTCCGGGCGGTGGCGGAAGCGCATCACGGGCGCGTATTTATCCGCTGCAATTCCACGCAGGGGGCTGCGTTCGGGCTGGCTCTGCCAGCGGGGTAAACTGTGGCACTCATTCCGCCAGCAGGCGTCTGACGTCTTCCAGCAGTTTTTTGGATGTGACCGGCTTGGTGAGGTAGCCCTGCACATCCGGGTGGATTCCCTGCGACACAAAATAGCTTTGCGTATACGCCGTCAGCAGGATGATCGGGGTGCGCCTCCCGGTTTCGGCTTCGCGCTGGCGCAGCTCTTCCAGCACCTCAAACCCGGTCACCTCCGGCATCGCCAGATCGAGCAAAATCAGGTCGGGATGCGCGCTGGCATAGAGCGCCAGCGCGTCCTCGCCGCTATAGGCTGAGAGTGCGTTATAGCCATCCCGCTTCAGGATCGCCGTGATCAGGGTTACAATCCCCGGGTCATCATCTACCACCAGAATACGGTGAGCCGCCATCCACCCCATCCTCTAGCGCCCATACCGGCTCAATCTTACACAGCGACTGAAGATGGTGCAAGCGATCCAGTTACAAAAGTACAGGCAGCTTCTGGTAAGCGATCTGTACAGCCAGAATATAGATTCAGGGCAGGTCGATGATGCACTCTCCCGCGCTGGTCTGGCAGATTCCCAGGCGCCTGCCGTTGTTGAATACGCTAAATTGTCCCGCTGTCCAGACAGTTTCGCTGTCTTCGACGGTGACCCATGACTGGCGGACGCGACATCCCGACGGCCTGGGCTGGCTGGTTATCCCGTAACGCCACACTTGCAGGCAGTCGGCAGCCGGGAGCTGGCTCAGCGGGGCGGTGCTGGCCGCTGTGTTCCAGATCTGGGCGGAGAGTGTGCGACTTCCATCGCTCAGGGAGAGGCCGTACAGATTGAGGGGCTGCTCCCCGGCGTTGAGCAGGGACAGGCTGTTGGCGTCGTAGATCAGGCGGATCTGCCCGGCGACTGGAGCTGCGCCGTCCCCCGCCCCGGTTAGCGCGGGAGCAGCTTCGACGAAGAAAGAGCACCCGGCAGTCGGGACGCGGCAGTCAGCCGCCAGATGGCCGCGATCGGTGAAGACCAGCAGCGGCGCAGGGCGATCATCCCCGGTGTTATACCAGAAAGCGCCAACGCGATTGACCCGCTGTATCACCAGCGTGCCGGTGCACTGTTCCGGCGGCGCCAGCGCGCTCCCTTCCACCATATAGAGATAACACGTGCCCATCCCTGCCTGGTGGAGGCCGTCAAAAGCCCCGGAGAGCGTGAAGCTGTACGGCGGCGCTTCGGGCTTCAGGGCCAGGATGTGGAAGCTGGACAGGGTGACGCCCGCCCCGGTCGCGTTTGCCAGCAGCGCCAGCATATCCGGGCCGCGCTCAAGTACCTGTATATCGGCGCCGGGGTGCGGCGAGGCCGCGCTGCCCGCCGGCGGCGCGGCAGGGGCGGGCGAGGGCACGTAGTAGGGCGGCGGCGTCAGCCCGGCCAGATACCCCGGCAGCGGGAATATATCAGTCTCCAGATTGACCGCTGTGGTCACGGTCTGGCTGCCGTCGGTGTACTCCACATAGAAGGTATCGCCGCTCACCTCCTGCGGCACGGGCAGAGTCCGCTGCCAGGGCTGCCAGTCCGTCAGGGGCGTCTGGTCAGTATCCAGCAGGCGAACCCCGGTGATAGCGGTCAGGGCGCCAGCGGCCCGCGCGCCTGAGTAGGTATCCCGCGTCAGGTAGAGGGTCTGCCTGTCCGGGTGAATCATGGCCGGCAGGACGTTCGGACGCCCGCCTAGCTCGACGACGAACACCGTGCCGTTCGGGTAAGGCATGGCCGCCACGCCGATCTCGCGGTAGTTGGGGTTGGTCACCGCCCGGCGGTGGATATCCGAGTTTTTCCACCAGTTGATACCCTGCTGGACGGTGTGCTGGGCGACGATGATCTCCTCCAGGCTGACGCGGGATGGAATCCTGTAGTACGGCCACTGATACGGATACCAGAGGGCGCGGACGCGCGGACCTTCTGCTGTGACTCCGTCGTGAAGCCGGTCCGGCAGGTGATCCTGCAGCAGCAGGTATTGAAGCTGGAAGGAAGCCAGCGCCGTCAGCGTCGGGTTGGGGCGGAACGGCGCCAGGCCTTCCTGCAGGCGCCACTCGTTGAGCGCGGCCAGCATGTCAAAGGCGGTCGGCCCGGACGATGTCTGGGCCTGAACGGGAGCCGGAACGGCCATTCCGGCAGCGCCGAGCACGATCACGGCCGCGAAGGCGGCAGCCAGCACGCGGGTACTCCACAAACGGTAGCTCATGAGGGGGAATCTTCTGAACGGGTCGCACAGCGGCAGGACGGAACAGCATCAATTCTGGAGGTAATTATACCATTAACGTCTTATTTAGAGCTAAAGATGGTGAGCACGAAACGTACCGGGGAGCGCCGCCGCGCTTATTGAATCGCTTTGCAGGATCGGGCGAACGCTGTAATGCGGGCGGCTGTGTCCGCCAGCAGCGGATTGCCATGCCCGAAGCACACCGCCGCCGGCTGCAGGGCCGCGATGCGGGCGATTGACTCGTGCACGTCGTCCATATCGGTCGAGACGGCGCGGAACGGCCCGCTCAGGCCGGTGAAGTGCATGATGGCGTCGCCGCAGAACAGGAGCCGCCGCTCCGGGTGCCAGTAGACGGTATGGCCAGGGGTGTGGCCGGGCATGATCAGCGCCTGCAGGCCGCCCAGAACCTCCGGCAACATCTCGCCATCCTCGACTGTCCGATCGACGGTGATGCCTTTGAGGAATGAATCGCCGCGGCTGCCGGCGCGCATCAGCCGCGCCCTGAGGGGGAGCGTCTCCACCGGCGGATACTGAAGGGGCTGCTGGCCCTCCAGTATCGGGCGTTCTGCGTCCGACGCGATGACCTGGGCGCCCGTTTGCGCCTTGAGCCGGGGCAGGCCGCCGACGTGATCGAAGTGACCGTGCGTGACCAGAATGCGCCTGACCTCGTCCGGGCGCCGGCCCGCGGCGGCAAGCTGGCGCAGGATGCGCTCCGCCGCCAGGGTCAGGCCGGCGTCAACCAGGGTCAGGCCGTCGGCGTCTTCCAGCAGATAGACCCGCCCGACCGGCAGCCCGGTGAATGTCCACACCCCGGGGAGAATCGCTTTCATAGCAGCTCGCCCTCAAATCAATATGTGCGCGGCGCCTTACGCCTCACTATCGCGGACAATCACCCCGGCAGGGCCTGGCGCAGGATGCGCAGGAAGTTGCCGCCCATAATGCCCTCGATATCGGCTTCCCGGTAGCCCCGGTCGCGCAAGGCGTCAGCAATCCGGAGCAGGTCGCTCACAGTGTCAATCCCCTCCGGAATTTCATCGGCGCCGAAGCCGCCGTCAATATCCGTGCCGATGCCGGAATGGCTGGCGCTGCCGGTGACCTGACAGACGTGATCGATAGCGACAACCACCACGTCGAGCGGCGTCTCCGCTTTGGGCAGGCCGCGATGCCAGCGCTCGCTGAGGAAGCGGTTGTACAGCACCACGCCCATCACGCCGTCGTGTTCCGCCATGCGCCGTATCTGCGTATCCGTCAGGTTGCGGTGGTGATTCCAGCAGCGGGTCGGGTTGCTGTGGCTGGCGATGACCGGGCCGGGGTAGCGATCCAGCGCTTCGAAGTAGCCCTCTTCAGTGGTATGGCTGAGGTCCAGAATCAGGTTGAAGCCGGCCATCACATCCAGCAGTTCGCGGCCCAGATCGGTCAGCGGACCGGGCCGCCACGTACCGCCAGCGTAACGAGTCGCCGACCACGCCGGGCCGATGATCCGCACGCCGCGCTCCACCCATTCTTCAAGCTGGCGCGGCTCCAGAATCGGGTCCGCCCCTTCCATCAGCAGCACCAGCCCGACCTGATGATCGGCCAGCGTCGTCCCGTCCTCCCAGGTCGCCAGAACAGCGTCCAGCTCGGCTCCGGTGCGGATCAGGCGGACCCGCCTGTCTTCGTCGGCCAGCCGCTGGTAGTAGTCCCACTGGCGGAGGGCCGCCCGGTAGGCTTCCTGCGGGGTGTCGTAACTGCAGCGCTTATCTGGCGTGAACTCCGACCAGTTCGGCTCGACGAACAGCGTGGCAAAAATAACTGCCAGACGCCCCAGCAAGGCGTCTGGCAGCCCGTTAGCCGCCGGCCCGCGGACCAGGCCAGCCTGCGCTTCGGAGCGCCGGATTTCCCAGGCGCTCCGCGTGTACGAACGGTCGAACTGGAGGGCGTTGTAGGCGATATCCTGATGCGCGTCAAGGATGATCACGCCAGCTCGCTTCCTATCCTGCCATGAGGCCCTGAATGTAGGCGCGAATATCGCCCGACCAGCCCGAACCCCAGCTTGGCGGGGTGCCGTTGAAAGTCACAGTGGGGGTCCCGGTCACATTGGGGTACTGCTGGTTGAGCGCGGCGAACAGGCTGTTGGCCTGGTCGATCCGCGTGCCGGTATCGGCGGAGGTGAGGCAGGCGTTGAAAGCGTCCATGTCCAGCCCCAGTTGTTCCGCCGCGGAGCGCAGGTTGCTGATCCCGAAGGCGTTGTTGCCAAACTGCTCCAGATAGCTGAACAGAATGTCGTGCATTTCCCAGAACCGGCCCTGATCCCAGGCGCAGAACGCCGCCGCCGAGGCCGGCATAGAGAATGAGTTGGTGATCGGGATGTAGATCAGGCGCACTTCGCCCGCCGCGATATCGCTCAGGATATTCTGGACCTGCGTATCGTGGAAGTTGGCGCAGTGCGGGCAGCCAAAAGAGGAATACTCACGGATCACCATTGGCGCGTCGGGGGAGCCAAGCTGGGGCAGCCCTTCCTCGCTGGTGCCGGGAGTGTAATTCGCGTAGGTGCTGCTTTCGGCGATTGCGGATGCCGTTTGCTGGGCGCCGACACCCTGCTGCGTGATCAGGATGATCACGAAGATCGCCAGAACGGCGACTACAACAATGCCGATCAGGATATAAAGCTGCTGACGCCGTTTCTGTTCCGCATCCCGCTGAACTTTGCGTTTGCGCGTAGCCGACGTATCTGACATGATAATTCTCCTTGCGTAACCGCTCGTACGTTGTATGAAAGGACAGAGTGATGTTCGTCCGGGCGGGCCTGTTCCAATCCGGCCAGGTTCCGTTATATCTGTCTATTGCCCCCGGGCCAAATCCTCAAAGCCACTTCTCCAGCACAGCCGGCAGGTCGGCCAGCTTCTCCAGCGTCGCGTCTGGCGTAATAGTCAGCCCGCGCTGGTGTGAGGCCGGCCATTCCGCGCTGGACAGCCATATCCCGCGCATCCCGGCCTGTTGTGCCCCGTAAATATCAAAATATAGATGGTCGCCGATATAAGCCGCCTCCTCCGGTTGCAGATCGAGCGCCTCCAGCGCCATCTGGAACGCGGCAGCCCGCGGCTTCCAGATGCCCACATCGGCGGAAAAGAACGCACACTCCAGGTAGGGCATCATCCCCCAGCGGGCCAGGTCCTGCAAGTGATAGACCCCCGGCCACGCCGTATTGCTGAACAATCCCAGCCGCAGCCCGCGCTCATGCAGCCGGCGCAGCGTCTCCGCTGCGCCCTCCAGCGGCCTGATGATGGCCTGCACGGGCGCGATATAGGCGGCCACCGCATCTTCGATCAGGCCGTTTTCCAGGGCAGCCGGCGGCAGGCCCCAGGCGCTCATCACCTGGTGAAGCATCGGGCCGAGCTGCGGGTTGACCGGTTCGCCTTCTCCCATGCGCCGCCAGTGATCGAGCATGACCGCGAAATTCAGGCGGCGGGCTTCGTCGGCGGGGGGGACCGCATACCCCTGTTCATGAAGGAACAGGCGCAGCGCATCCGCGCCGGTGTTCTCCATCTCTTGCCAGCCCTGACCGGGTTCAGCCTCCCGCGGGTGGAAGTGGAGCAATGTCCCGCCCATATCGAAGATCACGCCGCGCAGGGGCATTCTATTCCCCCTATCCGGTCCGGCAGACCCCCTGTAACAAAAAGCCTCAGCCTGCCGGATTCGCCTCCACTATACCACAGGCGGCTGAGGCAATTCACGCCCCAAAATGAGGAAATGCTTAATTCTCCTGCCCGGCATCTGCTCAGCCGGCGCCTGCCTGGCCCGGCGTCGCTGCCCGGCTTTCACAGGTCCGACGGTCGCCATTATGAGAGCGGAGGACGATCCTGTCAACTGGCTTCCGGGGTGTTGAGAACGAGAAAGGATCGCCGCCCCTTCCTCTTCTCCTACCGTGACTGACCACTGGATATGTTATAATTCGCTCACAAGCCGTGTGCTGATGAGAGGGGGTCTTGATGCCCAACTCCGATAAACAGCCGACATCGACCATCATTATGGCGGAGCATTTCGCCACCCTGACCGAAATTTACCAGGCGATCAGCGCCAGTCTCGATCTCGATGTGGTGATGTACGCCGTGCTGGATAAAGTGATCGAGGTGGTTAAGGCGCAGCGCGGTTTTCTGATGCTGGTGGACGAGGCCGGCCAGCTCCGGGTAGAAGTCGCGCGCGGGCTGAACAAGGAGGACCTGGATACGCCCGACTTTCAGTACAGCACGACCATCGTCAACCAGGTCGTGCAGACGGGCCAGCCCCTCCTGACCAGCAACGCCGAACACGACCCCCGTTTTGCGCTCGGCCAGAGCATCATCGCCATGAGTCTGCGGTCCATCATGTGCGCGCCGCTGCTGGTCAAGGGCCGCCTGATTGGCGTGGTTTATGTGGACAACAGCCTGCGGGCGGGCGTGTTTCGCGACGCCGATCTGGCGCTCCTCTCCTCCTTCGCTGCGATGGCCGGCATTGCGCTGGACAACGCCCGGCTGCACCAGATTGAGGTGCGCAACGCCCGGCTGGAGCGCGAGCTGAGCATGGCCTATGAGATTCAGCGCAGCCTGCTGCCCCGCCAGGTCCCGGAACTGGCCGGTTACGAAATCGCGGCGGAATGGCGGTCGGCGCGGGAGGTGGCCGGCGATTTCTACGATATCTTCCCCCTGGATGGGGGCCGCATCGGCGTCGTAATTGCTGATGTGGCTGATAAAGGCGTTGGCGCGGCGTTGTTCATGGCCGTGGCCCGCAGCCTGATTCGCGGCAACGCCGTCGCCACCAGCTCACCGCTGGACACCCTGCGCCAGGCTAACCGCCTCATGATGCTGGAGGGCGGTGACACGGGCATGTTCGTCACCGTATACTACACCATCTTCTCAGCCGGCGGGGAGGCGGTTGGCGTCAATGCCGGACATAATTGCCCGCTGCTCTATCACCATCGTGAGCGGAGGGGCGAATGGCTGGCGCGCGGGGGACACCCGATGGGCTGGTTCGATGAGATTCCGCTCAAGCTCTGCCCGCTGACGCTGCAAGCCGGCGATGTCCTGGCCTATTATACGGACGGCCTGACTGAGGCTGAGAACGGCGCGGGCGAGCCGTTCGGGCCTGACCGGCTGCTGGAAGCCGTGCGCCAGTCGGCGGACACCGGCGCGCCAGCCGAAGGTATTCTGGCTTATATCCTGCACGAAGTGGAAGCCTTCGTGGGGGATACCCCGCCATTCGATGATCTGACTCTGGTAGTGGTGAAATATACAGGAGGGTAGTGCTGATGATAGTCTTCTTACGACGCTCGCTGGTGGTCCTGGGTATTGTCCTCCTCCTGGTCATACTGAATCTATTCCTGCTCGCGCCGCAGACGGTCATTGATCTGGTCTCCCGCCTGCGCGACGCTTCTCCATTTGCCCGTACGCTTCAGGTTGTTGTGGCTGTGATTCTGGATGCCCTCCTGATCGTGCTGCTGTACCGGTTGATCCGCCCCGGGCGCACGCCTGGCCTGATGGTGCGGATGCGCGGCGCGCGGGCTGAAGTCAGCCTGGATTCAGTGCAGCGCCAGATTAACGCCCGTATCGCCCAGGTTTCTGACGTGCTGGATGTGCAGACCGAGGTCGAGATCGAGAACGCCGGGGCCAGTGTGACCCTCAATGTGCGCACCCGCCCCGATATCATCATCCCCGAGAAGCAAAAGGAGATCACCCGCGTTTTGCGCCAGCTTGTCGAAAAGCAGATGGGCCTGAAGCTGGCCGGGACGCTGGTGATCCACATCACTCTGGCCTCCAACCAGTTTGAGCCAGAGGATCGGGTTACGACGGTGGTGGAGGCGATCCCGCATCCGGTCATGGAGCCGCGCTACACGTCGCTGCCCGCCACCACTTACGCAGCCCTGGCGGCGGAAGAAATGCCCTCCGCCGCTGCCCCGGTGGTGATGGCCCCGGAGCCGCCGGCCCCCGAGCCTGCGCCGGAGGAAGAACCCTGGCGGGCGTTCCTGTGGGGGGATGACGAGCAATCGTAAGGCGGCGCAGTTACCGGCGAACACAGCGGCGGAAGGTGGCCCGTAATCAGGCGTACCCTCCGCCGTTTTATGTGAGCTATGTCGCCGCCGCGTTTTATTCGACCGTCACGCTCTTGGCCAGGTTGCGCGGCTTGTCCACATCTGCGCCGCGCCGCACGGCGATGTGATAGGCCAGCAGCTGCAGGGGGATCACGCTCACGATCGGGCTGAGAAGCTCCGGAACCTCCGGCACGTAGAGCACATGGTCGGCCTTTTCGGCGATCAGGGTGTCCCCTTCGGTGGCGACCGCGATCACGATTCCGCCGCGCGCCCGGGCCTGCTCCACCTGACTGAGCATCTTGTCATACACATGGTCGCGCAGGATGATCGCCAGGGTGGGCATGTTCTCGTTGATCAGGGCGATCGGGCCGTGTTTCATCTCGCCCGCCGGGTAACCTTCGGCATGAATGTAGCTGATTTCCTTGAGCTTGAGCGCGCCTTCCAGCGCAACAGGATAGTTGATGCCGCGCCCCAGATACAGGAAGTTGTTGAACCCGGCCAGCCCCACCGCCAGCTCGCTATACCGGGCGTTGTCTTCCAGCACACGCCCGACGATGTCTGGCAGGCGGGCGATATCGCGGGCGTGCCGCCGCAGATCGGCTGCGCTGAGCGTGCCGCGAAGCTGGCCCAGATACAGCGCCAGCAGCACCTGATCCATGACGCTGGTGGTGAAAGCCTTGGTTGAGGCCACCCCGATTTCCGGCCCGGCCTGCATGGTGATGAATCCGTCCGACAGACGCATGGCCTGGCTGCCGATTGCGTTGACGATGCTCCACACCCGGGCCTTCTTCAGGCGCGCCTCTTCGATAGCCGCCAGGGTATCTACTGTCTCCCCGCTCTGGGTGATGGTCAGCACGACCGAATCGGAATCGATAATCGGATCGCGGTAGCGGAACTCGCTGGCGTAGTCCACTTCGACCGGGATGCGGGCCAGCTCCTCCACCAGGTATTTGCCGATCAGGGCCGAATAGGCGCTTGTGCCGCAGGCGGCAGCCACGATCCGGTTGATCCGCCCGGCTTCTTCTGCTGTGAGCTTGAGGTCGGTCAGCGTGACCTGGCCGGTCTCGAAGTCGATACGCCCGCGCACGGTATCGGTCAGCGCACGGGCCTGCTCGAAAATTTCCTTTTGCATGAAGTGCTTGTATTCGCCCAGCTCGGCGCTCATCGGGTTCCAGTCGATGCTGGCTATGCGCGCCAGCACCGGCTCGCCCCCCAGAGTCTGGATCATGTATCCATCGCAGGTGACAGTGGCGATCTGCCGGCTCTCCAGAAAGATGAAGCGCCGCGTATGCCCCAGCACAGCCGGGATGTCGCTGGCGATGAAGTTCTCCCCGTCGCCCAGCCCGATCGCCACGCCGCCAGCGTTACCGATCCGGGTGGTCACCAGCCGGTCCGGCTCCTGGATGCTCATGGCAACGACGGCATGCGCGCCGCGCAGATGCTGCACGGCGAGGCGCGTCGCTTCGGTCAGGGAGCTGTCGCAGCCCAGGTAACGCTCGATCAGGTGGACGATCACCTCGGTATCCGTGTCGGAATTGAATACGGCGCCCCCGGCGATCAGCTCGTCTTTCAGTTCGCGATAGTTTTCCACAATGCCGTTATGCACGACCACCACGCGGCCGCTCATACTGATATGCGGGTGAGCGTTGCGGGCGCTCGGCTCGCCGTGAGTGGCCCAGCGCGTATGGCCGACGCCGATCTGCCCGCTGATCGGGCTTTGCTGGAACAGGCGGGTGAGGTTGTCCAGCTTGCCTACGTCGCGCCGGACGGCAATCGCGCTGTCCTGAATAACAGCCAGCCCGGCGGAGTCGTAGCCGCGATATTCCAGCCGCTTGAGTCCATCCAGAATGATCGGCGCCGCATCCTGCGGCCCGATATATCCCACAATACCGCACACAGACGTGTCCCTCCACTCCGAGGCTGCTGCCTCGCGATCATGGTGAAGCCGCCCGATTGCTGATCGGGTTATTCACAGTTAGGTCAGCTTGTTGATCGCGTGGCGGCGGGTTGTCCGCCCGTCGCCGGGCAGTTTTGTCACCGCGCTTATGTGTGCGGCTGTGAAGCAGCCAGTGGGGGGACAGGAGGACGGCGATCAGGCGCCCTGGCGGCATCCGCTGAGTCCTCGATTTTCCTCTACCGGGGTAGAGTGAGCACTGCCCTGCGGCAGGAACCGCCACCTCGTCATCTTGCCGGTCAGGCCGGCAAGCTCATGCGCTATTTGTCCCTTCGCCCGAAAGTAAGATCGGCTGTCACTCCTTTGCTAGTAGAATCATTGAAATCATCATACTCGCATACTGCCTTTTCGCCAACTATTCCGGCGTGAATTCCGCATGAAAATCCCGGCTTTAGCAGGCCGGGAAGGTCTTGTCTGACCCGGCTTTGATCCGGGCGCGCGGGCGCGATGGGAGCGCCGATTCACGTGAAGAGCAGGTGATCGGTGGTGAGTTGTGAGAGATCGGCATAGAAGCCGCGCTTATGTTCCGGATAGAGCCGGGCGAGCTGGTACATCATCTCGCGCGTGATAGCCGATATAACCTCGCGCGGGACGCGCTCCCCGGCCTCCTTGAGCCGGAAGGGCTGCCCGAACCGGATGGTGACCGGCGTCC